>Ga0208470_1000005_pt1 | contig 87771 bp, 72 predicted proteins | sample DeeseametaMP0740_FD_184204 | JGI IMG/M metagenome (GOLD analysis project Ga0208470, IMG submission 184204) | Marine microbial communities from the Deep Atlantic Ocean - MP0740 (SPAdes) | ecosystem: Environmental > Aquatic > Marine > Oceanic | place: South Atlantic Ocean | collected 2011-02-01 | reverse complement strand
GCTGGTCCAGTTGCCGTGCATGGTCCGCATCCCGGCAATGAATATAGACCAGCCGGCCCTGTTTCTGGGCCTTGTCGGCAATGCGCCAGGCCAGCGCCTGACGAACGCCGTCGCCAGCTTTGTTGCTCAGGTAGAAAGTCACTTCGGTCATGGTGGGCCTGCGAGCGTCAGACGTGACAGATGCACGTCTGACGCGTGGGTTGCGCTGTCGTCGCCGGCCATCAGGTTTCCGGCGACCGGTCCATTACTGGCTCAGGTTCATCAGATAGCGGGTCAGCATGGGGACCGGACGACCGGTAGCACCTTTACTCATGCCGCCGCTGATCCAGGCGGTGCCGGCGATATCCAGATGCGCCCATTTCACGTCCTTGGCAAAACGTGACAGGAAGCAGGCGGCAGTGATGGAGCCGGCTTTGGGGCCGCCGATGTTCTGCATGTCGGCGAAGGGACTGTCCAGCTGGCTCTGGTACTCGTCCCACAGGGGCATGGGCCAGCCCCGGTCACCGGTCTCCTGGCCGGCGGCCAGCAGCGCCTGGCTGAGATCATCGTCGTTGCTGTATACCGCCTGGGCATGGGCGCCCAGGGCGACAACGCAGGCGCCGGTGAGGGTCGCGACATCGATGACGGTGTGTGGTTTGTGTTTCTGCTGCACGTAGGTCAACGCATCACACAGCACCAGCCGGCCTTCCGCGTCAGTATTGAGAATTTCCACGGTCTGCCCGGACAGGGTCTTGACGATATCCCCGGGCCGGGAAGCGCGCCCGTCGGGCATGTTTTCCGCCGCTGCAACCACCGCCACCATATGGATGGGCAGGTCCAGCTCGCACACGGTCTTGACGCTGCCGAACACGCTGGCAGCACCGCCCATGTCGTATTTCATCTCGTCCATATTGGCGCCGGGCTTGAGGGAGATGCCGCCGGTATCGAAGGTGATGCCCTTGCCGACCAGGGCCACGGGGCCCGCCTTGCCGGGTTTGGCGCCCTTGTATTCCATGACGATAATCTGGCCCTGGCGCTCGGAACCCTTGGCCACGGCAACGAAGGCGCCCATGCCCATTTTTTCAGCCTGGGCCTGACTGATCACCTTGACGGTGAGTTTGTCGTAGGCCTTGCCCAGATCTCGGGCCACGCCGCTCAGGTACTCCGGGTAGCAGTCGTTGGGCGGCAGATTGCCCAGGTCCCGGGCCAGGTTGACGCCGCTTGCCACGCCTTTGCCGGTCTTGCTTGCCTTGCTCAGGGCGGCATCTTTTTCCGCATGCCAGAAGGTCCATTTGCCCAGCTTGCTGGCCGGTGCCGGCTTGCTGCGGTACTGATCGAAGCGGTAAGTGCTTTCTTCTGCCACCCGGGTGCCTTCACGGGCCTGCCACTCCAGACTTTGCGGCAGACTTGCGTCGAGCAACCAGACGGCGTGTTTGACCGGTGCTTTGCGAACCGTTTTCACCGTCTGGCGCAGCAGTTCCTGCCACTGCAGATCGGAGGGCTGCTTGTCGCCCCGGCCTACCAGCAGCAGGCGAGCGGCGGCCAGACCTTCCGGCTGGTGCAGCCAGCTCATCTGGCCCTTGCTGCCGTCAAAGTCGCCGGCCTTGATGAAACGGGTGAGCTGGTTGCGGGTGCTCTCCGGCAGTGACTCCGGAAGATCGCTGTTCTTGCCCAGCACCAGAATCAGTGCATCGGCTTTGAATTTGTCCAGGGGCCTGTTGCTCACTGCGAAGTCCATGCTGTCTCCATATCAATCAAGGTTTGACACGCGGCAAGAGCGCTTGCCGGTGCGAAAACAGGGAAATAGTGGGCTGTTCGGCGTTCAAACGCAATCGGGGCAGGGTGCCGGGGCGTGCCGGGTTGCCAGCGAAACCGCCGCTGTCAGCGGTATTTCATTGCGCTTGATTATCACCTTGGCCAGTCAGTCAGTTACACTAGGACCCATTCACTGCTGCCGCAGGTGCCTGGTTGCCGGGTCGCCCGCGCGGTATGTGCCGCTCCCGCAGGCGCTCAGTCCTGCCTTTTCGGGGTGTCGGTGCCTTTTTGCAGACATGAATGAGTGGGCCAGCCCTTGATTCTTCATCGTTATATTAACCGGCAAGTCTTCATGACCACCGTCATGGTCACCTTTATTCTGGTGATGGTGTTGGTCAGTGGCCGGTTTATCAAATACCTCGCCGAAGCCGCCGCCGGCGAAATCGCCGCCGACGCCCTGTTTTTGGTGATGGCCTTCCGGATGCCGGAATTCCTGCAGATGATCGTCCCCCTCAGCCTCTATATCGGCCTGCTGCTGGTGCTCGGTCGCATGCACATGGATAACGAGATGGTGGTGCTGCAGGCCGGTGGCCAGGGCCATCGCCGGATCGTCCGGTCACTGATTCTGCCTATCCTCATGGCTACTACCCTGGTCGCCATGTTTTCCCTCTATGTGACGCCCAGGGGCGATGCGGAAGTGAACCGCATCTTTGAAGAGCAGAAAGACCGCTCGGTGCTGGAACTGCTCACCCCGGGGCGTTTCCACGTAAAAGGCTCCAGCAATACCCAGCGTGCCACCTACGCGGAGCAGATGAACCGGGAAAAAGGCGTGCTGGAAAATGTGTTCGTGGCGGATGCCCGGTTCCAGGCCCGCGGCGAGGCGGATCGTTTGCTGACGGTCTGGGCCAAGAGCGGCAAGCTGGTACAGGAAGAGGGCATCAGCTATCTGTTACTGACCGAGGGCTTCCAGTATCAAGGCAAGCCGGGCCAGAGTGACTACAAGGAAATCGGCTTCAAGGAAGCGAAGGTAAGAATCGGTAAGGAGCGAACCGACAGCCGCCCTCCCAAGGTGCGCGGTCGGCCGACGGCGGAGTTGATCAACGAACGGGACAACAGTCGCGATGCCATGGCGGAGTTGCAGTGGCGTATTTCCCTGATTCTGACCGTGCCCATCATGGCCCTGGCAGCGATTCCGCTGGCCCGGGTGAACCCGCGCCAGGGCCGTTTTTACCGGCTGATCCCGGCGGTGCTTGGCTACATGCTGTACGTGGGCATGCTGTTGGTCACACGCAGTGCTATCGAGGACCATGAGGGAGCTCTGCCCTGGTACCTGCACACTGGCTGGGTACACCTTACCGCAGTGATTGTGGTGTTCTTGTTGTATTTCGGCGGGCGGATTTTCCGCCGCAGGAGGCGGGCGTGAGATTACTGAAACGCTACTTCTGGCGGGCGGTATTGATTCCTACGCTGGCGATTCTGGGCATTATCGTGGGCCTGGATTGTCTGTTCGGGTTTATCTATGAACTGGAAGGTCTGCGTGGGGATTATCAGGCCATGCAGGCGCTGCAGTTTATTCTCACCACCACCCCCCGGCGTGTGCATGAATACCTGCCGATGGCCATCTTGCTGGGGACCCTGATTGGCCTTGGTCTGCTGGCCAATAGCGGCGAACTGTCGGTGATTCGGGCTTCCGGTGTCTCCACGTTGAAGGTGAGCTGGCTGGTGTTGCGTCCGGTTTTCCTGCTGATCCTGCTGTCCATTCCTCTTGGTGAATACCTGACGCCCTATTCGGAGCAGGTGGCGCAGAGTAACCGTTCCATGGCGGAAGGGGGCGGCGAGGCGCTGCGTTCCAAATATGGTTACTGGCACCGGGAAGGGCCGGAGTTCATTCATATCAACGCGGTGCAACCCAACGGTGTGCTGCATGGGTTGACCCGCTATCGCTTTGATGACAATCACAAGCTCACGGAAACCCAGTTTGTCGAGCGGGCCATTTACCAGGGCGATTACTGGTCCCTGGAAGGCATCAAGGGAACCCGGCTTTCCGATGAAGGAACCGAAGTCTTCAATCGCGATAACGCCCGGTGGCAAACCAAACTGACTCCGCAGCTGCTCAGTATCGTGGTGCTGGAACCGGATCATCTGGCCATGGCCAAGCTGCTCGAGTACACCGATTACCTGAAACGCCAGGGACTGGAAACCGCCGATTACATGCTGAGTTTCTGGCAGAAACTGTTCATGCCGCTGGCCACGATCGGCATGGTGCTGATCGCCATCTCTTTCGTGTTCGGGCCACTGCGAGAGGTCACCATGGGCCTGCGTCTCACCGCAGGGATTGTGGCCGGGCTGATCTTCCATTACGGCCAGCAGTTCTTTGGCCAATTATCGCTGGTGTTTCATACCGAACCCTTGATGGCGGCGGTTGTACCACCGGCGCTGTGCCTCATTCTGGGGATCTGGCTCCTGCAGCGGGTACGATAATAATGACAATCTGGAGGGGGCAGGGGCGCACCCATAAAGGGCGCAGACCTGCCAATGAAGACACCCTGGTGTGCCGGGACAGTGACGGGCTGTGGGCGGTGATCGATGGCATGGGAGGGCACGATGCCGGTGATCTGGCCGCTACCATTATCCGTGAATCCCTGGACACGGTGGCGCTGGGGGGCGGTATTGCCCACCGGCTGATGGCCGTGGAATCCGCCTTGCAGAGCGCCAATCACGCCATTCGCCATCATGCGGCACTGCACCTGCGCAGCAAGCCCATGGGGGCCACTGTGGCAGTGCTGCTGATTTATCGGGATGAGGCTGCCGTGCTGTGGGCTGGAGATGCCCGACTATATCGCCATGTGGGGGAAGAGATGACCCGGTTGACCCGGGATCATACGCCGGTTCAGGCCCTGGTGGATGCGGGGGACATTGATGAGCGCCAGGCCATGTCCCACCCCCGGGCCCATGTGATCTATCAGGCCATTGGCAATGGCGACAAGCTGAAACTGGAGCAGGCCCGTTTTGATCTTTCTGCGGATCAACAGTTTCTGCTGACCACTGATGGCGTGCATTCGGTCCTCACGGTGGACGATCTGGGGCGCCTGATGGGACAGGGTGCCAGCGAGTCTGCCATCCTCAAAGCCGCGCTCAATGCGGGTAGCCGGGATAACGTGACGGCGGTAAAAGTGTCCGCTAATGGACATTACGAGTGACAAATCTTTCTCCGAGGCTGGCAAAGCCGTCATCTGCTGGTATACTCGCGCACCACTGCCAGAGTGGTGGAATTGGTAGACACGACGGATTCAAAATCCGTTGCCTTCGCGGGCGTGCCGGTTCAAGTCCGGCCTCTGGTACCAAATGACAGTGCGGTAGCATCCGAGAGAGTCCTCGATAAGCTATAAAAACAGTAGGTTATATGAGGCTCTCTTCCGCTACCGTCCGATAGAGTTTGTTGACATCTGGCCCCACCTGGGGCCAACTTTGGGGCCAACATCCAAGCCCAAAGACGGCGAAAGCCATGGAAACCAACAAACTCAGCGACGTAAAAATCCGCGCAGCAAAGCCCCAGGACAAGCTCTACAGCATCTCTGATGGTGAGGGGATGTTCCTGGAGGTCTCCCCCAAGGGCGGCAAGTGGTGGCGCTTCAAATATCGCTTCAATGGCAAACAGAAGCGGCTCTCTCTCGGTACTTATCCCAGCACAAGTCTCAAGGTGGCCCGCGACAAGCGACAGCAGGCCCGAGAGCTGCTCGCCTCCGGAGTTGACCCCGCTCAACAGCGTAAAACCGAAAAGTTGGCCACAGAAACAGCCTTGCGCAATACCTTTGCCGGGGTCGCGGAAGAGTGGGCACAGAACAAGGTGCAGAGCGAGAAGTGGACGCCGACAACGGAGAAGAAGCGGCGTATCTGGCTGGATAACGGTCTTATGCCCTACCTGGGCAGCCGTCCAATATCGGAGATCACCACCGCCGAGCTGTGGGGTGTTCTCCAGCACACCCAAAAGACCAGCGGCTATACTGCAAACCGCCTGAGAGGCATGGCCTCCGAGATCTTCAATTTCGCCATGGCTACTGGCCGTGCGGATAGCAACCCTGCCTTGCCTCTACAGGGGCAAATCGCCGTCAAAAAGGAAAAGCATCGTCTGGCGATCTTGGAGCCGGAAGAGGTCGGCAAGATGCTGCGTGCTATTGATGGCTGTCAGGCTGCGGCAACTACCAAGGCGGCAGCTAGGTTGGCCCCGCTGGTGTTTGTCCGGCCAGGAGAGTTGCGTCATGCCGAGTGGTCAGAAATCAATCTAAAGAGGGCGCTTTGGAGCATCCCGGCAGAGAAGATGAAGATGCGGGAGTCACATGTGGTTCCCCTGTCTCGACAGGCCGTTGCCATCCTCAAGGAAATCCAGCCTCTCACAGGCAATTCAGGCTATGTCTTTGAAGGCACCAAGCCTGGGGAGCCGATCAGCGATAACACTCTCAACAAGCTGCTCAAAACTCTCGGGTATAAGGGCAAGATGACACAGCACGGGTGGCGGGCGATTGCTCGTACCTTGCTTGATGAAGTATTGGATGTCCGAGTGGATTGGATTGAGCATCAGTTGGCTCATTCTGTCCGGGATGCTAACGGTCGAGCCTATAACCGCACTTCGCATCTTGAAGGGCGAACGGGGATGATGCAATTGTGGGCTGATTATCTCGATAAATTGAAAGCAAGTAAGTAACGGTTTTTGCATAAAAACGTTCTGGATAAACGTCATGAACGCGGAGCGAGCTCTTGCCTGGGGCTTGGTGTAATGGAATGCAACTTATAAGTGGGAAGTGTATTTAGAGGGGGGGGAATGGAAAGGCAGCTGTTTAGGTACGATGAGATCGTCGAAGGTGACATTGATACCCAGAGCAAGGTAATGAAATTGCTGTTGGCTGGGGAGATCCCGGCTTTTATCAAAGCAAGTAACCCATACTCCGTCATTCACGGGTATGTCGGTGACAAAATCCGTAATCCGGATAATTACTTCCTTTACGAACCAGTAAAACAAAACAATGTTGCTGCCTTCCGCTTGGGGGGTGAGGCGCTAGAAAAGCTTGCCAAGTTGGGAGAGGTAGATTGCCAGTATTTTGATGAGGGGCTAGGTTTTGATAATGATGGGCGACCTGTCAGGTATTTAACAATAACACGTAACTATGTTCCCGGGATGAAAAGCATATTCTCGGATATGGCAATACCTCAAGATGAACTTGAAAGTCTGAAAGCTGGAGGAGTTTACAAAGACGAGGAATGTGAATCTCGATTCGATTTAGCTATTTATCCCAAGATTCGCTACGAGAGTAATATTTCAGGGCTTGCCGTTGGTCGCCTGTTTCATGACCGACCATTGGACGGGGTATTTGCATTCTCGGTAGATTTTATCGATCTGTTGATTCGTGCTTTGAGGTCTCCAGGCGCGGAGCCTATAAATGTATCGAACGGCACAACGTTTCATGCTGAAGTGCTAAAATCTATCAAGGCCGTAGGTGTTTTCTCGTTTCCTTATCATTCGGCAACAGTTGCAGATGAGTCTTGGCGGGTTAAAGGTTGTCGGCCGACATGGCATGGCAGTGAAGTTGTCATAGATGCTCAGAGCGGGAAGGAAATGCTTCGCCGGCCAAGAGTCAGACATGAATACAAGTTATGTGATTACGCTCTTGGTGCCGACTATCTAGAAAATGGTGCTTCATTATCTATCGTTCCTGAGCCTAGAAGAATATCGGTACGGGCGTCGCAGCTACTTTTTCTGGCTGGAGACAGGGATGCATTGACTTGTGAGAAAGTTGATGAGCTTGACACCGAGTGTGGAGAAGAAGCACAGGAGGAAAGTTCATATGAAAGACCAGAAGTCCCGCCAGAAACCCCGTTTTACGAAAGTTTCAATGATGTAGATGGATTTCCTGAAAGTAGGAAAATGGCTATTCAGTGGATTTGCGAGGTTGCAAAGGTCGAGGAAAGCCAATTATCGAATGCGGATAAACTGGTTAATTATGCAGCAATTGCAATTTGCACATGGAGGCAGCCACTTACTGATGGAAAGCCAAACAGATTTTACTGCGGTCAATTAATGGGACTATTGCCTGAAGATTGCAATAGCTACCTAGACGAGCTGGAGAGGTTAGTGGTTCTCCGGTTTAAAAGTAACAATGGGCGGACTCTCCGTAGAGGCGTCCCTATGATCAAAAGAGAAAATGACAAAGAGATCTGGAAAAAAACGATCCTGAGAGTACTTTTTAACGCTTGGAAAAAGTATGTATTTGACCGGTCGAGGACGGCTAGTAAAGAAAGTAGGAAAAAGTGGGCCAAGGATTTGAAGGCCTTTCTAGATTTGAATCATATCAAGGAAGACTATGTGGAGGCGGTGTCAAACATACTGCTAAGCGATCAGGATGTAGAGAATTTATTCCTTTGAATGTTTTTTAAATCAATAGGTTACGTTGTTTTGTTTCGGAATAAGGGCGCCGTTGTTCCTTGTTCCCTGCAGCAGGTCTGATGTTCTCTACATTTTGGGCTTCTATTAACTACGAAGGAGTCCAAAATGGATCTTTCAATCCCCAAAAGCAGCACCCTTGTGGCAGACAATAGTGGTTCTCACTATGTGGATGCGCTTCAATGCCAGGTTATCCGCTTGCCAGAGTTACAGCGGATAACGGGCCTCTCGAAGTCCACCATCTATGCCAAAATGGATCCCTGTTCGCCTTATCACGACCCTGATTGGCCGAAGAAAGTGAATCTCGGTCCCAGATCCGTGGGCTGGTACCGTCATGAGGTCATCGAATGGGTTGAGACCCGGCCAACTTCTGCGACATGGGGGGCTTGATCATGGCGTATCACATGAAGGGTGAGCCCAATCCCGCAGCATTATGCCAATCCAAACCTCTCTTAGGGGAGGCTGTGCGCCAGGCACATCAAAATTACCAGGCACCGTACCGACTGTGCTTAATGGGAGGGCTGGCGGCGCTGTCGTCAGCCGCCCAGTCCCTGGCTGATGTGGTTATGCCATATGGTGCAAAAGTGCCAATTAGTCTTTCTTTGGTGGGGATTGCGCTTTCTGGCGAACGTAAATCGACAGTCGAGCGTAGATTTATGAAAGAAATCAAGGCGCTCGATGACAACCTTGAGGAAGAGCACAACAGCAACTTGGCAGATTACAAGGTCAAAATGCTGGAGTGGAAGGGGCGGAAAAAGCAACTCGAAAAGCAACTGGCTAAATCTGGTAGCGACGACCATGAATTGACCAGCATCCGAGAGGCGCTGCGTGAGTTGCTGGCTACTGAGCCAACCAAACCCCAGCGAGCGAAGCTGGTCTACGAAGACATCTCCCCCATGGCAATGTTGAATGCATTGAATGAAACAGGGGTGGGCACCTTGGTTTCAAGCGAAGGTGGCATCATCGTGGATGGTAAGTCGTTTGATGCCGTGCCGCATTTGAACTCCCTCTGGAGTGGTGACAAGGTGTCTGTCGCACGCGTCGGCAAGCCCTCGCTTAATATCAGCAACGCAAGGCTTACTGTGTCGATTATGCTGCAGCCGGAAATATTCAAGCCCCAAACCGGAAAGAAAGGGGAAAAGATCCGTGGTTCGGGCCATTGGGCCAGGTACCTGGTGATTAACCCAGAATCGACACAGGGGACTCGTTTATCCACCCGACAGGCCAATTCCTGGGAGCATCTGGATGCGTTCGACCGTCGAATCCGTGAAATCCTGAGTAAGGCCAGAATGGCACGGATTGTGGGGGATGTTGAGCGTGAGGAAATCCGATTCTCGGAGGAGGCCGCAGCGGCATGGTACAAGTTGGCGGACCGTATTGAAGAGGCAATTCTCCCTGGCGGTCAGTTCGAGCATGCTTCCGATCACGCGTCCAAGCTGGGTGAAAATATCGCCCGGGTGGCCGCGCTGCTGCACTACTTTGAGGAGGACGGGGATGCGATCTCCGTAGAAACGCTCAATGTCGCAGCGGACATCTGTGCGGAGTGCTCGGATGACTTTCTGAAGCTGTTCGTTCCTCCGCCGGAAGAGATCAGAGATGCAATTGAGTTGAATAAACTCATTAACCGGATTCGCGATGATGGCTGGCGGTTCATCCGTAAGACTTACCTGCACAAGCGTTGCCCGAACGCTCAACGAACCGGAGGGCGCTTCTTCCGGGCTTTGGATGTTCTGCTGCGCGAAGGAGTCATTCGCTCCTACGTGGACATGAGCAACGCGCAATGTCTGGATCTTTGCCCGCTGCTCCCTCTGCCTTGGGGAGTGCAAAACGGACATCATTGATCAATTTTACCTGCGATTCCTGCGACGCGTAGCAGGAATCGCAGTTTTTTTGATGCGGAAAGTCGCATTTTCGATTCTTCACCCGCACCTCTACCTATTTATTTGGATAGTGGAATATTCCGTGTTTGCAGCACCAATTTCACTGCTGTGCCAGGCTTTCGATTGGGATGGAGGCTTCTGTCTTTACCGGTAATAGATATGTGGAATGGGTGCTGCCTGTTTAATAGTTAAAATTAAATAATCCCGATCTCTCTTCAATCCACAAATATAAATTTACAGCCAAGCATTTCCTATGCTGAAACCAAAATAGGAAATGCTAAATGTCACGTCATCACGATTACCCAAACCTGAAGCTCATCTATGGAGATGAATGGAGATGTCTTCCTCTAGGAAAGCAAGCTCCGTATGGAGAGCGCTACCTTGAAGTCAATTTGAACGTTATGAGGAGCGCCATAGAGAGGCACAGACGTAGCTTTGTAGTGCTGTTCGTTCTCCGTCTTCCCTACGGATACGCCATGCCAGCTAAAGGCCTGATCAGCCGATTCATGAAATCCCTAAAGGCTCAGGTTCAGGCTGACCTGAATGCTCGATCAACTGAGTCGGGGCGGCGGCTTCAAAGCGACGTTACCTTTCTCTGGGCCAGGGAGAAGAGTGGGGCAGAAAACTGTCACTTCCATGTTGCGATCTTTCTGAATCGGGATGTGTACAATTCAATTGGTAACTATGAGCTACAGTGGTGCCTTGAAGGCTATGATTTCTTTGCTCCAGGGAGGCCCCGCGCAGGGTCGCTCCATCATCGCTTGACCAGGGCTTGGGCCACGGCGTTGGGGATTTTTGAGGAGCAGGGGGTGGGATTAGTGGATTATCCGCGCAACGCTGAGTACCACCTAGATGCACACGATATCGATTTTCCCTTTGCGTTTGCAGATCTGTTCGGACGTCTGAGCTATATGGCGAAAATTCGCACAAAAGATTATCGAGCGGGAGCCGACTGTTACGGGTCTAGCCGGGTCCCCGGCAGTGAAGCCTATTTCCCTGATTACGAACCATTTTGAAAGGGTGAGGGCGAAACGGGCTGGTCGCTAGCCAGCCCCCCAAAGCCACCCTTTGACCTCATCCCTGTTGGCCAGCACCACCTGCTGGGCCTCGGGGTCTCGGTGCTGCGGCCCATCCAGTCTAAGCAGTTGCACAATGTAATTGGCCATGGCGGCCCGGCACTCAATTGTCAGCGCCCCATCGGTCATGCCGTAATCCAGCGCAATCACTTCCTGCTGAGACGCAGAAAGACGAGGGTCTGGAGTGACCTGCAGAGTAAGCCGCTCTTGCCAGGCATCATCCTGTTCAGCGTGGTACTCGCCTGGAAGCGTCAGCTCGGGTTCATCCTGAATCCGGCTTAATACGAAATCCCGGTAGCCGCTACTCTTCTCGCACCAGGCACGGACATGCCAGCGCATGCCACTGTGCACCACTGTGTGGGGCTGGATAACGCGGTACTCAGGCTCCGGGTTACTCAAGGAAGCGTACTGGATTTCCACGCGTAGTTTATCGCGGCAGGCCTGGAGAATCGGGCGCAGCACACTGGGGCGTAGGTCACGAGAAGGAGGAAGCAGCACTTCGGTATTGAGCTCGCGCACATCCAGGGCCTCAAAGGCACAACTGAGATCCTCCCGAGAATGCATCATCTGCAGGTATTCATCCGCTACGCCCCGTGTGAATACTGGCTTGAAGGTGCTGGCGGGCTTGTACCCCTTCAGGGAGCGGTCGTATTCCAGGTTGCCCGGCGCATATTCAGCAAGATAGTGGTTAATGTCCTTGCTAGCCTGCTGCCTGCCAATACCGAATGCCCGCTGAAGATGGTTGGTCGTCAGTCTCCCCTCCCAGAGGGCGATCACCTCGATCAGTCTGTAGCGCAATAACAGATCCCAGCGCAGCGGCCAATCCGCTGCGTTTTTGCCCGCAACCCTTGCCATGGATGTGCTCCAAAAAGCGATATATGCCAAAAGGCGACGTGTACGAGTCGCCAGTATTGTCATGTAGATAATAAGGCGTAATCTGGTGAATACAAGGTGTGGCTGTTTTGTGGCATCTGTAAACCAGTAGGGATGGGCCTTTACAGCAAGGATGCTGTTTTTTATTTCAACACTGGGTGATGGGGGAATGACAGGATGAAGACAATACCTAGCGCTTTTGTGCCCGTCGTGGCGCTACTAATGCTGACTGGCTGCGCAACACGGTTGACAGATTTTACCGTGATTTCTTCGAAGAATGTTGAGCTGTCACGGATGGGGGATTATGAGCGCGTAAGTACGAGGGCGAAGGGGGAGGACAGCATCCACATTATCAGCTTGATCCCCACTGGCCTGTATCCCGACGCAAAGAATGCCATGGACAACGCCATTGAGAGTCAGCCCGGCGGTGTGGCGTTGGTGGATGGTGTCATCACCCGCAAGTGGTTCTATATCCCCTTCGTCTATGGTCGGGATTGGTACGAAGTTGAAGGCAATGTGTTGGTGGATCCGCAGCGGCAATAATGATGCGGTGTGGCAAGGAAGCGTTACCCAAGAGCATAGAAAGGGAAAAGGATGAAAGGATGCGTCAGGCTGCTGTTCATGATGGCGACACTATGGCTCGCTGGCTGTGCCGGGCCAAGGATTGACGGTACGAGCGAAGAGAGCCTTGTGCAAACGATCGACCAAGTAAGAGCGTCTCTGCCGGAGGATCTGCACAGCCAATTCAACGAGGCCCTGATGCTGGTGGCGTTCAGTCAAATTGGCCAGGAATATGTGGCGGCTACCAGCCCAGAGGAACTGGCCGCAGCGGCAGAACAAGTGCGTACCGGGCTCGATAGCTTGAGCGCCAACCAGATACTGCGGCAGGCCAGGGTCATAAGGGCGCGGGAACAAAAAATGAAATCCCGCGAGTCGCACCACGAAACTCCTTGAGCGCCATAGCCTTGGTTTTCGCTCCGCCGCAATGGCGGTGCCTGGGGGCAGTTACAAGTCCCATGCTTGCCAATAGTCAGCCCAGCGTCTCTGGCCAGATGATCAAGGAAGGACGGGTGCTGAGCTGCTGTCCACTGAAGCCTGTCCGGGAAAAGGAGACTAAATGGAGACGATTGAGCGCTGGAAGCGTCTATCACAGGCCTTGTATAAAACGGATCCCATGCACACCTGCTGCAAGGAAAATGATTGCTTTGATGAATATGATGGTATTGCCGGTGCGCTCGATAAGCTTTTAGGAGAGGGGATCGCCCTGCATTCAGCGATCAGGCAAGTATTTGCCGAGTATTTTGGTGAAGAGTTAGCCGCATCCATGAGCCTGGAGCTTGCGGAGCGTGCCTTACGGGAGGCATTGGCATGATAGGAAAGTTGCGAAGCTCACTCTCCCTTCGTATGTCGGAATGCAATCGTGTCGACATATTGAAGAGTATGGGCTATCCCCAGCCGACAGAGCGCAACCTGGCGCGGTTAGACAAGGTGTTGGCTGACAGACACCTGGGGCTGAATGATGGTGCCTACGATTTACGCTATAGCGATGAGGAATTCTTGCGCGCGTTATGTTCTGCACTGGGAGTGGACGAAGCGCTTGTCGATGTAGAGATTGCTGCCATTCTCAGAGAGCATGAATGCCAGGTAGCAGCATTCAAACCCTATCTTTGGGTTGATACCGGCTTTACCCGTAAAAACCAGCCGTTGTTCGCGTTAGCCGCCCTTGAGCAGTTCCGGTATCTTGATTTCGAGCCCACATTCTGGCGTTTGCCGTTGCATGAGCAGATCGCTCGGGCGGGCCAGCGCATCCGCGAGCACATGGAAAGTACAGGTGGAGATTTGCCGGTATGGGGGCGGGTGCAGCAATACTGGTTCTTCCATTCGAGAGACTGGGCCTATTTACTGGGAGTTACCGGAGAAATTATTGGGGAGTGCGAAGGGCCTGTTCCTAGCAGAAGCGGTGGCACTAGGCAGTGGTCAGCCAGTGATAATGGAAAAAATAAGAGGTGATATGTACGACATTATTGGGGATATACACGGGTACGCCGAACCCTTGCGACACCTTCTCACCAAGCTGGGTTATCGGGAGTTGCAGGGCGTATGGCGCCATCAAGAGCGTAAAGTCCTGTTTTTGGGTGACTTTGTAGATCGTGGGCCGGAGCAGATTGAGGTCGTACAGATAGCCCGCTCCATGGTGGAAGCAGGCCAGGCGCTGGCCATCATGGGGAATCATGAATTCAATGCCGTTGCCTATGCCTCTGCGGACCCTGCCAGGCCAGGGGAGTATCTCCGCCCCCATAGCGATAAGAACCGCAAGCAGCACCAGGAATTTCTCTCTCAGGTAGGGGAAGGTTCCCCGCTCCATGAAGACACCATCGCCTGGTTCAAGACTCTGCCTTTGTATATCGAGCTTCCCGGGTTTAGGGCGGTCCATGCCTGCTGGCATCCAGACCAGCTGGAAGCCCTTCAGCCGGCACTGGATGAGCAGCAACGACTTAAGCCTGAGGCTTGGCGACAGGCCTGCGAGAAAGGGCATCCGGTCTACGAGGCTGTCGAGACCGTGCTAAAAGGACTGGAGATACCCTTGCCGGATGGCATGCGGTTTCACGACAAAGACAACAACCCTCGCACCAATATCCGCACCCAGTGGTGGGTGCAAGGGTCCTATACCTATCGCGATCTGGCTATCGTGCCGCCAGATGTCATTGAGAGAATTCCGCATCAGCCAGTGCCCGCCGACATTCTGCCCGGTTATGACAACCACAAGCCGGTATTCGTTGGGCACTACTGGCTCACTGGTACGCCTGAGCCACTGGCAGACAACATTGCCTGCTTGGATTACAGCGTGGTTAGCGCCCGACAGGGCAAGTTGGTGGCTTACCGCTGGGATGAGCGCCCCCTGACAAAAGATAACTACATCTGGGTGTCCCGCTAACACGGGTTCAAGACGATAAGGCGCGAAGGAACGAATGATGCGATATGACCCTAAAACGCAACGCCTGGAAACCGATGCTGGCGAACTCATCAAAGAGATATCGTGCCCGCTATCCAAAAAGTGGGACCAGCTGATGCCCTGGGCCGACGACTGGGCGCAGAGCATCGGGCAAAACCCGTCAGGTTTGGAGCTGGGAGGGGAATGGTATTCCTGGGCCCAGCTTGAAGAGAGGGGCCTGCAGCCGCCGGAGCCTGTGCCCGCAAGAAAAAAATACTGCGGTTCATGCCAGAAATGCGTTATTGACGTGAATAGCTACACCGAAGCGCAGATACAGGCCGTCTGTGAAGTGGATGAGCAAGCCTGCATACATCTGCGTCTGAATCATCCCGAGCTGACAGTCGTCAACGCGGAAGCTGAAGAAGATAGCCGGGCCTGCGGCTATGAGGGTGTCAGCCGTCGGGGGCTGCCCATCGTACAGACCGCTCGGACCTTGGCGGCCCTGGAAGATGGCGTCAGAAGGGGCTATCGCCCACTTTTCGTTTCCACTGAACCTCAAGGCAGGGTGAAATCCAAGTTCGGTATAGTCTGCTGGCCGCAACAGAAATATGTCATGAACTATAGGGATTTCAGGCAACCCACAGGCATTACCGGTGGCGAATCAGACGAGTGTATAGAGACAATGATTTGGCATGACAGAGACCGCCACTCCTCCCCGCTGGCGGCCTACCTGGTCCCGGCTACCCTGAACAAAGGGGATCGCGTCTATCTTGCCGATGTGATCGAAGAAATCGTTGCCAGCACCTGGAATCAGGGTGACAGCTACCGGCTGACAGAATCGGAAGCCACCTGGGAAGGTGATGGCTTTGCCATTGATCCGCCTCGGGTCATTGAGGCGCTGGGCTAATAGGTTTTCCTTTTTAAGCTTTGTATCGGTTTTCTGCCGGGTCATTTTTAGGTTAAAGGTTTATCCATCAGGTAGTCCTCAACGTCAGAAACGGTTGTTTTTCTTGGGGGATTGTATGGATCTGCTGCTTTATTCCAGGACAACCCTTCAAACTGAATGATATCTTGCTCGATAGACGTTGATACATTGATAGATCGGCCATTCAGGTTCGCAAAAACACTTCTTGCAAGATAGAAATCAACCTCTTTTCCGGCTTTCAAGGCTAAAAGGATACGGAGTTCCTGCTCTGGGATGGTGTAATTCCCCCAGACTAGCAGGCTCCGGCCAAGATGATTGGAGTACGAGCTGGCATAAACAGGGTCACCGTCGACAGTAATGAGGTAAGCGCTGCTTCCAATTTCCTTGTAGTGTTTGTTGGCAAGCTGCAGCTCTATGCTCAACTCAGTAACCAGGTCGTTATTGTATCTTGTGGTGCAAGGGGTTTCGGCAATGCAGAATCTGCCAACCTTGATGAAATCGTGGCCAGTCTTCTTTAACGTTATGATGTTCATTTTTGGGTTTTATAACTTTCGGGTCTACGTGAAGTTTGATTTAAAATAATAGCTGCCATTGCCTGTATGGCCATATTCGACCTCATGTATGGCGTTGTTTCTGATTTTTTCTTTGGTCGTTATGCTGGGTTTCCCGGATGGGGATTCAGGCCAAATTATCATTTTTCTGATTGTTTCTCCGTCCCAGCAATGGCTATCAGCATTGTCACTATGAACGGTTATTAGACTGGAGAAAAATTCTTTGTCATTGAGTATTGCTTGAGAAAATGAATTGCACTGCGCTATCAGTGTCGTAAGGTCCCTTTTACTCTTTAGTTCAATAACCCATAGTCCGCCATGAGAGTCACAGGCCAAAATATCATTAACAATAGTGGTCCCGTTATTAGCAATGCGTAGCTCAGATGTCAAAAAACGAAGAGATAGCGTTGTCCAGAAATCAGGTGGACTATCAAATATCACTTTTTGGATTAGCCATGCCTGCAGTGATTTTTCAGGTGTCGGGCGGCCGGGTTCCTTCTTTTTAAGAAGTAAATTAATTTTTGATTCAGCATTTGATGGTGTTACGTTGGTTTCCCCTAGCTCTGGGGTTTCTGGGTGAAGGGAAATAAGTGAGACTCCTCCAAGGCCAGCTCTGAAATGCGCTTTTAACCTTTTTAATTTGGAGTGGTGTTCCAAATTTAAATATTTTGCCAATTCAAAATTTTTTATATTTTCTTTCATCTTTTCCCTCTTTCCCTATATTTCTATCGATTCGTTATTCTTAATATGCTTGACGTTTTTAAATATTGAATCGAAATCTCTAGCCCTGAGAGTATGAATTGGAATAAGTGCTCTTGGCGCGACGGATGTGCACAAAGTAAGTAGGTCAGCTTTGTAGGCGTGTCCACTGGTATGAATATACATCCACTGCGAGCCAACCAGGTTTTCAATTTTCGAAAATGCCAGCTGGCGATCCATGTATCCCTTCCACATTGAATAAACCAGGTTAGGTTTTACCCCTTGGTCCATAAAGCCAGCACAGAGCCTGGATGTAACAGAATTAGAAACCCTGAATATGTACTTTGAGGAAGTGAAGTCAACCTTCGATTTATTAATATGCCTCGGAGCATAGCGTTCCAGAACCTCTGGGCCAAGATGTTGCAATATGCTATCTCGCTGATTCTTTGGGTAATAAACGCGCAGGGCGTCTCCCTTATGAGGAGGCAGGCCCGGAGAAAAGGCCTTTAACTGTTCAAGCAAATACATTTGATACAAGTCGATGACAAGCTCCCGGCCTGTACGCTTCGCAGCCCTGTACAAACTAACAATCCGGTCAATATTGCTCCCCGATCCTGCTACAAAGACCGGGGCATCAGAGTGGTGTATCTGCTCGACCAATGCTTGCTCTACAGAGGCTTCGTCCCTGAAAGTCGAGGGGTGACCATCGTCAAGGGTGGTGCCCTCCATCAGCATCACATCCGGATTTTTTACAGATCGCATCACTCTGTCATTAACGCCTGCCTTTCTGCCATGCCCGCGAAAGTCACCCGTATAAAAAACAGACTTCCCATCAACCTCAACCAGGATACTGCAGGCACCAAAGGCTGAATGGTCCATAAGAAACGCAGTTACCTTGAATGGCCCTATTTCAAATGACTTCCCGGGGCTATAAAGCGAGCAGTCGTTGAGGCGATCCACATGCATGGACTTATCATAAAAAATGTTGCCAACATTCATCAGCGCTTTCGATGCGTTGCTGATATATACCGGAATGTCATTTGGGATATAGTCGATAAGACCATAGTGATCCGGATGGGCATGACTGATTACGAAGGCAAGTGGTTTGTTATTTTCATTGACGATATCGAGCAGGATTTGATTCTCAATACTCGGCTTGTCTGTTGCGCCAGGCTCCAAATCATGACCGCCGGAAGCCATCAGCGGCATACCGTAATCCAGAATGATCGAGTCCGCGCCATGAGAAATCCGAATGCAGCTCCCGCCAATGGTATCCGCCCCTCGGTGCACTGTGACGCTGCTTCTAATATCGTTCATTCGCTCTCCCTGTTATTTCCCTGTCCGTCACTGATACATGAACGGAACATCTCGTATGACTTGTTCTATTTGACCCCCCGAGAAGTTTAGGAAAATTGAACCAATGGCGACGAGTGGTGCTTTTGGGGCGACGAACGGCGCGGTTAGACCGAGAAATTGTCAACGCGAGGTTCAGGGTGGTTTTTGTCAAACCAGATTGCGACAAGGTTGATTTCAATATTATTTCCCATATTCCTGTCCTCAATGGCGCCAGCCAAGAAGATTTCTTGGTAATCCAGGCTCTGGCTGGACAGCATTTGGTGCACCGCGTTCAGGGTGTTGACCGTAATGTTGCTACTTCGGGTTATGGGCATCAGAAAATGTGGCTGGCGCCTCTCGTTCCTGGCAATCGATCTCATTGAATAAACAGCATTCTTGGCGGCTATTTCCTCAGAGAGAGAAGACTGTCCAAATACTGAAACGCCAAAGCCCGGACGGTTAATGGCATTCTGCAACTCACAATAATCAAAGCTGAACCAGCAGTTCGTGTCGGTAGTGAGTTGTGCAATATTGGCGATGGATTGAGAGATTTGCTTTGATCTCCCGATTGCGAGGTGCTGACTTGAAGCAATGATTTGGTCATTACTGTTAATGCTGAATCTAACGTCGGGCTTGGAAATGAGATGAATTGATTTCTCCAGAGCAGATTCATGGTTCCCGTTGCTATATAGGAAGCTGGTTCTGGTTTCGGACAGTAATTCAAGCCGATGAATCACTGGCGACAGGCAATGGGTGTGTAAGTGTATTGAGAATCCAGAGTTTTCTGTAAGGATATCGTGGGCCATAGCTATTACTCCGGCAGTGCGGATGAATCACTGAATTAGCCCCGCCCGCAGTGGGCGGGGCGAATATGATTATTGATTCCGCGTATTGCTCTCAATCCGTACCAGAAGCAGAATCACCGTTGCAAACACGAAGATCGCGAAAGCGCTGCCGGCGATGATCAAGGTGGCAATAGATCCCGCCTTGGCTTGGGCCTGTTCCATCTTCTCCTGCTCAATGCGGGCCAATTCGCTCTGGTAACGTGACATGTACTCCCAGGCAAACCATCCCAAGTACTTTTCCCAGTTGACATGGGTGGTGTCGGCGTTTTCGAGGCCAGGGATATTGGTGACCAGCAGAGATGGATCTTCACTTTCAGCAGGCTCGACCAATTCATGCTCAAAGGTGTCAATCAGGCTATCCAGGAAACGCACGTAATCCTGGTGTGACAGGCGGTCTGTCTGCGAACGCAGCCAGTTGCCGAGCCCTTCCTTGTTGGCGCCTGGTTGGCTTGTCAGGCGGCCATACTTATTGATCAGCACTGTCAGATTGTTGATCCGTTCCTGGATCTCACTTTTTTGCTCCTCGTAGTCTTCCGGAGCAAGGTCACCAACTGGCAGTGATTCCTCAGTCTCTGATTCGGGATTCAGGGATTCCCGGTAATCATCCATGCTAATTTCGGGTTGGCTAATGTTCTCATCAACTCCGGTCAGCCAGGCACTACCGCTGGCAATCGTCGCAAAGATGGCGACAGCCAGAGCTATCGCGGCAAGGATGTAGCTTGCCACCCCCACAATGCGGAAAAACTTGTTCCCCATAATGCTCACTCCTGTTTATTCATTTGATGCCCGGGTTCCTGCCGGGTATATGCATTATCTTGATGGGGGCGTCAGTTTCTGTCGTAATGAGCGGCAGAATAAAAACAGACAGAGGGAAAAGTTATGGCAGCAGGCGCCAGTATTGATAACAAAACCTATCGGATCATTGCCTTGTTGCAGGCCTTGCCAAGGTCCCCGCAAAGGGTCACCAGCAATGAACTTCACCAGCGGTTGGTCAGTGAGGGGCATGATATTACGCGACGTTCGGTGGAGCGTTACCTCAAGGAGCTGTCTGAGTCCCAGACCTTTGGCGCCCTGATTCAGTGTGATGACACGGCGACTCCCTATGGCTGGTCAGTCGCGCAGAGACAGAACCTATCCATCCCGGGGATGGATGCGCAGATGGCCGCCACCTGGGATCTGGTGGCGCGCTACCTGACGCCACTTATGGCCAAGGACGTGCTGGACAAGCTGGAGCCAGTATTCAACGAGGCAAGGAAATGGTTTGAGCGCCATCGCCCCATGGGCAAGCGCTATTGGTCGGACAAGGTGGCGTATGTCCCCCGAGGTTTTCATTTGGAGCCGGCCCGAGTGTCAGCAGGCATTGCGGATCAAGTCTATGACGCCCTGTACCGTAATCGGCAGATGAATATCTGGTACAAGGATAAGGATGAGCCTCATTTGGTGCATCCCTATGCCCTGGTGGACCGAGGCGCCGTGCGCTACCTGGTGGTACGCTTCTGGAACTACAAGGATTACCGTCACCTTGCGCTGCACCGGTTACGCAAAGTGCATGTTCTCGATGATGAGGTTGAAGGCGCTTCGACATTCGATCTGGATGCCTACCTACAGGAAGGGAATATGAATCTTCCCTATGGGGATAGCATCAATCTGGTGATGCGACTCTACGGGCGGGCTGCCGATCACCTCTACGAAACCCCGGTCAATGAAACCCAGATCTTGAAGGAAATCGAGCCTGGCATAACCGAGTTGCGTGTGCAGGTACAGAATACCGAAGAGCTGAAATGGTGGATTTTGGGGCTTGGGGCTAATGTGGAAGTGCTAAAGCCTGCCAAAATTAGAAAAGATATCTCTCTGGAGTTAAAGCGGGCAGTCAATCATTACCCGTAACGACATTCCTTATAGGCTAGAAGGGCACTGTTTGATGGATGGTGGCTGTTTCTCCTGGGTGTTGGCTCCGGAAGTTTTTCTGTCTCATCGATTTCTTCGGGGCATCCATAATCGTGATGGTCAAGGTTGTTTTGCAGAGCCTTGGTAGTTCCTGAGTTTAGCCTTAGAGCTGTATTCAAGATGCGCCCAGCTATTCATCTGTACTGGAATTGCTAACAGATATTGATTTGAAGCCAAGAGTAAGAGCGGTAAATGGGTGCCCGGATAGAGACAGGAGTTCATCAATACTGCCTCTGATGGATGAAAGAGAGTTATCCAATAGCCGATTCTGAAACGGGAATATCGAAGGCCATTGATAGAGCAGATTCCGGAGGAAAGACAGCATGTTTGCCGCCAGGTTTTTTTCAATATCTAGCTGAGCATCGTCAACAACCACCCAGGATTTCGCATCTCAATGGCAAGGAGATAAAGCGGACTGCTTTGCTTGTGCTCTGGCATATCTTCCTCTTCATGCCTGATAGCGGCAATCTCATCCAGCGGCCTGAAGTCATGAGTGGTTGACCAGCGTGAAACGTCAATAAACCGTTCGCTATGGATGAGTACCGTCTCTCTCAGGGCATCCATATCCATGCAGAACTCAAAGGGCGGATAGTCTGTCTGCCACGGTGGGGTATGGCCGGAATAACGCTGTTCCAGTGCGCAAGCGGCCATGATCGCGTTGTTACAGATACTGTCTGTCAGGCTCGTGCCCCGTTGAAGGGCCTGTATCGCTTTTTCGGTGTCCATGACTGTCCCGGTCCATATGCTTTCTTCCATTGTTGTTTATGGTGCGACAAAAACTGACGTGACTGGCGGTTATTATAGAGATAGTGAAATTCGCAGAGTCAGGAGGAAGAGGATGGATTTCAAACGGGATAACGGTTCCGCAACGCAGACCGGGGCCATGGAAAACACCTCGCTGATTCGTCACTGGGTTGCCCGGATTCTCTTGTATTCCTCAGCATGGCGTGCTGGCCGGTGTCGGCATGAGAAGCGATTTGAGAACGATGAGATTCTTGAACTGCTCGGCTTTCTTCCATCCCGGGAGGCTCGCTTGCGTCGACCGCCTCAGGCTCTGGAAAGGGTAATTGCTGAGCAGCCGCTGGAAGCACTACTGGCGGATGACGACCTCTATCGGAACGTGGTCAAGCTGGGGCAGCGACTGTCGTTGACAGAAGCGGAGCGCCGGCTACTGGTGTTTGTTTGCTACAAGGATTCGAGCGAGCTGCTCAACAATGCTTGTTGCCTGGTGAAGGGCGGCTCCATGAGGCAGCTCGCCGGTCTGCTGGCGCGTATCGTTGATATCCCGGAGCAGGATGTCCAGGCCGCTCTGAAACCGGGTGGCGTGCTAAGGACCACCCAGCTACTTAGAGTCAATATGACGTCAGGATTTAGCGGCAAGGACCTGTCGGGCATGATCGATGTGGAGGACGAACTTCACGAGAGTCTGCACGTTCCGGATGCGTCCGACGCGCACCTGGTTAGCTTGTTTTATCGGGAAGCGGACAAGGCCAATCTTGGTCTGCAGGACTATGCGGAGTTGAAAGACGAAGTCGCGATGCTCTCCCGCCTTCTGACCCGCTCCGTACAGGAGGGAGTGAAGGGCATCAATGTGCTTTTCTATGGCCCACCGGGAACCGGAAAAAGCGAGCTGGCGAAAGTGATTGGCGAATCGCTGCAGATGAGTATGGCGTTTGTACCGGAAGAAGATCGTGACGGAGACGCACTCAGTGTCAGGGGGCGTATGGGGCGCTATAACGGCTGCCAGAGAGCCATCGCACACGATCCCCGCACCCTGGTGGTGTTTGATGAGGCAGAGGATTGTCTTTGTGATAATCAATCCTTCTTTTTCATTCCCTCCCACCGACAGACGGAAAAATCCAGCATGACCCGTATGCTGGAGAACAATCCCCGTCCCACCATCTGGATCTCCAATCGGGTGGATATGGACCCCGCCTTCCTGCGCCGCTTCACCCATGTGGTGCACATGGATAACCCGGGGCCGTCCCAGCGCGAACGGCTAGTCCGCGCGGCAATGGCCGGTGAGCATGTCTCTGAAGGTTTCCTGGAACAAGCGATCAAACTGGAATCGCTGTCCCCCGCAGTACTGCATAGCAGCCTGCACTTCTCCCGTCTTGCCGCCGGCGACAAGCGGGATACAGAAAGCCTGGTCACCCATAACCTCAATGCCCGCTTCCAGGCCATGGGCGTGTCTGAGCGTTTAAAAGTGGAAAAGCACAAAGGGCTGCCCTGGCGAGGGGAGTGCTTGCGCGCCTCTGAAGATGTGGCAAGCCTCATCGACCAGATCAACCCGGAAGTCCCGGTGCGGTTTTGTCTGCATGGTGCACCGGGTACCGGCAAGACAGCCTGGGGGCGGGAGCTGGCCGAGCGTATCCAGCGCCCGCTGATCGTTCGCCAGGCATCAGACCTGCTGGATATGTATTTGGGGCAAACGGAAAAGCGGATTGCCAGGGCCTTCGAACAGGCCGAGCGGGAAGGCGCGGTACTACTAATCGATGAGGCCGACAGCTTCATCGGTAGCCGCCATAACGCGCAGCACAGCTGGGAAGTCTCTCACGTCAACCAGTTCCTGGCGTCCCTGGAGCAGTTCAATGGCATCTTTGTCGCCACCACCAACCTGCTGGAGCGGGTGGATGAAGCCGCAATGCGTCGCTTCGATTTTGTCGTGCGCTTTGACTGTCTGGATGCGGATGGCGTTCTGTTGTTGCTCAAGGATCTGGCGGAAGCCTACGGCATCAAACTGCCAAGTCAAAAGGCTCAGCGGGAAATGCTGGAAGGCATGGAGCAGCTCACCCCGGGGGACTTCGCTGCCATCTATCGCCGCATCCGGGTACTCAGGGAGCCGCCAGATGCGGCCGGGCTAGTGGAAATGTTGCGCGATTGCCTGCGCCACAAGACGCAGCCTTCGCAGCCCATTGGATTCATGGCGTCGCTGCATTAAGTGCAGTGACGCTGTCGCCTTGCATTCCTATGATTCCACTGTGATGGAGAGTCCATGTTAGAGATCGCCTACACCCAGCATAGCGGCGGAGCGTCCCGTCAGCAGCAAGACGCTATCTGGACCGGGCAGTTCATCCTGCAGACCCGTAATGTCCAGGTCGGCAGCCATAATGGCGAAGCCCCTGTGCTGCTGGCCGTGGCCGATGGGGTGGCGGCAAGCACACGCCCCGCTCGGGCCAGCCGCTTTGTAGTCGAGGCCCTGTCACGCTATGCATGCCACGAACGTCTTACTGGCAAGCAGGTTCGTGAAATCCAGGCTAAGTTGGCAGATAAATATGCTGGCGGTGACACCCATGGCTCGTCCACAACCCTGGTGGCCGCCAGAGTCACCGAAAACCGCTGCGAGATCGTCAACGTGGGCGACAGCCGCGCCTATCTCTTCAGCCCCGAGGGTGAATGCCGCCAGCTAAGCGAGGATCACACCATCCTCAATGCGCTGATTGCCAGCGGAGAAGTCATTCCCGAAGAAGGCGTCGAATATGCCCAGATGTATCAGGGGCTGGCACATTGCCTGACGGCCGATGCCGAAGAGTACGGCTTTGCGCTGCATTTTCAGGAGTCAGCATTTGATAAAGGCGCCGGCCTGCTGCTCTGCAGCGATGGCCTGCATGATGCTATCGGCGATGGGAAGATCCGCGAACTGTATCAAGCAGGCCTGTCAGCAGCGGATCAGGTGGGCCGGTGGCGGCAGGCGGTGATTGAGGCGGGGGTGCCGGACAACCTGTCGATCCTGTTTGTCCGGCAATGCCCCTGAATCAACTTGCCCTAATAAGCTGGTCAATGGCTTTAAGGCCGTTACGGACCTAAGTGGTCCGGTCCGTCCCTCGCAAGGAGGGAAGGGTAATGGAGATGGGACATGTTAGGTCGCGACAGTTGGCCGCGCTGGGTCGTCAGGTTTTCTGACATTGAGCGGTATGAGCAGATGAGCAATGTGGCGTTGTGCTGGTGGATGTACGGCAACAATATTCACCCGGTGCCTGAACACTACAAGTACGACTGGTGGATATTCTGGGAGGGGGCTCCCGTGGATGGAGAAATGTTGATCTTTAACGAGCAGTACCGGATGAACACTGCTGAAGCCTCGTCGCTTTACGTTCGTCTCATGAGTACGAAAACCACTTTCTTTATGTACAACAGAAAGAGGCCACGGCAGGACTCCGCAAACCCCTTTGATCCCAGGGCAGAAAAGTGGATGGGGGTGGACTGGGCACCATCACTGGCCAATGATCCGGACCCCGTGGTTACTGAGGGAGCATGGGCGGGACACAGATAGTGCCTGACTCATAAAAAACGTGAGCGAAAAAGCGACACATGCGGAAAGGCGACATGTTCATGTAGTCAGTATCGACATGACAATACCGGTTGAATAATCTGAGTGTGCTCCTGACGAGGTTATCTGCGCCAGGTTAGAAATCAGCTAATGGAGGAGGCCGTCCATGAAACCCATTCCGGCAAAGCTAAAAGGGAAACGTATCGAGGATGTGCTCCTTCGTGATAGTGCTGGAACGGGCGGCCCCCAGCATCAATTGATTCTCTGTTTTGAAGATGGCACCAGTTTTGAGTTCTGGTCTAGTAATAGCTTTCATCCGGCAGGCGGGTTGGACCCTGACACGCGTGAGGATATTGAAAGTCGGGACAATGGCATGATTACGGTTGCCTCTATTGCAATGGATGAGCAGCAGCCGGTCATGGCTCTGAATGTCTACGCACTGACTAGCCTGCTCCACGAAGTCAGCTACCTTCAGGAGTGCATTGCCGAGGATTTGGTCGCCGAGGCGCGGCGAAGTTTTCCCGAGGCATTTGAATGCCTTGAGGCGGCGGCATTGCCGGAATCCATGCAGGCCAGCATTAACCGTGTTCTCTACGATGCCTCGCTCAAGACCGGGCATGACGAACGAGACCTGCCTGCCTGTCAGCGTTTGCTGCAGAATCTGAGGCGAAGACTGGCGAATCAACTCGCTCTGACACAGAGCCAGGCAACGCCTTACTCATTGGACGTTTACCCTGTTTTCATTGATGCAGTTTGACCCCGTAATGAGACACAGGAAACGCAAAGGTAGCCATAACGCATTGCCGGCCCTAACCAACAAGGATGATTCCAAATGGTGAACTGTTCCCGCTGCGCAAACCGAGAAGGCCTGAGTCTGGTGACCATCCCCTATCAGGAAGATGCAGGAGCAGGGCGAATATTGGTGTACTGCCGTACCTGTCAGGTAGACATGGCTGGGCAACTTGGTGAAACCATCCCGCTGGGAAAAGTCAGCTCGGGGGTATTTCTTGACCTGTACCGTACCGGTAAAACCACATCTGACCCCTTCACAGCATGCGAGCTGGTCTTTGGCAGTGTTAAACCAGACCTGGTGCGCGAAGCACAGACGTTGATGAACCACATCGACCGGCAGTGAGGAGAGAGTATGAAAGATCTAAACGCCTATCTCCCCCTGGTTGTTCTGTGGGCAAAGAAACATCACGACCTGATTCAGGAGCAAGGCTTCGAGCTCAATGAAGAGGGCATGGAACTGGCCAGAAGCGTCGGTGTGGCAGAGCCTGAGCGTATCCGCGTCATGCTGGTGGACAACATTCCCTTCCAGGAAGATCCGGTAGTCTTCAGCTTGGCGAAAAGCGTCGGCATGCTAAGTGGCCAGGTCATGGGACTCACCCTTGGCCATGCTCTCTACATCGTCAAAGGCTATGAATCCACCCGGCTCTACAGCCATGAATTCCGCCACATCCACCAATACGAAGTGCTCGGTTCCATCGGCGCCTTCATGGAAGTGTATCTCGAACAGGTGATGAAGTTCGGCTACCACCAGGCTCCCCTGGAACAGGATGCCCGCCAGTTTGAGGCTGGATACTGACTTGTAGGAGCGGCGGTTATTCGCTGCGCTCACCCCTTCGGGGCCGTCTTCGACGTTCCTGCGCTTCGCTTGGTGAGCCGCGAAGCTCCCGTAGGAGCCCTCCGTGCCCTTTAGGGTATGCCTGCAGGCGATCCTGCAACCGGACGGACTTGCTCATGAAAAAGTACCAAAAGGCACTAGACCCCTCGGCAGAATGTGATAGTGTTCACAGAAAAAATGAACAGGTTTCACAAGACGGCAGGATGGCCGGCTATGGCATCAAAATGATGTCATTCAGGGGAAGGGACGAATCATGGGGATAGACCACAGCACACTCAAAGCCCGGCAACGCCAGGAGCGCGACAGCTACCCGGACAACCTGAGCCTGCGTGTCCATCGCGCCCTTAGCTGGCTCAACCGTGCCGAACAGGAAGACGACCCGGACAGTCGCTTCATCTTCCTGTGGATCGCCTTCAACGCCGCCTACGCCACCGACATCGATGATCGCGAAGGCCTCAGCGAACAGCGCACCTTTAATGCCTTCCTGGAAAAGCTCCAGTCACTGGACAGCAACCACCGCCTGAGCAAGCTGGTGTGGAACGCTTACCCTAACGCCATCCGCGTACTGCTGGATAACCGCTACGTGTTTTCCTGCTTCTGGGATCACCAGAAAGGCCAGAAAACCGAAGACCAGTGGAGGCAAAGCTTTGAATCCGCGAAAAAAGCCGCCAACCACGCCCTGGCCCAGCAGGACACCCCGCGCCTGCTGGCCATCGTCCTCAGCCGCATCTACACCCTGCGCAACCAGCTGGTCCACGGCGGCGCCACTTGGAACAGCAGCGTCAACCGCGACCAGATCCGCGACTGTGTGAATATCATGGGCGAACTGGTAACGGCGGTAATAGAGATCATGATGGATAGCCCGAATACCCTTTGGGGGGAAGCGAGTTATCCGGTGGTGTAGGGAAGAATGAATGTCCCAGTCTATTTTGGGTTTCTGCTTAAGGGTGGCGCCCCAAAGGTGAAAGGCAGATTTTAAAAAAACAAAGCGAATTGAAAAGGAGAAAGGAACCCATGGGGAATGTGAACGCATATTTGAGAGAAAACCTGCCTGAATTGTCTGAGGCACGGATTTATGTGGCTCCGAATATAGAAGAAAAAAAGCTTAACAATGCTATTAGAGCATTTGAGTATGAAGGTGAGCCTAATAATGTTGTAGGTATTATCGATAATACGCTTATGGGAAGCGGTAAGGAGGGTGTTTTCTTTACCGGGGAGAAGATAGTTTACAAGGCGGCTTTCTCGGATCCTGTTCACATTAAATACAGTGATATTAATAAAGTGGATCTGATAAATGTCGAGAAGGAGGAGGGGCGCAAACAAAAGTTTCAGATCTCTATTTCCCATAAAGGCGATGCACTATATATAGGAAACCTTATTAGTTGTGACTATGTAAAGTTAAAGGCGGTGTTGTCACATCTTGTTGAAACTTTCGATGTTTACGAAGAAGAAAAGCAAATGGTGCCCATGAGTGAAATGGGCGAAAATGTGAAGGTTTCGTACCTCAAGATTATTGTCAACATGGCCTTTGATGATGATGGCATGGTCGATGAGGTTGAGTTCGCAGAGATTTTATTGTTGATAACCAGGCTTGAGCTGTCCGAAAAAAGCAGATTCGAGCTTAGATCCTACATGGCATCAATAGATAATGTTTCACCTTTGGATAGTCTTTTTAAAGAAATGGATGAGGGGTTGCCATCTGGGCAGGTGCATTCTGTGCATATTTCGTTGGCGAAGGATTTGCTTAATCTTCATTTTTGTACTGGAGGGAAAGGGATTAGTGATTTTGCTTTTCTGGAGAAAGTTAGGGGGCTAATCAAGGTCTCGGATGAAGAGCTGGAGTTGGCATCAATGGCGATCGAGAATGATCGAAAGATGCTTAGTGAAAATGTTACTGATGACGAACTTGCCGCAGCCATGAAAGCCCTGTCTGCTAAAGCGGCGGCGGTGGGTGTGCCGTTGGCGGCGGTGTATCTTTCAGGCTCAGTGGTCGGTATGTCGGCGGCAGGCTTGACGTCAGGGCTTGCAACGCTGGGTTTGGGCGGTGTTCTGGGGCTTTCTAGTATGGCTACTGGTATAGGGGTGGCAGTGCTTATCGGAGTTGGAGCATATGCGGGGATCAGAAAACTCACAGGCGCAGATGAAATATCGAAGTCTAAACGAAGAGAAATGATGCTAACGGAAGTCGTTAAGCAAACCCAGAAAACCATTTCAATGCTGGTGGAGGATGCAAATTTCATTACCAGAAAACTGAATGAATTGCTGGCGCAACACGGTGTGCAAGACAGAAAGATTAAGCATTTGGTCGGTCTTATGTCACAGCTGACTAGTGCGGGGGCTGTTCTGTCAGAAAAATCAAACAGCGCCCAAGGGGGGATAGAGAAAATACATTGTGCAAAAATTATTGATGTTGATAAGTTGCGTTCTTTGACTGGCGAGCCGTCAAAAAAGTATTTGTATGATTATATTCTTGGTTTTTATGAAGAGAGGATGTTTGTTAAGGAGGTTGAGGGTGAGAAGAAGGAGTTTCGAAAGCTGGTAATTAAGAGCGATATCGAGAGAAAGGATTTGGAAAACCTTTCAAAAGCCTTTGAGGCAATAGGATATTTTCATGCCGGTAAGATTCTAAAAGGAGCCGCAACGTCGGCGGCCGGGAAGATGAAGAAATTTGGAAAGGGGCTGTTTGGTGAGCAAGCATGACCCTCATATTGGTAAGGCAAAGGCGCTAAAGGCACAAAAGCACCAGGTTGAGAAAGCCTCGCGGCATTTTTCAGTGGTCGGAGAAGAGGTTGCTAATCTTTCAGCGAATATGGAAGGTAATGAATCCCTGCTTGATGACCTTATTGCTGATGCTGAAAATATGCTGGCTAGGCCTGATATTGTTGTGAATAATTTCGATTCGGAAATTTCTGAGCAAGTTTTCTTTGGTTGTCAGTTGGAAAATGATGTTGCTATCAGTGCTATTCCTGAGATTGAAGCTATCGATTTAGGTGATTCTGATTCGTGGGAGTTGTATTTAGATAAAGTGGAGGCTTATGCCCTTGTTAATGGGGTGGATATTTCTAACCCATACAAGGGGTTGATGAGTCAATCCCAGGAGTTGGAGCTAGAGAGAAGAATCAAAGAAGAGTTTTCTTATAAGTCTCCATCCTGCGATAAATATGATTATATGATCGCAGGAACGGCAGGTTTGCTGGCTGGCATTGTTGATGTGCTTTTTGTTGGTGTTCCTGGAAAGGGGGGGCTGACATCTTTTACTGACGATATGGCAAATAAATCTGTTGAGAGGTTTGCAAAAATTAATGGGTGGAAGGGGCCAAGAGAAGGTAAAGACTCTGTAGCTAGTGCTATAGGTTTTCTGGAAAGAAAATATAAGGTTAATTATGATCATCGGCACGGTGGCGATGTCGATGGCCTATTCAAAATGAGCACCAAGAATCACCATATCAAAAATCTTGCGCACTCCCCGGATCTTGTGGGCTTGTTTTTCTCGCTTTTGGATCAATTCACCAGCACTGCACATTTTGTCGATGAGGGGAGGTTGATTTCTATCGACACTGACACCTTTGAGCTTAAAGGTGGAAACTTTTTGGCAAAAGTGTTTTCTGGTTTTGTTAATTGGCTTGGACATTTATTTTCAGATTTGGCGGGGTCTTCAGGTGCAATAGAGAGAGGATCTGGAATACCCATCCCCTTTTTCTCATTGCTTCAATTTATGGATTTTGGTGAGTTTGGTCAGCACAAGCAAACCTTTGCCAAAGTGTCCGTTCAGGTTTTTGAGCAGGGTTATGATTTTAGGCATGGGATGGCTTTATCAATACCGGTGCTTATCGCAGAGCTAATTACCCGAATTGGTTGGGTGGCAAAAAGAAAGTTCTACCATGAGGAACCATGGTCTAACTGCCTTCCCTCAGCCTCCAATCCTGAGCTGAGGCGAATGCTTTTGGTGGCCCATGGATCTCTATGTCTTGTGGATGCTACTGATGCAACGCTGAAATCGGGAGGGGATATAATTCAGTTCATGCTGAGAAGTAATATCATCGCTTGGGCTAGGTTTGGCACACTAGCTTTAAAGGAATTGCGGTGTTGGTATCAGCAGGGCAGTTTGGATCCCGATGCAGTAGATGAATATATTGATGCAGAACTTGAGCGCATGTTGGCGGCATAAACGAGCTGTTGAGTAATCAATGTGCCTAGGATGTACTGGATTCATGGAATTCGGCGGCGCCACCTGTAACAGCAGCGTCAACCGCGATCAGATACGCGACAGTGTGAATATCATGGGCGAACTGGTGTCAGTGGTGATCGAAATTATGATGGATAGCCCGAATACCCTTTGGGGCTAGGCGAGTTATCCGGTCATTCCATCAAACAACTAAAACAACAAAGCGAGGCCAGGATGACGACGAGTATCCCCAAGGAAAACCTGTCTTTTCAGACCGGGACAATGGCAACCATTGAGGTGGACCAGGATAGTCTGGACTACGGCTACTACCGGTATTTGAAGCAGGCGGCAGAGGCGTTGCTTGCAACAGGCTACTCAGGTGTGCTCACCGTATATTCGTACTGTACAGAAAGTATCAATTTCCATGAGCCCACCTGGTCGGCCTTTATTGGCGTGAAAGGCAATGGCAAGCTGCTTGAGCTGTTGCTGGAAGAATTGAACAAAGTGCCGGGATCCAGAGCAAAATTCTCTGACTCCATTCGGTCGGATATGACCCAGCCCGAAATGCATATTGAAGATGGTCACCTATGGATTCCCGATGAATTGAACACCTGGATCAGCATTGGTGAGGTGCCAGATAAAGATTTGGATGACGTCGACATCCTGCTTGAAGATGAGCTGTTTGGAGATGGCCGTGATCAGGAAGTCCAGGTAGATAAACGCGACGAGACTGGCGTGTCATCAACGACAGTCGGTCGCGTAAGGGCTGCTCGCTCCAACGCTCGCGTAGATACCATCCGGTCAACTATTGAAGAGTTGTTCGGGTTGCCTGAAGGCTCCGTTGCATTGTGTGGCCCAGATGGCAGACCGCTTCGCGGTGATGCCAAAATCGCGACACTTAGAGATCGCTGGGCATAAGCATCGGCTGCTAAGCAGAATCTACAACAGGAACCACAATGCCTCGATTTCTTCACACCGCTGACTGGCAGATAGGTCGCCAGTACGCCAGCTTTGCACCGGATGATGCGGTGGCGTTGGCCGAGGCTCGTATTTCCGTCATTGAACGCATCGCGGGTTTGGCGACCGAAGAAACTGTCGATGCCGTTCTGGTGGCCGGGGATGTGTTTGATGCCCAGACGGTATCGGATCGCACCATTCGCCGATTGTTCAATGCTATGGCCGCTTATACTGGCCCCTGGATTCTTATTTCCGGCAACCACGATGCGGCCCTGGCCGAAAGCGTCTGGACGCGCGCGCAGCGGCTGGAGGCGGTTCCCGCCAATGCCCACTTGGCCCTCACGCCTGAGGTGATGGAATTCGGTGACGCTGGCTTTGCCATTTTGCCGGCGCCTCTGACTCAGCGGCATACCATGTCTGATCTGACAGAGTGGTTTGATCATGCCGAGACTACAGACGGCTTGCTGCGTATCGGCTTGGCGCACGGAAGTGTGCAGGGCATTCTGGCGGAGGATGAAAATGCCACCAATCCGATTTCCCCAGAACGTTACCAATCGGCAGCATTGGATTTTCTTGCTTTAGGTGACTGGCACGGAACCAAGCAGATCAACCCGCACACCTGGTACAGCGGCACGCCAGAACAGGACCGTTTCCGCGGCAACGACCCGGGTAATGTGTTGCTGGTGGATATCCCTGAAGTGGGCACAGAGCCCCAGGTGGAGATCCTGCCTATCGGTCGACACCCCTGGATTCAGATGTCAGAACATCTGGCCGTGTCATCAGACCTGGATCAGCTCATCGGCAACATTGAAACGCAACCTGAGCAAGCGGTGGTGGCTCTGCGCCTGGAGGGAGAGATCAGCCTGCTGGGCAAACAGCAGCTGGAGCGCGCCCTGTCGGTAGCGGAAGCCCGTTTCCGCAGCCTGGGTTATGACCTTTCAGGCCTGAGCTTGCAGCCCACCGAAGACGATATCGCCGCCCTTCATGCCGATGGCTATGTGGGCGACGTGATCACCGAGTTCCGTGACCAGCAGGAGGGTGAGGGCGGCGAAGTCGCCAGAGATGCCATGGCCATCCTCGCCTCCATGTTGCTGGAGAAACAGGCCCAGGGAGGTGACGGATGAAACTGCTACGCCTCAAGGCCGAACAACTCCGCCAGTTCCGCGCCCCCGTGGAAATCAAGGACCTGGAACCAGGCATTAACCTGTTTACCGGCCCCAATGAATCCGGCAAAAGCACCCTGGTGCGTGCCATTCGTGCTGCCTTCTTCGAGCGCCATAAATCCTCCAGCGTGGAGGATCTGCAGCCCTGGGGTGATTCGGCAGCCGTGCCCACCGTGGAGCTGGACTTCGAATGGGAGGAGCAGTCTTGGAAACTGGTGAAGAGCTTCCTCAAAAAGAAGCGCTGTGACCTGACCGTAGATGGTGCGCCCTATAGTGGTGATGACGCCGAAGAAAAGCTTTCCAGCCTGCTGGGCTATGAATTCGCAGCGAAAGGGGCAAGCAAGCAGCAGCACTGGGGAATCCCTGGTCTGCTGTGGGTGGAGCAAGGCGCCGGCCAGGAAATCCAGGCCCCGGTAGAGCATGCTGGCCAGCACCTGAAAGCCGCCCTTGGCGGTAACCTGGGCGAAGTAACCAGCAGCACGGGCGATGAGCTGATCAACCAGGTGACAGCAGAGAGAGCCAAGCTCCTCACCACAACCGGCAAACCCACGGGCAACTATGCCAAAGCCATTGCCGACGTGGAGGCGCTGCAGGATCAGTTTGACGCACTGCAGGATCGCATCCAGCAATACCGCCAGCAGGTAGATCGGCTGGGCCAGCTGAGAGAAGAGCAGTCCCAGGCCGAAACAGAGCGCCTCTGGGAAACCTACCGTCAGCAAGCCAAAGAAGCAGAAGCCCGGTTGAATGAAGTCGAGTCCTGGCAAAGAGAACAAGACCGGGACCAGCAGGCGTTTAAAGGCTGCCAAACCAGTATTCAGACCACACTCGAACTGCTGAGCGGCTTCCACAGCCAGCAGCAGGACCTGGCACGGCGCGAGGACGAAAAGAAAGCCGCAGAACAGCAGCAAGCGGACCTTGAGGCGCGCAAGCCTGCCAGTGAAGCAGCCCTAGAAGAAGCCAAGCAGGCCCACGAGGCCGCTCGCAAGGCATTAAAGCTGGCCCAGCAGCACCAGCAACGCAAGGAGCTGGTCCGCGAGCTGGAAGGCATAGATGCCGAACTGGTTAATGACAAGAGCAAACTCGCACGGGCGAAAGCACTCCATGCCTCACTTCTGGAAAACCGCCAAAAGCAGCAATCCCAGCAGATTGACCCGCAAACAATCCTGCGGCTAAAAGAGGTCGTCTCAGCGCTGGATCGCCTGGCCATTCAGCAGGATGCCGTGGCAACCCGGCTGCAATTCGACCTGACCGATGATCACAGCGTCACCCTGGATGGGCAGAGTCTGGCGGGGCAGAGCGAGCATCTGTTGATTGAGCCAGGCGAGGTAGCCATCAAAGGCGTCGGCAGCCTGCGGGTGTTGCCGGGGGGCGAAGATGTTGCCGAGATCGCAAGGGCCAAGCAGAGCCTGACCGACGAGCAGGAGAGCTTGCTGACCCGGCTGCGCGTCACGTCCCTGGCTGAGGCAGAAGAGCGACTAAAGCAGCTGCAGACACTGGAGCAGGCCATCCAGCAGGATGAATCCGTCCTCAAGGAGCTGGCGCCGGAGGGGTTGGAAGCCCTGTCTGATCAACTGCAGCTGAAACAGGCGCGCAAAGATGCGCTCGCCCCGCAAATTCAGGCGTTACCAGAGCAAGAAGAAGACAGCCCGTCCCCTTCCCGTGCGGAAGCTCAGCAGGAATCCGCCGCAGAGGCGCTTGCAGGCGCGCAAGCCGCGAATCAAACGCTGAAAAGTGAGCTGTTGCTGGCGGAGCAGGCCCTGAATCGTGCCCGGCAAGAGTGGGAGCGCCTCAGCAATGAACTGCAGGCCCCGGACCGCAAACAGCGTGAAAAGCAGGCGGGCGAACAGTTGGCCGAGCTGCGAACCAACGAGCGCCGCCTGAGCGACCAGCTTGCAGAGCGTGAAGCACAGATTAAGCAGGCCAACCCGGATGCTCTCAAACAGGATGTCCAGCGTCTCACCAAAAGCGCAGATGCGGCTGAAAAACAGGAAGAGTCGCGCCGGTTTGAGCTGATCCAGCTGCAGGCTCGCCTGGAGTCAGCCGGCGCGGAAGGCCTGGAAGAGCAAAGCGCAGAGCTGAAAGTCGAACTGGACCGGGCAACCCGCCGAAAAAGGGAGCTCGAGCGCCACGCCAACGCCCTGGATTTCCTGCTTGCCCGTCTCACAGAGCATCGCCTGGAGCTCACGCGCCAACTCCAGGCCCCATTGCAGAAACACCTGAACCACTACCTGCAGCTCTTGTTCCCGGAGGCTTCCCTGAATGTGGATGAAAACCTCATCCCGGAAGTGCTGGTTCGCCAGGGTCACGGTGGCGAGGAGCGAGGGCAGTTTAATGAGCTCAGCTTCGGCGCACGGGAGCAGATGGCCCTGATCAGCCGATTGGCCTATGCCGATCTCCTGCAGGAAGCCAACAAACCAACCCTGATCATCCTGGATGATGCCCTGGTCCACAGCGATGCCGAGCGCCTCAAGGCCATGAAGCGCGTGCTCTACGATGCCGCCCAGCGCCACCAGATCCTATTGTTTACCTGCCACCCGGATAACTGGCGGGATCTGGGGGTGGTGGCACGGGATGTGGACGGTTTGATGTGATCTGACGGGCCAGAATGGCGCTTGTCTATTTTTTTCAGCTAGGCTGCTTGGCATAGTTAGATATAGGTACTAAAACGCGACATTAACTATAAGGTAATTTAGTGACAACAGTATTTACTCCTGGCATGCGAGTTGAGTGTCGAAGTGCAGAATGGCTGGTAACTCGCGTTGATGCGGCAGGAAACAACCAGCATCAGATCGTGTTCTGCTCCGGTGTAGACGACCTTAACCGTGGGCATGAAGCTGCGTTCCTCACGCAATTGGATCAACTGAAAGAAGTTGATCCCCGAAAAACTGAGTTAGTAAGGGATGAAACCAAAGGCTATTCCACTGCCCGCCTGTTTTTGGAAGCGCAACTCCGGCAGATGCCACTGACGGATCCGCAGCCAAACTTTGAAGATATGGGGGCTTTCACCCCCATGGAATATCAAAAGGAGGCAGTGCACCGGGCGCTGCAGCAGATGCGCCCACGCCTGTTGCTTGCAGATCAGGTAGGCCTGGGTAAAACCATTGAGGTTGGCATGATTCTCAGCGAGCTGATTCGCCGGGGGCAAGGGCAGCGTATTTTGGTTCTTGCGAAAAAATCCATGCTCACACAATTTCAGGCTGAGCTCTGGAACCGGTTTGCTTTTCCGCTGGTGCGGATGGATTCCAACACGCTTTCAAAATTACAGTTGAAAATACCGGCATCCAAGAACCCATTCGAGGTTTATCACCGCGTCATTATTTCCATGGACACCCTCAAAGATATCGGGCGATACGCCCATTTTCTTGAGAACACTCGCTGGGATGTTGTGGTCATTGATGAAGCTCATAATGTATCCGGTGGCACTAACCCGGAGCGTCATCTGAGTTATCGGTTGGCTCGTCGATTGTCGCGCCGAACCAATAGCATGATCCTGACGACCGCCACGCCCCACAACGGCAAGCGTGAAACGTTCGGCCGCCTGATCAGCTTGTTGGACCCTTCTGCAGTGCCAGACCCCAAGCTGCAGGAATACGAAGCAAGAGACATCGCGCCCTTTTTCTTGATGCGCTTCAAAGAGGATGTGAAAGAAGAAGCGGGTAGCAACTTTTCTGATCGCCAGGTGATCCCGTTACCGCATACCACAGCCCTGGCCGCTGAGGCGGAAGAGCTGGTCTATAAGCAGCTGGCTCATATTCGCCAGCTGGTGCTGGACAAACAAATAGATGCTCAGGCCATTATCAGCTGGGGTATGTACAAAACGTTTCTCTCCAGCCCGGAAGCTTGCCGCTCCACTGCTGAAAAGCGCCTTGCACACCTTGGCAAATCCGATCCCGACAGCCGGGAAATTGAGGAGCTTGAAGAGCTACTAACGCGGCTGAGTAGCCTGGCTGTTCAGAAAACTGCTCGCTTTAAGCTGCTGATTAACCAACTTGAAGCTATGGGCTGGGATGGCACCGCCAAGAGTCCGCGTCTGTTGGTATTCACTGAAAGTCGTGTAACCCAAGAATACCTGGCCCCTGCGCTGGCTAAGTACTTTGGGCAGGATTTTAGCCCCAAGCAGGAAAAACAAACAGAGCAATCCATTGCTGCCATTCACGGTGGCATGTCAGACAACGCTCTTGCCGGCGCAGTGGAGGCCTTTGGTACCGGAAACAGCCCGGTGCGTATGATGTTGGCGACTGATGTAGCTTCTGAAGGCGTAAACCTACACCACCAGTGCCACAACATTATTCACTACGACTTGCCTTGGTCCATCATCACGCTTATCCAGCGTAATGGCCGTATCGACCGTTTTGGACAGAAGCACCCACCGATCATTCGTTATCTGATGGTTGAAACCGAAGCTGGCCTTCTAGAAGGGGACAGCGAACTCTTTTCACGCTTGGTCGGCAAGGTAGAAGAAATCAACCGCTCCACCCGCACCGGGGAAAGTGTTCTTCAGCTTTACGATGCCAAAAAGGAAGAGGAAACCTTCGGGGAAAGCTTGGTGAAAGGCGACACCGATTTGCTGGACAGGGAAACCGGCGATGCCGAAGTTGGCGAGCTGGAATCTACCCTTAAAGCGGCAAACCAGATTGCTCATGAAGACTACGATGACTTTCTCAATGATATTCTGGAGGGGGGCGAAAGCGAGCCTGTCGATGACGAATCGCCAGAAACAAAAATTTCAGACAACTCCCGTATTCGCCTGCTCAATAACAGCGAGTTCTTCGAGCAGGGCTACCGCGTACTGAAAGACCAGGTCGGCGGCCCAGATTGGCACCCGCTGGAGCACACGGGCCAGCAAATTATCTTTACCCCACCTAAAGAGCTAGCCAAACGCCTGGGCGCACCCTGGGTAGACAGCGAGATGGTGTACGGCGCATCTGCCATGCCGGAAGAAGCCTGGCCAGACGATCAGCGATTGTTCTTCACCGACAAACCTGAGCGGGTCGATATGGCCATTAAGTCCGCGTTGGCGCAAAAGGGGCAGTGGTCAAAAGAACTGTTGCTGACAGAGCAGCATCCGGTCATGCAGTGGCTGGCGGAAAAACTGATGATGCTGCAAAAACGCGGCGAAGCCCCCTTGATAGCCTCTCCCTTCCTGGAACCGGGTGAATTGCTGTTTTGCTTCGTAGGCCAGGTCAGCTCTCGGGCGGGCACACCATTAATTGTGGATCCCCATGCGGTTTCCTTCCGCAAAGGAGGCCAATTCCAGATTCGGCCGTTGAAAGACGCACTGGAGGAGGTGAACTTTGAAAAACTGGCCAACACCGGCAAAACCGGCACCTTGCCAGACCACTTGCTGAAGAGCTTTCTCGGTTCCGCCGTGGATCAAAGCATCTCCCACCTGAAAAAGCTGAAGGACCAGCGTCGGGCGCAGATCCGCCCGCGACTCGATGCAGAAAACGCGCGCCTTAAACACTGGTTCGAACGCTGGGCTGAACGTATCGACAGCCAACTTATCAACTTGCCGCCGGAAGGCCGCCGGGCAACTCAACTGCGGCAGAAGCGCGAAGAAATGGAAATGTACCTGGAAGACCGCCGCGAAAACTGGGAAGAAACCCACTACCGCGCCACTGATGAAGCCACCACCCGCCTGGTATTGGTAGTAGAGGGAGTGAAGTAATGTCGCTGGATACCGCCATTAAAAACGTGGGTGATTACTACGCTGCCCATTACCTGGCTGATAAAAAAGGTTTTAGCAAAGACATCGCCGAGAAGGTCAAAGGTTGGAAAGAGCGAGGGAGTCAGTCAATTCCGCGCAAACTGGCAGCCCTGGGTGAGACTTATTTCAAAGCCAAAACCGAAGCTCTTAATTACGACGATCCACTGCTTCGAGTACGAGCTGATAACGAAGCCATTAATCGTTGGCACCCTGCGTTACTGGATGCACTGGGTTACCGATCGGAGCCTTTTGGTTTGGTGCTGGAGAGCGCGCAGAAACAGATTCCGGTGCTACACCGCTTGAATCGCCACAATCAGCCCTGGCTGGTTATTGCTGAAGCTCCATTCTGCCTGACCGGGGGCGAGAGTGATGAGGAGCCGCTGGAACAGGCCGTTATTGCGCGAACCCCACACGTGGACGGTCTGCCCACTCTGAGTGAGAGCTGGGAGAAGGCCGTTGCGCTGCTGTTCAAGCAGGAAGACGCGCCTCGCTGGGTGATGTTGTTGGCAGGTGGTCGAATTTATCTGTTTGATGCCCACACTTTTGCCCAAGGCCGGTATTTGTGGATCGATCTGGATGAAGCTTTCGGTCGTCGCCAAGCTGCTACGTTTGATGCGATTGCCGCACTGCTGTCAGATGAAGCCTTGGTGCCACAGGGCGAAAGCGATGAGGTGCTGCACGAACGCTTGCGCGAGGGCAGCCTGAAAAGCACCCATGGAGTGTCTGAGAAACTTCAGGGTGCCGTTCGCGATGCGATTGAGGCCATTGCCAACGGCTGGGTAGAAGCCCGTCGCCAGAATAACTTGGGTTATCGTCAGCTGAGCGAGCGAGAAGAACTATTGCCAGATGGCAGCCGGGAAATTACTGCGGAACAATTACGCCACGACGCGTTGATTTATGTGTACCGCTTACTGTTCTGTTTCTATGCCGAAGCCCGAGGTGGTGAGCTAGGCATACTGCCGATCAACGACGACGTATACCGCTTGGGCTATAGCCTGGAATCCCTGCGCGACCTGGTGGATGCGAACGAACCGGGGACCACCACGGAAAACGGAACCTACATCGCCGAACACCTGGAACGACTTTTTCAGCTGATCTACGATGGTTTTGACCCGGAGCGCGAAAGCTCAGCAGATGAAGAAACTGAATCCCCCTTTGGTCAGGGTCTGCGCCAGGAAAGCCTATTCGGTGCCCCTGCCGGTGAGCAGCTTTCTCTGAAAGGAACTGGCATGGGCCGGTCCAAATATACACCCGGCAAAGTCTTCGCCATTCAACCACTCACGGCGACCTTGTTCGATCCGCAAGCAGCGCCCTTGCTGAGCCGGGTAAAACTGCCTAACCGGATACTCCACAAAGTCGTTCGCTGCCTCAGCCTGGGTACCTCGCAGCAGAGTAAGCGCGTTGGCCGTATCAATTACGCTGAACTGGGCATTGTACAGCTGGGTTCCGTCTACGAAGGCCTGCTTTCCTACAAAGGTTTCTTTGCCGCCGAAGACCTCATTCAGGTGCACCAGAAAGCCAAGAACGGTAAACCCATGCTGGACAACGCCATCGACTCGAAAGTGTCCACATGGTTTGTACCTGCTCATCGTGAGAACGAATTCAAGGCTGGGGAGATCGTGCTGGAGCACCGCACGGAACGGACTCGCATCTACCGAACCGGCGAATTCATTCTGCATCTCAACGGCGTGGACCGAGTAAACAGCGCTTCCTACTACACCCCGGAAGTGCTCACCCGCACCTTGGTCGAAGAAGCCCTGAAAGAACGCCTGAAAGATTTCGGTCCGGAGCAGGCAGACGACATTCTCGACCTGAAAATTTGCGAACCTGCCATGGGTTCCGCTGCCTTCCTTGTGGAAGCCATCGATCAGCTGGCCCACCACTATTTGGAGCTGAAGCAGAAACAACTGGGCGAAAACATCGACCCAAGCAACTACGAAGATGAGCTGCGTCGGGTGCGCCACTACATTGCCGTGCACAACGTTTACGGAGTGGATTTGAACCCGGTGGCTGTGGAATTAGGGGCCTTGTCCCTGTGGCTGTCCACCATTCACAGGCTAAAAGTGTCCGAGGGCGACGAAGACAACCAGCCCCTGTTTCAACCGGCCGCCACACCCTGGTTTGGCTTGCGCCTGCGAGCGGGTAACAGCCTGATCGGTGCCCGCCGCAGCGTGTGGAAAAAAGATCAACTTCTGCGTGGCAAACACTACGGCAAAAATGCCGAGATCCCACGCCAGCTCAAACCCGGTGAAGATCGTCAGCCGGGCGAGATTTACCACTTCCTGGTGTGGGATGAAGACATGGCACCGGCCGCTAGCGACAAGCTCATGAAAGAGCACTGGCCAGATGAGTGCGATGCCATCACCACATGGCGAAAAAAGCAGGTGAAAACCAAATGCTCGGTGGAGGAAGTTGCTCGTCTGGAGCGCCTTAGCGAACGTATTGACGAACTATGGAAGGACTACAGTATTTCCCGCCAACGGGCATTGGCAGATTCAGCTTGTACCTCCAGCGTATGGCCTAAAGCCCAGAACAGCCTGGAAGCTCTTCGTAACGGCCCGACCTTGCGCCGGCAAGAAGGCCTCAAAGCGAGCTTGGAGGCGGAAAGCGGGGCTTTTCAACGCTTGAAGCTTCTGATGGACAGCTGGTGCAGCTTCTATTTCTGGCCTCTGGACCAAAGTGACAACTTACCTTCACGCGAGGCCTGGCTGGCAGCAGCGGAGGTTCTCCTGGGCATTGGTACCGACGACCTGGCCACCCGAGCCATGCTGGACATTCAGCTGGGTGAGGAAATTGAGCTTGAGGCCCTGTTCCAGGCCAGTGAGCAGAAGCTGCCGGATGCTGAGCATTTGAGTGAGCTGGTGCCTTGGTATGGCGTTGGGCGAAGTACCACAGCAGACCAGAATTTCCACCATTGGGAGCTGATTTTTACTGAGATACTTGGGCCGCAAGTGCAGGAGGTCTCTACTCCTAGAGGCTTTGATCTGATGTTTGGTAATCCTCCTTGGGTTGGCGCAGACTGGAAATCAGCACCCTTGCTCAATGAATACGAGCCGGTTCTGGGCGTTAGAGACGTAAAGTCGGCAACGTACAACAAAGAACGACCGAAGTTACTGCAAGACCCTCTTCGTCGAGACCACTATCAGGCTATGTTTTCTGCTGGAGAGGGCGCTGCAACATTTTTAAACGATGTAACGCTTTATCCTGCGCTAGCGGGCTTACGAACCAACCTGTATAAGAACTTTATCGAGCGGAGTTGGACACTTTTGGCGTTGGAGGGTATCGGGGGCCTCCTTCATCCTGAAAGTGTTTTCGACGACGGTAGAGGTGGTCCATTCCGCGCATCATACTATCCGCGTTTGCGTGCCCATTATCAGTATGAGAATGAACGTCAGAGGGAGTTGTTTGCTGACGTGAATGCACGTCAAACCTTCAGTATCAATGTCTTTGGCGCTCCGAAGGAAACTGCAGAGTTCGTTGCGATTTTTAATCTGTTCGGTGGGCACACCCTTAAACATTGTCTGAAGCATGATCGTCCAGAGGATCCAATCCCTGGAATTAAAGATGCGAATGGTGATTGGGAGGTCAAAGGACACACCAAGCGAGTACTCCGAATTACGGAGAGAGAGCTGAAACTATTTGCAAGTCTACTGGACGATGAAGGAACGCCGGCCATTCACGCTAGACTCCCGCTGGTGCATAGCGAACCGCTCCTGAAAGTGCTGACAAAATTTGCGAATGCAAGTATCAGGTTGGGCGATTTGCGTGGTCAATACTATGCATCCGACATGATCAACGAAGTGAATGGCCAGAGGGATGGCGTCATTACCCGAATTGAAAACCCCAGTTACCAACCAGCCAGTGCGGATGAATGGGTAATCTCTGGCCCCCACTTTTACGTGGGTAACCCATTCAATAAAACGCCCCGCACCGTTTGTACCGAAAAAAATCATTACGACAGCATTGATCTGGAGAGCATTCCCGAGGATTACCTACCGCGTGGGGTTTACCGACCAGGCGATGAGCATGGCAACCTTGATGCCTTCTACAAGGCAATCCCTGAATGGCCCAAGCCGCAGAAGCCGGTGAAAACCGAAAGTGGTTGGCAGCCAGGCTTCTGGCCTGTCGCCGAGCACGAGGTGACGGCATATGAAGCACTCCTGGGGGAGCCGCTTAAGCTTTATGGGGTAGGCCAAGCAAGGCCCGGTGCAAAAACTGCGCGAAGATTTGGTTTTTTCTCCCGGTGGGAAGGGGACGTTCCTTTGGCCGTTTCTTGGCTGGCTAGCCGGGGGGCGGATCGAAATTCGGCAGAATTTTCACGACGGTTTGGTGATGTTCGTTTAGACCAGCGGGCCTCAGCTGGCTGTGATCTGTGCTATGTACCCAAACCGCTCACAGCTAATCCCCGGCTGGTTTACCGTCGAAGAGGGCAACCGGCAAACGAGAGGACACTGATACCTGCGATCGTGCCTCCTGGTGTGACGCATATCCACCCTGTTTTGTCATACACGTATTTAGATGCTCAAATTCTTACTGTGGTTTCCGGGCATTCTTTCTCCCTTCTTTACGACGTGTTGGTTCGCGTTGCGGGCCGTAGTGATATATATGACAGCACTTTAAGGCCTTTCCCAATAGTTGATAAGAACTTCTGGCCATTTATCACGCTGAGGGTATTACGACTTAGTTGCTTGACTAATCATTACGCAGAGCTTTGGGAGGAGCTTTTTGAGTCAAGGTTCACTTCGGATAGGTTTGCCTTCGAAGACGCTCCCATGTGGACTAAACTTTCGGCGATTTGGGACCAAGATATTGCTTTAAGGAAAGATTCAGATCGGCGGCAAGCTGAACTTGAGTTGGACGTGCTGTTAGCCATAGGGTTTGGCCTGTCGGTTGACGAACTGATTCAAGTTTATTTAATCCAGTTCTCTGCATTGGTGGAGTATGAAAAATTTGACGAGTACGACAGCTGCGGCCAACGGCTTCCCAACACAAAGCGCAAAGACGCCGGCGGCAAAGAAGTCCGCGCCATCCGTGCAGACCACGACGGCGTTTCGCCGCTGACGGTAAGTTGGGAAATCGATAACGGCAACCAAACCGTCACCAAAACCTTCTACCCGCCTTTTTCCCATGTCGATCGCATTGAGGATTACCGCACCGCTTACCGTGTATTCTCAGAACGCCTCGGTCGTACTGAAAACAACAAGGAACCCGCCTGATGGATGCCAAGGCCAGAGACCTGAACCAAATTTTTGATGGAACTATCTCTTTTCAGATTCCGCTGTTCCAGCGGCCCTATGTGTGGAACAAGGAGAAGAACTGGGAGCCTCTTTGGGACGATATCCAGGGGTTGTTGGACTATGAGGTTCAGTTTGGCAGGCACCGTAAACATTTCCTCGGTGCGGTGGTGCTGGAGCAGCTCAAAAACGTAGCCGGTTCCATTGAAACCCACCAGGTGATCGACGGGCAGCAACGCTTCACCACGCTCCAGCTCATCATGCTGGCTGCCCGGGATCTGGCCAACGGCCTGGAAAACGAGAAGTACTTCGACCGCTTCAACGATCTGGTTACCAACAAGGCCAGCAAAGTCGACTACGACCACGAGAAATACAAGGTTTGGCCGACCAATCGGGACCGGGAGGCTTTCAAAGCGCTTCATGAATCTGGAGCGGAAGAAAAGGCGCCATTAGCCGACCTGACCCTTGAGCAACTGTTTTCCGACGAGCATATCGAGCCTAATGGAAACAAGATGACAGAAGGCTATCTCTATTTCCGCAAACAGTTGCGCGACTGGCTCGCCGGTGAGATTGATGAGATGGATGAGTCTGAGAAAGAGGTAAATCCAGAGGAGCGCCTGGACGCGCTTTGGAAGATTATCAGTGGCGGTTTGCAGGTGGTGGTGATCAATCTGGACGACGATGACGAATCCCAGGTGATCTTTGAAACCTTGAATGCCCGGGGCACTCAGCTACTTCCAGCCGATTTAGTCAAGAACTACCTTTTCCGCAAAGCCCAGGCAGAATCTCAGAATATCGAAGAGTTGTACAAGCGCCACTGGTCGGCTTTCGACAATGATTTCTGGCGAACCGAGGTGACACAGGGTCGTGCCAAGCGTCCCCGGATTGATCTGTTTCTGCAGCATTACCTCACTCTGATGATGCGCGAGGAGGTGCGGCCGGCGCATCTGTTCGAGTCGTTCAAGGAGTACGTAGAAAACCAGCAGGCACTGGCGGATCTGCCGGCTGAAAAGCTGCCGACAAAATCAAACCTCTCAGTTATGCCGGTAACCACGGAGGAGCAGCTAAAAGCGCTTGCCCGATATTCCCAGGCTTTCCAGACCTTCGCCGAGCCCCCCGCGGGTTCTCGCCTGGCTACCTTTTTGAAACGTCTGGGGGCAGTTGATACGGCAACGGTCTATCCATTGCTGTTGCTGGCTTGTGATCAGTTATTACCCGCGAAGCAGTGGGAGTTTGATCAGTTCCTGACGGTACTGGAATCTTTTCTGATGCGCCGCATGGTCTGCGGACTGACATCCAAGAACTACAACCGCCTGTTCCTGGATGTGATCAAGACCCTGGACCGGGAAGGCGTGCTTACCGCCAATGCTCTCAAGAGCATTCTTCAATCGAGTGAAGGCGATAGTGTGCGCTTCCCGTCTGATGAGGAGTTCAAGCACAGCATACTGAACCGAGCGATCTATCAAGCTCTGGCTCAGTACAAGATTCGCGCGATATTGGAAGCCATTGATCAGACACAGGCAGACCGTAAGAGTGAAAATCTGGAGCTGCCCAATGACTTGACCATTGAGCATGTGATGCCGGTGAACTGGGAACTGAACTGGCCAATTCCCGAGGAGTATCTTTCTGACGCCGAGGCGAAGCTGAAGTTCGCCCAGCAGCGTAACCAGCTCATACATGCCCTTGGCAACCTTACCCTGATTACTGGCAGCCTTAACCCATCGTTATCCAACGGTAGTTGGCAGAAGAAGCGCCCGGAATTGGCCAAGTACAGCAAACTGAACCTGAACCGCTATTTCTACCCGGTTCACGAAGGGGAAGACCCCCTTGCGGAATGGAATGAAAACACCATCGCCAACCGAGGGGAATTGCTCTTCGATTCAGCCAGGAAGGTGTGGCCGTTTTAACGAGCTTTTCTAAAAAAAGAACTCAGGAAAGAGATGTATGTTACCCGCCACGCTGGCACTGGAAGTCAAAAAACAGGTTCTCCATTATCTAGGCGCAACTTTTCAAATTCGCCATCCGGAGACAGAACGGGCACTGGAGGCGTTTTTCACCCATCCGGATGAGGGGCTTTTTAAAGGGCCTTGGTTACAGCTAAAGCGCCCATTTCGGTTGGAGAAAGCAGACACCTCCGAGCTGTTTGACCTGCACGTGCCCTGGGTGCCATTCAAGCACCAGGCTCATAGCTGGAAGCGGCTGACCACAAGAAACGGCAATACGCCAGAGCCGACCATCGTTACCACTGGGACAGGTTCTGGTAAAACCGAGTGTTTTCTGTACCCATTACTGGACCATTGCCTGCGCATGAAACAGGCCGGCAAAAACCAGGGTATCAAAGCCATTGTGCTTTACCCGATGAACGCACTGGCCGCCGACCAGGCAAACCGTTTCGCCGAGGAGATTCTGACCTCGGAGCAGCTGAGCTATGACCACAATGGCCACCGCAAAGCGCGGATTCGCGTGGGGATGTATACCGGGCGGATGTCCCAGACTTCCAGCAAGGATGAGGGGGCGGAAAAAGATACCTTCGAGGAGATGACGATTATTCCTGACCCTGAAGGCGGCGGGAGAATTGCGTATCGTTCGATCACCAACCGTGCTGCGATGCAGGAAAATCCCCCGGACATCCTGCTCACCAACTACAAGATGCTGGATTACCTGCTGCTGCGTCCCAAGGACACCAGTATCTGGCGCTTCAATCAGGAAGATCCTGAATTGCTGCAATACCTGGTTCTGGACGAACTGCACACCTATGACGGTGCCCAGGGGGCGGATGTTGCGTGCTTGATCCGCCGCTTGAAGGAGCGCTTCCAGCTTCCTCAGGGCAAGCTGTGCATGGTGGGAACAAGTGCTACCGTTGCAGGGGGCGATGATGAGCAGGACATGGGGCCTATCTACAAGCTCTGCGAGTTCGCCAGCACCCTTTTTGAAGAGGAAATCACCCAGGAGTCGGTGATTCAGGAAGATCGTTATCGCATCGATGAGGTGGTACGGACCCCGGTTCGGGAGGTTGACGTCTATCCATCGGCACTGGATTGCATGCCGGCCCATCGCGAAGATGCTCAGACTTATGCCTTGCGAATGTCGCAGTTGTTTGGAGGCCCCACTTATCCTGTCGCTTCTGATGATCCGGAGTGGGCAGAGTGGACAACCCAGCTGGATAAACTTCAAAGATACTTGCCAAAACTTGGGGAAAAGGACCTTTGGGGCGTTGCGGTGGGCGAGTGGATTCGCAAGCACCCACTGTTTCATCTACTACTGAAGGTAACTGAAACCGGGGCTGTGTCCTGGTTCGAACTGTTGCGGGAGATCAGTAAGTCTGACATGACGTTTGCCTTCCGTGGGGTAGGCGATGCACAGGCTCGGGGCGAGGTGCTAATGGCATTTCTTGCGCTGGTTGCCCAGGCCAGGGAGTTGCGCAGTGGCAAGCCTTTTCCATTGGTGCCAACACAAGTGCAGTTATGGCTGAGGGAGTTGCGGCGTATCGGCTCCTTGGTAAGCCAGCACCCGATGTTTACCTGGTTGGACAATAAGTTGCAGCAAGGCAAGCGCCAATTGCCGATCGTGCATTGCACGGAGTGCGGGGAGGTGGCCTGGGTTGGCCTGCGGGACCCGGATATGGATTCGGTGATTGGCCAGCATGGCATCAACGGCATGCAGCTCCGGGACGATGTTCGCGAGATCTATGATGCCTGGGGGTTCGAACGGCCACCGGCAGCTTCGTTGGTAATTTTGAGTCCTTGGCGGGAAGGTGATGATCCTGTTTCCGGTTCAGGTCAGCAGCAGCACGATGCGGTGAAATGGCACATGGCTGCCAGCTCCCTGGTGGTGCGGGAGGGCCCTGGTCCTTGCCCAATTACGGATGAGAAAACCTTTCCCGTCAAGATGGTCCATGCGCCCTATACCATGGAAAACGGGGGCCGGCGGGGCGTCCAGCAATGTCCTCACTGCCACGAAAACGAAAGTCTTATGTTCATCGGTAGTCGCGCTGCAACTGTGTCCAGTGTAGCCATCGATGAAGTGTTTGGCTCGGTCCTCAACAACGATCCTAAGCTGCTAGCCTTTACTGACAGTGTGCAGGATGCCAGCCACCGAGCCGGTTTCTTCTCGGCCCGAACCTATCACTTCACTTTACGAACCGCCTTGCAGCATGTAATTGATGAGGCCGGCGATAACGGTGTGCCGTTGCCGGAAGTAGGGCAACGGTTGATTGATTACTGGGGCGCGGGTGAAGCAGGGCGCCCCGGAAATGCCAAGAAGGCATTGGAAACGCTGATTCCAACGGACTTGAGAGAATACGACGACTATGTGGACTTTCGTAACCAGGTTGGTGCCAGGCAGATACCCCCCAAACTGCTGACGGATATTACCCGTCGGTTAACCTGGGAGGCGACCAGCGAATTCAGCTTAATGCTGACGCACGGCCGGACCATGGAATTGCATGCCAGTGCGACGCTGGGCTGGGAGCCAGAGTTAGTCGAACAGACGGTTCTAGAGCTCAAGCGTAGGTTACCCGGGATCAGTCCCAATCTGACTTCGGTGTCTTCTGAAGACATTACGCTTTGGATACTGGGTATTCTACACCGCCAACGCGAGCGTGGTGGGCTGAACCACCCGTACCTGGGTAGCTTTGCGGCGCAGCGTTTCTGGGGCAAGTACCCGTTCGGCAAAACCATTGCGGGGCGGGAGACTTATCCGCCCCAGGGCAAGTACAAACCTCGGCTGATGTGTACGTTGCCTAACAAAGACCATGACCACGTCCTTGCACCAGCAAAGCCTAATCAGATGTTGCCCTGGCATCTAAAATGGGCAAGGAAGGTATTGGAATTGCCTGGCATCGATGATGGGACTCTCGTCGATCTGGTTGAAGCCTTCCTGAAGGCTGGCGTCAGTGCCGGTTTACTGGCTGAAGTTCACTCTGATGGCGAACAAAAATTGTATGCCATCAATGACTGGGCTGCGCGCTTATACCCACATGGCGAAAAGCTCATTGCACCGAATCGGGGCTATAAACTTTTCCGGCCGGAATGGGAGGCTCGTCTATGGACCGGTTCACCGAGTCTGGCTTACATGGATGACGAAGGGCATTATGAACCGGGCGCACTGACCGACCGGGAAGATTACTACCGAACCCGATACCGCAAGGGCGCGTTGCGCCGGGTTTTTGCTCACGAGCATACCGGCCTACTGGCAACTCCGGAGCGCGAGGCATTGGAGTATTCTTTTAACAAAGGAAACCACGCAGACGACCCCAACGTTCTGACGGCCACGTCAACGCTGGAAATGGGTATTGATATTGGTGACTTATCTACCACTATGCTGTGCTCCATTCCTCCAACTACCGCAAGCTATCTCCAACGCATTGGCCGTGCAGGGCGTAAAACCGGTACGGCGCTGGTGTTGACTGTGATTAACCAGCGCCCCCACGACCTATTTTTCTACTCCAGACCAGATGCATTGATTTCAGGAGATATTGAGCCGCCGGGCTGTTGGCTGGACGCCAGCGCGGTGCTGGTTCGCCAGTATCTGGCTTTCTGTTTTGACCAGGGCGTTCGCGAGGGCATTCTGACCGATCTGCCTGCCACCGGTAAGCAGTTGATTGATGAAGTGATTCAGAATAAGTCCGGGCACATTCCGACATTACTGGATTGGGTGCTGCAGAATGAAGGAACGCTGCAAAGCAGGTTTCTAGAGCGGTTCAAGGCTAATGCAAAAAAGGACACCCAGGAGCGATTTCTGGCCGAATCACGCACCGAACGATTGCGCGAGCGGATTGAAGAGGCCGCCAACGAATTCCGCCAACAGCGGATACTGCTGGAGAATGCAAAACGACGTCTGAAAGGGCAGAAGGAGAAGCTGGACGGAGGCGTTGACCAGAGCGATCTACTGGAAATTGAACGGGAAGAGCGCATCCTTAACGCCCGGCAGCAGAAGCTCAATCAAATCAATGCGCTTGAAGTGCTAACAGAGCATGGACTGCTACCAAACTACGCGTTCCCCGAGCGTGGGGTAAGGTTTTCCGGTGCGGTTTTCCATCGCAAGCCCAAGGGCACGAGCGGTGACCACGAACTTCGCGTTCGCGAGCCTTTTGAGTTGGTGCGAGGTGGTTCTGCAGCAATTCGAGAGCTGGCGCCCTGGAACCACTTCTACACTCACAGTCACCGGTTCGATATTCAGCAGATTGAAATTGGCTCCAAGACCCAACCTTTGATTACAGAGTGGGGTGTATGCGGTCAATGTGGCCACATGCGAATGACCGCTGAAATCGACCGACCGGATGCGACACCGGCCTGTCCGCAATGTGGTTTTGATGGAATTGAAGGGCAGACGGTTAAAGGCCAACAGGCCAAGTTCCTGGAATTCTCACGCTCGCAAGCCATTTCCTACATGGAGTTCTACGACAGCCTGTCGGGGGATAAGGGCGACGAGCGGGAAAATGAGGTTTATCAGATGGTCAGTTCGTTTGACCAGACGATTGAACAAGCCAGCGGTGCCGTTGCGAATGACGAGTTGCCTTTTGGGATAGAGTACCGTGCAGCGATGATATTACGTGAGGTAAACGCGGGGTTTAAAGACCAGCATCGTGACTTGGCATTTGGTGAGGACCTAAAGGTATCCAGTGAGGGCTTTGTTGTCTGCTCTGATTGTGGGATCGCGGTCAAGCCAAACGAAAGTAGAGAAAAGGTAAACCACCGCAGGAGTTGTTCCGGGCATCGGGAAACCCAGAAGCGCAAGCGCGAAGGTCAGCTTGAGGATGCCTACACCTGGGAAAGCGTGTTTCTATATCGGGAACTACGCTCAGAGGCCATTCGCCTGCTGCTGCCTGAAGTGGATCCAGAGGATATCTCTACCCTGGAAGCGGCGATCTACCTGGGACTGCGTTTGCGCTTCCAGGGAGACCCCGGCCATTTGCTGGTGAAACAGCAGATTCTGCCCAACCTCAAGGAGGGCGTTACCCAAAATTATCTGGTACTGATGGACGCAGTGCCTGGCGGTACCGGCTTTCTGAAAGAGCTATACCAGAATCGTGACGATCAGGGGCGATCAGGTGAGGGCGTGATGGACATTCTGCGTAGGGCGCTGGCGGCGCTGGAAACATGCAGATGCCGGGAGCTTCACCAGACTGACGATGATACGGACGGCTGCTATCGATGCCTAAGAACCTATCACATGCAGTTCAGAGCCGATGAGATCTCCAGGGAGCGGGGAATCCGCCTACTGAAAAAACTGATTGAAGCTGGTGCGGGGCGTGAAACCAAGGCCGAACTCGATGAGGTCAAACCGAAAGCCAAGTTCGATAGCGTGTTGGAAAAACGCTTTGTCGGGAAGCTTCAGGACTGGGTTCAGGAGAACGGTAAGCCGGAAGACTGGCGTGAAGAGTTGATCGGCGGTGGAACCGGGTTCCGCTTTACCCTGGGTGACGGACGCATCTGGTCGTTGCAACTGCAGCCTCAGCTGGGCAGCGCCCAAGGGGTATCGGTGAAGTGCCAACCGGATTTTATGTTAACTTCAGACGATGAAGTTTGCTGGCCTATAGCTATTTTCCTGGATGGATTTGAACCGCATGTGCAGCCTACTGAGCCAACCTCCAGATTGGCGGATGATTTGCGTAAACGTCGTTCGATCTTGGAAAGCCGGAGCTACTGGGTGTGGTCAATTAGCTGGGAGGATTTGTACGAGGAGAATGGGGAGGGTTTCCGTTTCTTAAACAAGCAGGTTACGGATGTTGTTCTTCCCAAAAGGCTGGGTAGCTTAAGCAGCACCGCAGCACTGCGATCAATGAGTGGTCATTCTCTCAGTCAATTTAAAGCATTTCTTAGGGTTCCGGATGTAGAATTGTGGCGGAAGGTTGGCCAAGAAGCCGTTGGTTTTACATTGATGCTGATGGCGGGGAAAGGGATAGGCCAGCCGGGCGTGGATACCGCAGATAAATTGATGATGTGGCGACAGGGTTATCCAGTGCCGGCCCCCGGCCAATCGGATAATGCTGAGTGGAGTTGGTTAGCTCAGGGCTTGAGTGTAAGCAATGATCTGTTCACCTATGGATTGGCCGAGCAGCTTATCATGTTTGATTATACCAACTTAAATGTTGAACTTCGGCTGGGGGATTCTGACTCCGAGCGCTCAGGCACAGAGACCTACAAGCTTCGCTGGCGCCGATTTCATGCCTTGATGAATCTTTTTCAGTTTTTGGAAAATACTCTGTTCTACACAACATCGGAGGTTGAAGATGGAGTTATTCCCGAGCCGACATTAAGCCCGCAGGTTAGTCTAGATGAACAGTGGCAAGAGCTTTTGGATGATGCCGTTGGTCCAGCGAAAAAACTTATCCTTCAGCTTGCAGCAGCCAGTTGCGCATTGCCTGAGGGAGAGTATTACAGCGATGACCTGCCGGATTCTGTCTTTGCAGAGCTGGCATGGCCGGATGTGAGTACCCCCATCGCCATTTTGGCTGGCACCCAAGAGGAGTTTGTAGCTCAGTGGCAGGCCGCTGGCTGGCAGGCGATAACAATCCGGGATATTGAAGAGCGTGGGGCGCAGTGGTGTATTGACCAGTTGCCGAAGCACAAAGGAGGAGGATAACAATGGCTAAAATGATGCTGCACCGGGACGTGCTTAAAAATTTCGGCAAGCTCCCAGCGAAAGTTCAGAAAAAAGTGTACGAGCTTACGTACAAATTTGAGAGCGACAGTACCCAGGCAAGTATCCATCTGGAGCCGATTACAACTGCAAAAGACAAGAAAGTGCGCAGCGCGCGTGTTGGGCTCGACTACCGCGCCATCGTGATTGCTCCAGAGAAAGGCGATACGTATCTACTGATGCACATCGATCATCACGATGAAGCTTACCAGTGGTGCATGAATAAGCAGTTTGAGGCCCACATGGCCTTGGGTACGTTTCAGGTATTTGATGTGGAGTTGGCGGAGCAGTCGGTTACCGACGCTGAAGCAGAAGCGGCATATTCTGAAACAGATGCTGGCTCTTATGTGTTGCAGAAACTATCAAACCAGGAATTATTTGAGGCGGGTGTGCCTGAGGCTCTTATTCCCGCAGTTCGGGCAGTGCGCGATGATGAAGATTTTGAGCGACTGTCGGATTACCTCCCCCCCGAGGCCAGCCAGATTCTGTATGGCATTGCAGCAGGTATGTCGTTGGATGATGCCTTGAACGAAATGCTCGGCGGTATTGATGAGATAGAGAAACCGTCTACTCCGGGCGACTTTAGCCATTTGGCCGACATGACCAATATGGATTTGGTATTAGTGCAGGGCGAGGAACACCTGCAGGAAATCCTCAGCGAGGATATCGAGGAGTGGCGCATATTCTTGCACCCCTACCAGCGCAAGCTGGTGGAGTGGGATACGAAGGGGCCGATGAAGATTTTTGGAGCGGCCGGTACAGGTAAAACGGTGGCACTGATGCACCGGGCTGCTTGGCTGGGCCATCAGTGTGAAGGCGACGAAAAAGTGTTGATCACGACCTATACAACGAATCTCTCTGTCACGATAAAGGGCTTGATGGCAAAGCTGGCACCCGGTGTGGTCGATCGGATTGAAGTAACCAACTTACACCAATTGGCCCGGACAATCTGTTTCCGTGCGCAGGGACAGGCAAAGATTGCAGAGCCTGATGACCTGAAGGCAGTTTGGAGGCAGGTTATGACTACTCCTGCGGCCACGGATGTGGGTTTTAGTCCGGACTTCATACGTGAAGAATTTGAGCAGGTGATCGATCCGATGGGCATTACTATCGAGGACGACTATCTGACGATGGTACGTTCAGGCCGCCCGGTTCTTAGGCGTAAGCAACGGCGACAGCTATGGAAGTTGTTTGTGGAAGCTCGCAGACAATTGGAATACCGAAGGCTGGTGACCTTTGATGGACTGATTCACCAAGCCCGGTTGGTTGCCGAAAAAGGAAAGTTCCCTGGGTATCGCTATGTTCTTGTAGACGAGACACAGGATTTTGGTTTGGAAGCGCTCCGCTTGATCGCAGCTATTAGTCCGATCAAAGAAGGCTTAAGAAACCCTTTATGTGTCGTTGGAGATGGCCACCAGAGAATATACACCACGGTTCCAGTACCGATGGCGAGAGCCGGCATCGATGTGCGTGGCCGTTCTCGCAGACTGAAGATCAACTACCGCACAAGTGAAGAGATCCGTGACTGGGCTCACGGTGTTTTGCAGGGCATGACGATTGATGATCTGGATGGGGAGGATGTGTTAACCCAAGGTGATCGTTCGGTTTTCCATGGCCCTAAACCAAGGCTGGTGAAGTGTGCTAGTGACGATCAAATGGCCGAAGCGGCGGTTACTTGGGTTCAAGGATTGATTGAATCAGGGGAAATCGCCACCCATGAAATTTGTCTGACGCCTCCGAACTCGAAAGTCATCAATGCTCTGGAAAGCAATGGCTTGGGCACCGTAGAGCTTAAGGCTCGTCAAGCTGATCCCGGCCAGGAAGAGGGTGGTATCCGATTCGGAACCAAGAAACGGATTAAGGGCCTGGAATTTAAGGCCCTAGCGATTCTGGATTTTGGAGATAGCGAAGACCTGCTGGCGCGATTTGAGAACTACGTGGCGGCTACCCGGGCACGGCAACAGCTGTTGGTGGTAACGAGGGATGCAGGAGAATGACTGCAGTAATGGAAAAGACTTGATCGTTTGGTGCCAGCTTAGGAGGTGGCGAGCCTACGATTGCCAGCATCGATGATGATGGGCTGCCAGACTGTAAAAATCTGTGGATTGTATGAATTTCTAACCAAACTAATGGGTTGGAGTATAGAGCCGTTTGGCGGCATTATTGGCCCATTTAAGATCTGGTGAGCGTCATCGGTGGGGAAAGGCTGCGGCTCCATATCACTGGAGCTCTTGTAGTTGGCGTTGAAGAGGTATGTTCGCAGAACCACTACAATGTGCAGTCTCGATTTCTGTGCTACTGGGAGCTGATGCGCGGGGCTATTCAGCCCCGTTAACCTTTGCCGAAAGAGCCTCTTTCAGGCCAGATGATTGCTTCGAAGCACTGGTGTCGTGCTTGCCCTCATTGCGATAAAACTCTTCCGTAATCTGTAACCCCTCATCCTCTGAATACTCGAACTGCGAATTCATCAGGCCTGCCTGAGCAACCTTGTCTAACTCGGCCTGATTGATTCCCAGATTCACCTGAGCCTGGGCTTCTTCCCTGGCATGGGTGACAGCCCCTTTCATGGATTGTTCTGCACGTAGGGTCAGATCCACGTAGTAGATCGGTGCCCGGTGGCTCTGGGCGGTGCTCTTGCCGCGTAGCTTAAGCTCTAAGGGCAGGGTGGCCAGGTTGCCGCCACTGATGGCGTGGAAGTAGCGCAGTCGTGCGGCCAGGGTGCGGATGCTGTTGTAGCCGGTGGTGCGGAACACGAAGCAGCCCAACTCATCCTCCTCACCAATCCGGACATACATCCGGCCATAGGGTTTGCACAGCCCATGGCTGCCGTAGTCGCACAGATCCGGTGATGGGCAGGGCAGGGATTTCAGGCCATTCTCAGTATGGCGTCGGCAAGTCTCCCCGTTGCCTGCACACAGCGGCCTGCCGCTCTTCCGCTCGAAGAAGGTGTACTCCGCCCGCAGATTCAGGTCCGGGTCATTGAAGGGCAGGGTGACGGGAATGCTTCGTAGCTTTTTGCCCTGTACCTCCTGGCGCAGGGTCTCATTCAGCGGGTGGGGTAGCCAGCCGTCCCGGGTCTGTATCTGGGAGGTGATGGTGAATTGGTCGTCTTTCTCCGGCAGACGCTTGCCGTTCTTCTCCACTACGCGACCGATGCTGATGCGGCCAATGACGGGTGGGGTAATTGCGAGTCCTTTAATCATGGGATTCTCCTGATGAATAGCAGATGCATGTACTCAGCCGGGCTTGGCCCGGCTGTTATGCTGCTTGGGGGTTGGCTAGGTGTTGGGGCGCACAAGGAACCGGCGACTGCCCGCCCTGTGCTTTGGGTAGTGTTTGAGCAGGTCAGGCTGATCCTGCAGCAGGGCTTTGGTGTCCAGGGCGGTGGAGTCCTTGCTGCGCTTCCAGGTCACGGAGCCAACAGTGAAGGTAGCCTTGCTGGCCAGCCCCATGGACTGCTGGATGCGTTGTTTAAGGGTGGATTCCCGCTCGGTCAGTCGGGCAAGGGTGTCACGCAGATCCAGCAGTTCATTGAAGTCGCCTTCCATGGCTGGGTTAGCCGTGAGATCTAGGGTTTCGCCTTCATCGCGAGGATAGAGCCCTTGCAGGGCCTTGCCGGCAGAGTCGGAGCCATCCGGGTCCGGTGGAGTGTCCGCTTCCACCAACTGCCAGAACTCCCGCTCCAGCTCGTACAGGTGAGCAATCAGTGCTTCATCCCGTTCGATGCGGTGAATCTGCAGCTCCTGACCGCAAATCAGCACGGCCACATCGGCAGCCTGCTTGCCGGTAACCGCCAGCTGATGCTGTACTTGGCACTGGATGTACTCTGGAACCCCGTCCGCCCATAGCTTGGCGCCGTGCTGGCCGGTGGTCTTGCATTCCAGTATCTGAACGTCGTCATTACCAACCACGGCGTAATCCAGGTTGGCTAGCATCCAGGGCTTGTCACCATCCGGGTGCTGCAGCACGGCATTCACCCGCCGTACCTTGTTGCCGCTGATCTTGGCGTAGGCCTCCGCCACCTTAGGTTCCAGCAGGGTGCCCCAGTAGAGCGGCGATTGAATGTCATCGGGATCGGGGGCGGGGAGCAGGCCATCCCGCCCGGTCTTGATCATCCACAGCTCGAGGGGGGATTGGTACGGGCTGATGCCCACAGCGGCAGCCGCATCACTGGCGCCAATGCCCTGCTTGCGGATCTTCAGCCAGTCCTCCCGGTTCATGCTTTTGGTAGAGACCAGGCGTAGCGCAGGGCGCTGGCCAGGTGTGGTGCTTTTCGGTTGTGCCATGAGAATACTCCAGACAAAGAAAAGCCCCGGCGTAGTGGCCGGGGCTAAAGGTAAGGGGAAATAGGTAATTGCGAGTGATGCCTGAATGACATCATGCGGCGCGACTTGAAGAGGAGGAGGCTTCCTCGCCAATCTCGAAGAAGTCATTCACCAACGCTTCGATATAACGTTCAGCCTCCTTGTCGCTGGGGAGGTGGCCGGTAGTGAGCAGTTGCTCACCGAGCCACTCGCCTAACTCACTGACCACTTCGTACTCGAAAATGCCAGGTCGGCCACGGGGCTGATACCAGATGTGGGAGACCGTCTGCCAAAGCGGGTCCAGGTATTGGCATGACGCGATGATCAGCTCGATACAGCCACTGTCCCAGGCGTCTAGTATCCGGCGCGGCCGGCCAGGATCGCCGGGGTGGCACATCAAGCCTTCGTGCAGGAACGCGCCCCATACCGATGCCAGTTCGGCAGGCATAGGGCGACAGTCCCATACCGCCAACAGGCGGTAGAGCCATTTCAGGTTCATAGTGTTCTCCAGTTTATTTAAACGGGAATAGAGGGAAGTGGGTCACGGGGAGGACGGGTATCAGGCGACGAGCAGTGAGGTTTGCTCAAGAGCCCGTTGCTTGATCTGGGCACCCTTGCCGAACCAGGCAGAGTCCAGCCGGTTGTCGGTACTGCGAGCGCGGCGTTCATGGTCCACGAACTCGGTGACGGCATTGAGCAGGCCGTAGGCCGTGTTCTTGGCAGACGCCAACTCTGATCCGCGACCGGCACCGTCATACAGGGCCATGGCTTTCTTCATGGCCTGTTCGTTGGCCTTCACCGGCATGCCGGGTGGCTGATAGCCGGTATCCGTGAAGATGGTCTGCATGACCTTCTCGGCGGTCTTGCGGGTGATGCGCCGCTCGCTAAGGGCCTTCAGGCGATACATGAAGTCATCCCAGGCAGAGACGGAAATCCCCAGCTGCTTCTTGACCGCTTGCGGATCGAAGGTGGTGCTGTGGCGGACCTTCACCGCATGCGTGTTGCCATTCAGCGCTACCGCGAGGGTGTTGTTACACACCACCCGAATACTGGTGAACTGCGCCGTGGTCGCCAGGGTGCCGTCACAGGCCGTGGCCAGCAGCACGTAGCCGTTGGTTTGGTCATTGCCTGCCAAGGAGCCTGTTTGCCCAGTGCGAGCCAGCGCCCACAGCTTGCGGCCCCCTTTCAGGACGCCCGCCGTCTCCAGCTCAAAGCCGGATTGCTCGGTGAGATCGCGGTAGAACTCCAGTACCTCACGGGGCTGAACCACCTTGAAGCGGTTACTCACTACCGACAGCGGTGCCTGATTGTCGGAGCGGAACAGCACCTTCTGATCCGGGAAGGAAGAAATCTGCCCGAGAGTGCCTGCCTCGCTACTGATAAAGCGCACCGGGGTCTCACGGATCTCCCAATCCATGCCGGCTTCGCGCATCCAGACTTCCAGCGGTTGTTGGCTGGCCAGCTGGTTGCCCAGCCCGTGCCAGGGTGTGCGGCCCACATAGGCCATGTTTTCGACAAGATGTGCCATGGTGAATCTCCAATGAATAATGAGAGGGTGATGAGAAAGGAAGGGGTTAAACCATGCCGCGTTCGGCCAGGCTGACCCACTCGGAACGGGACACCACAAAGTGGTCGAGCACCCGCACATCAATCAGTGCGAGGGCATCAGACAGGCGCTTGGTGATTTGCTGATCTGCCCGTGAGGGCTCACAGCAGCCGGAGGGGTGGTTGTGGGCAAAGATCACGGCGGCGGCATTGCACGCTAAGGCGTGCTGTACGACCACGCGGGGATACACCGCCGCGCCATCAATGGTGCCGGTGAACAGGGTCTCGAAACTGAGCACCTTGTGTTTGTTGTTGAGGAAGATGGCGGAGAAGACCTCGTTTTTTTCCTGGGCCAGAGCCATCTGCAGGAACTGGGCAACATCGGTGGGCGCAGTGAGCGTATCTCGACCGGTGAGTTCATCCAGTAGGATGGTGGCCGCCGTACTGACAATCTCCTCGGGTTTAACACAGCCCTGCACGTGGTACAGGCCCTGCTCGTTCTTCACGAAAGTGGGAATATCCATAAAAACTCCAAAACGGCATAAAAAAGCCCGCACTGGGCGGGCTTCAGGGGTGTGTGAGTGGTAAGGGGAGAGTGGGACTTACTCGGCATCGAGGCGGAAGCTGTGTCCGCAATCCAGGCATTCCAGGTTGTCGAGATAGGTCTCGTCGAGCTTGGCGCCCAGGGCAGCACCGGCCTCACCGCCAGCCACGCCACCCGCCAGACCACCAAGCACCGCACCGGCGATGCCGCCGATGGCAGAGCCCGCAGGCCCAAACGCCATGCCGACGGTGGCTCCTACGCGAGCTCCGCTAGTCGCCATGGCCACGCCGCTGGCTGCGCCAGCAACAGTTCCAACAGAGCCGCCAACCTTACGGCCATTCTGCAAGGCGGCGACCCGGATAGAGCGGCAGGACGGACATTGAATGATCATGAAACCTCCATGAAATGGGGTCAGGAAGGCCATTCCTTCCTGGCTTCATGGAGGTGATATATGCCTGAAAAAATCTGGAATCGTGGGCCGCCAGTTAGGGGCTGGTGTCGTGTTCATACTGGCTGCCTTTACTTCGGCAGGGCTTTATATTGGCATTCAGAGTTGAGATACTAACGAGGTATATACATTATTAGTATCTTGTCGTGAGGTCGGCCATGAGCAAAGAAGCGGTTTTCACAATGAAGCTGGAGTCAGAACTTCGGGCTGAATTTATTGCTGTGGCAGAGGCGGAGCATCGGCCGGCTTCGCAAATCGTGCGTGAATTGATGCGTGGTTACGTTTCCCGGAAGCGGCAGGAGCAGGAATACCAGGATTTTCTGAGGGGCAAGGTGGAAGCCGGTCGGGCAGAGATGCTGGCTGGTGAGGGGCGCTCCAACGATGAGGTGGAGGCTGACTTCGCGGCACGCAGGGCTGCTGCGGTGGGTGACGGTAAGGCCGGCGCATGAGGGTAATCTGGACCACTCAGGCCCAGAAAGACCGTCTCGCAATCTGGGAGTATATCGCGGCGAATAATCCGGTTGCGGCAGGTGACATGGATATGCGGTTCTCGGAGGCGGCAAGATTGCTGGCAGACCACCCCGAGATGGGGAGAGAGGGGGAGGTGCCTGGCACGCGGGAACTGTTCCCCCATGAACATTATCGGCTGGTCTATGAGGTTTATCAGGAGGCAGTTTGGGTGCTTACATTGGTGCATACGGCCAGGCTATGGCCCAAGCCGATGTCAGATAAAGGTGGGGCGCCAGACTGAGATCGGAAGAGCCCATGGTTTTTCGCTGTTCAATGACTTGTTTTGGATGCCTGCGCTATACTGCCGCCCGCAAGGGGTTCGGGTCCCATTTTTAGGTCATTTTTAGTGGGGCCAACAGAGGGGCCAACACCTTAAAAGGCTTTTTAATATTTAGTGGATTCAGAGGGTTAGGGCGGTATTTGAGTCCGGCCTCTGTACCAAATGATAAAAAAGCCCGCTTCGCGCGGGCTTTTTTATGGGCGCAGCACGATGGCCCGACGTGGAATGGAGTGACCTGATGGAGAAGCTGCAACCTGCCGGTTTGCTCAAACGTCTGATGGCGTTGGTGTATGACGGTTTTCTGGTGATGGCCCTGTGGTTCGTGACCGCGGGTATTTTTGTGCTGGTATATCCCCATACCGGTTTGCCGGAAGAATCCATCAACGGTGTGACCCGTGCGGCACCGGGTTTTCTCAAAGGCATTCTGTTGCCGCTATTGCTGGTGGAAACCTGGCTGTTTTATGCCTGGTTCTGGATGCGCGGCGGCCAGACGCTGGGTATGCGTGCCTGGCGGCTGCAGGTGCAGGATTATCGGGGTGGGTCGGTCAAGCTGTGGCAGACCGTGGTCCGTTTTCTGGGCGCCTGTGTTTCCTGGGCGCTATTCGGCGCCGGTTATCTGGTGGTGCTGATTGCTCCTCACCAGACACTGCACGACCGCCTGTCCGCCACTGCCACGGTGGAATTGCCGAAAAAGCCGAAGAAGAGCTGATTTTCCCCTCGCACTTTATTCGCGAGGCCGCCGTAGAGGTCTTGATGAAGGGTGTTTTTTCCTCGTGGCAGAGCAGGTATCCTTGCCACCCCCAATAGCTTCCGTGCCGGTACAGTACGTGAACGTCGACGATTTTGATTTTGCTCTCCCGGACGGGCTGATTGCCCGCCACCCGCCTGCCGAGCGACGCGATGCCCGCTTGCTGGCTCTCACCCGTGATGCCCTCCAGCATCAGCAATTCCCGGATCTGCTTTCTCACGTGCGGCCCGGCGATCTGTTGATTTTTAACGATACCCGGGTGATCCCCGCTCGTCTGTTTGGCCAGAAGGAAAGCGGCGGCAAGGTGGAAGTCCTGATCGAGCGGGTGGTGGATGACCGTGAGGCGCTGGCCCATGTGCGGGCTTCCAAATCGCCGAAGCCGGGTTCCTGGCTGCAGTTTGATGATGGCGTGCGAGCCCAGGTCACTGGCCGCCGGGATGCCCTGTTCAGTCTTGTTTTCCATGGCTGTGACACCTTGCTCGCGGCGCTCGAGCGTATCGGTCACGTACCGTTGCCGCCTTACATCGACCGGCCGGATGAAGCCGGGGACATGGAGCGTTACCAGACCGTCTATGCCAGGGAGCCGGGCGCCGTGGCGGCGCCCACCGCCGGCCTGCATTTTGATGACGAGATGCTGGCGGCGCTGGAGCAGCACGGGGTGGATATCGGTTTCGTCACCCTCCATGTAGGCGCGGGGACCTTCCAGCCGGTGCGGGTGGACAAGGTGGAAGACCACCACATGCACAGTGAGCGCTACCAGATCCCCGATTCCCTGGTGGAGCAGGTGGCGCAGGCCCACGCCCGGGGTGGCCGGGTCGTGGCAGTGGGCACCACCGCGTTGCGGGCCCTGGAGGCGGCCAGTCAGTCCGGCGCCTTGATGGCGGGGCAGGGGGAGACCGATATCTTCATTTATCCGGGTTACCGTTTCCGGCTGGTGGATTGCCTGGTCACCAATTTCCATCTTCCCAAATCCACCCTGCTGATGCTGATTAGTGCCTTTGCGGGCCGCGAACGGGTCATGGCCGCTTACCAGGCGGCCATTGATGCGCAGTACCGGTTTTTCAGCTATGGCGATGCCATGTTTATCGAGCGGGTGGAGATGCCTCCCGCAGAGGGGCGTTAAATGTCTCGAATGCACTTTTCTCTCAGCGGCACCGATGGTGCCGCCCGGCGCGGGCAGATCACCTTTCCCCGCGGTACTATCCAGACCCCCGCCTTTATGCCGGTGGGCACCTATGGCACCGTCAAGGGCATGTTGCCGAAGGATCTGGCCGATACCGGTGCCGAGATCTGCCTGGGCAATACCTTCCACCTGATGTTGCGCCCGGGCACTGAAGTGATCGAGGCCCATGGTTCCCTGCATGGCTTTATGCAATGGGATAAACCGATTCTTACCGACTCCGGCGGTTTCCAGGTATTCAGCCTGGGCGAGATGCGCAAGATTTCCGAGCAGGGGGTGGTGTTCAAGAACCCCATCAACGGCGACAAGGTGGAGCTGACCCCGGAAAAGGCCATGCAGGTACAGCGCTCTCTGGGCAGTGATATCTGCATGATCTTTGATGAATGCACGCCTTTCCCGGCCACCGAACAGCAAGCCCGGGACTCCATGGAGCTGTCCCTGCGCTGGGCCCGGCGTTCCAAAGACGCCCATGAAGGGAATGATGCAGCCTGCTTCGGTATCGTACAGGGCGGCATGTATGACAATCTCCGTCGGGAATCCCTGGCCGGGCTGGTGGACATCGGCTTTGACGGTTATGCCGTTGGCGGGTTGAGCGTGGGAGAGCCCCAGGAGGACATGCTGCGTACCCTGGGCAACTTGACGCCCCACATGCCTGCGGATCGCCCCCGCTACCTGATGGGCGTGGGCAAGCCGGAGGATATCGTGGAAGCAGTCCGGCGCGGCGTAGACATGTTTGATTGTGTGATGCCCACCCGGAATGCCCGTAACGGTCACCTGTTTACCGCCGAAGGCGTGGTGAAAATCCGCAACGCCCGGCATCGTCATGATCTGGCTCCCCTGGAATCGGACTGTGACTGCTATACCTGCCAGCATTTCTCTCGCAGCTATCTGCACCATCTGGACCGCTGCAACGAAATGCTGGGCTCCCAACTCAATACCATCCATAACCTGCGTTATTATCAGCGCCTGATGGCTGGATTGCGGGGGGCCATTGAAGGGGGTACATTGTCCGCCTTTGTGGACGACTTCTATGCAGCGCGAGGCCAGCAAACCCCCGCGCTGTAGGGTGCAACCGGCTATTCGGGGCACCCTTCGCTTATTGAAAACTTGGAGTAATCAATGAAAATCGCAATGCGTTCCATCCTGGCCTTGCTGGCCACCGGCCTGATTTCCCCGGCTTATGCGGCTGCGCCTGCGGGCCCGGGCGGTGTGGAGCTGATCATGCTGGTGGTGATGATGGTGGTGTTCTACTTCTTCCTGATTCGTCCCCAGCAAAAACGCGCCAAGGAGCACAAAAACCTGGTGGAAAGCCTGAGCAAGGGCGACGAAGTGGTCACCAGCGGCGGCATCCTGGGCCGTATCAGCAAGGTGACCGATGACTTCGTGGTGGTGGAAATCAGCAATAACCTGGAAATCAAACTGCAGAAAGGCAGTGTCCAGGCAACCCTGCCCAAAGGCACCATCAAGTCCATCTAAAAACAACGGTCAGCCCCGTCCTGTACGGGGCTTTTTACAGGCTCAAAAAACCTGTTTTACCCGGGGGTGAGCGCGCAGCGCTTTTCATTCCCGGGCCCAAGGACCGGCAACACCGGAAAGTATTATGACCCGCTACCCCCGCTGGAAATTTTTCCTGCTACTGACCGCTCTGATCGTCTGCGGCCTGTACGCGCTCCCCAATCTTTACCCCGATGCGCCTGCCATCCAGATCAGCCACGCAGAGGCCGGTGGTGAAGTCACCGATGTGGCTCGTCAGAGGGTGCTTGGCGCTTTGGATGATGCCGGTCTCAACCACGGGCCAGGTGAAACGGTTGGTACCTCGCTGCTGGTCCGCCTGGATGATACGGAGGCACAACTTCGCGCACGGGAAATCGCGGCCAACCTGTTGGGCGATAACTACGTGGTGGCCTTGAACCTGGCGGCGACCACCCCCCAATGGCTGCGTGCTGTGGGTGCCAGCCCCATGAACCTGGGGCTGGATCTGCGGGGCGGGGTGCATTTCCTGCTGCAGGTGGATATGGACGATGTGGTGACCAGCCGCATGGAAGCCTGGGCGGGGAATGCCAAGCTGACCCTGCGTGATGCCGGGGTTCGCTATCGCAGCGTGGCGGTAGATGGCACCACCATTACTGCCACCTTTGCAGATCAGGTGGCCGCCGATGCGGCCCGGGCGCCATTGCGCCGCGCACTGGATAACTTTGCCATGAAGCCGGCGGGTGACAGCCCGGAAGTGGTGCTGACACTGAATGACAGTGCTCTCAAGGAAATGCAGGACTATGCGGTGGATCAGAACCGCACCGCCCTGAACAAGCGGGTCAACGAACTGGGTGTGGCGGAAGCCGTGGTGCAGCGCCAGGGCTCCGACCGGATTGTGGTGCAGTTGCCGGGGATTCAGGATGCGTCCCAGGCCCGCCGGATCCTTGGTCGTACCGCGACTCTGGAATTTCGCCTGGTGGACAACAGTGTGTCGTCTGCCCGCCTGCGCACCGGGGTAGCACCGCCGGGGCTGGAGTTTTTCCCCTTCAAGGGCCAGGAAGGCCGTATTGTTGCCTTGAGCAAGTCCAAGATCGCCACCGGTGACCAGGTCATTGATGCGCGGATGGGCTTCGATCAGCAGAACGGTTCACCGGAAGTGAATGTGACGCTGGACGGGGATGGCGCCAAGCGCATGCAGCGCATCACCGGCAAGAATGTGGGTAACCCCATGGGGGTGCTGTTCATCGAGACCAAGACCGATGTCCAGAAGACCACCGATGCCGATGGCAACACCGTGGACAAGATGGTCAGCACCACGGACAAGTACGTGATCAACGTGGCCACCATTCAGGATACCCTGGGCAGCCGTTTCCGCATCACCGGTCTGGACAACCCGGCGGAAGCCTCCGAGCTGGCCCTGCTGCTGCGTGCCGGTTCTCTGGCGGCGCCGGTGAGCATTGTCGAAGAGCGTACCGTGGGCCCGAGCCTGGGTGCGGAAAATATCGAAGCCGGCCTCAAGTCCATGGCACTGGGCCTGGTCCTGGTGCTGATCTTTATGGTGGTCTGGTACAAGGTGTTTGGCCTGGTGGCCAATGTGGCCCTGCTCGGCAACCTGGTGATCATCGTTGGCATCATGTCACTGATTCCCGGTGCAACCCTGACCCTGCCCGGCATTGCCGGTATCGTACTGACCGTGGGTATGGCGGTGGACGCCAACGTGCTGATTTTCGAGCGGGTGAAAGAAGATCTGCGCCGTGGCCTCAAGCCGCTGCAAGCCATTGAAGAGGGCTACGGCAAGGCCTTCACCACCATTCTGGATGCCAATATCACCACCCTGATCGTGGCGGTGATCCTGTTTGCTGCCGGTACCGGGTCGGTACAGGGGTTCGCGGTAACCCTGTTCATCGGCATTCTCACTTCCATGTTCACGTCCATCATCGGCACCCGTGCCATGGTGGAAATGATCTACGGTCGCGGTGCCCGTGCACCGGCCAAACTGAGTATCTGAGGCGGTGATGGCGATGAGTAAGGCAGAAATGAACGTCAATTTTATGGGTGCCCGGAAACCTCTGGGAATCCTGTCCATCGCGCTGGTAGTGATCTCTGTGGTGCTGTTGGTGACCCGGGGCCTGAATCTGGGCCTGGATTTCACTGGTGGTACTACCATCGTGGTGAAAAGTCCGGTGGATGTGGAGCTGTCGCAGACACGAGCGGATCTGTCCGAGGCCGGTTTCGGTGACGCGGTGGTCCAGCATTATGGTTCGCCCAAGGAAGTGAATATCCGTGTGGCGCCAAAAGACAGCGTGGATGCGGACAAGATCGGCTACGTGGTATTCGATGCACTCAAGGCTGAGAACAGTGATCTGGAATTGCTGAAGGTGGAGTTTGTCGGCCCACAGGTGGGTGATGAACTGCGTGATGAATCCGGTACGGCCATGCTGCTGGCCTTGGGCTTGATGATGCTCTACGTCTGGTTTCGTTTTTCCAACAAGTTCGGTGTGGCGACGGTGGTGGCCCTGTTCCACGATGTGATTGTCGTGCTGGGTCTGTTTTCACTGTTGCAGTGGCCATTTGATCTGACGGTGCTGGCGGCGGTGCTGGCGCTGATTGGTTACTCGCTCAATGACTCCATCGTAGTGGCGGACCGGATTCGAGACGAGTTCCGCAATACCCGGGAAACGGATCCGGAAGCCATTATCAATGGTGCGGTGAACCAGACGCTGACCCGGACCATCAATACCTCCTTGACCACCCTGCTGGTATTGGTGGCGCTGTTCTTCTTCGGCGGTGAAGTGATGAAGGCGTTTTCCGAAGCCCTGATCGTCGGGGTGTTGGTGGGTACCTATTCATCCATCTACGTGGTCACCAACATTCTGTTCATGATGAAGGTGACCAAGGAAGACTTCCTGATTCCGGAACCGGAAGAGCTGGATGAAACACCGTAAAAGCAGTGAATAGTTAACAATTCATCGTTAATAGCTAAACCTAAAAAAGCCGCGATTGTTCGCGGCTTTTTTGTTTCTGTAGATGCGCGTTACGACAAAACCGGTTTCGCCTTTCGCGACTCGCTTCTCGTGACTCGCACCTCGCCTTTTACCCGAAGTTCTGTTTTTTCATCCACGGGATGATGCGTTCAAAGGCTTCCTCGATCTGGTCCAGGGAGGTGGAATAGCTGATGCGCAGGGCATGCTTGCCGGCTTCCCCGAAGGTGTCGCCGGGGATGGTGCAGACGCCGGTTTCGCGCAACATTTTCAGGGCCACATTGGCGCCGTCCACCCCATCCGGCAGCGACGGGAACAAATAAAAGGCGCCATCAGGCTGGTATCCGGTCAGGTACGGGGTCTGTTCCACCAGTTCCACCAGCCGGTCCCGACGGTGCTGGTATTCCGCCACCATGCTGTCAATAAAGTCATTGCTGCCGCGCAGCGCAGCAACCCCGGCCCACTGGCAGGGGGTGTTGGCCACCGTGGTGGTGAACATGTGGTAGCGGCGCAATTTCTTGATGGCGCCCTGGCTGCCGATCAGCCAGCCGATGCGCATGCCGGCCATGGAAAAGGTTTTCGAGAAGCTGCTGATCACCATCACATGGTCCAGGTCCGAGCAGCAGGACAGCACGCTGGGGTAATCCCGACCGTCATAGATCAGGTGGTCATAGACCTCGTCACTGATCACATGAATGCCCCGGTAGGCCGCTTCTTCCACGATGGCTTCAATGGTTTCCCGTGGATAGATGGTGCCGGTGGGGTTGCTGGGGGAATTGAGGACCACGGCAAAGGTATTCGGCCCCATGGCATCAATCACTTCCTGGGGGTCAAGCTGATGGTTGTTCTCTGCCCGGGTTGCAATGGTCTTTACGGTGCCGCCATTCATGCGGATCAGGGGGCCGTACAGCATGAATGACGGGTCGGGCACGATGAACTCCCGCCCGGGTGCAGAAGTGGCGGTGAGCGCCAGATAGATCGCCTCGGTGGCGCCGGTGGTGATCATCAGGTTTTCCGGCACCAGCGGGCGTTGGTATCGGTGGCTGTAGTATTCAGCCAGGGCTTCGAGCAGTTCCGGCAGGCCCGCGTCCATGGTGTAGCCGGTCTGCCCGGCGTTGAGGGCATCCACGGCGGCCTGGATAACATGGCCCGGTGGCTTGAAATCCGGTTGGCCAATGGAGAGATGGATGACATTGTCCAGGTCCGATGCCAGATTCACCATGCGACGAATGCCCGGCACCGGAATGGTGAGCAGCGCCGGGTTCCAGATCGGGTCTTCGCTTTCGTAGAAATCCGTATCCAGATTGATATTGCCCATCATGTGCTCCTTCTTTTTGATGCGCAGCTTCTTCAGGCGGCGGCGACGGCGCGCCGCAAAACACGTGTCTAGTGTTGCAGCAATGGTGGCAACAGGGTGAATGGCTTGGCTTGCTCGAAGGCGTGCCCGGCGGCCAGGACCCGGGCATCGTCGAAACGGGCACCGACAATCTGCAGCCCCATGGGCAGGCCCTTGCTGTCCAGCCCCATGGGCACTGACAGTGCCGGCTGGCCAGTCAGGTTGAACGGATAGGTAAATGGGGTCCAGGTGGGCCAGCGGGTGCTGGGCCAGTCCACCGGTACTTCGCGGTTGGTGTCAAACGCCCCAAGAGGCAGGGTCGGAGTAATCAGCAAATCGTATTTGGTGTGAAAGACCGCCATGCGTTCGCTGACCGCCATGCGCTCGTTCATGGCGCCCAGGTAATCCAGCATGGAGAGTTTCTCGGCCTTGGTGGCGACTTCAATCAGCGCCGGGTCCATCAGGCTGCGTTGGCGCTCACCGAGATCGCGCATGGCATTGGCCGCACCGCTATAGAAAAGGTGACTGAACGCGGCCAGCGGATTGCTGAATCCGGGGTCGGCTTCAGTGATGGTGGCGCCCAGATCTTCAAATACCCTGGCGGCGTCCTTGAACGCTTTCTCGATATCCGGATCCACATCCACATAACCCAGGTTGGTGCTCATGGCGATTTTCAACCCCTTCATGGGTTGGTCCAGCGCCGCCAGATAATCAATATGACGGCGGGGGGCGGCCAGGCTGTCGCGGGCATCGGCTTCGCACATCACGTTCATCATGAGGGCGGCGTCCGCCACGGAACGGGTCATGGGGCCGGCGTGGGCGAGGGTGCCAAACGGGCTGGCGGGCCAGTGCGGGACCTCGCTGAAAGTGGGCTTGTGGCCGACGATGCCGCAGAAGCTGGCGGGGATGCGAATAGAACCGCCGGCATCGGTGCCAAGCGCCAGTGGGGCCATGCCCGCGGAGACCGCGGCGGAACTGCCGCCGCTGCTGCCGCCGGCGGTTTTGGATGGGTCCCAGGGGTTGTTGGTGGGCCCGCACAAGGGGCTGTCGGTAATCCCTTTCCAGCCGAACTCCGGGGTCGTGGTCTTGCCCAGCGGGACATAGCCATGGCGCTCCAGAGCGGCCACCGCCGGGGAGCGTTTGTTCAGGGTAGAGGCAGGGTCGATGGTTTTGGAGCCTTTCAGGGTCGGCCACATGGGGGTGAGAAAGACATCCTTGACGGCCACCGGTACACCATCCAGTAACCCTTCCGGAGTGCCTTGCTGATAGCGTTGTTCGGATTCACGGGCCCATTGCAGGGTGGTGTCGCGGTCAATCAGGCACCAGGCATTCAGGGCCGGGTCATGCTTTTCGATATGGTCCAGCAGGTTGGAGCAAACCTCTACGGGGGAGAGGGCGCCGGTCTGGTAGGCGGCTTTCAGCGCCTGGGCGCTCATGGTCAGTAGTTCCTTGCTCATCGGCATCACTCCTGGTTGACGCTAATCCTGTGTTTCTCTGCGTAGGGCTGCGGTCAGGCTCTTGCCTCAGGCATTACTGACGTAGCCGTGCTCCTTGCTGACCGGGTTGTTGAGCGGTTCCCCTTTCTGCCAGCGTTGAAAGTTATCGACAAATTGCTGACCCAGCGCGGCTCGCCAGCCGATAAAGTCTCCGGCCATATGGGCGGAAAGCATGGCCTTGGGTTCATCCCAGAGCGGGTGGTTGGCGTGCAGGGGTTCTTCTTCGAACACGTCCAGAGCAACGCCGCCCAGATGCCCGCTTTGCAGGGCGGCCAGCAGCGCTGACGTTTCCACGATGGGGCCGCGCCCCACATTGATCAGTACCGCACCGGGCTTCATGCGCAGGAACTGGTCAGCGTCGAACAGCCCTTCGGTTTGCGGTGTCAGTGGTGCGGTAATGATGACGTAGTCCGCTTCCGGGAGAAGATCGGGCAGATCCTGTTGGGCATGCACCCGCTCAAACGCTGCATCCTCCCGGGCGTTGCGGGCGGTGCCCACTACGCTGACGCCCAGGGCGCCCAGTACGGTTGCCACTTCCCGGCCAATGGAGCCGGCACCTACCACCAAGGCCCGGCTGTCTCGCAGTAGACGGGTTTCCCGGTGCTGCCAGCGGTGTTCCTTCATCAACGACAGGTTGGTGAGCGTGTCCTTGGCAAACAGCAACATGGCGCCGAGCACATATTCGGCAATACCCCTGTCAAAAATACCTCTGGCATTGGTGACAGGAATGTCGCTGTCACGCACTTGGGGAATCATCAGGGCATCCACCCCCGCGCTGGTGGCGTGTATCCAGCGAATTTTGCAGGGATCGGGCCAGACTTCCTGCAGCATCTCGGTGCGGAAATCGGTCACCAGCAAAATTTCCGTTTCCGGAAGGGCGGCTTCCAGCTCCTCCCGATGCCGGGCCTCGTGAACCTCCGCTTGCCCCCCAAGGGCTTCAAGCCCGGGCATGGAGGGTTCATCCTCGGCCATCAGCACCGTAATTACCGGTTTGCTCATAATGCGACTCTTTCACTTTCCGGTGGCTTTCGAATTCAGCTTTTGCAGCCTGAGCAGCGTTTATCCTGGTTCTTGCATGTGCTGGCAATCGCCTTGGCGAAGGAGCCCACGGCGATATCGATTTCCTCGCGAGTCACGTTGAGCGCAGGCAGCCAGCGAACCACCTGGCCCTTGTGGCCACAGCGGAGCAGCAGGACGCCATCTTTCTCGCAGGCCTTGAGAATGGCCGCGGCGTGTTCGCCGTCTGCCACCCCCGGGGAGCGAGTGATCTCGGCGCCGAGCATCAGGCCCTGGCCGCGTATCTCTTCGATACAGGGGAAATCCTGCTGAACGGCCGTGAGCTTCTCCAGCAGATAGTCACCCATCTCGCGGGCGTGCTCTACCAGCCCTTCTTCTTCGATCACGTCCAGCGTGGCGATGGCGGCAGCGCAGGCAACCGCGTTGGCGCCGTAGGTACCCCCCTGGGAGCCCGGGTAGCCCTTGTCCATCAGGGACTTGCTGGCAGCGATGGCAGACAGGGGGTAACCACTGGCCAGCCCCTTGGCGGTAATCAGGATGTCCCCGGACACCCCGCTGTGTTCGTGACTCCAGAACTTGCCGGTGCGCCCGTAGCCGGCCTGGATTTCATCGACGATAAGCAGGATGCCATGTTCCTTGCAGCGTGCCTGCAGCCCTTCCATGAAACGTTTCGGCGCCGGGTAGTAGCCGTACTCGCCCTGTACCGGTTCGATGATGATGGCCGCCGTGTCCTTGGGGTTGCACTCGGTGATCATCAGGTGATCGAGTTCTCCCAGACAGAAGTCCACGGTAGTGTCTTCGTCCCAGCCGTAGCGGTAGGCATGGGGGAAGGGGGCAACCGACACGCCCGCCATCAGCGGTGCCCAACCGGTGCGCACCTTGTTATTGGAGGTGGTCAACGACGCCGCGCCCATGGTCCGGCCATGAAAACCGCCACGAAACACCACAATGTTAGGGCGACCGGTAGCCTGTCGTGCCAGGCGGAATGCTGCTTCCACGGACTCACTGCCGGAATTGGAAAACGCCACAGCATCCATATGGGCGGGCAGATGCTTGTAGAGCCGATCCGTCAGTTCAACCATATTGGGGTGTTTGACGGTGGCATATTGCGCATGGACCAGTTTGGCGACCTGCTCCTGAGCCGCAGCCACCACTTTCGGATGACAGTGACCGGTGGAGGTCACACCGATCCCGGAGGTGAAATCCAGCCAGCGGTTGCCATCCTCGTCGTAGAGCCAGTTTCCTTCGCCGCGCTCGGCACAAATACCGCTGGATTGCACCAGCAGGGGGGACAGGTGACTCATAGTGCCTCCTTTCTGTTGTTGGCTTGCCGGCGCAGCGTCAGGCTGCCAGCCACTGGCATAGCCGTTGTCCGGTTTCCCGGGTGCCTGAAAAAGGGTCACCGTTCGCCTCGCGGGCCAGGTCCGCCTGAATCAGGTCATGCAGATGTTGTGCCGCACTGCCGATGGCCGGGTGATGGTGGGCCAGATTTTCCAGCAACATGGCCAGGCTCATCAGGGTGGCGCGGGGGTCGGCCAGGTTCTGGCCGGCAATGTCCGGGGCGCTGCCGTGCACCGGTTCAAAGAGGGCGGGCAGCGTGGGTTCATCCGGGTTCAGGTTGGCGGATGGGGCCAGCCCCGGTCCGCCGCACAATACCGCTGCCAGGTCGGTAAGAATGTCACCGTGCAGATTGCTGGCGACCACCACGTCGAAGCGCCAGGGGCACTGCACGAACTTCATGCAGGCCGCATCCACCAGCTCGTGGTGAGTGTCCACGTCGGGAAATTCATTGGCGATGCGCTGAAAGGTATCCGTATACAGATCGCCCCAGAAAGGTTGGGCATTGCGCTTGGTGATCAGGCATACCTGGGCGTGCTTGCCGTTCTTGAACTGACGGGGTGTTTCGCGCTGGGCGGCCCGTTGACGGGCCCGCTGGAAGGCATGGCGGATCAGTCGTTCGGTGGCGCGGGCGGTAAACACCTCCACCTGGGTGGCCACTTCCTGAGCAGTGCCCGGCGCCAGCCGCCCGCCCTGGCCGCTGTATTCGCCTTCGCTGTTTTCGCGAATCACCAGCATATCCACTTCGCGGGCGCGTGGATCGGCCAGATACTGGGGCGCGCCGGGCAGCCAGTGGGCCGGGCGTTCGCAGGCCCACAGGTCGAGCTGTTTGCGCAGGGCCAGTAACGGTGCCAACGAGACGCTGTCGGACAGGACAAAACGGGAAGGGTCTTCCAGCGGGCCGGGATCCCCCAGGGCGCCCAGCAGCATGGCATCAAACTCGCGAAGCTGCGCCACGCCGTCGCCGGGCATCATCTCCCCATGGGCCTGATGCCAGGCGTGGGATGGCCAGTCAAAGCGGGTATATCCTAACGGCAGCTGGTAGCGCTGGATCAGCAGGTTCAGGACCGCCTCTGCCACATCCGTCACTTCCGGGCCGATGCCGTCACCGGGAAGCAGGGCGATGTTCAACGCTTGTCCCATTCCGCCTCCTTATCAGCTGCAGGTCGCTCTCTCCACGCTGCAATACGGGCTGTCCTGGCAGTGGCGGCAATGGATGCCCGCGATGCAAGCCTGTGTGCGCGGAGGTGAAGCGCTCCGGTTTCTGCAAGCGATGCGTTAATGCTCAGCTTGCAGTGTGTCTCGTGAAGCTGTTGTTAGGTTAGCTACCCATACACAGGTACTTGTCTTCCAGGTATTCATCCATGCCCTGGTGGGAGCCTTCCCGGCCCAGACCGGATTCCTTGACGCCACCGAAGGGGGCGGCCGCGTTGGAAATCAGGCCTTCGTTGACACCTACCATGCCGCTTTCCAGCGCTTCGGCCACGCGCCAGCAACGGTGGATGTTGTCGCTGTAGAAATAGGCGGCCAGACCGTAAGGGGTGTCGTTGGCGATGCGAATGGCGTCTTCTTCGGTGCGGAATGGAATCACAGCGGCCAGCGGGCCAAAGGTTTCTTCCTGGCAGAGCTGCGCATCGGTGGTCACGCCGGTGATCAGGGTGGGCTGTACAAAGCTGCCGCCGCGCTCATGGCGCTGGCCGCCGGTAACCACCTTGGCGCCCTTGCCCAAGGCGTCTTCCAGATGCTCCATGACCTTGTCGGCGGCATCCCGGTTGATCAGGGCCGCCTGGCTGACGCCGTCCTCCAGACCATCACCGACTTTCATGGCTTCGATGGCAGTTTTCAGCTTTTCCACAAAGGCATCGTGGATGCTGTCCTGCACCAGGAAGCGGTTCACGCAGACGCAGGTCTGACCGGTGTTGCGGAACTTGCTGGCCATGGCCCCTTCCACGGCCTTGTCCAGGTTGGCATCGTCAAAGACGATGAAGGGGGCGTTGCCTCCCAGTTCCAGGGACACCTTCTGGATGTGTTTGGCGCACTGGGCCATCAGTTTGGAGCCCACTTCCGTGGAGCCGGTGAAGCTCAGCTTGCGGACAATGGGAGAGTCGGTGAGGGCAGTGGAAATGGCCCCGGCGCTGCCGGTAATCACGTTGAACACGCCTGCAGGGATCCCGGCGCGCTCCGCCAGCTCGGCCAGTGCCAGGGCGGAGTAGGGGGTGGCACTGGCGGGTTTGACCACCATGGTACAGCCTGCGGCCAGGGCGGCGCCGGCCTTACGGGTGATCATGGAGGAAGGAAAATTCCAGGGGGTAATCGCTGCGGTCACACCGATGGGTTGCTTAATTACCACAATTCGCTGACCGGCTTTGGGGGCCGGGATGGTGTCGCCGTAGGCGCGCCGTGCTTCTTCGGCGAACCATTTCAGGAAAGAGGCGGCGTAGGCGATTTCGCCCTTGGCCTCGGCCAGGGGCTTGCCCTGCTCCAGGGTCATCAGCCGGCCCAGGTCGTCCTGGTGTTCCATCATCAGATCGTGCCAGGCCTCAAGAAGCGTGGCGCGCTGTGCAGCGGGCAGATCCCGCCAGGCAGGAAAAGCCCCGTGGGCGGCGTCGATGGCCTGGCGGGTTTCTGCTTCTCCCATTCGCGGAGAGGTGCCCAGGCTGTCATCAGTGGCCGGGTTCGTCACGGTGAAGGTGGCGCCGTCATCCGCATCGCACCAGTGGCCATTGATATAGCACTGCTGGCGAAACAGGGCGTTGTCAGTGAGGGTAACTGTCATCGTTTATCTCCCGAGCTTTTTGCACCGTGTTGCGTATTACGCTAGCAAAGCAAGGAGAGATGTCCATGCCGGAAGCAAAAAATCGGTTCGGGGTCTAAGGAAAAGACGGGATGGCGCAGGGAGGGGTTGCAACAATACGGCTGTAGGGGCGCCGCTTGAGGCGCGAATGAGACGGAGGAAGTCCCGAGAAGCGAGTAACGAAAATCACAACCGAAGTCCGTATCGCCTTTCGCGACCCGCTTCTCGGTACTCGCCTCGAATTTTGCCGATTCGCGCCTCAAGCGGCGCGACTACAGCGACGTCCGATAGAAAATCTACCGACGCAATCCGTCGTTCAGGTGCGGTTTGATCTTCTGCAGCAACCCTTTGAAGACCTTCGGGCTGCCGGCGACGATGCCGCCGCTTTCCAGGAATTTGTGGCCACCGCTCAGGTCGCCTACCAGGCCACCGGCTTCGGTGATCAACAGGGCGCCGGCGGCCAGATCCCACTCGGACAGGCCGAATTCGAAGAAGCCATCCAGGCGACCGGCGGCCAGCCAGGCCAGGTCCAGGGCGGCAGAGCCCGGGCGGCGCAGGCCGGCGGTGGACGCGGCGATGTCGGCGAACATGCCCAGGTAGGCGTCCATATGCGGCGCCTGATCTTTACGGAACGGGAAACCGGTGCCGATCAGACAGCCTTCCAGGCCGGGACGGTTGGTGCAGCGGATACGGCGACCGTTGAGGGCGGCGCCACGACCACGGCTGGCGGTGAATTCTTCATCCCGGTTGGGATCATAAATCACGGCGTGTTCCAGTTTTCCTTTGTATTTCAGGGCGATGGAGACGCAGTACTGGGGGAAGCCATGGATGAAGTTGGTGGTGCCGTCCAGGGGGTCGATCACCCACTGAAAGTCTGCCCCGTCACCCTTGCCGCGGATTTCGCCGGATTCCTCGGCGAGAATGCTGTGATCCGGGTAGGCCTTGAGGATGACTTCGATGATGCGTTGTTCGGCAGCCCGGTCCACCTCGGTGACGAAGTCGTTCATGCCTTTCTTGCTGACAGATAACGGGTCATTGCTTTCGGCGGCACGACGAATCAGGTTACCCGCCTGACGGGCGGCTCGCAGGGCAATATTCACTTGCGGCGCATGCATGCATCTGTCCTCAAAAAAGTTGTCAAAGAGCGCCGGCGGGCAGGGTGCCTTGCCGGGGCGCGGATTGTAGCAGAGCCGGTGCGTTCAGGGCAGCGTTGGAAACCGCTTAATTGCCTTTCCCGGGCACCAGGGCCTCTCGGGCAAGGGATAATTGGCGGTGTCTCATGATAACATTGCCGCCTTTTCCGGCCAGACCCGTGTACAGGTACCTTACATGCTAGAAAATGTGCGTATTGTGATGGTGGAAACCACCCATCCCGGCAACATCGGTGCCGCAGCCCGGGCCATGAAAACCATGGGGCTGTCGGACCTGAGGCTGATACAGCCACGGGATTATCCGTCCGTGGAAGCCACCGCCCGGGCCTCCGGGGCTGGCGATGTGCTGGAAGCTGCGCAGGTCTGCCAGACCCTGGACGAGGCCCTGGAGGGGGCCACCCTGGTAATCGGCACCAGCGCCCGCCAGCGTCGTATCCCCTGGCCGTGCCTGACTCCCCGGCAACTGGCGGCGCAATTGTCCCACGAGCCGGATGACACCCGTATTGCGGTGCTGTTCGGCCGTGAGGATCGCGGGCTCACCAACGATGAGCTGCGCCGCTGCAATCTGCATGTGAGCGTGCCCACCAATCCCGAGTACGGGGTCTTGAATGTGGCGTCGGCGGTCCAATTAATCAGTTACGAGCTGCGCATGGCTCTGTTGGGGGACGATTTTGATCTGAAGGAAGCCCGTTCCCGCCGCGAGGCCATGCCGCTGCCGGAGATGTTCTGGGATGAGCCGCTGGCCAGTAACGAGGCCGTGGCCGGTTTTCTCGATCATCTGGAAAAGGTCATGGCTCAAAGCGGTTTTCTGAATCCGCAGCAGCCGGGCCAGGTCATGACGCGCATGCGCCGTTTGTTTATGCGCGCGCGACCGGACAAAATGGAAATGAGCATTCTGCGTGGTGTGCTGGTGGCGCTGGAAAGAAAAATGCCGCGGAATGACGGGGAATAGTTCCCGCTCCCCGTGGTATCCAACCGGTTACGCCTGAGACGAGGTATCTATGTTTGATCGAGTACGCGAGGACATCGCGTCGGTATTCCACCGGGACCCGGCGGCACGTAACACCCTGGAGGTGTTGCTGAACTACCCGGGCCTGCACGCCGTGCTGTTCCACCGCCTCGCCCACGCCCTGTGGAAACGGAACTTCAAGCAGCTGGCGAGATTTGTTTCCACTTTCGCCCGCTGGATGACGGGTATCGAGATCCACCCTGGTGCCAAGATCGGTCGACGCTTCTTTATCGATCACGGCATGGGCGTGGTGATCGGCGAAACCGCGGAAATCGGCGATGATGTGACGCTCTACCACGGTGTCACCCTGGGCGGCACCAGCTGGAACAAGGGCAAGCGCCATCCGACCCTGGAGGACGGTGTGGTGGTCGGTGCCGGCGCCAAGGTGCTGGGGCCGTTTACCGTGCACAAGAATGCCAAGATCGGTTCCAACTCGGTGGTCACCAAGGAAGTCCCCGAAGGCGCCACCGTCATCGGTATCCCCGGCCGGGTGGTCAGCAAGCCGATCACGGAACAGGAAAAGAACCGCCAGCAGATGGCAGAAAAAATCGGATTCCAGGCCTATGGGGTCAGCAACGATATGCCGGACCCGGTAGCCGAAGCCATCCACCTGCTGCTCGATCACATGCACGCGGTCGACAACAAGCTGGACCGGGTCTGCACCAATCTGAAGAAGCAGGGCATTCAGGGCTGTGACGAGAAACTGCCGGAATTGAAGGACGAGGATTTCGAGCCAGTGAATGCCGGCGGAACGGACTGAAAAACCAGTTAATAGTTAACAGTTAATAATTAATAGCGAAACCAAAAGGCCGCCCATTGGGGCGGCCTTTTTTGTTTGCGTGTTGCATGAAGCGTGCTGCGTGATGCGGGGCTTTTATACGTTAAACCGGAAGTGCACTACATCCCCATCCTTGACGATGTATTCCTTGCCTTCCAGGCGCCATTTACCGGCATCCTTGGCGCCGGCTTCGCCGTTATGCTCGATGTAGTCTTCATAGGCGGTGACTTCGGCGCGGATGAAACCTTTTTCGAAATCGGTGTGGATCACACCGGCGGCCTGGGGGGCGGTGGCACCAACACGGACGGTCCAGGCGCGCACTTCCTTCTTGCCCGCCGTGAAGTAGGTCTGCAGACCGAGCAGGTTGAAGCCGGCACGGATGACCCGGTTCAGGCCCGGCTCTTCCATGCCCAGGTCGGCCAGGAAGTCGGCCTTTTCTTCGTCGTCCAGCTCGGCAATTTCCGATTCGATCTTGGCGCAGATAGGCACCACGGAGGAATTTTCCTTCTCGGCCAGTTCGCGCACGGCGTCCAGCAGGGCGTTGTCCTCAAAGCCGCCTTCGTCCACGTTGGCGATGTACATGGTCGGCTTCAGGGTCAGCAGGTTCAGGCTCTTGATGGCCTTGCGCTCATCATCGTTCAGATCCACGGAGCGGGCCGGTTCACCTTCGTTGAGAACCGGCAGCACCTTGTCCAGTACCGGCAGCAGGCCTTTGGCATCCTTGTCCTGTCCCTTGGCGGCCTTGGTGGCCCGCAGGTGGGCTTTTTCCACCGTATCCAGGTCGGCCAGGGCCAGCTCGGTGTTGATCACGGAGATGTCGTCCAGGGGGGACACCTTGCCGGACACATGGATCACGTTTTCGTCATCGAAGCAGCGCACCACATGGGCGATGGCATCGGTTTCACGGATATTGGCCAGAAACTTGTTGCCCAGGCCTTCGCCCTTGGAGGCCCCGGCCACCAGCCCGGCGATATCCACGAATTCCATGGTGGCGGGCATGATCCGTTCCGGGCTGACAATGGCGGAGAGCTTGTCCAGACGGGGGTCTGGCACCGGAACCACACCGGTATTGGGCTCAATGGTGCAGAACGGGAAGTTCTCGGCATCAATCCCCGCTTTGGTCAGCGCGTTGAACAGGGTGGATTTGCCCACGTTGGGCAGACCGACGATACCGCATTTGAAACCCATAACAGACCTCCGTTTTTCGAGGGCGCAATGCTACTCAAGGCGGGTTCAAAAAGCGACCACCGCCGGGCATTTCGCGGCGAACCCGGGGGTTGCTGGCGGGACGACTGTACCAGGCGCTGTTGCCGCTACCGACATGGCGGGGGCGGGCTAGACTGCAAGTCCGTCAACTGAACAAGAGTCACCATGGCCGAGCGCATCCTTTACCAGTTCCCGATCTCTCATTACTGCGAGAAGTCCCGTTGGCAGCTGGACCACAAGGGCCTGGCGTACCGAACGGCCAATCTGTTGCCCGTGGCCCACCGGGTGCGTACCCAGTGGCTGGCCCGCGCCAATACGGTGCCCCTGCTGCGCGACGGTAAACGCAGGATCAGTGACTCCACCCGGATTGCCTATTACCTGGAGAAATATTACCCGGAGCCGTCACTGTTGCCCCGGGCCAGTGATGCCCGCGCCCGGGTGATTGAGCTGGAGCAGCAGTTTGATCGCTATGGCGTCCATGTTCGGCGTTGGGTGTACGGCCAGGTCCTTGATCGGCCGGAAGTAATGAGAGCCCTGGTAGGCGATTGCGGCTTGCCCGGCCCCCTGGAACGGATGGCCAGGCCGCTGGTTCGGGAGGCCATCCGGCGCGGCTATGCCATCAATCCGCAATGGGTGATGCGATCCGAACAGCGCGTTGAGGAAGGCTTGGCACTGTTGGAGAGCGAGCTGAAGAAAGGCAAGGGGCAATATCTGGTCGGGGATCGCTTCAGTCTGGCGGATATCACGGCTGCCAGCATGATGGCGCCATTGGTGAGTCCGAAAGGTTCGCCCTGGGACTTGTTCGATGAAACAACACTGTCGCCAGCGTTGCGCAAACAGATCGAAAAGTGGCGATCCCGGCCAGCCGGAGAGTGGTTGCTGGCGAGGTACGCGGAAGATAGGTAAGAATCAGTGACGAGTTACGAGTTACGAGTTACGAGGAGCGAGGTAGGCGCGGGTTAGCGGTGTTCGAAACCCGCTGCTTGCAACTCGTACCTGCCTTTAAGCCTTGAACCCGTTGAGCCGGTTCATGGCCCCGTTCAAATCCCCACGCAGCATGTCGGCGGTGTGATAGACCGCTTCGTCGATGGCGCGGTCGATCAGGTCGCGATCGGCCTGAGAGGGCTTGTTGAGCACATGGGGGGTGACGCGGTCAGCGGAGCCGGGGTGGCCGATGCCGATGCGCAGTCGATAGAAATCACGGCTGTTGCCATGCTTGCTGATGATGTCGCGCAGCCCGTTATGGCCGCCATGGCCGCCGCCTTGCTTGAAGCGGGCGCAGCCGGGGGGCAGGTCCAGTTCGTCGTGGGCGACGAGCATCTGGGTGACAGGTATCTTGAAGAAGTTCGCCAGAGCGGCGGTGGCCTGACCACTGCGGTTCATGAAGGTCGTGGGGACCAGCAGACGAATGGTTTCGCCTTCGAAGGTGAAGGTGCCGGTGAGGCCGAAGTATTTCTTGTCTTCGGAAAGGAAAACGCCCTGGCGGCGGGCCAGGGCGTCCACATACCAGACGCCGGCATTGTGGCGGGTGTCCTCGTATTCGCGGCCCGGGTTACCCAGGCCTACGATCAGTCGAACCGGTTCCGCCACAGCCACAGTGCGTCTTATTCCTCGCCTGCGGCTTCTTCGCTTTCGCCGTCTTCGTCGTCAGCAGACGCACGAACTTTCGGCGCATGGATAGCGGCTACCGGCTGGTCGTGATCATCGCCCAGTGAGAGCTGGGTCAGCTCCACGCCCTTGGGCAGTTTCAGATCAGACAGGTGAACAATGCTGTCCAGTTCGACCGCTGCCATGTCCACTTCGATGAACTCGGGCAGGTTCTGCGGCAGACAGCTGACTTCCACCTCGGAAATATTGTGGTGGATCTCACCGCCCTGTTTCTTCACACCAATGGAGCTTTCTTCATTGATGAAGTGCAGGGGCACATTCATGGTGATCTTGTGAGTCTTGTCCACACGCAGGAAGTCCACGTGGGTCGGGTGGCCTTTAGCCGGGTGGCGCTGCATGTCACGCAGTACCGCCTGCACATTGGCGCCATCCAGTTTCAGGGTCAGCACGTGGCTGTAGAAGGCTTCGGTTTCCAGAGCCTTTTTCAGTTCACGCAGCTCCACGCTGATCATCTGCGGCTCGGCGTCGCCACCATAGATGATGCCGGGAACACGTTCTTGCAGACGACGCAGGCGGCGGCTCGCACCTTTCCCCATGTCGCTGCGGGCTTCTGCATTCAGCAGGAAATCATTGGACATGATATGTCTCCAGTAAGCTCTCGGGCGTCCCGCGACCAGGTCTGCCGGAGAGGTTGATAGAACCACGGAGGATTCCGCGGGGGCGCGATTATGCATGAAATCTGACCGGGAGGCCAGCAGGGCGGGAGTTGAAAGTTCAAAGTTTACCGTTGAACGCAGTTATGGCGCAGGGTCTGGCCAGAAAAGCAGGAGGCCGCGCCCAAAAGGGTACGCGGCCTCCGCGGTGGCGGGACAAGATGGCCTTGCCCGCGTTTCAGCGTTGAGCTTTCAAGTCTAAGCTGAAGTTACACCAGCTCCAGCCGGTCGAACATGGCGCTCAGGGACTCTTCGTTGTTCACCCGGCGGATGGTTTCGGCCAGCATCGGGGCCAGGCTGAGCACGCGGATGTTGGCACAGGCGCGTCCCGCTTCAGACAGCGGGATGGTGTCCGTGACCACCAGTTGATCCAGGGCGCTGTTGGCGATGTTGTCGATGGCAGGGCCGGACAGTACCGGGTGGGTGATATAGGCGTAGACCTTGGCGGCACCATGGTCTTTCAGGGCCTGGGCGGCCTTGCAGAGGGTGCCGGCAGTATCGACCATATCGTCCACCAGAATACAGGTGCGGCCTTCTACTTCACCGATGATGTGCATCACCTGGGACACGTTGGCCTTGGGGCGGCGCTTGTCGATGATGGCCAGATCGGCGTCGTTAAGCTGCTTGGCCAGCGCCCGGGCGCGGACCACACCGCCCACATCCGGGGATACCACCATCAGGTCATCGTGATTCTGGCGCTCAATGTCCGCCACAATCAGCGGGGTGGCGTAGACGTTGTCCACCGGAATGTCGAAGAAGCCCTGAATCTGGTCGGCGTGCAGGTCGACGGTGACAACCCGGTCGATACCCACGGCGGTGATCATGTCGGCGACCACCTTGGCGGTGATCGGTACCCGGGCGGAGCGCACCCGGCGATCCTGGCGGGCGTAACCGAAATAGGGCATCACGGCGGTAATCCGGCCTGCAGAGGAGCGACGCAGGGCATCGGCCATGACCAACAACTCCATGATGTTGTTGTTGGTGGGATTGCAGGTGGATTGCACGATAAAGACGTCTTTGCCGCGCACGTTTTCCTGGATTTCCACGGCCACTTCACCATCACTGAAAGTGCCCACATCGGCATTGCCAATGGGCAGGTTCAGGTGTTTGACCATGGCCTGGGCCAGTTCGGGATTAGCGTTACCGGTGAAAACGACGAGTTTGGACACTGGCGTCCCTCTTGAGTCGTGAATTTCGGGAGCCTCCGAGGAAAGGGGGGAGGGCTCCGGGCAAGAAAATGGCTGGGGTACCAGGACTCGAACCTGGGAATCACGGGATCAAAACCCGTTGCCTTACCAACTTGGCTATACCCCAACACTCGGTCTCAGGTCTGCACTATTTACTCGTTTGTGCAGAGTTGCCTGAATTCTGTGTCTCTCGAAACTTCGCCAGTGTCTCTCCCAGTGTCTGGTGGAGAGGAGAAGTATTACAGCTTCGAGCGACGAAACCTGTCCAGTGTTGTGGCAACTGTTGCAGCAAATGCTGCCCCTGTTGCGGTCCGGTGAGGCGTGCAAAACAACAAGCGCCGGTGCCGGTCATACGGGCATTTCCCGTATGCTGCCTGAGCCAGTGAAGCAACTCCCCGATTTGCGGAAATTGCCGTATTGCTGCCGCTTCACAGTCATTGCGAAAGTCGCGGGTCAGCACCACCTCAAGCGAGGCCGGTAATTTACTGACGGGGGTATCCCTTGTCAATTGCCGGTCGCCGAAAATTCGAGCAGTTGACACATGAATTCCCGGGTGAATGACCAAAAAATCATCGTTCGGCAGTGAAACCGGGGTGATTTGCTCTCCGACGCCTTCCGCCCAGGCGCTTTTGCCACGGACAAAGACCGGCACATCCGCCCCCAGTGATAACCCCAGTTCCGCCAGGGTGTCCTCGGGCAGATTCAGGCCCCACAGGGCATTGAGCCCCAGCAGGGTAGTGGCAGCATCAGAGGAGCCGCCGCCAACGCCGCCGCCCATAGGAAGGTGTTTTTCCAGGCGGATGCGAGCCCCGGAGTGGCAGCCGGCATGGGTCTGCAGGAGCCGGGCCGCGCGCAGTATCAGATTGCTGTCGTCGCTGGGAACCTCCGGGTGGTCGCATTCCAGGGTCAGGGAGTCAGCCGGGGTGAAATGCAGGGTGTCGCCCTGGTCGAGCAGCGCGAACAGGGTTTGTAGCTCATGGTAACCGTCCGGTCGACGACCCGTGATGTGCAGGAACAGGTTGAGCTTGCCGGGAGCCGGGAGGGTGAGCGTGGTCATTGTCGGGGGCCGGGCTGCCAGTCCTTGATCAGCAGGGTGAAGCGGTTGCCGTTCTGTCTGGCCTTGATGCGATAAGGCAGCGTCACTCCGGCTACCGGCTGATAGCGGTCGAATTCCAGGCTCCAGCCCAGCTGTTGCAGGGTTTGCAGATGGCCGCTTTGGTCATAGTCGGCCTCGCCGCGGGCGCCAGGCCAGGGCAGGCCCCGAGCCCAGTACTGCAGGGCGGAGACCGGGAGCCAGAAGCCGGTCAGGTGCCAGGCCAGTTCACCGGGGCTGCGGGCCTGGTATTGTTCCTTGGCCGTAATCAGTTCGGCCCGGCCACTGTCCCAGCGCAGGTCGGCGCTACCAAAACCCAGGGGGCCGGAAAAACGGATCTGGCCGCGATTGGGCTGCTGGGTCCAGTCGAAGGAGGCGCTGCCGCCGTCATTGGCGGTTCGGTAGCCGAGCTTGCCACTCATGGCCCAGCGGTCGATCTGGTCGGGATGGTCAAAGGTGGCTGAGGGAGTGGGGCGCAGCTGACAGGCGCTCACCGTCAGGGCCATCAGTGCCAGGGTGAGGATTCGCATGGGGCTGAGGATCACAGGCGAGCTCCGAATTTTTCCATGACTTCACGGATATAGGGGGCGTCCGGATTGCTTTGCAGGGCATCGCGCCATACCTGGCGGGCCTGATTCTGGGCACCCAGTACCCAGAGAACCTCTCCGTAATGGGCGGCAACCTCCGGGTCAGGGAATTTTTCGTAGGCCCGGCGCAAATAGTCGCGGGCCGCTTCCAGTTCACCGCGCTTGTAAAGCACCCAGCCCATGGAGTCCAGGATGGCCGGATCATTCGGCCGTAATGCCAGCGCTCGGGAAATATAGTCGTAGGCCTCGTCCAGGCGCTGGGTGCGGTTGGCCAGGGTGTAGCCCAGGGCGTTGAGTGCGCTGGCATCATCCGGTGAGATGGATAGCACCCGCCGCAGGTCGCGTTCCAGTTTTGCCAGATCGCCGGTTTTCTCTGCGATCATGGCCCGGCTATAGAGGAGCTCGGTATTGTCCGGTTCTGCCTCGACGGCCTGGTCGAGCAGGATCAGCGCCCCCTGGGGATCCCCCCTATCGTTGCGCATTTCTGCTTCAGTGATAGTAAGACTGGTGCTCAGCTCCGGGTGCTGTCTGGCCAGGCTGGCCATCAGGGCGCTTGCCTGGTCGCTGTTGCCCTGCTGGTAGAGCAGGCGCGCGGCCTGGACATTGGCACGGACCGCCTGGGCACCCTGCACTTTCAGGTAATGATCCACGGCCCGGTCCAGATCCTGTGCCTGCTCGGCGGCCTGTCCCAGGTAGAGATGCATGTCATCCGGCCGGTAGTTCTGCGCCAACAGGGCCTGCAGTTGCCCCCGGGCGGCATCGCTGGCTCCGGCTTCCAGGGCCAGCAGCGCCAGGGAAAAGCGCAGATCCAGATCTTCCGGGTATTGCTCCGCCATGCGGACCAGCTGTTTCTCGGCGTTATCCGTATCGCCGGTGGCCAGCAACATGCGGATATAGGTAATGCGGGGGCGTCGCGCCTGGGGATATTTGCGAACCAGTTTCTTCAGGTGCCGCAGGGCCTGTTTTTCTTCCCCCAATTTGTGCAGCAGCTGGGCCTTGAGCAGAAGGGCTTCTTCATGCCGGGGCATCAGGTCCAGGGCCCGTTCATCCGCCTCCAGGGCGCCCGCGTAATCGTTCTGGTGCTCGAGCCAGAGGGCGCGGGCGTACCACAGCGGGGCCTGATCCGGGTACCGGTCGGTGAGCTGGGCCAGCGCCTCGACCAGCTGCCGGTTACCCTGGGCATCCAGTCCGCGGGCCTGGCTGACCAGCCTGCCCAGCGCTTCACCGCCATGTTCGCCTAACAACATGTCCAGGTAGCGGCTGGCGGCGGGGATGTTTCCCAGGCGGATTTCCGAAAGGATCGCCAGTTGCAGGGCTTCTTCGTCCGCCGGAGCCTGTTCCAGCCATAGCTCGCTGAGGGCCAGGGCCTGCTGATGGTCTTCCAGGTAATGGGCCAGTTGGGCCGCCTGGCTGATCACTTGTGGATCCCCGGTGCTTCGGGCCGCCTGGCTGTAATAGGCCAGTGTCACGCCCAGGGACTGGCGCTGGGCGGCCACTTCCGCCACCAGCAGGTCGGAAAGGGTCTCGCTGTCATAGCTCGGTGCGGGTGGATTGGCCGCAGGAGGCTGTGACTCGGCAGCTGTCGGGGCCGGTGTCTTGCTGGCGCAACCGTTAAGTAACAGGACGCCGCAAAGTGGCAGAAAAAGGAATCGCGTCATTAAAGGGGGTATGCCTGTTTTATGGTCCGGGTATCATGGCACAGCGATCCGGGATTGCCCAAACGGATAAGCGGTTCCTATGCCATTGATTCGCCGGGCCATCATTGTTTTGGGGGGCGCTTTAACGCAAAATGCCTGACCCTTGCGTGGCCTGTTTTCACCGGGCTATTGCCTTCCGACGAATGTGGCGGACAGAGAGTTCCATGAACTGTCGACATGCGTATAAACCGGTGAGGAAAGTGGCCCGGGTCTGCTGCGGGCACGAGAGTCTATGAATCTAGTCGCTGTTGGCGTAAATCACACCACCGCGGATGTGGAGTTACGTGAACGTCTGGCGTTCTCCACGCAGCAGGCGGAAGCGGCGCTGGCCAGCCTGCGAGACATGCCCGGGGTCCGTGAAGCGGCCCTGCTTTCCACCTGTAACCGCACCGAGTTGTACTGTCTGGTGGATGAGACGGTGCCGGATTTCGCTGCCTGGCTGGCGCACAGTCGCCACTTGCCGGTAGATAAACTGGTGTCCGCACTCTATCAGCACCAGGGCGAGCAGGCGCTTGAGCATATGATGCGGGTGGCTGGCGGCCTGGATTCGCTGGTGCTGGGCGAGCCACAGATTCTTGGGCAGATGCGTGAAGCCTATGCCCGTGCCCATGAAGCCGGGTTGCTCAATGGCGAACTCTCCCGGTTGTTCCAGGAAGTGTTCTCGGTGGCCAAGCGCATTCGTACCGAAACCGGTATTGGTGCCAACCCGGTTTCTGTGGCCTATGCGGCCGTGTCCTTTGCCCGCCATATCTTTGCCGATCTGAAGAAAAGCCGCGCCCTGCTGATCGGGGCAGGGGAAATGATCGAGCTGGTAGCCCGTCACCTGAATGAGCAGCAGGTCAGCGAAATCACCATCGCCAACCGTACCCAGCAGCGCGCTGCGGAGCTGGCGGCCAGCGTCGGCGGACGGGGCATCAGTCTGGAAGAATTACCGGTGGCCCTGGAACGGGCGGATATCCTGATTTCCTGTACGGCGGCGCCGCTGCCCATTCTGGGTAAGGGAATGGTGGAGCGGGCGCTGAAGAAGCGCCGCCACAAGCCCATGTTCATGGTGGATATTGCCGTGCCCCGGGATATCGAACCGGAAGTGGGGGAGCTGGATGACGTCTACCTGTACACGGTGGATCACCTGCAGGAAGCCATTCAGGAAAATGTCCGTGCCCGCCAGCAGGCAGCCCAGGAAGCGGCCGAGCTGATCCGTGATGCCATCGTTCGCCACCGACGCCAGCGTCGCGAACTGGATGCAGTGACCGTGTTGCGCGAGTATCGGCAGCAGCATACGGCTCTGGCTGAGAGCGAGCTGGAAAAAGCTCTGCAACAACTGCAGAACGGCGGGGACCCGGAGCAGGTCCTGCGCAAGTTTCAGCATTCCCTGGTCAACAAATGGCTGCACACCCCCAGCGTGACCCTGCGCAAGTTGGCAGCGGAGGGCCGAGCGGAGTCATTGCTGTTGGCCCGGGAGCTGCTCCTTGATGATCCGGACAGTCCGTCCGAACCGAAATAAATCCCTTTGAGGGTTCTATGAAAGCGTCTTTGCAAGGCAAGCTGGAAAAGCTGGCTGACCGTTTTGAGGAATTGTCCGGTCTGTTGTCGGACCCGGAGATTATTGGCAACCAGAAGAAATTTCGTGACCTTTCCCGGGAGTATGCGGAAATTGACCCGGTGGTGAAGTGTTACCGGGATTACTTGAAGGCCGCTGCCAATCTGGAAGCGGCCAGGGCCATGCAGGATGACAGCGATCCGGACATG
>Ga0208470_1000002_pt1 | contig 106987 bp, 113 predicted proteins | sample DeeseametaMP0740_FD_184204 | JGI IMG/M metagenome (GOLD analysis project Ga0208470, IMG submission 184204) | Marine microbial communities from the Deep Atlantic Ocean - MP0740 (SPAdes) | ecosystem: Environmental > Aquatic > Marine > Oceanic | place: South Atlantic Ocean | collected 2011-02-01 | reverse complement strand
GCGTCGCTGGCCCACTGGATATCAACGCTGGGTGTCGGTATCCCGTTCATGGCGGTCGTAGGCCTCTACAATACGTTGTACCAGCGGGTGGCGAACCACATCGCGGCTGTCGAAACGGGTCACGCCGATCCCTTTCACCCCGTCCAGGACTTCCAGGGTATTGACCAGGCCGGAGCGCTGGTGGCGGGGCAGGTCCACCTGGGTCACATCCCCGGTGATGACGGCGCGGGTGCCAAAGCCGATTCGGGTGAGGAACATCTTCATTTGTTCCGGGGTGGTGTTCTGCGCTTCGTCAAGAATCACGAAACTGTTGTTCAGGGTGCGCCCGCGCATGTAGGCCAGCGGAGCCACCTCGATCACCATCCGGTCCATTAACTTGGCCACGGTTTCAAAGCCAAGCATTTCATAAAGGGCGTCATACAGTGGACGCAGATAGGGGTCGATCTTTTCCGCCAGGTCCCCGGGCAGAAAACCCAGTTTCTCACCGGCTTCCACCGCCGGGCGGACCAGGAGAATGCGCTGGACTTCCGCTTTCTCCAGCGCGTCCACCGCGAAGGCCACCGCCAGCCAGGTCTTGCCGGTACCGGCCGGGCCGATGCCGAAATTGATGTCGTATTTGCGGACCTGTTTGACGTATTCGCGCTGGTGGGCACCGCGGGGCTTGATGCGCACTCGCTTGGTGCGGATCACCACCTCGTCACTGGGAAACGCCACGGTGTTGCCGGTGTGTTTTCCGGAAGCATGGTCGGCCACATTGGACTGCTGCAGATGCAGGTGCACCATCTCCGGAGTCAGCTCGGTGCCATCCCCGGTCTGCGCATACAGCTCACTGAGAATCGCCCCGGCAGCTTCCACGGAGGTGGCCGGTCCGGCCAGATGAAACTGGTTACCACGATTGTGGATATCCACATGCAGGCGTTGGGCAATCTGCTTGATGTGCTCGTCCAGGTGGCCGCAGAGACTGGCCAGGCGACGGGAATCGTTGGGTTCGAGGCTGATATGCTGGGAAGCGAGTGGTGTGTCCAAGATGGAAAACGTGGCCCCTTGGGCTGTTGCAGAGAGTTTCAGAATACCCCGAAGCGCGTTGTCGGGGAAGAAAAATCACCCGCGCAGCCTAGCCTTGTAGGGTGGCGGGTCGCAAGGGTTGATGGCGGCATGTCGGACAACCGGTCGCGCCGTGTTTTCTGAACGGGATACACTTTAATCGAGAATCATTACCTGCTGTTACATCCATCTCTCTGCGTTGGCGGTATCCGAAACAGGACCTGATTGTCCTGACTGGCCGGCGGCACGCCGGTATCGCTATCCAAGGAGAGATGACATGAATGTGAAAGGCAAAGGTTTGCTGTGGCTGTCGCCACTGGCCGTTGCAGTGACGCTGGCAGCCTGTGGGGGCAATGGCAGTGATCGCTCCCTGATCAATTCCCCCGATGTGGCCCAGGGGCCTGCATTGCTGGTGATGCACAATGGTGCTGCCAACGCCGGTCAAATCGACCGCCTGAATGCGGATCTGGAAGTGCAGACCACTTTCAATGCGGACGCCAATGAGGGTATTGCGCTGGATCTGTTGGGCAATCTCTATGCCGCCAACGACAGTAGCGGGGCGCCCAGTACTCTGCAGGTTCTTCATCAACTGGCAGAACGGACCGACGGCTCGGCCCCGGTTGCCACTCTGGATCGCAGTGTCCCGGCACCGGGCTCCATGACACTGAAAGGGGTCGCCATTGCCCATCAGGCCGGCCTGGTCATGGCTGCCAATATCGGCGGTAACAGCGTTGAAGTCTACGGCACCGCTGCCGGTGGCAATGCCGCGCCGCTTGCCTCCACGGCCCTGTCGGGCAATACCTGGGATCTCGCCTATGATGAGGCGGCGGATCGTCTCTTCCTGGCCATGACCAATGGCACTGTCATCGTGGTGGATGATTATGTGGCAGGTGGCTTTATGGCGACGCCGGCCCGTGTGATCACGCCGGATTCGGCCGGTACGGTTTCCAATCTGCACGGGATCGCCTACCAGGCTGACTCGGACACCCTGGTGGTCAGTGATGTGGGTGATGCGGCGGTAGCGGATGATGGCCGCCTGTACGTGATTGAAGAGGCCTCCACGGCCGAAGGCACGGTGACGCCTGCGCGGACCCTGGCCGGCCCGGCAACCAAGCTGGGCAATCCGGTGGATCTGGTGCTGGATGACAGCACGGTGTACATCGCGGAAAAATCCAACGACGCCATTCTGGTTTACCGGAATGTGTTTTCCGGTGATTCCGGCGATATCGCGCCGACCAGGGTGGTCGACAGCATCAAGCCCGAATCCCTGGCCATTATTGTTGAACCGGCCTTGCAACCGGACCTGTCCGATATCGATAGCACCGGCACGACCTTCACCGGGGTTGCGGTGACCAGCAATCCCCCGGCCGCCCCGGGCGACCCGGATGTGGTGGTACTGGATCTGGACCTTGGCGCCATGCAGCGTGGCTTTTCCACCACGCAGGATCGTGAAAGCCTGGCATTCAACCAGATGGGCGACGCCTACATTACCTATGATTCCGGACTTGCCGTGATCAATCGTCTGGCCACGGGTCGCGATGGCGAGACCTTCACTCTCAGCCGTGACCGGCTGATTGAGGGGGCCGGCACCGGGCTGATGGCGCCGAAAGGATTTGATGTGGCCGATGCCCTTGGCTGGGTGCTGGTGACTGACAATGGCAACCCGTCTGTCAGAGTGTTCGGTGCCCAGGCCGACGGCGATGTGGCGCCCCTGTTTACCACCACGCTCAGCGTTGCGCCCTGGGATCTGGATTATGACCCGGAGGCTGACCGGCTGTACGTGGCGCTCACCGACGGTACGGTGGCGGTATTCGACAGTTACAGCACGGCCCGTGGCAGTGCCGGCCCGGATCGGCTGATTACGCCTGCAGAAGGGGGCGTGGCATTTGCTGCTCCGACCAACCTGCATGGCATCGTCCATGTGGCAGAGACCGACCAGCTGATCCTGTCGGATGTGGGCAGCGGTGCCAATCCCACCGATGGCAAGTTGTATGTGCTGGATAACGGTTCAACCGCTGACGGTATCACCGATGTCACCGTGAATATCGATAACGGCGACAACAATTCCGTGGGTAGTACCCTGCTGGGTAACCCGGTGGATATCGCCTTTGATGGCCAGCACCTGTACGTGGCGGAGAAATCCCAGAGTGTGGTGCTGCGCTTCGATAATATCCTCAGTGCTGCCAGTGGCGATGTGGCACCGTCGCAAACCTGGAATCAGTCGTCACCGGAATCGGTGTCCCTGATTACGGATTCTCTTGGTCGCGCTCCGGAGTAACGTCTGGGGACCGTATTCCGGTCCCCCTGTCCCGGGCCGCTTCGGCGGCCCGGTCTTCTTCTTGACACATTTTTCTCGCACTCTGGTGAATGATCTTCACCTAGTCTTTCATCAGGGATGTTGCTTCATGGACGATTCGCGCGCTGAGTTGGAGCAGGGAGATGCCCTGGTGCAGGCCTGTGCCCGGGGCGATCGTCGAGCTTTCCATCAGCTTTACGTCAACGAGGCACCGCGCATGCTGGCGCTGGCCCGTCGATTTACCGGGGATGCGTCCCTGGCAGAAGATGCGCTTCAGGATACCTTTGTCCAGGTCTGGAAAAATGCCGGACGTTTCCGTAGTCAACGTGGCAGCGCGCGGACCTGGCTGTTCGGGCTGTTGCGTTATCGTTTGATCAATCAGCATCACCGGTCCCGCCGGGAAGCCTTCGAGCCCCTGCCGGGTGACCAGTGGCCGGACCCGGGCCCGTCTCCGGAGCAATGCTCCCTGGAGAATGACCAACGCCGTGCCATCATCGATTGTTTGCAGACCCTGCAAATGGATCGCCGGCGTCCCATTCTGATGGCGTTTTATCAGGGGTTCACCTACGAGCAGATTGCCGACACCCTGGCCGTCCCCCTGGGCACGATCAAGAGCCGTGTTCGCTCCGGGCTGAAAGGATTGCAGGAGTGCCTGCGATTATGATTCCCCGCGATTCCCAGGAGCGGCAATTGTTGATTGCCGAGCATGTTCTCGGGCTGCTTTCTCCCAAGCAGGCCGCCGAGGTGGAGCGCTGGCTTGAGCAGGATGACGATGCCGCCCAGCTGGCCAGCCACTGGCAGGCCCACTGGCTGGGCGCAGCCGAGTTGCTGGAGCCGGAACCGCTGCCCCCTGGATTATGGCAGCGTATCGAACGACAAACCGCTGAAGGGGGCACACGCCGTCGTCCGTTCTGGCAGGCGCTCTGGCAAAGCCCGTCGCTGTGGCGAACGGTCAGTGCCGGCCTGTTGGTGGCAGTGGTTCTGTTGCTGGGGCCGCTACGGGTTCCGGCACCGGTGTATACGGTGGTGTTACAGGCACCGGGGGAGGCGGCGAGTCCGGGTTGGCGAATCACCGTTTCTGATCGGGGTGACCTGCAACTGACGCCGCTGGCAGACAGCGAGTACCCGGTGGATCGCAGTGTTCAGTTCTGGACCCTGGCGGATCCCGCGCAAGGGCCTCGCTCTCTGGGTCTGATCAATCCTGGTCAGCCTCTGATCCTGCCTGCCAGCCGGGTGGGGGACGTGGAAAGCGGCCAGCTGTTCGAACTGACGCTGGAACCGCCGGGTGGTTCCCCCGCTGATCGACCCACCGGCCCGGTTCTGTTTATCGGCCGAGCCGTGGCGCTTTAGCGCGGGGTGAGGGGCAACCCGGGCTCAGCCCGGGTTGCGCGGGTCGCTGCCCAGCAGGGAGTTGCTGTAGGCCTGGGCGATGGTGATGTCCACGAATTTGCCGATCAGATCGGTATCATCGCTGCGGAAGTTCACCACTCGATTGTTTTCGGTACGCCCTTTCAACTGGCCCGGGTCTTTCTTGGAAAAACCGTCAACCAGAATGCGTTGGGTACTGCCCACCATCTTGCGGGAAATGTCCTGCACGTTCTGGTTGATGCGCTGCTGCAGGATGGCCAGGCGCTGTTTTTTCACGTCCAGGGGCACGTCATCAGGCAGGTCTGCCGCCGGGGTGCCCGGACGGGCGCTGTAGATGAAGCTGAAAGACATATCGAAGCCGATGTCGTGGATCAGATTCATGGTGTCCTCGAAGTCCCGGTCGGTTTCTCCCGGGAAGCCGATGATGAAATCGGAGCTGAACGAGATGTCCGGGCGGATACGCTTGAGCTTGCGCAGCTTGCTCTTGTATTCCAGCACCATGTGGTTGCGTTTCATCATGGCCAGGATACGGTCGGAGCCGGACTGCACCGGCAGGTGCAGGTGGCTGACCAGTTCCGGCACGTCCTCATAGACCTGGATCAGCGAATCGGAAAACTCCACCGGGTGGCTGGTGGTGTAGCGGATGCGATCGATGCCGTCGATGTCGCGGATCAGCCGGATCAGATCAGCCAGGTCCAGGGTGTCACCATCAGCGCCGACCCCCCGGTAGGCATTCACATTCTGGCCCAGCAGGTTGACCTCGCGGACCCCCATTTCCGCCAGATGCTCGATCTCCTGGAGCACCGGCTGCACCGGGCGGCTCACTTCCTCGCCACGGGTATAGGGCACTACGCAGAAGGTACAGTACTTGGAGCAGCCTTCCATGATGGACACAAAGGCGCTGGGGCCATCCACGCTGGGTTCTGGCAGGTTGTCGAACTTTTCCACTTCCGGAAAGGTCACATCGATGGCCAGTTTTCGGGTGGTGGCGGCCTGGGTAATCAGGCCGGGCAGACGATGCAGGGTCTGTGGACCGAATACCACGTCCACGTAGGGGGCCCGGTCACGGATGGCATCGCCTTCCTGACTGGCGACGCAGCCACCGACCGCGATCACCATGTCCGGCTTGGCATCCTTGAGCTTTTTCCAGCGACCCAGCTGGTGAAACACCTTTTCCTGGGCTTTTTCCCGGATCGAACAGGTGTTGAGCAGCAATACGTCCGCTTCTTCCGGATTGTCGGTGGGCTCCAGGCCATGGCTGGATTCGAGCAGGTCCACCATGCGGGTGGAGTCGTACTCGTTCATCTGGCAGCCGTGGGTCTGAATAAAAAGCTTGCGTGCCAAGGGGCACCTCCATCATTGGGTTGTCAGCCGCTTTGGCTTGCCTAACCCTCGAATAGCGTCAAAATGGGCGCGGATTATACCAACCGGAGAGATCATGCGAAAACTGCCGTACCTTCTACCGTATCTCCTGCCTCTGCTGCTGGCCTTTCTGCTGGCCGGCTGTGGCAAGCAGGAAAGTGACTTGCCTGTGAATACCCGGCTGGGGGGTGAGTTTACACTGACTGACCAGAACGGCGAGCCTTTCAGTCAGGCAGCGCTCAACGGTAAGGTGACGATCCTGTTTTTTGGCTACACCCACTGTCCGGATATCTGCCCGGCGGTATTGGCCCGGGTCGCCCAGGTGTACCGGCAGCTGCAAGAAGCCGGGGAGGCGGATCAGGTCCAGCCGGTCTTCATCACTTTTGATCCAGAGCGTGATACGGCGGCGCATCTTAAGGAATACCTGCCCTGGTTCAAGGCGAACATCATCGGCCTCACCGGCAGTCTGGAGGAGATCCGCCAGGTGGCCAAACAGTACGGCGTGGTGTTCATCAAGGATCAGCAAGAACAGGATTATCTGTTCACCCACAGTGACTATATTTACCTGCTGGATGACCAGGGTCGGGTGCGCAAACTGTACCCGGCGGATTTCACGATTGATGAGGTGGTAAACGATGCCAAGAGCCTGCTTTAAATTCGCCCTGGTGGCAGCGGTGCTTGCCCTTGCGGTGCCTGCTCACGCGGAGCTGACCTTCAGCGACCCCTGGCTGCGTGCAGTGCCCCCGGTTTCGCCGGCCATGGCGGGGTATGTGACCCTGAACAATGACGGGGAGGAGCCCGTGACCATCACCGGCGTGAGTACCCCGGCCGCCGGTCACACCATGCTGCATGACATGGAAAGTACCGGTGATGGCAGTCGCCGGATGGTGCATCTACACCACCTGGAAATCCCGGCGGGAGAGAGTGTCAGCCTGGCGCCGGGAGGCAAGCACCTGATGCTGATGAAGCTCACCGAGGTGCCGGCCCCCGGAGAAACGGTGGAGATCTGTTTTCACCTGAAAGGCGGGAAAGATGCCTGCACTGGCTTCCCGGTTATACGCCAGTCCCAAACTGACGGTTGAACCGGGTTCCGTTTTGCGGATAATCCCATGCTTTATTCGTAGTCTTTGCATAACCGGAATGACTATAAAAGCATGGGGAACCTATGAAAAAGGCATTATCCGCGATGCTGGGTGCCACCCTGAGTGCAAGCCCACTCTGGGCCCAGACTCCGGAAAGTGATCTCCAGCAGCGGCTGCTGGATTATGAGCAGCGCCTGGAACAGCTCGAAAAACAACAATTCGACAAAACCCTGGACGATGCCGCAGACCGGATCCGCATCAACGGCTTCCTGTCCGCCGGCGTGTCCCGGGCGGAGCTGGAGACGACTTCGGGCTCTGCCAGCTATATCGATGGCGCCGATGACACCTGGAGCCATGATTCCCTGACCCGCGCCGGGGTCCAGTTCAACGCCAGGCTCAGCGACCGGGCAGAGGCCGTGGTTCAGCTGTTTGCGTCCGGCGCTGACGAATTCAATGCGGAATTGCAGTGGGCCTATCTGGATTACCAGTTCAGTGACGCTGTCAGCGTGAAAGCCGGGCGCATCGTGGCGCCGTTCTATATGCACTCCCAATACATCGATGTGGGCTATGCCTACCCGTGGGCCAGCCTGCCCGCGGAGGTGTACCAGCTGGCACCGGTAAAAACCATGGAGGCGGTGGAGGCTTCCTGGCGTTTTACCACCGGGCCGGTTTCGCACCGCCTTTCCGGGTTCTGGGGGTCCAGTACCGTGGACGGGGGAGACCGTGTGGCCAACGCCCAGTTTCAGGCCGACGATCTGAGCGGCCTGAACTTCACCAGCTACTGGCGTAACTGGACGCTGAGAGCGGCCTACAGTGCCGCGGATGTGTCAGTCAGCCAGGATGATCTGGCAGCCGCCGGTGTCCCCCCGATCCTGGGCCTGTCCTTTGATGAGGTGTACACCTATTTTGCCGGCCTGGGCCTGCAATACGATGATGGCAGCTGGTTCTTTTCCGCAGAAAAAGCGCGACTGGATTTTGGCAACTGGTATCCCAGCAGCGAGAGCGGCTACGTCACCGTCGGCAAATATCTCGGCAAATGGATGCCCATGGTGACCTGGGCCGAAGTGAATCCCCGTGACCTGGATCGCAGCCTTCCCGCTGCTCTGAATAACGGTCTGGCAGAGCAGCAGAAAAGCTGGACTGGCGGTTTGCGCTACTCCCTCAGTGAGGCCATCGCCCTGAAAGGGGAAGTCAGCTACTACTACGATTTTTCCGATAGTGAGGTAAGCACTTCCGGTTTCTTTGTTACCGAGGGTGCACCGCTTGAGGATGACCACGCCACAGTGATTCGTCTCAGTGCCGATCTGGTTTTTTAAGGAGGAATGATCATGAAAAGAATAATGTTCTCATTGCTCCTGATGCTGGCAACCACTGTTCAGGCGGACCCGGTGGTGGTGGTGTCTGCCAACAGCAGTCTTGGGGCGCTGACACAGGATGAAGTTCGGCAGATCTTCAATGGCCAGGCCCGTCGGGTTTCCGGTGTCTCGGTGAAGCCGCTGGATTTGCCATCGCGAGGCGACGCCCGGGAGGCGTTTTACCAGCAGGTGCTCGGCAAGAGTGCGGAGCAAATGAAAAGCTACTGGGCGCGGATGATCTTCACCGGTCGTGGCATGCCGCCCAGGGAAGTCTCCAGTGAACAGGAGATGGTTATGCTGGTAGGCAGTAACCGGAATTTTGTTGGCTACCTGGATGCCTCACAGGTAACCCCGGACCTGAAGGTGGTGTACCGGCCCTGACGTATTCTGTTGTTGTTCACAGACCCCTTGCCCGCCTCATCGGCGGGCTTTTTTTTATGGTCGTATCCGCCTCAGGCTCAGTGGCACCCTACGCTATAGGCGGCGGTCAGGGGTTGGCAGTCGGGGCCCTGTTATCCGGAAGAAACTCCGGGGCAAGCCAGCGCCAAAATGGCAGAGATCCCCTGCAGCGGTCGGTCCTCTTTCCTACCCATGTTTGAGACTTCGCCTCTGCTGTGCTTTGCCGACACCTCATAAACTGCGTCAATGCGCTATTTACTGATCGTCTACCTGCTTCTTGTTCCTGTGAGCCTGTGGGCAGATTGTCGAGGCCTGGCTCCCGCCCGTGGTGTACCCGCCCCGGCAGAAAATGAATGGAACCTGGCGACGCTGAACCTGTGGCGGCTTCGTGATATCCGCAAAGACAGCCATCTGGATAAACCGCTTTCTTCTGCTGTGCTGGATAGGCGATTAGAGGCGCTGGCAGATTTCATCGCCGGCCCCTTGCGGGCGCCGCATATGCTGGCTGTTCAGGAAGTGGAAAACCGTCAATTACTGGCGGCGCTGGTAGAGCGACTTGCCCGGTACGGTTGGCGATACCGAGTCGTTCTGAAAGAGGGCAATGATCCCTCCGGCATGGATGTGGGCCTGCTCTATCGTCAGCCGGTGCAGATTGCCTCGGCGGAAAGCCTGTTTGCGGAGCAGGACTTTCACGACCAAGCACTGTTTTCCCGTCCGCCCTTGCACGTGACGGTGCATGCCCCTCGGCAGTTGCAGCTGGTTGTGGTGCACCTGCGCAGTGCGCGAGGTCTGCAAAAAGCGCAGGTCCAGGAAAAAAGGCAGAGCCAGGCGGTGTTGCTGGCCAACTGGGTCACTAAGCAGGATGGACCGCTCATTGTCGCCGGTGACTTCAACAGCACCTGGGATGCCGGGCGGCTCTCTGCCAGCTATGCGCGTTTTGCGGAATCCGGTCTGTTCAATCTGTGGCAGCTTATGCCGGAACCGGAGCGCTACAGCTTTCGTTATCGTTGCCGGCCACAGGCGCTGGACCATATCTGGGTGTCACGGGAGGCGAAAAAGGCAGTCTCCAGAACGGCGGTAACCCGGGGTAATGCGGGTCGCTATCACAGCTTGTACGGCAGTCAGGGCGTGACGCCAGTGTCTGATCATGATGCGGTGGTCGTGTACTTTACTGGGGGGAGATAAAACGGCAGGTCTGGCGTGTTGCCTGGAGCGTGGCGGATTTTCCGTGGAAACTAAAAAGACGCCGCGGGGTTGCTTGCGTGTTTGCGAGGACCAGGGAGAGCCCCGCGGCGTTAAACAGTGGGCGGCGTGCGCCGCCCGTGTTCTTGGTGCTTACAGCGCGAACTCGTAGGAAACGCTCATCACCAGATCGTCGTCGTAGGTGTCGTCTTCTTCCTGATCAACGATCTTGGACAGGGTGAAGGTGAACTGATCGGTAACGGCGTAGCTCAGATCCAAGTGAGTGTAGTCACTGTCGTCAGCTTCAAAGTCATAGAAGCCCACGGTGGCGGAGTACTTGTCGTAGCCGTAACCCACAGCGAAGTAGTCGCTTTCGTAGTCTTCATCGCCACCCTTGCCGGAATTACCCACACCGATGAAGGCATCAGCGCTCAGGCCGGCAAAGCCAACGCCCAGGTGAACTTCCTGGAAGTCAGCACCGGATGCAGGGTTGTCGCCTGCGGTGCCGCCAGCGGTGTAGTTGTAGTCGATGTAGCTGATGTCGTAGCTCAGACCTTCGAACTCACCACCGAAACCGGCGTACAGGTCGTACTCGGTGTCGTCGGTTTCAGAAGAGGCCCAGGCACCAGCGTACAGACCGGACGTGTGGGAGTAGTCAACGCTACCGTATACCGCAGCACCGTCAGTCAGCTGCTGACCACGCCACAAGTACTGGCTGGACGCACCCAGGGTACCACTGACTTCAGCAGCAGCGATGGCCGGAGCCAGGCTGGCAGCGACGATGGAAGCGGCCAAAACGGTTTTCTTCAGACCAAATACGTTTTTCATGTGCAACCCTCTTAACAAGTCTAATTCGTTCAATGTGCGCTGGTGACGCACCGCCTTTTCGGCTCGCATTAGATATTGCAGAGAGCGTGCCAACTATTTTTTGTTTATAAAAAACAGTGGCTTGATGATTGTTGGGGGGAAAAAAGCGGGTTTCACAAAGGGGAAACAGAGAATGCGGTGCGCGAAATTGGTGCCGCGCACCGCATTGGTGCGCCCGTTATGGGCACTGCCAGTCAGTTTGCACCGCATCGACGCTGTTGCCAGCGGCATCCTTTAATGACAGACCGCACTGACCCTTGTCGTAGACAAAGTGCGCCTGGTACTCGCCACCGGCCTGGGGAGAAAACTGCAGGGCGACACGACAGCGGTCCCGGCTGTTGTCCGCCTGGCGTCGATTGTAGATCACGCCAATGCGGGTGGCGGGGGCCGCGTCGACCGTTGTTGTGACCTCCGGGCTTTTCTTCATGGTTTCCAGCAGTTCGTCCAGTGCACCACCGCTGATCGGGCTTTGCGACAGGGCATAGTCGGTGGATTGGAAGCCCTTGCCGGGCACACAGACGACGGGCTGGGCGGCAGTATCGTTGCTGGTAAAGGTAACCTGGGCGGTCTCGCCAGTGGTGGGTTCCTGGTAATTGAGATGCTGACAGCCGGCCAGCAGGGCCAGAGGGGCGAAAATCAGGGCTTTCATGATGTGTCCTTATCAGGGCGTTTGGCAAAGTGTATGTCAGCCGGACGGCAGACCCAATGGGGTTTCTGTTGCAAGGTCGGGGCCATGAATTGCCAGCGAGCCCGGTGAGGGGCAACAGTAACGATGGGATCAGTGTGTGTCACCGAACCAGTGGCTGATCGCCTCCCGGGTCAGTGCAGGTTTTTCCCGGTTGGAGGGTAACCAGTTGCCGGCGTTGGCGGTCATGGCGGTGAGAAACTCGAACAGGGGCAGGTGCTGGCGCAATACCCGGTGGTGCCGGTGGCCGATGACCGGGTTGAAATAGCCAAAGAAATCCAGCATCTGCCGGGGATTCTTGCGCACCCAGAGCCAGGAGCCCATTTCCAGGGTAAAGGGCAGGAAGGTGTGTTGCGGTGCCCGATCCTGGGCATCGTCGTAGAGATAATCCCAGAGATCGCCATGGGTGGTGTAGTTCACCGACTGGGGCTCGATCAGGTAGGGGTGATGATGGGGATAGGTGTCTTCGAAGTGTTGTTTGAGCCGGTACACCTCACCGATGTGGGGAATAGGGCGATGACTGCGGGCGTAGCAGCACCAGATACGGTCCCGACGACCAAAACCGCTGTGGCAATCCACGCTCATGGCAAAGGGAGCTGGCATCAGTTTTTCCCGAACAACACGCACCAACGCCTGGGCTTCCGCTTCCATGGGGGCTCCACTTTTTCCCCGATACCAGGGCAGGTGTCGACTGATGCGGTGGCCGCCCACCAGAAAAGGCACCCGGCCCATGGCATCGATGGGCGCGTTGCGCATCAGGTCCACGCCATTGGGGTTGCTGCGGGTGCGCTTCCAGATGCCACCCGGGTTGATCATGGGCATGAATACCAGACGCACCTGCTCCAGCCGGCGATGGAGCTGATCGTCCCACTGCAAACGATGAATCAGGCTGTGCAGCCAGGACATCAGCACCTGGCTGCCGATCCGCTCCACCCCATGCACGCCGCCAAAAAAACCGATCACCGGCACGCCGGGGGAGGTGCTGCCCATTTCGATCACCCGCACCGGCAAGGACAACTCACCCATGGGCACCTCATGAACCGTGGACACCCGCAGGTGGCGTTCACCATGACGAATCAGGGCATCCAGATGCAGAAGCTCGGGCAGATGGCGTTGCAGCAGGTAGAGGGTGTCTTCCATAGGCGGGGGCGGGGACAGGCAAAGAGAATTACACAGGGTAACGACGGCAGATAACAGGAATGTGACGATGCCTTGCCTGCATGTTATCACCTGGGTATCTACGCTACGGAGCCGCTGTAGGAGCGGATCTTGAGCCGCGAACCTCGCGAAGCGAGGAAATCGACCGAAGGGCGATCAGGGATTTCCGGGCTCGACAGGTGTCTTTAGAAGGAGCCGGTGGTTACCTGGTACATTTCCTTCGCTGTCGCTCGGATTCGCACCTCAAGAGGTGTTATTCGCTGCGCTCACCCCTACGGGGGCCGCCCTGCGGGCGTTACTCCCCTGCGCTCCGTTCCTACCGCGGCGCTGTAGAGAGATGGGCAGTTTTTCTTCACCAAACCGTGACGCCACTGTCAGCGAACTGTCACGCCGAATTTCTAGTGTGGCCACAGGATAGTCCTGCAACGGATAAGAGCCTGTGGCCGTGCCCATGACAATGCCTCTTGATTCTGCTTGCTCACTGCGAACCGGGGATCTGCTGTTGTTTTCCGGCCGCGGTTTTACCAGTGAGGTGATCCGGGTCTTTACCCGTAGCCCCTGGAGTCATATCGGCATGGTCGTGCACCTGCCCGGTAATCCCGATCCGCTGGTTCTGGAATCCACCACCTTGAGTGAATCATCGGATGTGACCCTGGGCTGTCCGGTGGCCGGTGTGGCGCTGGTTCCACTGGCAGACAAGCTACGTGATTACCCGGGCACGGTGGCGTTGCGTCGACGGCATGGGCCGCCATTGAGTGATCGCCAACAGCAACTGCTGACGCGCCTGGTCAAACGGTTGCTCCATCGTCCCTACAAGAATTACGTGCTGTGCAATGCCCTGGATGTGCTGACCGGTTTTACCCGCAAGCCGGACCAGCGCGGCTGGTTCTGTTCGGAACTGGTGGCGGAACTGTACCGGCGGTTGGGCTGGTTACCCCGCCAGACCCGCGCCAGCACGCTGGTGCCGGGGCATTTCGGTTCCCGTCACATGCGTTTGCAACACGGCAAGCTGGGGGCCGTGGAGTTTCTCAAGAGTGGCCCGCAAGCCACCGCCATCCGGGCCCGGGTTACAGCCAGCGCCGAACACGTTGCTGATAGGCCTGCCATTGCTCCCCGAACTGTTGGGCATGAAACGCTTCTTCCGCAACAATCACATGCTGCTGGATAACCCAGACCACCGGGACCAGCATGATCAGCATGCCCGGGCTGTGCTGATTCAGGGCCATGGCCAGGTAGAGCGCGGTAAAGCCCAGGTAGATGGGATTGCGGCTAAAGCGGAATACGCCTGTGGTAAGCAGCTGACTGGCGGGGCGATGGGGAACCAGGGTCGTGCGTGCCAGGCGCAACTGGATCGCTGCAGCCAGCACCAGGGTGGTGCCAATCACGGCCAGCGCCAGAATCACCCAGTGATCACCCGGGAATGCCGGGGCGGGGAGCGGCAGGGCCTGATCGATGCCATAGCCCATCAGCAGCCCCCCCAGATACAGGGCCGGTGGCGGCATCATCACTTGCGGGTGCTCGAGGGACATGGCAATCACCTGGTGACAGAAAACGAAGAGGAAAAATACGCGGGTATTCTAAACACTATGACAGCCAGCTGCCTGTCCGCTGGCAAACTTTGCGAGGTTTTCTATTGATCATTTCGAAAAAGCTGGGTTATGGTAATTCCAATCCCGCCCTTGCGGGAGTGATCGCGATCATAAGCTGTTACAGCTGCTGCAACTGAACCGCCAAAAGGCTTAAACCAACGGCGGCAGGCGCAGGCGTCACTCTCGCTTTGTCACAGTATGAGCCAGATCTGACGCCCGAGCCGTAGCCGCCCACGACGCAACCGTCACAGGGGATACGCATGGAAGAGCGCGCGGCCAGACTTCACACCCTCTCCGTCAACCACGCAAGCGCCAACCAGAACGATTCAACCCTCGAACAAGAACAGCAAAAAACCTACGTCATCGATACCAACGTACTGATCCACGACCCGAATTCGTTACTCAATTTTGAGGAACACCGGGTGGTGATTCCCATGACGGTGCTGGAGGAGCTGGACAAGCTGAAGAGCGGCAAATCCCATACGGCGGCAGACTGCCGTGCGGCCATTCGCCAGATCGACCGGGTGCTGGGCAGTGCCACCCCGGCAGAGGTGGAAGCGGGTATCCCCATCCCCCGGGGGCCGGAGACGGTCACTCAGGGCACGCTGACGGTGCTGATGTCCAAGCCGGACAACGACAGGGCGCCACTGCCTGATAACCTGAACGATAACCGCATCATCAACGATGTGGTGGCCATGCAGGCCAGTCAGCCGGAGCGACGTTTTATTCTGGTGACCAAGGACATCAACATGCGCCTCAAGGCGCGGGCCTGTGGCATCGAGTCGGAGGATTACCACAACGATCAGCTGGTATCGGACATCAAGCAACTGACCCGGGGCTACTTCGAAGTGCCCGGTTCTTTCTGGGATCAGGTCACCCAGGTGGAAACCGAGCAGGTGGGCGCCGATACCCTGCATCATCTGTCCCACGGTCTGCTGGTGAGTGAGATCCTGGGCGAAGAGGTCTATCCCAATCAGTACGTGATTGATGAACAGGGGTTTGTCGGGCGGGTCATGGATGTGAACAACGGCGTCGTGACCCTGCGGCATTACAAGGCCGACAGTCTGCTGGATCAGGAGGTTTGGGGGTTACGCCCGAAAAACCTGCAGCAGGCCATGGCGCTGCAACTGTTAATGGATCCGGATGTGCACCTGGTCACCCTCACCGGGGCAGCGGGGTCCGGGAAAACCATTCTGGCGCTGGCGGCCGCCATCGAAATGACAGTGGAACAGAAGCGTTTCAACAAGATCATCGCCACCCGGTCTACGCCGCCATTGGCGGAAGAGCATGGTTTCCTTCCCGGTACCGAAGAGGAAAAAATGGACCCCTGGCTGGGGGCTATCAACGACAATATCGAGGCGTTGCACCTGAACGATGAAAATCCTTCCGGGAGCATTCAGTACGTGAAGGAAAAGGCCAATATCCAGTTCAAGGCCATGAACTATATCCGCGGCCGCAGCTTCCAGAAATCCCTGATCCTGATTGACGAAAGCCAGAACCTGACTCCCCATCAGATGAAGGCGATCATCACGCGGGCCGGTGAAGGCTCCAAGGTGGTGTGTCTGGGCAACCTGGCCCAGATCGACACCCCCTATCTGTCACCCACCAGCTCCGGCTTGACCTACATGACCGAACGCTTCAAGCGGTTCGTTCATGGTGGTTCGGTGCAGCTGAACGGGGTGCCGAGGTCGTTGCTGGCGGAATACGCCGAGCAGTTTCTTTAAAGCGTAGCGGTTAACCTGTAGGAGCGCCTCTCGAGGCGCGATCCGCGCGTCAGCGCGGAAATTCCTCGCAGAGGAATCAGGATCCTGAAAATCCTCTTCGCGCCTCGAGAGGCGCTCCTACAGCGATTTCCTATCAGCCGTTAATCTTCTCTATGGCTGCCTTGCACGCTTCCGACTGATAAAAATCATCCAGCACCCACTGAATAAACGGCTCCAGTACGCCCTGCTCAATCAGGACTGCGGCACCGCGTGCCAGGGCGGGAGCGGTGATCTGGCGGACCTGATCTTCGCTGATCTTCATGCCGTCCAGCAGGGTTTGCAGGGGCATGTCGCTGAGGGAGTGAACGGCGGCGTGGATGCCCACGCTGACCAGACGGCGGGTGTAGTCCAGGCGGGCAGTTTCATCGCCGATGGCACAGCCCTGGCTGACCACTTCATCGATAGTGCCGGCGGGTACCAGCTTCAGATAGTTGGCGGGTTTGAGCGGCGCCACACGCTGATAACCGTCTCTGGCCAGTTGCTCGATGCGCTCATTGGTGAGCTGCTTGTTCAACCATTGCTCGCCGGTTCTCAGGGTGACACGGATATTCTTTCTCAGATAATCACGGATGGACTCTTCCATGCCACCCATGGCCTTGCCCACCATGCTCTTGCGACCCATTTTCATCACGCTGCTGACGCCGGGAAGTTTGGCCAGGGCATTTTCTTCCAGCAGAAAGTTCTTGATCCCGGTATAGAGCATTTCACTGACCATTTCGCTGACCAGCGGATGGCTCATGGCCGCGTGGATGACTTTCTCGCGGAGGGTTTGCAGCTTCAGCACCTGCTCCAGGATCGCCTCGAAATGGTCTTCACTGAGCAGCTCGCCCACGGTAGCCGGATCCTTTTCAGCGGCTTCCCAGACCGCCTTGCTCACATCGCTGACCACCGTCTGCAGTCCCTGGGCGCTGAGCGCCTGTTGCAGCCATTGATCCACTACCGTGGTCAGGGAATCGCTGTCTACCAGTTTGCCCAGGGGAACGGCGCCCAGGCTGTCACTGGCCTGAGCCATCAGGGCCTGCCAGTGGTCCTCGTTCTGCAGTTGTGCACAAAGGTGTGCCTGGTGCGCATCGCGCAGGGCGGAAATCAATTCGGCGGATGACATGGTCGTAAAACCTCTTTTTATTGATTCAGAACAATACCCCCGTTCTCCAACGGCCTTTCAATAGTACCGGTGGGGTGGCCATTACAGCCTGTGCCGGGTATCGGGTCACTGTCTCTATCTTGCTGGAACAAAGGGGAACTGTATGCAACTGCGAGGACAAGGAAAAGCGGCGCTGCTGCTAACCGGAGTGTTGATGGCCGGGCCGGCCCTGGCCCACAAGGCGGGGGATGTGATTGTGCGCCTGGGGGGGATCAAGGTGGATCCGGACGCCAGCAGCGAGGTCTTCAATCCGGCGCTGCCTGCGGTGGGAGGCCTGGGCGTCGATGTGGATGACGATACCCAGGTGGGGTTGACCCTGGCGTATATGGTCACTGACTCGATCGGTGTTGAGCTGGTCGGTGCGACCCCTTTTACCCACGACATCCTTCTGGATACCGGTGGCGGCGGGGTGGTTATCGGTGAAACCGGGCACCTGCCGCCCACGTTGCTGGCACAATACTATGCCCCTCAGGTCGGGCCCATGCGGGCTTATCTGGGCGCAGGGTTGAACTACACCCTGTTTTTCGAGGACAGCATCGACGATGCAGTGGTCAGTCCGCTGCTGGGAGGTGCTGATGCGGATGTGAAGCTCAGTAATTCCATGGGCTTTGCCTGGGAAGTGGGTGCTGACTTTTCCCTGAACGAGAACTGGTTGTTCAACGTCAGCGTCTGGAACATTGATATCGATACCGAGGCGCGCCTGTATGTCAATGACGCCCGCGTGGACAAGATCGATGTGGAAATCGATCCCTGGGTGTACATGGTAGGGCTGGGTTACCGGTTCTGAGGCACTATGCGTCAGGGGCACGCCTGCTCCCGGTAGCGGGTTGCAGGCATGGCCTATGACGTTGGGGGAAAGCCCGATGACCATGAGCAGGCTCCGCTGTGCGGCTCATGGTCACGGGTCAGGCCATTTCTTCCAGCAGTTCCGGGAAGCGCTGGCGGAGAACTTCATAGCCACCATCCAGGCTGACCACATCACTGAATCCCTGCTCGCTCAGCCAGTCGGCGGCGCCCTGGCTGCTGTTGCCGTGGTAGCAGTAGATCACCAGGGGTTTTTCCGGGGCGGTATCAGCCAGAAACGGCTCCACATTGGCCTGGGTCAGGTGGACGGCGCCGCGTAAATGGCCAGCGGCAAAACTGGCCGGGTCACGGATATCCACGAACAGGGCGTCGCCCTGGTCGAAACGGGTTTTGCCCTCATCCGGGCTGATGCGTTTTGCCATTTTCTGAGTCCTTCTCGGCGAGCAGATCCGACGGCGGATACTCGCATTCCAGTTTCATGCCGATGGCATTTTCCAGTTCCGGCAGCAGGAAGGCATCGTCTTCACAGGCAAAGCTGATGGACATGCCGCTGGCGCCAGCCCGACCGGTGCGGCCGATACGGTGAACGTAGTCCTCCGGGTCTTCCGGCAGGTTGTAATTCACCACATGGGAGACGCCGTCGATATGGATGCCCCGGCCGGCCACGTCGGTGGCGATCAGCACTTGCAGATCGCCGGCGCGGAAGCGTTCCAGGGTCTTCATGCGTTGGGTCTGGGGCACGTCACCGGAAATCAGCGACACTTTCAGACCTTTCTTCTGCAGGCGGTCGCTGACCCGGCGGGTGATATCCCGGCGGTTGGCAAAGACGATCACCTTGTCCATGTTCATGCCGGTGATCAGGTTGTAGAGCAGGGTGAATTTGTCATCGGCATTGGTGATGTAGACCTTCTGCTCCACGGTGTCGGTGGTGACCTGGGCGGGCTCGATTTCCACGACCTCGGCATCCTCGGTCCAGCGGCGGGCCAGATTCATCACATCATCGCTGAACGTGGCAGAGAACAGCTGGGTCTGCCGGTATCGGGTTTTAGGCGTCATGCCGACGATACGTTTCACATCGGGAATAAAGCCCATATCCAGCATGCGGTCCGCTTCATCCAGCACCAGGAATTCCACCCGGTCCAGCCACAGATCACGGCGTTTGGCGAAATCCAGCAGGCGACCGGGGGTTGCCACAAGAATGTCGATCAACTCGTTCTGCAGGCGCTCCTGCTGGCGGTTGAAGTTCATTCCTCCAACCACGCTCATCACCTGCAAGTCGGTGTACTTGGCCAGCGCCCTGGCGTCCTTTTCGATCTGCATGGCCAGTTCCCGGGTCGGGGCAACGATCAGGGCCCGGGGCTCGCCGGCGTAGCGCTTTACCTGAATGGGGTGGCGCAGCAGGTCGTTGATCACCGTGATCAGGAAGGCGGCGGTCTTGCCGGTGCCGGTCTGGGCCCGGCCAATGGCGTCGGCGCCGGCCAGGGTATGACCCAGGACTTCCGCCTGGATGGGCGTGCAATACTGGAAGCCCTGGTCGGCGATGCCACGCATCAGGTTCAGGTCCAGATCAAAGTCATGGAAGCGGGTTTCACCGTCTTTTTCCGGCACCGGGAACTGATCCAGGGTCCAGGTGCTTGTCTTGTCTTTTTGCATGTATTCGCTCAGTCTGAATGCAAGAGTCTGTGCCGATATTGGCACTGGCGGCACACAGCCGCGGGGCGGTAATCAGTCCACCCGTTCCTGCTGAAAACGGGGTATTGTAGAAAAAATAGCCAGCGCTGTCAGAGGATGTTTCTTATGGGGTTGCTTCGCGGGGTTATTGTAGTGTTTTGGGTGGCAGTAGGGTTAGCCATTTTCCTGGATCTGCCGTCGCCCTTCGACCGTTTGCTGTTGGGGGCCGGGCTGGTTGTTGCGGTCCTGCATGCCCTGGAATGCGTCGGCTTTATGGTATGGATTCGGCGGCGTGGGCTGTTTCACTGGCGCGACGCCTTGATGATCATGATCTTCGGGGTGGCCTATCTCAAGCCGAGAATGCGGACCCTGCGGCACACGGTTTAGCCAAATACCAGTAGCCGGTTGTTGGCGGGCATTTCATGGTCTGCCAGCAGGTGGCGTTGCTGGCGGGCGAACTGTTCTACCACCCACTCCTGATCGCGAATGCCGCGGTCACCGTCACCCTCTCGCAGCCTCTGGTCGAACTGGCGGTTGGAATCGCTGGTGAATTGGCCCTGGTAGTTTAACGGGCCGTAGACCAGGAATTTGCCGCCCTCGGTTAAATGCTCACAGCCCTTGCGGATACAGGCTTCCACCAGTGGCTCGGCCATGATGTGGAAGGTGTTGGCAGTAAACAGGTAATCGAAGTGGCCGGTAGGCCATTCGCCGGCAACGTCCAGCGCCAGCGGTGGCAGGGCCCGGTTGCCCGGATCACTCTGCCACTGCCGGATATAGGGCAGGTTGGCGGCCACATCGGAAGGCTGCCATTGCAGATGAGGCAGTTGCCCGGACAACCAGGCCGCATGCTGGCCGGTACCGGCACCAATTTCCAACAAGGTACCCGGCGCCTGGCAGTGCTGCTTCAGCACGGCCAGGATCGGAGCCTTGTTGTTCTCGCAGGCCTGGGAGTAGGGGCGTTCTGTCATTACTTCTTGTTCATGAACTTCTGGCCCATCACCATCAGACGCTGGTAGCTGGTAGGCAACAGCCGCTGCATGGTGTCGATCGCCAGGGCGTCAGAACCAATCAGTACCCGACGCTTGTTCTGGCGAACCCCCTTGAGGATGGTGCTGGCGGCTTCTTCCGGTGTGGTGCGGAACATCTTCTCGAAATCCGCTTTGGATTGCGCGGGATCGGATCCGGTGATGGCGGCCACATCATCGCTAATGCGAGCGGCCTTGGCGATGTTGGTCTTGATGCCGCCGGGGTGAATGGACGTGGCGGAGACACCGCATTGTTCCATTTCCAGCTCCAGGCGCAGGGATTCGGTAAAACCGCGCACGGCGAATTTTGCCGCATTGTAGGCAGACTGAGTGGGAATGCCGATCAGTCCAAACACGGAAGACACGTTAATGATATGGCCTTCGCCTGCTTCCTTCAGGTAAGGCAGGAAGGCTTTGGTGCCGTAAACCACGCCCCAGAAGTTGATGTTCATCAACCACTCGAAGTCATCGTAGTTCATCTTCTCAACGGTGGCACCCAGGGCAACACCGGCATTGTTGAAGATCATGTTGGCATAGCCGAAATGGTTGACCACGTCATCGGCAAAATCATAAAACGCCTGACGGTCTGCCACGTCCAGTTTGCGGGTCATCAGGCGGTCTTCAGCCAGACCCAGCAGATCAGCGGTTTCTTTCAGGCCGGCTTCATTGATGTCAGACAGGGCCAGCTTGGCACCAGCGGACGCCAGTTCCTGAGCCAGAGCACGGCCAATGCCGGAACCGGCACCGGTGATAACGGCAACTTTGTCTTTGAAATTCTTCATGATGACTCCTGTATCCGCTTAATTCAGTCGCAAGTTGCAAGTTCAAAGTTGAAACACGCAGGCGCTGACAGTGCCAACGGAAAATCCCTGATCTGCGCCGTTACAAGGTTGCTGCGCGGGCAGGGCATGTCAGTTTCAAACAAGCTGGCTCGCGCCTTGAAACTTTCAACTTTGAACTCTCAACTCAATTCGGCGATCGAGTGTAGACACTTTGTCACTGCAGAATGGGCCAATCTTGTCTAACAAGGAAGTATTACCGTGACGGTGGCGCCGCTGGCCAGCGGCGCTGAGGATAATCTGTCGCCAGGGAAGACGGGGCTAGCCCGGTTGCGGGCAGGCTTCGCCAAGGGGGGCGGCAATGGCGGTATGGCTCTGGTGCATGAGCCGCACCAGCTCCGCCTCGCTGTGGCCCAACGGGGAAATGGCAGGGTGCAGCGTGATCTGGGCATGCTGACCGGGGCGCAACCGTGCGGTGCCTGGTGGCAGTATCTCGAAGGTTCCGGTGAGAGTGACCGGCAGCACCGGCAGTTGCAGGTCCTGGGCCATCTTGAAGGCGCCTTTCTTGAAGGGCTTGAGCTGGCCACTGCGGCTGCGGGTGCCTTCAGGAAAGAACAGCACGCTGGCACCGTTGGCCAGTCGGGTGCGGGCCTGGTTGAGGCTGGCAATGGCGGCCTGGGTATCGGCCCGGTTGATAAAAATATGGCCGAGTTTGTCGCAGCAGATGCCAATCACTGGCATCTGCCGCAACTCATGTTTCATGACCCAGCGAAAATCCACTCCCAGATAACCGTACAGCACGAAAATGTCGAACTGACTGAGATGGTTGGCAACGATCACATAGCTCTGCCCCGGGCGCAGATTCTCGCGACCATGCACATCCACGCGCACACCGCTATAGAGCAGGCAGAGTTTTGCCCAGGGCACAGCGGTAAGACGGGCTACCCGATCCGCGGGCAGGAAGGGCACCAGTAACAGGCACATTGCCCCCAGTACCAGAGTCGTGGCTGCCATTAGCGGAACAAAGACAAGCCAGCTATAGAGGAAGAAAAACAGCCGCATGGATCGAGCTCTCCGTACCTGTTCAGGTTTTTCCTTATGGTAATGGAGAGCTGGCCGAATATGACAGACGGATAATTACTTTGTTACGTTTTCATTATTTGCGCTACCCATTGCTGCCGAGGGGCGGCCAGGGCCACGAAGATCCAGATAATCATAATAATGATTCTGGTATTCCGGCTTGCTAACGATGCGGCGCAATCGTTCCAGGGTGAAGTAGGGCGCGTCACGGAGCAGGATATTGGCGATCCAGGCGGGAATGTAGCCGCCGGGATCCAGAATCAGCTCGTAGGTCATTTCCACTCTTTGATTGCCCAGGCGCACAAAGCCCAGCTTGCCGGTCATTTCCGGGAAGCGGATATATTCATTATTGGGCGGCAGGGCGTCCGGCCGGTTGATCAGGTCCACCATCACCGATTCTTCGTCTTCGGTCAGGGTCTGCGTGACCTTGGCACGCAAAACGGCTTCCCGGTCGGCCAGTGGCCAGGGAAGCTGGGTGGTAAAACGCAGCGAGCGATCAAGCGGGCTGACCCGGTTGAATTCTTCCGCACTGTCCACAAAGTGCAGCCACTTGGGGTAGGACGGGTAATCATTGAGCAAGGCGACCAGTGAGTATTCGTCGGACAGCGTAAAACGGGTGACGCCGCGGAATGTCTTGAGACGGGATTCGTCCCGGTGCTTCATGTAGACCTGGATATCATTCCGGTCGCTAACCAGCTTCCAGTCCTCCAGATCATTACTGAGGGCAGTCTGGCTGAAAGAGGCAACAATGAGTGCCACAAAGAGAGCGATGAGTCTGTCCATGGAAAAACCGGATCCTTGCGTGCCTGTTATTGGAATTTAGGAGCCTCTGAATAACTCCTTGCATGCTCAGTCTTTCAGGCTGGCCCGCAATCTAGGCCACGCTGAGTAAACAAGGAGTTATACAGAGGCTCCTTGAACGCGGCGGCATTATGCCATTATTGCGATCCCGCTGAACATATTTTGACCGTTGGCGGATCGCTCTGCTGTCCGCTTCGGATGATCGGTTGTCATTCGATGCTTCGATGGCAGGCAATTTTATGCGGTTTTGCTAGACTTGCCTGCCGCAGGTCGGCGGTCTCTGGCCGACGACACGATAATTCGGTTTTTCTGGCCAACTACCTATGCGTAAACGTGCATTTCACCTTTTTGTTGGGGCCATGTTGGTGGCGGGATACTTTGCCGCTTCCCCCTCCCACCTTTGGGAACCGGTTCCCGCCATGATTGAAGAGCCACAGGCCAAGGTGCCGGATAACGGTGAATGGCGAAGTGCGTTCGTCTCCGATGGCGACACTCCGTTGGTGCATGCCGCATCCATGGTGGAGTTGCCGAATGGCTCGGTGAGGACATTCTGGTTTGCTGGCAGCCGTGAGGGCGCGGCGGATGTGGCCATTCATTCTTCGGTGTTCGATCCGCAGTCCGGTACCTGGTCCAATGAAGAGCCGGTGATTACCCGGCAACAGATTGCAGAAGGCTGGGGCCGCCATGTGCGAAAGCTCGGTAATGTGGTGCCTGTGCTGGATGATGATGGTCGGATGCGCCTGTTTGTGGTGGCGGTCAGTTTTGGTGGCTGGGCTGGCAGTCGTGTGGTGGTGATGGAGTCCTTTGACCAGGGTAAAAACTGGCGCTTCGACGGTGTCCTGGTCACCACGCCCTTCCTGAATATCAGTACTCTGGTTAAAACCGCCCCTATTCGTTACAGCGATGGCACCATCGGCCTGCCGGTCTATCATGAAATGGCCGGTAAATTCGGTGAAATACTGCGGCTGGACAAGGACAACCAGATTCTCGGCAAGGCTCGTATTGGTCATGGACGCAAGGCGATCCAGCCCTTGGTGCTGGTGGACAGCCCCTCCCATGCGGTGGCTTTCCTGCGTAATGAGAACGAGCCCAACAACGGCTTTCTCTATCAATCAGAAAGCCATGACGGTGGCTGGCAGTGGGACGAGCTGGCGTACTCTTCCCTGGAAAACCCCAGTGCGGCCTTGAGTGGTCTGGCCATGGCAGAAGGTCACTGGCTGATCGCTGCCAACTGTAACCGCATTGAACGGGATGATCTGTGCATCCGCGAAACCCGTGATGGGGGGCGTAGCTGGCAGGAACGCTGGACCTTTCACGATCGGGAGCGCTGGCGCGGGGAGGAAATGACCGAGCAGCAATTCTCTACCCTGATCCATCCGGAGTTGAACAGTGATGTGCCGCCGGAAGATCCCTCCCGGCTTCTGGATCGGGCTCGCCACAACAAGTGTGATGGTCGTCTCGGCTGCGAATTCCAGTACGACTACCCCTACATGATTCGGACCCGCAGCGGCGATTTGCACATGGTCTACACCTGGAACAAAACCGCCATCCGCCACCTTTGGCTGAAAGCGGATTCCGCGGCCCCAAACAGCAACGAGGAGCAGAATAATGACGCTTGATATTCTGGTCTGCGCCCTGGTGCTGGTGGCAGTACAGTTGCGCATCAGTGCCTCGCTGCTCTCCGTGCGCGGGCGAATAATACTGTCTGTGCTGGTGTTCGTTTGGGCGGTGTTGCCATTTCCCTGGGGGCTGGCCCCCTGGGTGAACAGTTATCTTGCCGGCTTCAGCATTTCCTCAGGCCTGCTGGCGGTGCTGGCCATTCAGCATCGCATTGTCGGCCACTACTGGCTGCCCCTGAAACAGTTGCGCGGAGCCTGCATGATGCTGGTGTTGATGGCGCTGTGGTTCTACCCGATGAGCATGGGGTCCAGTTATACGGACCCGTACGCCCTGGGCTTCGGCAATTTCCAGTTCAGTACCGCGCTGTTGTTACTGGGGTTGCTGGCTTGGGTGTTGCGCGCCTATGCCACCTGTCTGATTCTGGTGTCCGCGCAATTGGCATTCGGTGCGGATCTACTGGTCAGTGACAATCTCTGGGACTATCTGATTGATCCCTGGCTGGTGCTTTGGGCGGCGGGCTGGTTGATCCGTGATCGCCTGTTGCAGGCGCGGGCCATGCCCGCGCCCGAAACTCCGGCAGCAAGCAGTCAGTCTTCGTCCGCCGCCAAGGCTGAGGACCTGTCCGCCGGCCAGTAACTGGCGGACAGATATCCCACCGCAAACATCAGCAGATTACCAATCAGGCCGGTGTAGTAGAGATCGAAAGGGGCGCTCAGTGCTTCCGGCAGCAGCCCCTTGTTGGTCAGGATCGTCCAGCCAGTGAATAGCAGGGTGCAGATGATGCCGCACCAGGCTGCCCGGGCATCCCCCCGGCGGCTGAAGAACCCCAGCAAGTATAATCCCAGCATGCCCCCGCCCAGCAACGACACCAGAATGGTGGACGTGTCCTGCAGCGTTTTGGTGTCTGCCTCATTCATCCACAGGGCTCCGGCAATCATCAGGCCGGTAACGGCCACCGCGATGCCCCAGGCCACTTTCAGATAGTGGCGGTCATCCTGGCCGGGGTAAAAATGGCGGCGGTAGAGGTCCACCACGCTCACGGTCGTCACAGAATTGATGCTGGAATCCAGTGAACTCATGGCCGCCGCCAGGGCCGCAGCAATTACCAGGCCCGCTACGCCGGCGGGCAGGTAGTTAGTGATGAAATAGGGCATCAAGGTTTCAGCGCGAGCTTCGCCACTGAGAATGGCGCCGGCCTGGACATCCGGATAGACCTGAAAAAACACCCACAGGGCCGTGCCCAGAAACATGTAGAACGCCCAGATGGGCAGCGCAGTGAACAGGTACACCCACAGCCCCTTGCGGGCTTCCGCGGTAGACTGGGAGGCACAGTATCTCTGCACGGTATTCTGGTTGCTGGAGTATTCGGTGAGCCAGTTTGTCAGGCCGATCAGCAACATCATGGTGGCGGTTTTTTCGCTCAGCGATAGTGACCAGGAGGTCTCGCCGGGAGCGCCATCCTCCCAGGGGGCAAGGGCAAATTTTCCGGCCTTGCCTGCCTGATCAAAAATTTGTCCGAGCCCGCCGGGCAGGGCCTCCAGTACCACCCACAGGCACAGCAGCCCGCCCAGCAACAGCACCACGGTCTGCAGCACATCGGTCCAGATCACCGCATCAATGCCACCAATTACCGTATACAGGCCCACAAAAAGCCCGCCGAGGACGATGGCCGTGGCAGGGGACAGGTCGGTGACCTGCTGGATCAGCAGGGACAGCAGCCACAGGATCATCGCCAGGCGCACTATCTGGGCGACGAGGAAGGCAACGGCTCCGTAGACACGGATGGAGGGGCCGTAACGTTGTTCCAGAAATTCATAGGCGCTGGTCATATTGCCGCGTCGAAAATACGGCAGGAAAACAAACGCCGCCACCAGCATGGCCGGCAACAGGGCCAGGTTGGGCAGGTAGCGAAGCCAGTCGGTCTTGAAGGCGTCGGCCGGGTAGGCCAGGAAGGTGATGGAGCTGATGGAGGTGCCTACCAGAGACAACCCGATGACCCAGCCGCGAAAGCGGCGGCCACCCACAAAGTATTCCTCGGTACTGGTGTTGCGTCGGGAAAAGTAGATGCCGATGCCCAGCACCACACACAGGTAGCCCGCCAGGACCACCCAGTCAGCCGTTGCCAATGTCATTATTGTTCTCTCGATACAGGCAACCGGCGACCGGCAGCGCGCCTGCTGGCGTGTTGCCGGTCGCGAGCAGCGTTATTGTTCGATGTAGACGTTATCGGCCTGTTCGCCGCGGTCGGACATGCGGGTGTCAAAGCTGACCCGGGTGCCGGTGCGCAGGCTGCGACGACCGCCGTTCTGTACCGCCTTGAAATGTACGAACAGTTCTTCGCCACTATCGGTGAGGATGAAGCCGAAGCCCTTGTTGGGGTTGAACCACTTCACTTCGCCACGCTGCTGGCCATTCCCGCCCACCAGCGGCAGTTTGGACGGTACCAGTTTGCCCAGTGGCAACAGCGGCAGCAGGTAGACCAGCACCGGCAGCCACAGCCACCATTGATCCGCAAAGACCACACTGCCATGGCTGGCCACCAGGCCGGCCAGATAGAAGAACACCGCCACGTGCAGAGGCAGGCGTTGTCCGCCACCCAGCAGACAAACCAGATTTACCACCGCCGCCAGCAGCAGGCCCAGGCCGGTTTGCTGACTGTGGATACTGGAGATTTTCACCACGGCAAGATTCTCGTGGAGGGTGACCAGTGCCATTTCCGGAGCAAAAAGCAGCCAGGCGCCGGGAATGGCCAGTAACAGGGCTGCAACCACATAAAAAACGGTCAGGGGTTTAGAGACATTCATGAAATTGACGTTACCTTGTTAAGCGATGAGTGATAAAAGTAGCTGATTCTGGCCAAAACGCCGCTGTTCCGCGGAGAATATGCGGTCACAATGGGTGGCGCCGGCCTGAAACAGTCTCTGTAAACCGCCGGGAAACGAGGCGGTATTGCACGGTGTCACTGTTTGCGACGGGATCCCAGCCGTCGACACAGGTTATTGAACCGTACAATTTGCGCATTGTACCCAAGCCGGCGACGAAACTCATGCGGCATTCTGGAGAGGCTGTGTCTGTATACCCCTTCCTAGGCAAGGATTTTTTCGATGCCCTGCAGGGCTGTGGGGCCGCTGCCCCGAAAACCGGCTGGCAACCCTGCCACCTGGAGACAGAGCAGGGCTGGATGCCTCTCTATCTGCGCAGTCATTCCCGGGGCGAGTATGTATTCGATTACAGCTGGGCGGAGGCCTATCACCGCCATGGCCTGGCTTACTATCCGAAACTGGTCACCTCGATTCCTTTTACGCCGGTCACCGGGCCCCGTTGGCGTGGTGATCTGTCTGCAGCGTCGCTCTGGTCCGGGGTAAAGGACAGGATGGCTGAACATCAGGCCAGCGGCTGGCACCTGCTGTTTCCCGATGCCGCAGCGCGGGAGCAGTTGCAGGAACTGCCATTGGTATCCCGGCAGGCCTGCCATTTTCGCTGGCTGAACCGGGACTACCGGGACTTTGAGGATTTTCTTGGCCAGTTCCAGTCCCGCAAACGCAAGAATCTGCGCAAGGAGCGGCGACGCGTCCAGGAGCAGGGGCTGACCATTACCCGTCATCATGGTGACCGGATCAGCGCCAGCGATTGGGCGTTCTTCTACCAGTGCTATGCCAGCACTTACCTGAAGCGAGGCCAGTTGCCCTACCTGAACGAGGCCTTCTTTTCGGCTGTGGGCGAGCGGTTGTCGGAACAACTGATGCTGGTACTGGCACGGGACGGAGAGCGTCCCGTGGCGGCCGCATTATATTTTTTCGATGCAAAGTGTCTGTACGGACGGTACTGGGGGTGTCTGGAAGAGCGGGATGCCCTGCATTTCGAGCTGTGTTACTACCAGGGCATCGAGTTTGCCATTGAGCAGCAGTTGGCGGCGTTTGATCCGGGAGTCCAGGGGGAGCACAAGATTCTCCGTGGCTTCGAGCCGGTGATTACCTGGTCCATGCACCATTTGCGTGAGCCGGCTTTTCACCGCGCCATTGCGGATTTTTGCCGGGAAGAGGCGGTGCACGTGCAGCGTTACCGGGAAGAGGCCATGACGCTGTTGCCGTTCAGAAAAGGGGGCGGAGACTAGCAACAAGCTACGCTTGTTGGGTAGGCAAAGGTTGGAAAATTCCCGGAATATTGGCGCTTCGACGAAGTCGCTGTGGGAACGGAGCGTAGCGAAGTAGCGCACGTTGTTTCGTGCGGCCCGAAGGGTGAGCGAAGCGAGTAACCCCGCTTGAGCCGCGAACCGCGCTTGCGCGGAAATCGGCCGCAGGGCGATCAGGAATGCCAGCGCTCGACAGGTCTATCCAAATTCCCCCCCCCTGATGCCATCTCCCAAACCTATTCGCCATGCCAGCATGGGCTCCAACGGGGTTGGTGGGTGGCATGGAAGGAATCGCGCCGCCAGCGCCGCTTCTGCGGCAAGCTGAATACCTTGCCGGAATTCCCGATCTTCGTTTTCGTATTTGGTGTTAAGCAGCCACTTGCTGTTCGCGCTGGTAGTAAATCGCCATGGTGACCAGATCGCAGAGATCGGCGTTGGGGTGGTCCGGGGATTTCGGCCCCAGGTTGGCGGTGACATCTTCCAGCTCGCTGCCATGGGGGTCATTCAGGTCGGCCAGGAACTCCCAGGCATGGCCCTGATGATCCACCAGGGTGCCGGTGTAGACGCCATCATCAAAACGGCAAACGCTGGAAAATACGGTGCTGGTGAGAGCAAAGCCGCGGGCGGTGATCCAGTCAGTCAGCGCCGGGTCCAGGCTGCCGTCGCGGATTTGTGTGGTGATGCTGGCCACAGCATCCCAGGCATTGCGAGTGCTGGCTTTGTTCGGTTCCATGGCGTCTTCCTCGACCTTGCTTCCGGATCGTCCTTGAATGCGGCTGGCTTATCACACGGCTTGCGACCGGTGGCAGCGTTATGGCGATGACTGCATTGTGCCTGCAATCAAAAGCCGGTACAGCGGCGATTTGCCGCAAAAAGTGTAAGAGATATCGGACAAATGAACATTATTCATTTTTTTGATGTGCGCATTTAATCGTGTTGTCGGCCTGCGAAAAGGGGCGGCAAGGGGCACTCCATCAAGGCGGCTATGGCGCGCAGCATTTCGGCTTCGCTCACCTGCACTTTGCCGTCCACCAACACCAGGTCCGCCAGCCCGTCGATCACCGGGCCCTTGAGCAGGGGAGACAGGTCGGCAAGCCGATCCAGCGCCTGTCCCAGTCGTTGACTGCTGCACTGGGACAGAGGCAATAGGGTGCGAGCTTCCGGCAGCAGTCCATGACTGGCCTGTCGGAACAGGGCCCGGGCCTGCTCGTCGCGAGCGCCACTGGCCCAGGTCATCACCGAGAATGCCAGTTGCAGCTCACCTGCCACTGAGCGGTAGCGATTGAAGCGGGTGTGACGGTTGCGCCTGGCGTGATCGTCGAGTTGCTGTCGAGCCAGGGCGACCAGTGCCCACTCAAACAGGGTGGTGCGCTGGTCGGCCTGGGTCAGGCTTGTCAGCCGCTCCAGAATAGCCTTGCGCTGGGCTGAAGGTTGCCCCTTGAGGGTGGGAAGTGCCAGATCGATGATGGGCAGGCGCAGTCGGCTGCCCAGCTCGGACAGTTGCTGGCGCAAGGGCAGCAGATCAGACAGGTGTTCGCCCAGGCCGGCGCTCTGCAGAAGGCGTTGTGGATCGCTGTCCGAGCTGCTGAGTATCAGCGCATACAGGGCCAGTTCTGCCTGGTGCGGGTTGTGAAGCTTTTTGTGCAGATCGGCAGGAAGGGTCTCCAGCAGGGTGCGGGCATAGCCCAGGTCCGCGTCGCTGACTGTCCCCACCCGCCGGGATGTTGCCGGCTCGGCCACAGTCGGCTCGACGCTGACGCCACTGTCTCCCTGGAATGCTGACACACCTTCCGGTACGGATGCGGTGGATGGCGTGGCGGCCTGGGTCGCCGAACGTGCGCGGCTGCGGGCCCGGGCAACCCAGTCGCTGCCCAGGGCGCCAAGACGGTCATCCAGCGGGGGGTGGGTGGCGAGCAGATTGCGAAAACGAAACCCCAGGGTTTCGCCGAAACACATATGGCTCATGTCTTCGGCGTGTACCGAATCCAGGTGGGAGCCGTCGCCGTTACGGATCTTGATCAACGCACCGGCCAGGCCGGCCGGGTTACGGGTGAACTGTACCGCGGAGGCGTCGGCCAGCAACTCTCGCTGCCGGGAAATGGCGGCCTTGATCAGCCGACCGAAAAACAGGCCCAGATAGCCCACCACTACCAGAGCCAGCGCCACCAGTATCAGGCTGTTGCCCTTGCGGTTGGAGGTGCTGCGACGGGAGGAGCCGCGCAGCATGAATTCGCCGATTTTGCCCACTGCCAGAATGCCCGCAAGCACGGCGATCAGTCGCAGATTCAGGCGCATGTCAGCGTTAAAAATATGACTGAATTCATGGGCGATCACGCCCTGGAGTTCGTCCCGGTCCAGTTTTTTCAAAGTGCCATGGGTGACCACCAGCACGGTTTCCGAGGGGCGGAAGCCGGCCACAAAGGCGTTAATCGCCTCTTCCTTGTCCAGAACATAAAGCTGAGGGGCGGGGATGCCGGAGGCGATACTCATTTCCTCCACCACATTGATCAGTTTCTTTTCGTCGCCGTGCCGGGTATCCGGATCAATCGGGCGAGCGCCGAGCATGGCAGCAAGTCCCTTGCCTCCCCGCCGCAATTGCCAGGTCTTGAACAGGCAGCCACACACCATCACCAACAGGGTGAAGAGGGTGATCCAGAGCGTCAGAGGGTGACTAAACCACTGGCTGGGGGGGACCAGTTGTACGTCCATCCACACGAAGGCTAGCAGCAATGCCAGATTGACGCAGAGGACCACCGCCGCTACCGCGAGAATAAAATACAGGACCAGCAGTCCGGTCTTGCGGCGGGCCCGCTCCTGGTGCTGAAAGAAATCCATGCTGGCCGACTCAGAAGGTGACTTTCACCGCCTGACGCGCTTCCTCGGTTTCAATCTTGAGCAGTTGGGCTTCCTTGAAGCTGCCGAACAGGCCGCCGATAAAATTCTGCGGGAACTGTTCGCGGTAGGTGTTGTAGTTCATCACCGCATCATTGAACGCCTGGCGGGCAAAACCGATGCGGTTTTCCGTGCTGCTGAGCTCTTCCATCAATTGGGCCATGGTCTCGTTGGCCTTCAGATCCGGGTAGTTTTCGCTGAGGGCGAAGAAGTTGGCCAGGGAGCCGGAGAGCAGGGATTCGGCCTTGCCCAGATTGCGGACCGCGCCAGTATCGTCAGGATGGTCTGCAGCGGTTTTTTTGGCGTTCACTGCCTGATTACGGGCCTCAATCACCTGGGTCAGGGTATCTTTTTCATGGCTCATGTAGGCCTTGGCGGTTTCCACCAGATTGGGGATCAGGTCATGACGGCGCTGCAGTTGCACATCAATCTGGGCGAAGCCGTTCTTGAAACGGTTCTTGAGTGCAATCAAACGGTTGTAGACGGCGATGATGTAGATGATGACGGCGACGATCACACCGATAAAGATAAGAGTCCCCATGACGACAGCCTTCCCCGTGCAGTTTTATTGTGGCTATAAACTACTGCAAAAGTGTTAATGGGGAAAGGCGGCACTAGTAGGCGCCTGTAGGAACGGAGCGTAGCGGAGTAACTCACGCAGTTCCGTGCGGCCCGAAGGGTGTGCGTAGCCAGTACACCTCTTGAGGTGCGAATCCGAGCCCTGGCGAAGGAGTAGCGGTGATCCTTGCTTCAATGCTTTATCAATAAAATGCTTTTGGCGCTAACCTCTAACGCATCCCTCGCTATCGCTCGGTTCGCACCTCGAGAGGTGCTCCTACAGTGGTTTCGTAGAGAGGCTGTCAGTATTTGATCCCCCACTTGCGATACAGAAATCCCATGATCCAGGCCGGACCGATCATCAGGTACTGGATATCTTCGAAGAAGGACGGTTTCTTGCCTTCCACTTTGTGGCCCCAGAACTGGCCGATCCAGGCGACCACGAACAGAACCAGGGAAACCCAGAAGACGCTGGCACCGCTGGCGGCAATCAGGGAGAGAACGAACAGGCAGGCCAGACTGAAAATCAGCATTCCCAGGGCAATGGGGCGGGAAAGACGCGCGTAATAGAGGGTGACGCCAACCAGGGTGAGAAAGGCCCAGAAGCCGGCGAAGAAGGGTGCAGGCAGTGCCCACAGGAACCCCACTATGCTGAAGAATATCACCGGGACACAGATAAAGTGTACTTTCTTGTTCGTTGGGTTCTGGTGGCTCTCGCCGTAGGCGTCCAGCCACTCATCCATGCTGCGGGTAGTCATGATTTACTCCCTCGGTGTGTTTGCCGTTATCAGGAGTATCGCACCCAAAATGCAGCTCGGAAAGTTCGGCTGCGAGTGACGAGAAGCGAGTTGCGAAAGGCCAGGTCGGGCCTGGGGCTTGCTTTTCGCGACTCGAAACTCGTATCGGGAAATATCTTGCTTACGCGCCAAGCCACCCGGCCACAGCCTGCGGCGTCACCGGCAGATAGTGGTCCACCAGCAGCGCGGTGAACAGCGCGAACAGATAGGTAATGGAATAACCGAAGGTTTTCATCGGCAGCTTGGGGTCGGTGGAGAACCGCAGTCGCACCGCGTGGTAGAGAAACACCAGCCCGAGAATCAGGGCGCTGAGCAGGTAGATCAGGCCGCTCATGCCGGTGAGATAGGGCAGCAGGGTGCAGATAAACAGCAGGATGGTGTAGTAGAGCACCGATTCCCGGGTAAAGGGGATGCCGTGGGTCACCGGCAGCATGGGGATATCTGCCTTGGCGTATTCGTCCCGGCGGTGAATGGCCAGGGCCCAGAAGTGCGGTGGCGTCCAGACGAAGATGATCAGCACCAGCAGCCAGGCGTAGGGATGCACTTCCCCGGTGACCGCCACCCAGCCCAGTAGCGGGGGAATCGCCCCGGCAATACCGCCGATAACGATATTCTGTGGGGTGGCACGCTTCAGATAGAGGGTATAGACGAAGGCGTACCCTACGAAGCCGAACAGGGTTAGCCAGGCGGTGATCGGATTAACCAGAAAATACAGCATGACCATGGATGCGGCCGCCAGCAGCACCGCGAAGGCAATGGCGGCTTTTGGGCTCAGCTTGCCGGCCACCAGCGGGCGTTTTTCGGTGCGTTTCATTATCGCATCGATTTTCTGGTCCATGATCTGGTTGATGGCCGCGGACGACATCATGGCCAGGGTCAGTCCCAGGAACGCCGGAATGAAGATCTCCATGGGTACCATGCCGGCTGGCTCGGTGGCCAGAAACATGCCGGCCACGGCAGTCACCATCAGCAGCATGACAACCCCGGGCTTGGTCAGGGCCAGATAGTCGCGCCAGGTGGCAGGTTGGCTCATGGTCACGCTCCTTGCGCTTTGGACGATGTTGACGCAGATGGTTTGCGCAGGCCGCATTTCACGTTGATGGCACGGATAAACAGCACCAGGCTGGCAAGCAGCAACACGGCCACGAAGTTATGGGCCACGGCCACATCCAGGGGAACGGCAAACATCACATTACTCAGCCCCAGGCCGATTTGCACCACCAGCAGGCCAAGGATCACCAGGGCAAAATCGCGGAAAAAGACGCTGCGGGCCCGCAGCAGGATTTTACCCACCAGTGCCAGCACCAGCAGGGTCACCAGCAAGGCGCCGAAGCGATGCATCACATGAATCGTGGTGCGGGCGTCGTTATCCAGCACGCCAAATTCATAGTCCGGTTTGTCATGCTCGTGCCCCCAGAAAATAAAGGCCTCCTCGAAGTCCAGACGGTCCTGCCAGCCTTCTTCGCACACCGGCAGTTCGGTACAGGCGACCGCCGCATAGTTGCTGGCGGTCCAGCCACCCAGCGCAATCTGCAGGATCACGGCTACCAGGGTGATCGAGGCAAGCGGTTTCAGCATGCGCACGTCGCAATCATTGAGGAAGCTGGGCCACCGGTAAAGCCGCGCCGTCAGCAGTACCAACAACGTGAATGTGGTGAATCCCCCCAGCAAGTGCAGCATCACGATGGTGGGTTGCAGCCCCATGGTGACGGTCCATTTGCCGAGAATCCCCTGGAAGATCACCAGAGCCAGCAGGAACAGGGGCAGTTTGACCGGTTGTTTCTCTTTTTTGCGATTGAGTAATGAGAGTGCGGCGATGATCAGGATCACCAGGCCCAGCTTGGAGGCAAAATAGCGGTGGACCATCTCCGGTACGGTTTTGTGCGCTTCGCGAAGGCTGCCCGGCATGGCGCTGTTGGTCGTGTTGACATGATCGATGGCTTTTCGAACATCCAGGTGTCCATAGCAACCGGGCCAGTCCGGACAACCCAGGCCGGCATCCGACAGGCGTGTCCAGGCACCAAGGATAATGACGACTGACACCATAAGCACAGCCAGTACGCAAAAACGGCGCAGCCAGATTTGTGAGCGAGTAAGCGCTTGCATAGTTAGCGTTCCGTTAACCGATCAGAGACCCTTTCAGGGTGCGTTTGAGATCGACGCGGATGTTTTCCGCCTCTTCCAGGGTGGCATCCATGTTTTCGTGCGTGGGATAACGCATGAAGATCTGGCCGTCCGGGCTGACCAGGAAAATATCGCCAATCGGTTCACCGGTGGTCGTGTCGTAAACCGGTGCCAGGGCGGTATTCACGGTTTGCGGATCGGCATGAATGGAGACCATGCCGTCCACGTTATTGTTGAGGAAGTCGTTCAGGGCTTCGCTGGGTGGAGCCGTATGCAGGATCACGCGGCGCACCCTGTCCACATCGGCACCCAGGGTCAGGCGTACCTGGCGAATCTGGTAGTAGAGACCATTCTTGCAGCGGGTGTCACAGTCGCTGCCTGCCACATACAGGATGGTCCACAGGCCGGCCATGTCGTCGCCGTTATAGTCTTCACCCTCTTCATCGACGGCATTCAGGGTGGCCATGTCGATATGGGGAATCAGCAGTTGGCCCTTGTTTTCCCTTGGCAGTTCCCAGGGGTCTATCAGAAAGCGACCCGCCAGAAAAAACAGGATAAAAGGGGCAACGATTGCCACCAGAGTGGCAATGTTCTTGATCCGTGGAGACATTAGGTGTCCTCTCGGGTTCTGCGCCGGTTGCGCACGGCGGCGGCAACATATATCAGCAGTGCGGCCAATGCCAGTGCAAACCACTGCAGCGCATACGCCTTGTGTTTGTCCGGGCCCATGGGGGCGATGTCCTGCCAGGGGCGAGGCAAGGGCGCCTGGCCGCCCAGAGCCAGATCCGGGCGCACCCGGATTTCGAAGGGCGCCAATTCTACCCCAAGTTTTTCGCCAATGGCGTCAAAATCCACTTTCTGTACACGCAAAGGCCACTGATTGTCGGGCAATGGGGCATTCTGCAGGACAAATGTCTCCCGGGAGGGGCGATACACCGTGCCCTCCACCGTAATTGTCCCGCTGATGGCGGCTATCTCCGGCAACTGCTCCCGGCTGGCGCCGCGAGGCAGCCAGCCCCGGTTGATCAGCACCCAATGATTCTCCGGGGTCTGCAGGGGGGTAAGAAGATAGTAACCGGCGATTCCATCGCGGATGCGGTTGTCCAGCAGCACGTTGTGGGTGTTATCCAGTCTGCCGGAGAGCGCGGCTTGTCTGTGAAGGGGGGCAGGATCAGCCAGCAGGGCGGGCAGGCCTGCTGCCGGTTGGCGAGCCTTTTCTTCCTGTGTCGCCAGCCAAAGACGTTTTTCCTCGGCCCGTTCCAGCTGCCACCAGCTCAGCCGCAGGCAGATGGCTACAACCGCAAGGGTAGCCAGAAAGGCGATCCAGGACAGAACCGGGCGCCGGTTCTCGGTGTTTGACATGATCTTTGCTCTCGCGATTGCAGCATCCATGATGAATGGGCTGCAGCGGATAGTGCGTGCACTGGCAGGTGCGGCCATTACAATGGCGGCACAGTATAGTAAAGCCCGCTTGCCGCCAAGCGCGTGTCAAGACCGAGGGCCATCGAGACGGAGTGTATGTATGTGGTGGGTGAAACTGATAGTCATCGTGCTGTTGATTGCGGCGGTGGTTTCCCTGGGCCGGGCGCTGTTCTCCCTGGTCAAGGATGATGGCAAGTCCGGCAAGACCATGCGTGCCCTGGCCTGGCGGGTAGGGTTTTCGGCGGTGATCTTCCTGTTCATTCTGCTGAGCATGATAATGGGCTGGATTCAGCCTCACGATGTGAATCCCACCAAACGTTACGGTCAGCCCATCGAGCAGAGCGCCCCGGCCCAGTAACGCTCCCTGCCTATATAAGAAGCGGCTTGTAAAAGTCAGGTAAAAACGGGCCGGGTCCCCCGAACTTCTCCTGAGTGCCGGCCTCTCACCTGACGAGCCCGCCGGGTGCGGGCACAGTGTGGTGAAGGGCCACGAAATGGATGGCCAAGGAGCAGGATGCACTTCACCCCATCCCCCGAATTGTCTGGAGGCTGCGTTATGGAATGGATAACCCGAGTGATGGTGGTTCTGTTCGTGCGGTTGCTGGCCCGGGCCGAGCAGGTGACGCTCAATACCGGCGACCCGCTGCGCGATTCGGCGAAACCCCGGGTTTGAACCCGATCACATTTTTTTCCGGTGGGTGGAACCTTTTTCCCCGCCGGTGGACCAATCAGGTAAGCAAGATACGTTTTCTCCTCTTGTAACATCAGGCAACCCTCGGGGCGTTCAGTAAGACTGGCGCCCTTCTTTTTTGTCTGATGTCCGGCGAGAAGGGTTACTTCTTGGGTGCCGGCCCCGGCGGCATGGGAAAAGCGGTGATATTGTTGCCGCTGGACTCGATGATCTTGCCGACGCCTTCCTTTTCCACCTCATCGATACGGATCACCGCGTGCAGGGGAATAAAGGAACGCATCACATCGTTGAATTCCCGTTTCAGCTTTTCCTCCCCCGGGTCCACTACCAGGCTGGCCCGCTCTCCGAACAGAAAGTCTTCCACCTCGACAAAGCCGTAAAGGTCGCTTTGGTATATCTGTGAGGCATAGATCTCGTACACATGACCTTGATTGTGGAATATCACCCGATAGATTTGACGTCGTTTTGACATGGATGTGGTACAAGCTGTGTGTGGTAAAGGCGAGCGGAGTCTAGCACGATGAGGGAGGGCTCGTATCTGCCTGAAAGGCTTGATAAACCCTACCTTTCGGCTGGACTTTGGCCATCCGAATGACTAGAGTTGGCGCCCATATATGCAGTGGGGCAATTTGCCGCACCTGTGGCTATCCGGCGAAATTGATCATGCTGATTTCTAGCTGTTTGATTTTATTGGATTTTGCCACCCGTATGATCCCTATTGGTGGCCGCCCCCTTGGTCGCTGAGGTCTGCGGGTCAAGGCGTTGGCTGCGGCTCCACCGCATCATCCTGAAACTTCGCTTTCCAGGTGCCGGTGACGGCAAAGAACAAGCGTGCCCTACGAGGCCATGCTGGGGAAAACAGGGAGCAAACGCATGCAGTCAACTCTGTTCCACCGCGCGGCGGCGGGTCTGACGTCACTGATGATCAGTGGCATGACCTTCGCCAGCGACTGGACCGAACGTTCCGACCTCGACCTGCGACCGGGGGTGACCCAGGTCAGTCAGGATATTCAAGATCTTCACACCACCGTGCTCTGGATTGTGACCGTTATTGGTCTGCTGGTGTTTGGCCTGATCGTGTATTCCATGATCCGCCATCGCCGCGCCAAGAACCCCAATCCGGCCACCTTCCATGAGAATGTCTTTCTGGAAGTCCTCTGGACCGTGATTCCCTTCGTGATTCTGATCGCCATGGCGGTGCCTGCAACCCGGGTTCTGGTGCAGATCGACGACAGCGCAGAATCGGAACTGACGGTGAAGGTGACCGGCTACCGCTGGAAGTGGAGCTACGAGTACCTGACCTACGAAGACGACAACGACATTGGTGTGTCTTTCTTCTCCAACCTGGCGACTCCCCCGGAGCAGTACAACAACCCGGTGCTGTCCGGTGGTCTGTTCCCCTATGGCACCGCCAAAGAGCTGGTCGGCAAGGAAGCTCCCGAGAAAGATCACAACTACCAGCTGGAAGTGGATAACAAGCTGGTCATTCCGTCCGGCCAGAAAGTTCGCTTCCTGGTAACCTCCGACGACGTGATCCACTCTTTCTGGATCCCCGATTTCGGTGGCAAGAAAGACGCTATCCCCGGTTTCGTCAATGAAATGTGGGCCAAGGTTCCGGAAGGCAAGGAAGGCACTTACTACGGTCAGTGCGCCGAGCTTTGCGGCAAGAACCACGCTTTCATGCCGATCGCAGTGGAAGTGGTCAGCCAGGACGAATTCAAGACCTGGATTGCCGAAGAGAAAGAGAAAGCCGCCTCCGGCCCTGACCTGACCCCGTTCAGTGGTCTGGATCAGGCCATGGAAGAAGGCAAGCAGGTCTATGCCAGCGCCTGTGCACTGTGCCACGGCGCCAATGGTGAAGGTGGTATCGGTCTGCCGTTTGCGGGTACCGATTTCTCCACCAAGCCGGAGTACCTGAACGAACACATCGATGTGCTGGTTAATGGCCGTGCTGCCATGCCTGCATTCAAGGCTCAGCTGACTCCGCGCCAGATTGCCGCGGTAGTGACCTACGAGCGTAACGCATTCGGCAACGACACCGGCGACCTGATCCAGCCCGCCGACGTTAACGACCACGAATAAGGGAGGGGATAGCAATGTCTACTGCAGCTGCAACCCATGATGATCACCACGATCATCACCACGCCCCGACCGGCCTGAAACGTTGGCTGTTCAGCACCAACCACAAAGATATCGGTACTCTGTACCTGTGGTTCAGCTTCGCCATGTTCCTCGCTGGCGGCTTCATGGCCATGGTGATCCGTGCCGAGCTCCTCGAGCCCGGCATGCAGTTTGTCGATCCGGAATTCTTCAACCAGATGACCACCGTACACGGCCTGGTCATGGTGTTTGGTGCGGTAATGCCTGCCACTGTTGGCCTGGCCAACTGGATGATTCCCTTGATGATTGGTGCGCCGGATATGGCGCTGCCGCGGATGAATAACTGGTCCTTCTGGATTCTGCCTTTCGCCTTCGCGATCCTGATCGGTTCCGTGATCATGAGTGCCTTCGGTGATGGCAACCCCAGTGCGCCTAACTTCGGTTGGACTTTCTACGCTCCGCTGTCCACCAAATATGGCCCGGACTCCACGGACCTGTTCATCCTGTCCGTCCACATGATGGGTATTTCTTCCATCATGGGTGCCATCAACGTGGTCGTTACCGTCTTCAACATGCGTGCCCCCGGCATGACCCTGATGAAGATGCCGCTGTTCGTCTGGACCTGGCTGATCACCGCCTTCCTGCTGATCGCGGTTATCCCGGTACTGGCCGGTGCGGTCACCATGATGCTGACTGACCGTCACTTCGGCACCAGCTTCTTTGATGCCGCCGGTGGTGGTGATCCGGTCCTGTTCCAGCACATCTTCTGGTTCTTCGGGCACCCCGAGGTGTACATCATGATCCTGCCGAGCTTCGGTATCGTGTCAGCGATCATCCCGGCCTTTGCCCGCAAGCCGCTGTTCGGTTACGCCTCCATGGTGTATGCGACCGCGTCCATTGCGCTGCTGTCCTTCGTGGTCTGGGCCCACCATATGTTCACCGTGGGCATGCCGCTGGCCGGTACCCTGTTCTTCATGTACATGACCATGCTGATCTCCGTTCCCACCGGTGTGAAGGTGTTCAACTGGGTGGCCACCATGTGGCGCGGCTCCATGAGCTTCGAGCTGCCGATGAAGTGGGCCATCGCCTTCGTGGTGCTGTTTACCTGTGGCGGTCTGTCCGGCCTGATGCTGGCGATCACTCCGGTGGACTTCCAGTACCACGACACCTACTTCGTGGTGGCGCATTTCCACTATGTACTGGTGACCGGTGCCATCTTCTCCATCTTCGCTGCTGCCTACTACTGGCTGCCGAAGTGGTCCGGCGTGATGCCCAACAAGACCCTGGGTGAGCTGCACTTCTGGAACTCCCTGATTTCCGCCAACCTGCTGTTCTTCCCCATGCACTTCGTGGGTCTGGCCGGCATGCCGCGTCGTTACGCTGATTACGCGCTGCAGTTTGCGGACTACAACTTCTGGATTTCCATTGGTGGCTTCTGGTTCGGTCTGTCCCAGCTGCTGTTCCTTGCGGTCGCCGTGCTGTGCGCCATGAAGAAAGGCGAGAAAGCCCCGGCCAAGCCGTGGGATGGGGCCGAGGGTCTGGAATGGGAAGTGCCGTCTCCGGCGCCGTTCCACACCTACGACACCCCGCCGGTGGTCAAGTAAGTCCCGGATAACGGACAGGAGCGGGCACCATGAGTGAAAAACAGCTCAGCGTGGAAGAACGCAACCAGCGTACGCTGAAGAAGCTGTTGATCTGGGCGGTAGCCATGTTCGGCTTCGCCTTTCTCATGGTGCCGTTCTATAACGTTATTTGTGACATCACCGGTCTCAACGGCAAAACATCCAGTACGGCAGCCACCGATGTTCCCGAACAGGTGGTGGCTGACCGTACCGTGACCGTGGAATTCATTACCCAGAAAGGCGATGGTCTCACAGGAGAATTCACCTCCGAGACCAAGCGGGTCAAGGTACATCCGGGGGAAATCACCCTGGTGCATTTTTACGCCAGCAACCCGACATCAAAGGACATGATTACCCAGAGCATCCCTTCCGTGTCACCGGGGGAAGCTGCGCGCTACCTGCACAAGACCCAGTGTTTCTGCTTTGATCAGCAGACCCTGGCGGCAGGAGAGCGCAAGGACATGCCGATGATTTTCTATCTGGACCCGGAAATTCCCGGTCACATTAATCAATTCACTCTGTCCTATACGATCTTCGATGTGACAGAGCGGGTCGCCGGTAAAAATAACAGCGTGGCTGTGAACTGATAACAGCCGGTTGTAGAGGAGATTTTCGAATGGCTACTGAAAAGTATTACGTTCCCGAGAGCAGCCCGTGGCCGCTGACCGCGTCCATCGGCCTGTTCATGACCGCCATTGGCGGTGCCAAGTTCATTCAGCAGAGCACCATGGATACCATGGAGCCGAACTTCTTCGGCAAGCCGCTGTTCTTCATTGGTCTGGCCTGGTTGCTGCTGGTGATTGCCGCCTGGTGGCGCGACACCATCAAGGAATCCGTGGGCGGTCTGCACAGTAACCAGCTGGGCGGGTCCTATCGCCAGGGCATGCTGTGGTTCATCTTTTCCGAGGTGATGTTCTTTGCCGCCTTCTTTGGCGCCATGTTCTACACCCGCTGGTTGATCATTCCGTGGCTGTCCGGTGAAGGCTCCAACGCCATGACCCACGAACTGCTGTGGCCGGGTTTCCAGGCCATGTGGCCGCTGACTGTGACCCCGGACGGTACCACCACCACGCCCATGGGGGCCTGGGGTCTGCCGGCCATCAACACCGCCATCCTGCTGGTCAGCTCCATTACCCTGACCATCGCCCACCACGCTCTGCTGGAAAACCAGCGTGGCAAGCTGATCATCTTCCAGGCCATTACGGTGGTACTGGGTGTCATCTTCCTGGGTCTGCAGGGCCTGGAATATGTGCACGCCTATGACATGGGTCTGACGCTGGATGCAGGCATCTACGGCAGCCTGTTCTTCCTGCTCACCGGTTTCCACGGTGCCCACGTGACCATCGGGACCATCTTCCTGTTTATCACTCTGATCCGTGTGATCAAGGGTCACTTCAGCCCGGATAACTGCTTTGCCTGGGAAGCGGGTGCCTGGTACTGGCACTTTGTGGACGTGGTATGGCTGTTCCTGTTCGTGACCGTTTACTGGTTGTAAGCAGCAGGAAGAAGCAGCACGCTACACGCTGCAGGCAACAAAAAGCCGCGCCCCGAAAGGGGCGCGGCTTTTTTTGAGTTTCAAGCTGCAAGCTTCAAGCTACAAGGCGCGGTCGATGGCCTTCCAATATCAGAGGCCGTGCCCGCGTTGCAGCATCCACGTGGGGCTCACCTCTTAAAGAGACACTGCGTATTCTTCGCGTTGCGACTTGAAACTTGTCTCTTGCAGCTCAACGAATCCCGAACACATCAATAATGGTCTGGGTGGCGTCCATGATTCTCACGGCCTCATTGTCGATGATCACATCGGTCACCCCGTCAATACGGCGTATGCCGTCGTACACCGGCAGACGCTGCCCGTGGTAGTAAAGGTCATCGGGCAGGGTGCGTCCAACCTGGAGTTTCTTCTGCCAGCCCGGTGGCAGCTGGCCGCCGCGGGCCACTTTCTTTTGCAGGCCAGGCGGCAGGGACTGGTAATCCCTGTTGCTCAGATGGCGACGCAGAGCGTCGCGTTCACGGTCGCTGTAGCGGTAATCGCGGTAATTCCGGTGGCGGTCATCACGGCGGTATTCCCGCTCGTGGCTTTCCTTTTGCTGTCCCGCCGGGCCTTTACCCTTGCCGGCCCAGGCCGGTGGCTGAGCCAGGCTGGCCACTGGCAAGCTCATTGCGGTGCCCAGCAGTAACAGCTTGGGTAATGTCGTTACTTTCATCACTTTTCCTCACTTATACGACAGGCTTCCTCCCATCTGACAACAACACGCGGTGTTTTGCTGTGACTGGCGTGGCTTGAAGCGTAAAACGTCGTAACGGATGAAGTCTGTGAGTAATGACTGCGGTGACAGTTGATAAGCAATAAAGTGCAATTTGGAGGGGCGTTGGATCGGTAGGGATTCGTTTCACTGCAGGACCATAACCGTAGTCGCCTTGTGGGCAAGACGACTACGAGGGGGGCGGCTTTGGTACAGGTCAGGCTGCGAGAACCTTGTTCAGCCATTGCCCGATATCACGAATCTGCTCCAGGCAGACCATATGCTCCATGGGATAGGTGAGGTACTCAGGTGTATAACCCAGGCTGGTCAGGGTGTCTGCTGCCCGGCGGCCGAGCACTTCCGGCACCATGGGGTCCTGGCTGCCGTGGCAGATCATGACCGGCAGGGACGCATTGGCGGTAGAGGGGGTGACCGGCATGGCCATATAGGTGGACAGGGTCAGCAGGCCGGCCAGCTGTTGTGGGTAGCGTAATGCGGTCTGATAGGCCACCGCACCGCCCTGGGAGAAGCCGGCGATGACGATCCGGTGGGCCGGAATGCCACGCTGGATCTCTCGTTCGATCAGGGCGTCCACGGCATCCGCGGACGCCAACACCCCGGCCTCGTCCACCTTGCGGTCGATATCCATGGCGAGAATGTCGTACCAGGCGGGCATCACCATGCCGCCGTTGACGGTGACGGGAATCTCCGGCGCATGGGGAAACACAAAACGCACATCCAGCCCGGCTGGCAGCTGCAACTCCGGCACGATGGGCTCGAAATCATGACCACTGGCCCCCAGGCCATGCAGCCAGATCACGGCAGCCGTGGCATCGCCTGCCGGCTCGATTTCCACACACTTCAACAGTTCGCTCATGCTTTGTCCTTGTCTGGTCGGAGGGGAATTTCCCGCCCGGCGAATGAGTGGCATTGTAGGAGCTATGCTTGCATGGCGAACCCGACCGCAGGTCGGTCCGCTAGCCGGTTCGCCATGCAAGCATAGCTCCTACAATAGGCACTTGGTAACGTGGGTGTCGCCGGGGCAGCGCAACAGCCAGTGCTTAAACCCCGCCGGCCACAATTACGCGCACGGCTTCCAGCTGACAGCGGGCTTCGCCGAGTACTTTTTCCAGCGCCTCAGTCTGTGCTTCCAACGCCTGGATCTCCTCATCGCGCACCGCCGGGTTCTTGGCTTGCAGGGCTTTCAGGCGGGCCAGTTCATGGGCCTGTTCCCGGCGCATTTTTTCCAGGGCATCGTCGATGGTGCCGCGGGCCTCTTCGACGGCGCGGGCTTCATCGGCCTTGAGCAGTTTGTCCAGCAGCGGTTTCTGGCTGCCGACAATCTTGCGGCTCAGTGGCTTGTCCATCTTGTGGCATTGCTGGCTCAGGCCCTCGTGGCTGATCGCCTGGCTGATGTTCTTGCCGTTGGCATCCAGCAAGTGGCGAATCACCGTGGTGGGCAGGAAGCGGTCCGCCTGCAGGTATTTGGGGGCCACCGCATCGATGGTGTAGATGGCCTCGATCAGCAGGGTGCCGGCATTGATCTTGGGGTTTTTGAGCAGACTCACGGCAGCCTTGCCACGGTGTTCGGTAAGCAGCATGTCCAGGCTGCCGGTGACCATGGGATGCTCCCAGGTAAGGAACTGCATGTCATCCCGGGCCAGGGCGGTGGCCCGGTTGTCGGTCATGGTTACGCCTTCCTCCGGCAGCCCCGGGAAGGCATCGCGCATATGCGGGCCGGGTTTGAGGATCACGGCGGTGTCGGAATGGTCTTCCTGATCCACACCGTAGCGATCGAAGACCCGCTGCATGAAGGGCAGGGGACTGTCGTTATCGGATTCGGCGAGGGCCTGTTTCAGTTGTTCGGCCCGATCATTGTCGAAGGAACTCAGCTCCAGCAACCGGTCGCGGCCGGTTTCCATCAGGGTATGCAGTTCATCGGCAATGGTGCGGGTCTCCGACACCAGGGCATCAATGGCGGTGTATTCCGGGTCGCCACACAGCAGCGGTTCCAGGGCATCGCGGCTACGCAGGTAGATGTCGTGGCCGGCCGGGTTGGTGTGCTCGAAGGCATTCATGCCTTCGTGGTACCAGCGGAACAGCACTTCCTGAGCGTGGGCCTCAAAGTAGGGCACATGGATCTGGATGTCTTCAGTCTGGCCGATGCGGTCCAGCCGGCCGATGCGCTGTTCCAGCAGGTCCGGATTCAGCGGCAGGTCCAGCAGCACCAGATGGTGGGCAAACTGGAAGTTCCGGCCTTCGGAGCCGATCTCGGAACAGATCAGCGCCTGGGCACCATCCACATCATCGGCGAAGAAGGCGGCAGCCCGGTCCCGCTCGATCAGGTCCATGTCCTCATGGAACATGGCCACGTTCATGCCCAGCTTGTAGTTGCAGTGGGCATGCAGATCGGTGGCGGTATGGCGGTTGGCACAGATCACCAGCACCTTGTCTTTGCGGTGTTCCTTGAAGAACTTTTCCAGCCAACTGACCCGAGGGTCCAGGGTGCACCAGCGGTCGTCGTGGAACAGGGTTTCCGGGTGCAGATGGCCTTCCCGTTCCTCGTCGCTGTCATACTGGTATTCCTCCGGCAGCGGTAGCGGAATGCCGTGCACGTGGCGGGTCGGGAAGCCGGCAATGTTATGACGGGTGTTGCGGAACATGACCCGGCCGGGGCCCGAGCGGTCCAGCAGTTCGGCCAGAATTGCCTCGCGTTGGTCTTCGCTGATGGTCATGTCCGGCAGCAGGCGGGCTGCCTCGGCCTTCAGGTCAGCGGACCAGCTGTCCTCGTCATGGAGCTTGCCGGCCAGGCTGGCGATTTCCTGGTAGTGGGTCTGTTCCTCGCGGAAGGCCTCCAGGCTGGGGTAGCGATCCGGGTCCAGCAGGCGCAGCCGCGCATAGTGGCTTTCCAGGCCGAGTTGTTCCGGGGTGGCGGTGAGCAGTAGCAGGCCACGGGCCTGGCGGGCAATGGTCTCTACCCGCTGGTAATCGTCGCTGGGGGCGTCTGGCGCCCATTCCAGGTGGTGGGCTTCGTCCACCACCAGCAGATCCCAGTCGGCAGCCGCCAGCTGGTCGATATCGCACTCGGCGAGAAAATCAGTGCTGCACAGGATCAGCTGTTCACTGAGAAAGGGGTTGTCCCAGGTCTGCTCTGCGGCCTCGCCGGCGTCATCGCCCCCGTCGTTCTCTGCGGCGGCTTTTTCCTCTTCGATAATCTGCGCCAGCATATCCTTGATGCTGGTTTGCGGCTGCAGCGCGTTAAGCCGCTCCGCATCGAAAATGGAAAAGTGCAGATTGAAACGACGCACCATTTCCACAAACCACTGGTGCACCAGCGGTGAAGGCACCACCACCAGTACCCGCTTGGCACGGCCGCTGAGCAATTGCTGATGGAGAATCAGACCGGCTTCGATGGTCTTGCCCAGGCCCACTTCATCGGCGAGCAGTACCCGGGGAGCGAAGCGGTTGGCCACTTGGTCGGCAATGTAGAGCTGATGGCCGATCAGGTCGATGCGCGGGCCACGCAGTCCCTTGATGGTGGACTGCTGTTGTTGGCAGTGAGCGTTCAGCGCATCCACCCGCAGTTCGAACCAGCGGTTGGAGGACAGCTGGTTGGACAGCAGACGATCCAAGGCGGTAGTCAGGCGCAGTTTGTGGCCCAGGTGGGTTTCCGGCACCGGCTGCACGTCTTCTGGCTGGCCCAGTGGGTGAGCCATGTAGACCTTGAGCCCGTTGAGTTCGTTGACCTCGGTCACCACCAGCTCCAGCTCGTCGGCGGTGCGGATGGTATCGCCGGTGCTGAAGATGACCCGCGACAGGGGCGCGTTGTTGATGGCGTAGGTACGCTCCTCTTCTACCGCCGGGTAGCCCACGGTGACCAGTCGGTAATCCAATTCCTTGATGATGCCGAGGCCCAGTTCGGTTTCGGATTCGCTCAGCCAGCGCTGGCCGGGGGTAAAATCAGTCATTATCACTGCCGGTTGATTCTCGGGGGGCGAATTATACGGGTTTGCGCCTGCCCCTTCGATGGGGTTATTGAATCTGCTTGCGAAACCAGTGGCGGGTGGCGTCATCGGCGGGGAAAAAGTGCTCGATACACAGCTCTTCCATCACCACATCCAGAGCGGTGCCGAAACTGGCCAGGGTGGAGAAACTGCGCAGGCGTTGCCCGGCCAGGTGGATATCCAGAGCCAGCATGGGCTCGTTGCGGTCGCTCGGCGGGTCCCGGTGGAGCAGGGTCTCCACATCCGCCAGTGCTCCGAGGCGTTCCAGCAGGCGGGTCAGCGCCGGGGTCGGACGGGCTTGCTGGTCCCGATGCAGGCGCCGTAACAGAACGCTTGCCACTTCCTCCCAGTTGGCCAGGAAAGGCCGGTAACCCTGGGGGTGAAACACTAGCTCCACCACATTGGTGGTCTGCGGGAAGGGGCCACGCTCCTGCATCATCATGGCCATCAGCTGTTGCTGTGCCTGATTGGCCATCAACACGTTCCACTGGGCATCCAGCACCACGGCAGGGAAAGGATTGTGATTGAACAGCATGACCTCCAGCGCCTGGCGCACCGGTGCCATGGACTCGCTGTCCAGATCGGTTTCACTGAAGGCCGGGGCATAACCGGCGGACAGCAGCAGCCGATTGGTGTCCCGGCAGCTCAACTCCAGCTCCATGGCCAGACGTTTGAGCATCTGCGAGCTGGCCTGGCTACGGCCGGTCTCGATAAAACTCAGATGTCGACTGGAAACGTCCGCACGCAGAGCCAGATCCAGTTGGCTCAGGCGCCGTGTCTTGCGCAGTTCAGCGAGTATCTGTCCGGTCTGCATGGGCTCTCCTGGAGCGGGGTTGTCCGAGTGCCGGGTAAGCATGAAAGAGCGTGGCAGGCTTCACCATTACCTCTGAGGTAATTGTTCCTCTTCCCTGATCAGGGAAATCTGAATGTACCACTTAATCAAATCGGAGGTGCATCATGCCTTGGACGTCTCTTAAATCTGCTCTGCTGTTCAATGCCCTGTGTTCTACCATTTTGGGAGTGATTCTGCTGTTTTACCCCAGTGCCGTGGCGGCGCTGATGGGTGAGTTCAATCCGCTGATCCTGATGGTACTTGGCGCCGGGCTGCTGCTGTTTGCCGCCGATGTGGCCTGGGTGGCTACCCGCAAGCCGATTTCTCAGCTCCTGGCCAAAATGATCACTACAGCCGATGCTGCCTGGGTGGTGGCCACCCCGGTGGCCATGATCGTGGCCGCCCCCTGGCTGTCCTTTTGGGGCCAGATCCTGCTGCTGGATGTGGCGTTACTGGTGGCGTTTTGTGCGCTATGCCAGCGGCGGGGCCTGCAACGTCAACAACTGGCCTGAGCGAGTGCCGGGGCCTGGCAGGGGCTCCGGTTTCTTTATCAAGGAAATGACATCTCTCGCCATGGGCTGCTGACGCGTTGAACGGGAAATTACGCTATCCTCGGTGGATCGTTATCAAGATGTGCTGTGGTCATGGGCGATATTCTGCCGTTCAAGAAACCGGAAAAGAAAACCCCGCGCAAAGGCATGTGTCAGCATGGCTTTCATAAATGGGTGGTCTGCAAGGACAAGCAGTTCGATGTGAAGCAGGGAAAGCTGGTGACGGTGTATCGCTGCGAGCGCTGCGGCAAAAAGAAAGTGAAGGCCCACTAGCTGCGTGTTGAAGAGCCAGTTTCACGCTGAACATGCAACGGGCACTTCGACAGCCTGCAAGGACATTTCATGCTGAAGATGAAAACACAGTGCGAGACCTGCCAGCGTCTCTTGTCGGCCCAGGCAGAAGCCTATATCTGCTCCTACGAATGCACCTACTGCGTGGACTGTTGCACCGTCCATGCCAGCCGTTGCCCCAATTGTCAGGGGGAGCTGGTGCGTCGCCCCCGCCGTCAGGAGGCCAGCAATGAGGGCGGCTGAATCCGTCTCCCTGCCTGCTGGTGCCGGTTATAGGCTTCCCTTGCAGTGGTTTGCCGCCGAGGCTGCTGCTGCCACGGTGGTGGTGATGCCGGCGTTGGGGATGGGGGCACGGTTCTATCAGCCCCTGGCTTTGGCGATGCAGGACAAGGGCATTAATGTGGCTCTGCTGGAACAGCGCGGCCACGGCGACAGTCCATGGCGAGCATCGCGCCGTTGTGACTGGGGGTTTCGAGAGACCCTGATCAATGAAATCCCCGCCGCCCTGGAATGGCTGACGGCCACCGCGCCGCATCAACCGGTTTATCTGATGGGCCATTCCCTGGGCGGGCACTACGCCGCCATGGCGGCGGGGCTCTATCCCCAACAGGTGAATGGGGTGATTCTGGCTGCCTGCGGCAGTCCCTGGGTGGGAGGCTTCAACGGTGACACTGCACGGAAGTTAAAATGGCTCTGCAGACTGATTCCGCCGGCCTGTGCGTTGCTCGGCTATTACCCCGGAAAGCAGTTGGGTTTTGGGGACCGTGAGGCTCGGACGCTGATGACTGACTGGCTGGCCGTGGCAAAAACCAACCGCTATCAGGCCAGTGGTCTGAGCCAGGACCTGGACAGCGGCATCGCCGCCTATACCGGTCCGGTGCTGTGCCTGCGTATGCAGGACGATGTGTTCGCGCCCCGGGATGCGGTGCATGCGGTCAGTGACAAGTTCATACAGGCCGAAGTAGAGCATCGGGTGTTAAATGCCCAGGTGCTGGGCGACAAGGCGGACCATTTTCGTTGGGCGCGCACGCCTGCGACGGTCGCTGAAACGATCCAGGGCTGGCTGGAACGGGTGCTGTCTCAGTGACAGCACATGTCACAGCTTTCAATCCAATACCATGATGGCCTGCCCCGCATTGATCTGCTGACCTTCCTGTCGCGAGAGGGCGACTACCTTGCCGGTTGCCGGGGCGTAGATTTCGATTTCCATTTTCATGGATTCCAGTACGGCTACCACGTCGCCTTCGTTCACGGTGTCCCCTTCGCTCACGTTCAGTTTCCAGATGTTGCCGGCCACCGGGGACTCCACCGGGGTGCCGGCCACCTCTTCGGTGACGTTGTCTGCATCCAGATCCTGTGCGGACTGGAAGTGGATCTGGCCGCTCTCCACCCAGCGTTGCAGTTCTTCATCAAAGGCCCGGTTACGTGCTTCAGTGAATTGGGTAATGTCCTGCTGGTTGTCATCCAGAAAACGCTGATACTCGCTCAACTTGAAGGTGGTTTCTTCCACTTTGATGGGATAGTCCCCTTTGGGGAAATCCCGGCGGATCTGGTTGAGTTCTTCGTGGCTGACTTCATAGAAGCGAATCTGGTCGAAGAAGCGCAGCAGCCAGGGTTTGTCGAAGGCCCCGGTTTTTCGGTAACGGTTCCACATCTGCAGGGTGCGGCCCACGAACTGGTACCCCCCGGGACCTTCCATGCCGTACACGCACAGGTAGGCGCCGCCAATGCCCACGGAGTTTTCCGCGGTCCAGGTGCGGGCCGGATTGTACTTGGTGGTGACAAGACGGTGACGCGGATCGTAGGGCGTGGCCACCGGCGCACCCAGATACACGTCGCCCAGCCCCATGACCACATAGCTGGCGCTGAACAGGATCTCTTTTACCTCATCGATGCTGTCCAGGCCGTTGATGCGGCGAATGAATTCCAGGTTGGAGGGGCACCAGGGGGCATCCTTGCGCACTGACTGCATGTATTTCTCGATGGCCTGGTGGCAGGCCTGGTCATCCCAGCTCAGCGGGATATGCACGATCCGGGAGGGCACCTCCAGATCATCCTGTTGTTGCAGGGCCCGTTCGGCTTCGACCAGTGTTTTCAGCAGGGTGTGACGGGGCAAGCGTTGCGGATCGAAATGCACCTGCAGGGAACGGATGCCCGGGGTCAGCTCAATCACGCCGTCGAGGTTCTGTTCTTCCAGCCACAACATCAACGCGTCAGCCCGGAAGCGCAAACGCAAGTCCAGCACCAGCGGGCCGTATTCCACCAGCAGGTAGCGATCACCGGCGGCGCGGTAGACCACATCCACGCCCACTTCCTGTTCTGACAATGTATTGAGAACCGGCGTGGTGATGGGCGCACTTTCTACCTGTTTGTTCGGCTCACTGAGTGAAGACAGACAGGCGTCCTGTTCAGCCGCCAGGGCGTCCGCATCCGCCAGGCTGATGGCCTGGAAGCGCAGGGTGTCGCCGGCCTTCAGCTGACCCAGCTTCCAGCGGTCGGCCATGACCACCGTGGCGGGGCAGACAAAGCCCCCCAGTGACGGTCCGTCCGGGCCCAGGATCACCGGCATGTCACCGGTGAAATCCACCGTACCCACGGCGTAGGCGTTGTCATGAATATTGGACGGGTGCATGCCTGCTTCACCACCGTCACTGCGGGCCCATTCGGGTTTTGGGCCCACCAGACGAATACCGGTACGGCTGGAGTTGTAGTGCACCTGCCAGTCGGTGGCGAAGAACATGGCCATGTCGTCGTCGGTGAAAAAATCCGGCGCGCCATGGGGGCCGTAGATCACCCGCAGGGTCCACTGTTTGCCCAGCCTGGGTTTGAGACTTTCCGGGATCGTCACCTTGCTGGCGGCGCCGCTATCTTCAGAAAAGTGCAGCACATCGCCGGTGCGCAGTGCACGACCGCCGTGGCCGCCAAACTGGCCCAGGGTAAAGGTGCTGCGTGAGTCCAGGTACGGAGTGCACTGGATGCCACCGGCGATGGACAGATAGGCCCGGGCGCCTTCGCCGCTGACCTTGCCCAGTTTCAGTACCTGGCCAGGTTTTACGGTAATGGCCTGGTAAGTTTTCAGCGACATGCCATCCAGGGTGGCCTGCATGTCCGCACCGGTGAGGGCAATACGGGTGGCCTGATTGAATTTCAGGGTCGGGCCGTTAAGGGTGAATTCCAGTCCGGCGGCATCTTCATCATTGCCCAGCAGACGATTACCGAGACGGAAGCTGAAGCTGTCGAAGGGGCCGGACGGCGGCACGCCCACCGGCCAGTAGCCGCTGCGACCCGGGTAGTCCTGCACCGTGGTCATGGTGCCGCCGGCCAGTACATCCAGGGTAAAGGGGGCGTAGCTGAAAGCATTCAGGTAGCGGGTGGTCATGCGGCCTTCTGCGAACACCGGGTCGGCGAGGATGGCGCGGACATAGTCCCGGTTGGTTTCGATGCCTTCCAGGGTGATGCTGTCCAGCGTGTCGCTGAGTGCGGCCAGGGCGCTGTCACGATCCCCTTCGTGGATGATCACCTTGGCCAGCATGGGATCGAACAGGGGAGAGATGGTGAGGCCGGCTTCCACCCAGTGATCGATACGCAGTGCATTGCCATCCGCCTGCGTAAACTCCACGGCAGTGAGCAGGCCGGCGCTGGGCTGGAAATCCTTGTTGGGATCTTCCGCATACACCCGTGCCTGAATCGAGTGGCCGTCAGGATGAAAGGGGCCGAGGGAATCCAGTGGTGGCAGATCACCGGCGGCCAGCTTGACCATCCATTCCACCAGATCCACGCCGAAGACCTGTTCGGTGACACCGTGTTCCACCTGCAGGCGGGTGTTTACTTCCAGAAAATAAAACGCGTTGGAATCCTGGTCGAGAATGAATTCCACGGTGCCGGCATTGCGGTACTGCACCGCTTCCATCAGGGCCCGGGCGGTGCCCTGCAGTTGGCTGCGGACCTCGTTGGGGAGGTTCGGTGCCGGGGTTTCTTCCAGCACTTTCTGATGGCGGCGCTGGGCGGAGCAGTCGCGCTCGCCCAGGGTGATGGCCCGGCCCTTGCCATCGCCGAACACTTGCACTTCGATATGGCGGGCGCGGGCGATGTATTTTTCGATAAAGACGCCGTCATTGGAAAAGTTGTTGGCACTGAGACGGCGCACGCTATCCCAGGCCTTGTCGAGACTGTCGGCGTTTTCGCAGATCTGCATACCGATACCGCCACCGCCGGCGGTGCTTTTCAACATCACCGGATAGCCAATCTCTTCAGCCGCTTTCAGGGCCGCATTCTTGTCGGTAAGCAGATCGGTGCCGGGCAGCAGGGGCACACCGGTTTTTTGTGCCAGTGTCCGGGCGGTGTGCTTGAGGCCAAAGGTATCCATCTGCTCCGGCGTGGGGCCGATAAAGGCAATGCCACGGGCCTCACAACCTTTCACAAAATCCGGGTTTTCACTGAGGAAACCATAGCCGGGGTGGACGGCATCCACGCCGTGCTGTTCCATCAGCGCAAACAGTTTGTCCTGGTTCAGGTAGGTCTCGCGGGCGCTTCCCTCGCCAAGACAGTAAGCCTCATCGGCCTGGCTCACATGCAGGGAATCCCGATCCGCTTCGGCAAAGACGGCAACGGCTTTCACGCCGAGGGTCTTGAGAGTGCGGGTGACACGGGTGGCGATGGCGCCGCGGTTGGCAATCAGAACCTTGTTGAACATGGCATTGTCTCTTCGACAGGCGACGGGTCGTCCCGTCGATTCACACCTTGGCCGCCGAGGTCGTCCCCGGGGAAATTGATCGGTACTCAGTCGTTCCAGATCAGGACTTCAATGGGTGTCGGGTTATAGCCGTTGCAGGGGTTGTTCAGCTGCGGGCAGTTGGAAATCAGGATCACCGTATCCATACGGGCGGTCAGTTCCACATACTTGCCCGGTGCAGAAATGCCGTCTTCAAAGGTGAGTCCTCCGTCGGCAGTCACCGGCACATTCATGAAGAAATTGATGTTGTGGGTGATGTCCTGCTTGGCCAGATGGAATTCCGGGTGTTCGTTCACGGCCAGCATCCAGCTGTCGCGACAGGCATGCATGCAGCGCTTTTCCAGGTCGTAACGGACAGTGTTGCTTTCCGTGGCACAGGCTCCGCCCAGGGTGTCATGACGACCGCAGGTGTCGGCGACAATCTCCAACAGCGGATTCATGCGGTTGCTCATTAGTGTAGTGCCGGCGGTGAGGTACACATTGCCCTGTTCACGGATGGTGTCCATGGCGCTGTACCGCTCGGCGGGATCCTCGGCGCTGTAGAACAGGGTGTCGGCGGCCTGGTTACCTTCCAGGTCCAGCAGACGCACGGTCTGACCCTTCTTGATGGTGCGGATAAAATAATCACCGGCAGCCACCACTTCACGGAAGCAGGCCTGTTCCGGTTGTCGTGTACTTTCCTTGATCATGGTCAGATCCTTATAAACCCAGATGATAGAGGCGGTTGTTTTCAAAGGCGCGACCGTTTTCCGGACGGAAGTTCTTGCAATAGTCATCGTCAGCAACCGGATCGGCTTTCCGCATCTCAATCTGTACCGGTTTCATCGGGTATTCCTCTGACGGATTCAGCGGATGTGGACAGGTGTGGAGAATCACCAGGGTGTCCATCTCAAAGCGAAGAGTGATGCTGGCGCCGGGCGTTGCCGCAGATGCATCGAACACCAGGTTGCCGTCGTCATCGGTGGTCACTCTGGAGAACAGGTTCAGGTTGGCGGCCATGTCCCGTTCGGTGAGGCCGTATTTGGCCAGCTCGGTAAGAAAGCTGTGCTCGCCGCTCAGCGTCCATTGGTTGTGGCAATCCTGGTAGGAACGCACCGCATATTTTTCCTTCAGGGTTTTCTCGCTGAGGGTGCCGCATACGGTGTCATGCCAACCAAAATCATCTTCCACGATAGAGGCGAACACCCGGCCCATGTCCGAGTACAGGCAGTTGCCTTTGCTCAGCTTGAAGGTGTGCTGGCCCTTGAGACTGTCCGGGGCGTTATAGCGTTCCAGCAGCATTTCCGGGTTGTACATCAGCACCGACAGGTTGGCGCCGCCTTCCTGGTCGGTAAAACGCAGCTGCATGCCGCGTCGTACCCGCAGCGACCAGTGGGCGCTGCCAGGCAGGAGGGTGTTGTAAAGGCTTTCGTTCATGGCGAAGTCCTAGTTGTCACAGGATGTTGTTAAGAGCGCGGCTGGTCTCGCCCACGTTCTGGTTGATATTGCTCAGGGTGCCGCTGGCGCAGTCCCCTACCGGCAGGTCATAGGTAACCTTGGCGCCATAGGCATTCGGTGCCTGCGGGTCCAGCCGGGGCTTGTCAAACACCCAGAGGCGAGTGCCAAGGTAGAACCCCTCGGTGATATCGTGGGTGATCATGAATACGGTCAGGTTCTGCTCTTTCCACAGGCTCAGCACCAGTTTGTGCATGTCCGCCCGAATGCCTGGATCCAGGGCACCGAAGGGTTCATCCAGTAGAAGGATACGGGGACGTTTGATCAGTGCCTGGGCCAGCGCCAGGCGTTGCTGCATGCCGCCGGACAATTCATGGGGATACTTGTCGGCAGCGTGATCCAGCCCCACGGATTCCAGCATTTGCAGTGCGGCCTGGCGAAGTTGTTTGCGTTTCTTGCCCATGCTGATGCCCAGCCAGCGGCTGGCTTGCAGTTCGCCACCCAGCATCACGTTTTCCAGTGCGGTCAGGTGGTTGAGCACCGAGTAGCGCTGAAAGACGATGCCGCGGCTTTCATCCGGCTCGCTGGGCAGGGGCTTTCCATCCAGCAACAGCTCACCGCGGCTGGGCGACTCGGTGCCCAGCAGCATTTTCAGGAAGGTGGTCTTGCCGCACCCGGAGGCGCCGACAACGGTGACGAATTCGCCTTCCCGCACAGTGGCATTGAGCCGTTCCAGCACCACCTGATCGCCATACTCCTTCCACAGGTTTTTCATTTCGATAATGGCCATGGTCAGTGTCCTTGCTGATGGAACCAGGGGTAGCGCCATTGCGAATAGCGACGCAGCAGGAAGTCGATGGCAAACGCCAGCAGGGTGATCCACACCACATAGGGCAGAATCACATCCATGGCCAGATAGCGCCGCACCAGGAAGATGCGATAACCCAGCCCTTCGGTGGCGGCGATAGCCTCGGCGGCGATCAGGAACAGCCAGGCCGGGCCCAGCGACAGCCGTACGGCACCGATCAACCGTGGCATCAGCTGGGGCCAGACCAGCCGGGTGATGATCTGCCAGGTATTGGCGCCCAGGGTTTGTAACTTGATGATCTGCTCGTTGGGGATTTCCAGGGCACGCTGTTGCAGATCACGAATCAGAAACGGGGTAATACCGATGATGATGAGCATCACCTTGGCCAATTCCCCCAGGCCAAAAATAATGAACAGCACCGGCAGGATCGCCATGGGTGGCACCAATGACAAACCGGTAACCAGGGGGGACAGAGTGGAGCGGATATAGGGAATGGTGCCATTGCCGATCCCCACCACCAGGGCAATCAGGGCACTGATGGCCACGCCGATGCCCAGCCGTTGCAGGCTTGCCAGGGTGTCGTTAAGCAACAGATAGTCGCCGCTGCGTTTGCTGGGTTCGAATGCCATGCGCTGGATGGCATCCACAAAACTGCCCAGCGCCGGCAGCAATTTGTCGTTGGGGTTTGCCGTCAGACGCGCATCGGAGGCCACCATATAGACAATCAGCAACAGCACGAAAGGCAGCAGACCCAATGCCCAGGTGCCCACGCGTCCCGGTTGACGGTTGATCAGTTTTTTCATGGCAATTCCCGGTAATGGTTGAAGCGTCAGACGCCTTGATCCGGCGTCTGACGGTTTTTCTCTACAGCGTTCCTTCCGCTGCCATTGCCATGTAATCCGGGATAAAGCGCAGCTTCACATTGCTGTCGCTGCCGTAGATGCCTGCGGGCGTTTCAATGCCCACAAAGCCGGCGTCAGGGGCGCCTTCGCCCAGTAGCCCATGCTGGAAGGAAAATTCCGCCACTTTCTGCATGGTGTCTTTCAGCTCCGGGCTGTTGACGAAGGCCACGGCCTCGGCGGGCTGATAGAACATGCGGGTGGATTCCAGTTGCGCTTCATAGCCGGCCAGGTCAGTGCCGGAGGCGTTGGCCATGAAGGTCCGGGCGGCCTTGCCGGCCTCATCATCGGCGGACATGGTGGCCATGATTTCGTACCAGGCGCCGGTGAGTGCCTTGCCGAATTCCGGGTTGGCTTTCAGGGTGTCGGTGTTGACCACCATCAGGTCGATGATTTCACCGGGGATCTGCGCCGAGTCGAACACCTTGTGGCTGTCCGGCATGGCGGTGATTTCGCTGAGTAACGGGTTCCAGGTGGCCACGGCAGTGACACCTTTGGTGGTGAAGGCGGAAACCAGATCCGCATCCGAGGTATTCACCACGATCAGGTCGCGCTCAGTCAGCCCCACGGTTTCCAGTGCCCGCGCCAGCAGGTAGTGGGAAACGGACAGTTCCACCAGGTTTACCTGCTGCCCCTTGATGTCGGCCAGCTTGTCGGTGCCTTTAAGGACCACGCCGTCGTTACCGTTGGAGAAGTCACCCACGATCAGGGCGGTGGAATCCACGCCGCCGGCGGCGGGAATGGTCAGCGCGTCCATGTTGGTCATGGCGCAGCCGTCATAGGCGCCGGCGGTGTACTGGTTGATGGATTCCACATAGTCATTGATCTGCACCACGTCGATCTCGATGTCGTACTTGTCGGCCCATTTGTCGACGATCTTCTGTTGGGCGCCATAATCCCAGGGCATCCAGCCCACATAGATGGACCAGCAGATGCTGAAGGAGTCTTTGGCCAGTGCGGTCACCGGCATGAGGGAAGTGAACAGGGCAATTGCTGCAACGGCAGCGGTCTTGCGTACGGAAAGGGTCATCTCGGACCTCCTTGGCTACGGACGATGAGGAATCCAATGACAACGTGGTCATCGTGTCCTCCCGGGCTTTTGTCCCGCCGTGTAACCTTCAGCCGTGAATCATGCCAACGACTGCAAGAAGGTCGACTGCTCTCGGACCAGGCATCGGCTGCGCGCTGTCTGTCGGCGCAGGCGACCGGAACCCTAGCGGTCTATTGGTTCAAATTGTGTTGAGTTGGAAGCCTCTGAATGACTGGGCATGCAAGGAGTCATTGAGAAGCTTCCTAATGGCAACGTGGCCATTCGATTCCTCTCTTTGAAACGAAGCAAAGGGGATGCCAAGTGGCGATAGTAAGAAAAATCAGTAGGTTGGCGCAGAGGGAAAACGAATCGGGAAGAAAGGTGGGCAGTGACGGGGCATTGCCAGCAGCAATGCCTCCAACTGGTGCGGTTATTCCGCGTGCGGTTGATGTTCGATGAAATCCACCAGCGCCTGCCAGCTCACCTGGTCCGCATGGGCATCGTAGCCCACCGGCATGTCAAAGCGTTCCGCCACCGCATCCGCCTTCGGATTGGTGAAACTGTGTTTGACGCCGGGGAAGCTGAGCAGCTGGAAATCGGCACCGGCCTCGGTCATTTCCTTGACGAAGCCGGTGACCTGTTCGGCAGGAACCATCGGGTCGGCCTGGCCGGTTGCCGCCAGAATACGCGCCTTGATGTCACCTGACTGGGCGGGTGTGTCGGTACCCAGGGTGCCATGGAAGCTGGCTACACCGGCCAGATCGGTCCCCATGCGGGCCTGGTTCAGGACCACGCCACCGCCGAAGCAATAGCCGATGGCGAACAGGCGACCGGCTTCTACCTGTTGCTGTTTCAGCATCATCTTGCGGGCGGCTTCGAAACGGGCATTCATCTTCTCCGGCTCGGCCATGGCAGATTTCATGAAGGCTTCCGCATCCTTCGGGTGAGTGGCGACCTTGCCGGTGCCATACATGTCCACCGCCAGGGCAGTATAACCGGCCCGGGCCAGCATACGGGCACGGTCGCGGGCATAGTCATTCAGTCCCCACCATTCGTGGATCACGATCACCCCGGGGCCAGGTTTTTTCTGTTTGTCATTCAGGTACATGATGCCGGTGCCGAGATCGTCGGGCAGGGTGACACGGGTTTCAATGATGTCGCTGAATACGGTTTGACTCATCATAAACAGGGATACCATCAGCAGCAGTCGTTTCATTGCAGGTCCATCGTGGTAGTGGGTTGGGGCGCCTCTCGATCACCGATTGCGAAGGCGGGCTTGCAGGATATTCGGAGGCTTCCTAGTCGTGCCACACCCAGCGTAGCGGTTCACCGAAATCGTCGTAGATCAGCTTGCGGCTGGGGCGTGGGGTCAGCCGTTGGCGGCGAGGTTTGTGCTTGCGCGCATCAATGGCCGCGGCCACCTGGCTCAGGTCCGTGCGTTCGGGCTGTCGTGGGCCGTTGAACAGGACAGTCTGGTGTCCCTTGCCGTGGACAGGATCCGTGCCACTCACGCCACGGGGGATCTCCTTGATCTTTCCGCCCTTGGACAGATAGCGCTCCATGTCGCGCTCAAGCTGGTGGCGTTGCTGTTCTTTGCTGCTGCGAACCTTCACAGGACTCACCGCCGGATAATAATGGGTGACCATTCACAATATCAGCCTCTGGGGGAGGCATCTACCTCCTGACCGGGCTCACTGGGCCAGCGCGGCGCGGATGGCCGCTTCCAACTCTCCCCCTCGTGGCTCGGCGGAGGCCGGGAAATGGCGGATATCGTTACCGTCCGCGGAGATCAGGTACTTGTTGAAGTTCCAGCCCGGTGCCTGGGTGGCGGCGCCCAGGGCCTGGAATACCGGGTTGGCGCTGTCGCCTTTCACCGCGCTGGTGGCTGCCATGGGGAAGGTGACGCCGTAATTCACATAGCAGACTTCCGCTGTATCGGACTCGCTGTCCAATTCCTGACGAAAATCATCCGACGGGAAACCCAGGACGATCAGCCCCTGTTCCCGGTAAGTCTGGTACAGCGCCTCAAGATCCTTGAATTGGGGGGTGTAACCGCACTGGCTGGCGGTGTTGACCACCAGTGTCAGCTTATTGCGGGTCAGTGCGCATAAATCCAGTGTCTGCTGGGAGTGCAACTTTCTGACGGTGGTGTCCAGGGCGTCGGCACACTCATCCGCCGCTTGCGCCGCAGGGGTCAGTAACAAGACAAAAAGAAAGCCCAGGTAACGCACCATGATGATCACTCCATGAAATTGTCTGCACAGGATTCATGAAAGCTGATCAAGATGGCGCGAAGAGAGTCACATTATCGGGCAACCAGTGCAGGAGTCTCGAAATGCACCTGTTTCAGGCCATGGCGCATGAAGGTACGGATATTGGCGTGGTCGCTGCCTTCCGGGTTCCCCAGCACATCGTGGCGGAAGAAATGCCCGAAGCAGGCGAGCGTCTGCTCATCGGACAGGTTATTGAGCTTGGCGAACGCGAAAATCTTGCAGGACCCCTCATTGGTGCCGGCTTCATTCACCACCTGGTCGTCACCACTGCCATTGGTAAAGCGGGCAGGGGTGTAGTCATAGTGCTCGGCGATGACCTCTTGAACCTGCTCGAAGGCAACGGCATCGGGAACCAGTTTCAGAGCAAACAGCAGGGTTTGAAGGGAATTGCTCATGGGGAGTCCTGTTCCTGTCAGAGAAAGGCGCAAAGGGTAGCGGCATCAACGGAACAGGGGAAGGGGGAGGAGACATGGTTACCCGTTGGAGCCTTGTTCACAAAGCGAAGAGGTTCCCAAACCACTTTGGGTATTCGCCTTGCCAGCAAGGCTCCAACGGTGGGTGCTGCCCGTTCTTCTTTCGGAGAGCCCGTTACTGTAGCGCCGGGTCTTTCGGCCTCACCATGCCCGTGCCCTGCAGCGGGTCACAGTTCTTCAGCACCACCTTGCCTTCGAGCATGTTGCCCCGGGAATATTCTTGGAAGATGCACTCGTTGGTTTCCGGGTTGTAATTCTGGATCCACAGGTTGTCGCCTTTCCAGGTGGCACCGATGTGGTACTGCTCTTCGGGGACCTTGATGTTCATGGTGCCGCCAAAGCGTTTCACAAAAATCTGTTCCAGCCAGAAGTAGTAGGCCAGGGTTGCCACCAACCAGATTACGGCGGCAATAATCAGTGCGGGTTTCCATTTGCCCAGGCGAACGCCGATGCCGAACAGGGCACCGATGACAAGTACCGCAACGAGAAACCAGTAAAGGTAGGTAATCATGTTTTCTTCCTTGTTGTCTGAATCGTCTCTGGCATCATAGCAGCCAGTAAAAAGCGGGATGTAAAAACCATGCAAGAGTGGTGGGTGTATATGCTGCGCTGTGCGGACCGGACGCTCTATACCGGTATCAGCACCGAGCCGGCTCGACGCCTTTACGAGCACAACCACAGCCTGAAAGGTGCACGTTACACCCGTGCCCGCCGGCCGGTACAGCCGGTGCTGCTGGTGCCTGCGGGAGACCGGGCGTCGGCCTCGCGGCTGGAAGCTCGGCTCAAGCGGTTGACCCGTCGCGAAAAACAGCAGTTACTGGCGAACCTGCGCGATGACAAGCGCAAGGAACCGCTGTCATTCTGGATTGAAGGAGCAGAGAACCATGACACTTTGGCGTAGCCTTTTTCTGGTCATGCTGGCCGGCTGGCTCAGCGGCTGTGGCATCAACAACATTCCCACCTATGACGAACAGGTAAAGGCCGCCTGGTCGCAGGTGGAAAACCAGTATCAGCGCCGGGCCGACCTGATCCCGAATCTGGTCAATACCGTGAAGGGCTACGCCAGTCACGAGAGAGAGGTGCTGGTGGACGTGACCGAGGCGAGGGCCAAGGTGGGGTCCATCCAGGTGGATGGCAACATACTCAATAACCCGGAAAAACTGAAACAGTTCGAGCAGGCCCAGCGTCAGCTCGGCTCCGCCCTGCAACGGTTGATGGTGGTGGCGGAACGCTACCCGGACCTGAAGGCCAATCAGAACTTCCTGGCCCTGCAGTCGCAACTGGAAGGTACAGAAAATCGCATCAGCGTGGCGCGCCGTGATTACATCGCCGCCGTGCAGCAGTACAACACCGAAATCCGGACTTTCCCGGGGCGGCTGTGGCACAGCTTCCTGTACAGCGACATGGAAATCCGTGAAACCTACGAAGCCACCGCTCAAGAGGCGGATCAGGCGCCGGCCGTCAGCTTCGAATGATGCGTTTATTCTCGCTGCTGATCCTGTTGTTGGCGTCGCCCTTGTGGGCGGCGCCGGAATTTCCCGAACTCACCGGCCGGGTGGTGGACAACGCCAACCTGATGACCGCCGCCCAGCGTCAGAGCCTGAGCCAGGCACTGGCCTCGGCGGAACAGAACACCTCCAACCAGGTGGTTGTGGTCACCCTGGCAGATCTGCAGGGCTATGAGATCGCCGATTACGGTTACCAGCTGGGCCGTCACTGGGGCATCGGTAGCAAGGAATCCGATAACGGGGTCCTGCTGATCGTCGCCCCCAATGATCGCAAGGTGCGTATCGAAGTGGGTTACGGCCTGGAGGGGGTGCTTACCGATGCCCTCTCCAGCGTCATCATCCAGCAGGAAATCCTGCCCGCCTTCCGCCAGGGCCAGTTCTACGGTGGCATCCAGGCCGGTGTCACCGCTATACAGGCAGCCATCAAGGGCGAATATCAAGGCGAGCGCCAACCCCGTGATAAACCCAGTGGGCTCAAGGCTCTGCTGATATTGATCGGCATGGTCGTGGTCACCTTCCTGCTGTCCTTTGGTGGCGGCGGGGGCCGGGGTGGCCGGCGTGGCGGCATGTTTATGCCGGTGCCCATGGGTGGCTTTGGCGGCGGTGGTGGTTTCGGTGGCGGCGGCTTCGGCGGCGGCGGTGGTGGATTCGGAGGCGGTGGCGCTTCCGGTGGTTGGTAACGGGGAGATTGAGAATGTTGCTGGATAAGAATGCACAGGATGCCCTGGCCCAGGCCATCAACGCCCAGGAAAAACTCACGGATGCCGAGTTGGTCACCGTGCTGGCTCGCCAGGCGGATGACTATCGTTATGTGACCCTGCTGTGGGCCGCGCTGCTGTCCCTGCTGGTGCCGGTGGCGCTGTTATTCCTGCCGGTCTGGCTGACGCCCTTTGAAGCCTTGCTGCTGCAATGGGGCGTCCTGCTGGTGCTGGCGGTACTGTTCCGCCTCAAGCCGGTGCAGTTCCGGGTCGTGCCCCGTCGCCTGCAACGGATGCGTGCCGCCGGCCTGGCCCGGCAGGCGTTTCTGGAGCAGGGCCTGCACCGCACCCGTGGCGGCACCGGTCTGCTGATTTTCGTCAGCGAAGCGGAGCACTACGTGGAAATCCTGGCGGATCAGGGCATTGCTCGCCATGTGGACGACAGCGAGTGGCAGACCATCGTGGATGCCTTCATCGCCCGGGTGAAAGCCGGCCGGGTGGCGGAAGGCTTCCAGGAATGCGTGGCCGCCTGCGGTGACAAACTGGCCACCCACGTGCCCGCCACGGAGTCCAAAAACGAGCTGCCCAACCACTTGATCGTGCTCTGACCGACGAACGGTTAACTCCTTCATTTTCCTCACAAAAAGCCTGCCCTGTGCAGGCTTTTTTACTGTGAAATCAGATATTTGACCGAATTCGCATTTCCTTGAATATGAGCAAACAGGGTTATTGCACCGGGTAAAAGCTTCCGGTAACAAGAGAGAGCAAAGGTAAAACGCACGAATAAAAATACCGGCTCACCCCGAATAAGGACTGAGCGGTCGTCACCTCAAAGCAGGGTCGCCATGGACCTTGATGTAGCTGCTTTGACACAGCGAGGAGAGAGACGATGAGACTGTTTCGCGAAAAGAGCGCTGCTGCCATTCCCCCGGTGTTGATCACCGAGTCCAACGACGTGGAGCGCCTCAAAGCCATTGCCCGCAACACCGCCGCCTTCGATCTGGGTGTCCAGGAGGTGGAATGGGAAAACGACCTCCCCGATGATCACGGCTGCATGCGCCTGAAACTCAGCGGCGACTATTACTTCGTGATCCGTCCCTGAGAGTGCGGGTCGTCTTGCGATATACCCTGATGTGGGTAGCCGGCGTGGAGTCAACCGTTACAGGCGAAGAACGCGACGCCTGAGACGGCGCTCACCCCTCTGGTATCCTTTCTGCCTCGTGATAAAGTCGTACCTGAATCAACAATGATCGCAGGGAGCGACACATGAAAACCCCTTTGCTTGCTACCACCGCCATCCTCGGCGCCATCACACTTTCCACCCCGGTCTTTGCCTCTCACAGTGTCTATGGCGTGCTCAAAGGCGGCTGGACCGATCTGGATGACCGGGATATCCCCTCCGAAGTGGACACCACCGATGCCACCGTCTCGCTGCTGGGTGGGGTCAGTTTTCCCCTGGCTCGCGATACTTTCTCCGTTGGCGTGGAAGGCGGCGCGGTGTGGCTGGGTGACTATGGCGACGGCAATGAAGTCGATATTTCCGGCATCGAAGCCGCCGCCATCGGCAAGGCCCGCATCGCCACCGGCACCGACCTGTTCCTGCGCGCCGGCGCCCTGCGCTGGGACGCGGAATTCGACCACGGCAGCGACGAAGACGGCACCGACGGTTTCTGGGGTGTGGGCTTCAGCTACGGCCTCGACAACCTGACATTCCGCGGCAGCGTGGACCGCTATTCACTGGATGACGCGGATGTGGAGGCGTATACGCTGGGGTTGGAGTATCGGTTTAACTGAGTGCCTATTTTGGCGCGGGATACTTGATTGATCTAAAGGACGCTAAATGAATCTTCTTGGTTTGGGGCTAAGTAGTTACGATTTGGCTCTCTTGCTCGTATGTCCGATTGGTGCAGTAATTGGTGGTTTCGCTCAAGCGATAGTGCAAACCATTGATTTGAGCGGTCCGCCTAGAAATGAATCAGATATGAGATGGGCGTCACCAGAACTGGAGAAATTGCGTGGTGCATGGTTGTGTCTTCGCCTTATTCTCGGAGCAATTTTGGGCGTAGTGATTGGGCTCTATTTTGTTGGGGCTATAAAAGAAAACCCCGCAACGATTGCTAAAATAACGGCGTTGTCTATTTTGGCAGGGTATGCAGCACCGAAGATCTGGGGAGCGCAGGAGAGAATTGTGGCTGCTAAAATCAACAGCATTGTGGGTGCTGAAGTTGATGATTTGAAAGTGGCTACCAAAGACCAAGACAGTTCTTAAAGCGATACAGTCATTTACTTTGTGGCAGGTTCTGATTCGTGTACTTTCTTTCTTTGTGCTGATGCTGATGTGGGAAACGAGATTTAAATAGGAATGGTTGGTGAAAAAAACAAAAAAGGGGCCTGACGTTTCCGTCAGGCCCTTTTTTCTTTATCTGGTAGCAAGGGGCGGACTTGAACCGCCGACCCCAGCATTATGAGTGCTGTGCTCTAACCAGCTGAGCTACCTTGCCATTTGAGGCCGCGAATTTTCCGCGAGGGAGGGGTGGGTGTCAAGCGCTGGGTGCGTGTGTGGGCAATGTTTGATCAGTTGTTGGCAGGGGAAGGGAATTTCTGCCATAGTTGCAGGTCAAATGAAAATGATTCTTAATTGTAAGCCATTAATACTTGACCAAAACGCTCAGGATTACTACGCTTCACGTCAAATACACGCAATAAGGGTGTGGATATGCGCTTGACTACAAAAGGTCGCTACGCGGTGACGGCGATGCTGGATCTGGCATTGCATGCGGCCACGGGCCCGGTATCGCTGGCGGATATTTCCGATCGCCAGGGCATATCCATTTCCTATCTGGAGCAGTTGTTCGCCAAGTTGCGCCGTAGTGGCCTGGTGAACAGCGTGCGTGGGCCGGGCGGGGGCTATCAGCTGAGCCGGCCCAGCGAGGATATTGATGTGGCTGCAGTGATTGCGGCGGTGGATGAATCCGTGGATGCCACTCGCTGTGGCGGTCACGGGGATTGTCAGGAGGGCGACACCTGCCTGACCCATCACCTGTGGTGCGATCTTTCCGACCAGATTCAGGCGTTCCTCAGTGGCATTTCCCTGGGGGAGCTGGTGGCTCGCCAGGAAGTGAAGCAGGTGGCCCAGCGCCAGGACCGTCAGCACCAGCGTCTGCCCGTCAGTAGCCTGTAAGCGATTTCTACACCCCCAACGTTACCCGTGGCGGGGACGGGTCTTTGCCCGGCCGCCACTCTGACGGTGTGGATTCAGGTATAATTTCGTCTCCGTTGCTTCGCCAACTCCCAATCGTTACAAGCCAAGTCGCCATGAGCCAAGCTGTCTATCTCGACTATGCGGCAACGACCCCGGTAGACCCGGCGGTGGTTGATGTGATGGTCCGTCATCTCGGTCCTGAAGGGACCTTTGCCAACCCGGCCTCCCGCAGCCACCTGTATGGCTGGCTGGCGGAGGAAGCGGTGGAATCTGCCCGCCGTCAGGTGGCGGACCTGCTGCAGGCGGACCCGCGGGAGATCGTCTGGACCAGCGGTGCCACCGAGGCCAACAACCTGGCCATCAAGGGCGTGATCGACGCCCGGGGTGGTGGCCATGTGATTACCAGCGCCACCGAACACAAGGCGGTGCTGGATGCCTGTGGCTGGCTGGAAAAGCAGGGCCACCCGGTGACCTACCTGAAACCCGCTGCGGATGGCCGTATTGATCCGCAGCGCGTGGCCGAGGCGCTCCGTGAGGACACCGTGCTGGTGAGTGTGATGCACGCCAACAACGAGACCGGGGTGATCAACGATATCGCCGCTATCGGCGCCCTGTGCCGCGACAATGGCGTGTTGTTCCATACCGATGCGGCCCAGAGTGTGGGTAAGCTGGATCTGGATGTGCAGGCCCTGCAGGTGGATCTGTTGTCCGTGTGTGCCCACAAGATTTATGGGCCCAAAGGGATTGGTGCCCTCTATGTGCGCCGTGCGCCGGATGTGAAGGTGGCCGCCCAGATTCATGGCGGTGGCCATGAGCGGGGCATGCGCTCCGGCACCCTGGCCACCCATCAAATCGTCGGCATGGGCGAAGCGGTTGCCCTGGCAGCCCGTTTGCGGGACGAGGAAGGTCCCCGTATTGCCGGGCTGCGTGATCGTTTGTGGCAGGGCATCAGCCAGCTGGACGGGGTGAGCCTTAATGGTGAGGGGGCGCCGCGCTTGCCGGGGCACCTCAATGTGGCCTTTGCCGATGTGGATGGCGAAATGCTGCTTACCGCCATGAATCAGGCAGCGGTGTCTTCCGGTTCCGCCTGCACGTCCGCGTCCCTGGAGCCGTCCTATGTGCTCAAGGCCATGGGCGTGCCGGATGCACTGGCCCACGGCTCCATTCGCTTCTCCGTGGGGCGCTTTACCTCGGAGGCGGATATCGACCGGGTGATCGACAATGTGACCCAGGTGATCCCGCGATTGAGAAAGGTGGCGGGTTAATCCTAACCGGCGGCGGGTTTTATCCCCCGAGCGGTTTTCTGCACGGTAGTACCTCCCTGCTATGGTGAATACACACCTGAATGGGAGGGGGTTCTATGCACGGCGTCATTATTTCCAACCTGAAAAAATACGTGGAAGAAAAACTGGGCGAGGACGCCTGGGATAGTCTGCGCGACAAGGCCGGGCTGACCGGCAAGGCCTTTATTCCTATCAGCATGTACCCGGACAGCGATCTGGATGATCTGTTGGCGGCGGCGGTGGAAATCACCGGGCAAGGCCGTGATGACATTCTCAAGGATTTCGGTGCCTGGGTGATCCCGCCGTTGATGAAAATGTACCGTTCCTTTATCCCCGAGGATTGGGATGCGGTGACCTTTCTGAAAAATATCGAAGAGCGGATTCACGAGCGGGTGGTGCGCATGAAAGATGCCAGTGCCAAGCCGCCCCATATCAACGTGTCAGAAATTTCCCCGGGTCTGCTGGAGGTGGAGTATCAATCCCATCGGGATATGAGCTATCTGGCGCTGGGATGTGTGTACGGTGTGGCCGATTATTATGGCCAGAAGGCCACGCTGATGGAGGAGAAGCGGGTGGTGGGTACCCACAGGACCTTCATCATGCGGATCTCCGCCGGGGAGCAGACCCAGCGGGATGCGGTCTGAACGGCGCTGAAGCTAAAGACAGCGTTAACCCATTATCCGTTGGCGCCTTGCTCGCAAGGCGAAGGGCAGGCTGTTGGCGCTGCGCCAGAGCAATCCCCTTCGCGTTGCGAGCAACGCGCCAACGGTCCTTTCTTGCCTCGTCCTGATGCGTTCCCGTCAGGGGATGAATCGCGCAAAAACCGAAAAATGTGACCGCCTATGTCACCCGGCGTCGAGTCGCCTGTTGATCCCGGCGCCAGTGGTGGCGCCGGTCGGTTAGACGGTCGTGCCGGCGGCACAGCTCTTGCTGTGTTAACGGAAGAGCCGGCTCGGGAGCAATGACATGCATGGCGTGATCGTGACCAATTTCAAGCGGTATCTGGATGAATTCATCGGCATCGAAGCCTGGAAGGAGGTGGTCTCCACCGCCGGGTTGCAGGGCAAGACCTACCTGCCGGTGGCACTGTATCCGGATGAGGAAATGGAGGCGCTGCTGCGGGCGGCGGAATCTGCCACCGGCCTGCGCCGGGATGATCTGCTGGCGGATTTCGGCGAGTGGGTGATCGGGCCGCTGATTGACATGTACCAGGCCATGATTCCTGCGGGCTGGGATGCCATGACCTTCCTGCTCAACATGCAGCAAATTCACGAGCGGATTCTGCGACTCAAGGATCCGGCGGCGACGGCGCCGAAGATCCAGGTGCACAAGCGCGGCGACGATACCCTGGAGATCCACTACCTCTCCCAGCGCAATATGGCGGCGATGATTCATGGCTCGGTGAAGGGGGTGGCCGTCTATTTCAATGAAACGGCCAGCTTGCTCGGCTCTGAGGCGGGAGAGGGCGGCGAACAGCGGTTTGTATTCCACATTCAGCCAAACAAGACCCAGGCCCGGGAAGCGGTATAGCGTTTGACTCGCAGGGGCCCGTAGCAGCTCAGGCTGTCAGGGACTGGGCCTGTTGTTTGATCTTGCCGACCATGGCACGCAGGCCGTTCCCGCGGGTGGGGCTCAGGTGGTTGAGCAGATCAATGCGGTCAAAGAAGGCGTCCATGTCGTAATCGTGAATCGCCCGGGGGGATTGGCGGTTCAGGGCGGACAGCACGATGGCAGCCAGGCCCTTGACGATCAGGGCGTCGGAATCCACCGCCAGATAAAGGGTGTCCGCGTCGCTGTCGTAATCGGTTTCCAGCCACACCTGGCTCTGGCAGCCGCGTACGAATCGGTCTTCGGTTTTCAGTTCATCAGGCAGTTCGGGCAGCTGCTTGCCCAGGTCGATGATGTAGCGATAGCGCTCTTCCCAGTCATCCAGGAATTCCAGGTCTTCACTGATGTCCTCGGCGGTAATGTCTTTGCCCAGGGTGATGCTGTGGATATCGAACACGTCGCTTGCACTCCAGAGATAGCTACAAGCCCCAAGTCTCAAGCTAAACCCGGGGTTCCCCCTTGTAGCTTGAAGCTTGTGGCTTGCAGCTTTTAAAACATTCCCAGCTCGAGCTGAGCCTCTTCACTCATCATATCGCGGCTCCAGGGCGGGTCGAACACCAGGGCCACTTCCACCTTGTCCACGTTGGGCACCTTGCCCAGCCGGTCTTCCACATCGCCTACCAGTACCGGACCCATGCCGCAGTTGGGGGCGGTCAGTGTCATGCGCACCTGCACCACGTTCTGGTCATCGCGCCGGATCACATCACAGCCATAGACCAGGCCCAGATCCTTGATGCTGACCGGAATTTCCGGGTCGAAGATGGTCTGCAGGGTGCTGTCCAGGTCGTCCTGGCGCACGCTGCCGTCCTCGTTGGCGGGGGCGAAGTTCAGCTTCAGGGGTTCCTGGCCGATGGCGTCCGCGTCGGTGCCGTCGATGCGCGCCATATTGCCATTGATGGTCACCGTGTAGGTGCCACCCAGGGCCTGGCGCAGATTGACGAAGCTGTTCTTGGGGATGGTGATGCGGGTGCCGTCCGGCACCTTGCGGGCCGGCACGTCACGCTGAACGACGACGGTTCTCTGTTCTTGCGCCAATTCAGACCTCGTCCACGGTGAAGCTTTCGCCACAACCGCATTCGCCGGTGGCATTGGGGTTGCGGAACTTGAACAGGCTGTTGACGCCCTCGGTGACGTAATCAATGACCAGGCCATTGAGCATGGGCAGCCATTTCTCCGGCACGTAAAGGTTCACGCCGTCGATCTCGAACAGCTTGTCGCCGTCTGTGGGTTCTTCCACAAAGTCCAGGGTGTACATGAACCCGGAGCAGCCGGATTCGTCCAGATCCAGACGGATGCCGCTGGCACTGGCGCGCTGGATTTCCCGCAGGGCCTGTTTGTTGGCAGCCTCGGTCAGGTGAAGGGTGACCTGGCCGGGTTGGAATGTCTGAACTGTCATGAAATTACCTACCTTGCATTAGCGCATGGTTCGTAGGAGCGTCGCTGGCGGCGCGATGACTTGCGATCAGCGCTGGCTTATCGCGCCGCCAGCGACGCTCCTACGGAAAGGTTTTCCGTGTTGCGTGCCGCCTGTTGCGTTTGGCGTTATCAGAGAAAGGTCTTCACCTTCTCCAGCGCCTCGAACAGGCGATCCACCTCATCAAGGGTATTATAAATCGAGAATGACGCCCTGACTGTGCCAGGAATGCCGAGCGTGTCCATCAGCGGCATGGTGCAGTGATGGCCGGTACGTACCGCCACCCCCTGTTTGTCCAGCAGCATGCCCACGTCCGCCGGGTGAGCGCCTTCCAGCAGGAAGGACAGCACACTGACCTTCTTGGCGGCGGTACCGATGATTTTCAAGCCGTCGAAAGCCTCTGCCTGTTTGGTGGCGTGAACCAAAAGGGCGTCTTCATGGGCTTGCAGTGCCTCCCGGTCCTGCTGATTGAACCAGTCGATGGCGGCGGCCAGGCCGATAGCCCCGGCAATATTGGGGGTGCCGGCTTCAAATTTGTAGGGCAGCTGGTTCCAGGTGCTCTTTTCGAAACTCACCGTTTCGATCATTTCGCCACCGGTCTGATAGGGCGGCATGGCTTCCAGCAATTCGCGGCGGCCGTACAGCACACCGATGCCGGTGGGCCCGAACAGCTTGTGGCCGGAGAAGGCGTAGAAATCCACGTCCAAGGCCTGCACATCCACCGGAAAGTGGCTGACTGCCTGGGCGCCGTCGATCACGGTAATCGCACCGGCCTCACGGGCCTTGGCGACCATGTCCTGCACCGGATTCAGGGTGCCCAGGGCATTGCTGGCATGGCCGATGGCCAGGATTCGGGTGCGCTCGCTGAGCAGCTGGTCAAAAGCCTCCAGGTCCAGGCTGCAATCCTCGCGCAGCGGGATCACTTTCAAGGTGGCGCCGGTGGCCAGGCAGGCCTGTTGCCAGGGCACGATATTGGCGTGGTGTTCGCTGGTGCTGATCAGCACCTCGTCGCCGGGCTGCAGGCGCTCACGGCCGATGCAATGGGCGACGATGTTGATGGACTCGGTGGTGCCCTTGGTCCACAGGATCTCTTCGCGGCTGGCGTTCAGGAAGCGGGCCACGGTTTCCCGGGCACCCTCGAACTGGCCGGTGGCCAGATCACTGAGATGGTGGGCGCCCCGGTGCACATTGGAGTTCACCGTGCGGTAGTACTGCTCCAGCACATTCAGCACCGCGGCCGGTTTCTGGGTGGTGGCACCGTTATCCAGATACACCAGCGGCTTGCCGTTAACCTGTTGATCCAGGATCGGGAACTGCGCGCGAAGGGCTGCCACATCAAACGTCATTACGCGGCGTCTCCGGCCGGGTTGGCATGGGTCAGTTCTGCTTCCAGCCAGGGCTGGGCCCACTCGGTCACGGCCCCATGGGGCAGGGCCATCAGCAATTCGTTAACGAAGCCCAGGCTCAGCATGCGTTTGGCTTCGGCAGCGGGGATGCCGCGGGATTGCAGGTAGAACTGCTGACCGGCATCCAGCTGGCCGACGGTTGTGCCGTGGGCACACTTCACGTCGTCATTGTAGATTTCCAGCTCCGGCTTGGTGTTGATTTCGGCACCGGGGTTGAGCAACAGGTTCTTATTGGACAGCTCCGCATTGGTACCGCTGGCGCCCGGGTGAATATGGATGCGGCCATTGAAGACCGCCTTGCCGCTTTCACCGGCCAGGCCCTTGAAGTTTTGATCGGACTGGCAATTGGGCACCGCGTGCTCCACGCACAGCTGGTTGTCCACGTGGCTCTTGTCACGGACCACGAAGATGCCTTTCATATTCAGTTCGGCGCCGCTCTTGCTGACCAGGGCGCGCACGTCGTTGCGGCGCAGGCGGTTGCCGGTCATCAGCTGGTAGCTGTCCACCTTGCTGACGCCCTGCTGATCAATGATCAGGGTGCCGATGTGCAGGGTACTGGCCTGCTCACCCTGCAAGCGGTAGTGAGTGAGCTGGGCGTTGTCGGCGGTGATCAGGGCAGTGACCGCATTGGTCAGGGCCTGGCCTTCCGCGTGGTAATGCTCAATGACGGTAGCTTCGGCGCCGCTGTTGAGTTTGACGATCACGCGGGGATTGCAGTGTGCCGGCGCGTCACTGGCACTCTGGATCTGCACGTGGATCGGCTGCTCGATACGGGTATTGGCGGCCACTTCCAGTACCACCGGCTGGCCGCAGACGGCGCCGTTATAGGTGGCAAAGGGGGTCTGCAGGCCGTTTACCGCGGGAGCGTCATGATGGAGATTGACGCCGGCGGGCAGGGTGCTGCCCTGCAGCTGGCCATTGTTGATGGTGACCACAAACTCGCTCAGTGCCGGCAGGGGCTGGCGGATCTCGCCATTGGCAACCGCGTTCAGGTGACCGTCGGCCAGGGCCTGCAACGAGGTGTACTTCCAGCGCTCGGTCTTGCGTTCCGGGAAGCTGGCAGCCTCCAGGTCGGTCAGCGCATCGCCGTCACTGCCGTGGCGGCGGGCGTTGGCCAGGGCCTGGGTTTTCAGGTCAATGGCGAGGTCGCTTGCAGAGAGACTCATGCGGACTCCTCTTCTCCTGTGAGCCAGCCGTAGCCTTTCTTCTCCAGCTCCAGGGCCAGTTCCTTGCCGCCAGACTTGATGATCTGGCCGTTGGACAGCACGTGCACAAAGTCCGGCACGATGTAGTCCAGCAGACGCTGATAGTGGGTGACCAGCACGATGCCGCGCTCCGGGCTGCGCAGGGAGTTAACGCCCTTGGCCACGGTCTGCAGGGCGTCGATGTCCAGGCCGGAGTCGGTTTCGTCGAGCAGCGCCAGTTTCGGCTCTATCAGCAGCATCTGCATGATTTCGTTGCGCTTTTTCTCTCCACCGGAGAAGCCTTCGTTGACGCCACGCTTGAGGAAGCTGGCGTCCAGGTTCACCTGTTTGCAAGCCGCACGGGCCTGGCGGAGCAGGGTGACCGAGTCCCACTCTTCCTTGCCCTGGGCACCGCGCACGGATTCCAGTGCCGCCTTGAGGAATTCCATGTTGGAGACACCGGGGATTTCCACCGGGTACTGGAAGGCCAGGAACAGGCCCGCCTGGGCGCGCTCTTCCGGTTCCAGGTCCGCCAGGCTCTTGCCTTCAAACAGGGCTTCACCACCGGTGATTTCGTAGTTGTCACGGCCGGCCAGCACATTGGCCAGGGTGGATTTGCCGGAGCCATTGGGGCCCATGATGGCGTGGACTTCACCCGGGTTCACGGTCAGGTTGAGGCCCTTGAGAATCGGCTTGTCCGCTACGGTGGCGTGCAGATCACGAATTTCCAGCATGTTTTGATGCGCCTTTCGGTTGGGCTGGGTTCCAGCCCCGGTTAATCAGGGTGTTGTAGGAGCCATGCGTGCATGGCGAAGGGGTTGCGATGGTTCGCCATGCGAGCATGGCTCCTACAGTGTCATTGTCAGGGAAGGGGCTTAGCCCACGGCCCCTTCCAGGCTCACTTCCAGCAACTTGCCCGCTTCCACGGCGAACTCCATGGGCAGTTCCTTGAACACCTCTTTACAGAAGCCGTTCACGATCATGGAGACCGCTTTTTCCGGGTCGATACCGCGCTGGCGGCACAGGAACATCTGGTCGTCACTCACCTTGGAGGTGGTGGCCTCGTGCTCAATGGTGGCCGAGGGGTTTTTCGACTCGATGTACGGGAAGGTGTGCGCGCCGCAGGTGTCGCCCAGCAACAGGGAGTCGCACTGGGTGAAGTTGCGGGCGTTTTCCGCCCGGGGGCTGATCCGCACCAGGCCGCGGTAGCTGTTGCTGCTGCGACCGGCGGAGATGCCCTTGGAAATAATGGTGCTCTTGGTGTTCTTGCCCAGGTGGATCATCTTGGTGCCGGTGTCCGCCTGCTGCATGTGGCGGGTCAGGGCCACGGAGTAGAATTCACCGATGCTGTTGTCGCCACGCAGGATCACGGACGGATACTTCCAGGTGATGGCGGAGCCGGTCTCTACCTGGGTCCAGCTGATCTTGCTGTTTTCGTGGGCCACGCCGCGCTTGGTGACGAAGTTGTAGATGCCACCCTTGCCGTTTTCGTCGCCCGGGTACCAGTTCTGCACCGTGGAGTACTTGATCTCCGCGCCGGGCAGGGCCACCAGCTCCACCACGGCCGCGTGCAGCTGGTTTTCGTCCCGCTGGGGCGCGGTGCAGCCTTCCAGGTAGCTCACGTAGCTGCCTTCATCGGCGATGATCAGGGTGCGTTCGAACTGGCCGGTGTTGGCCTCGTTGATACGGAAGTAGGTGGACAGCTCCATGGGGCAACGCACGCCCTTGGGGATGTAGACGAAGGAGCCATCGGAAAACACGGCGCTGTTCAGGGCGGCATAGAAGTTATCGCCCTGGGGCACCACGGAACCCAGGTATTTCTGGATCAGTTCCGGGTGGTTCTGGATGGCCTCGGAAATGGAGCAGAAAATCACGCCCGCTTCCCACAGCTTCTCTTTGAAGGTGGTGAATACGGAGGAGGAGTCGAACACCACATCCACGGCAACGCCGGCGAGCATTTCCTGCTCGTGCAGGGGAATGCCCAGTTTTTCATAGGTGGCCAGCAATTCCGGGTCCACCTCGTCCAGACTCTTCGGGGCGTCATCCAGGCTCTTGGGCTTGGAGTAGTAGGACACCTTGTTGAAGTCGATAGGGTCGTGGTGCAGATGGGCCCAGCCCGGGGAGGGCATTTCCTGCCACTTGCGGTAGCTGTCCAGGCGCCATTCGAGCATCCATTCCGGCTCTTCCTTCTTGGCGGACAGGAAACGGATGACTTCCTCGCTCAGCCCCGGGGGCAGGGTTTCGGTGTCCACCGTGGTGGTGAAACCGGCCTCGTAGTTGGAGCGGATCAGTTTGTCCAGTTCAGCTTGGCTCATAGGTCAGGGCCTGATGTTGAATACCAGAGTAATTTAGTCAGGTATTATACGCCATTCGTGAGCGCTGTCGACCACTGGCCGGGGAGAAAGGGGCTTTCGGCCGGCTCCCGGTGGTGGCAGGGCGGCAGGCCCGTGGCGGGGGCGGCAACGGTATCATAATTCACCCTGCTTGCGTATAATCCGCCGGTTCCAAAGGGGTGGCAGTGGTCTTTGCGTCCGCAAGGTGCCGGATTGCCCCTTCTCTGCCTGGGGGAGCTTGTTTTGGGTTCCCGGGGACCATTTAACGTAAATTCTGGAGTGAACTGACTGATGGCTGTTGAGCGCACCCTCTCTATCATCAAGCCTGATGCCGTGGCCAAGAACGTAATTGGCGACATCGTATCCCGTTTCGAGAAGGCTGATCTGAAAGTGGTTGCCATGAAAATGGTACACCTGAGCGACGAACAGGCCGGTGGTTTCTACGCTGAGCACAAGGAACGCCCCTTCTTCAAGGATCTGGTGTCCTTCATGACCAGCGGTCCGGTGATCGTGCAGGTTCTGGAAGGCGAAGACGCCGTGACCAAGAACCGTGACCTGATGGGTGCTACCAACCCCAAGGATGCGGAAGCCGGAACCATCCGTGCCGATTTCGCTCAGACCATTGACGAGAACGCGGTACACGGCTCTGACTCCACCGAGTCTGCTGCCCGTGAAGTGGCTTACTTCTTCGCTGACGAAGAACTCTGCCCGCGCACCCGCTAAGATAGCGAGTGAGCACCTCCAGCCACGGCCTCTGGCCGTGGTTGGCGTTTAAAGGAAACCCGGTTTCCTACTGGAGAATGCAATGACAACCCAACAGAAGGTCAATCTGCTCGGTCTTTCCCGTCCGCAAATGGAAGAATTCTTCCTGGCGATGGGCGAGAAGAAGTTTCGTGCCCAGCAGGTACTCAAATGGATCCACCACCATCAGGCGGATTCCTTCGAGCAAATGACCGATGTGGGCAAGGCATTGCGCCAGAAACTGTCCGAGGTGGCGGAAATCCGTGGCCCGGAGGTCGCCCATGAGAGCATCAGCCGCGATGGCACCCGCAAATGGGTGTTCGAACTGAGCGGTGGGGGTTCTGTGGAGACCGTTTTTATTCCTGATGGTCGCCGTGGCACCTTGTGTGTGTCGTCCCAGGTGGGCTGTGCCGTGGACTGCAGCTTCTGCTCCACGGGCAAGCAGGGTTTTCAACGCGATATGACCAGCGCCGAGATCATCGGCCAGGTATGGCAGGCCAGCCGTGCCTTCGGTCCCCGTCGCAATCTCGGCGAACACCCCATCACCAATGTGGTGATGATGGGCATGGGCGAGCCCATGCTCAATTATGACAATGTGCTTACCGCCATGCGCATCATGAAAGATGACCTAGGTTACGGTATCGGCAAGAAGCGCATTACCCTGTCCACCTCCGGCCATATTCCGAGGATGGACCAGCTCAGCCAGGATCTGGATGTGTCGCTGGCCGTCAGCCTGCATGCACCCAATGACGAGCTGCGCAACGAATTGGTGCCGCTGAATCGCAAGTACCCGCTGAAAGAATTGATGGCGGCCTGCAAGCGTTACAGCGACAACATCACCCACCGTCACAACACCATTACCATGGAATATGTGATGCTGCGTGATGTGAATGACAAACCGGAACATGCCCGTCAGCTGGTCAAGCTGCTTAACGGTATTCCGGTGAAGGTCAACCTGATCCCGTTCAATCCTTTTCCCCATGCCGGTTACGAACGGTCACGGAAAAGCGATATTCTGGAATTTCATAAGTACCTGAATGACAATGGATTGCTGACCACCGTAAGGACAACGCGCGGTGACGATATCGATGCCGCCTGTGGTCAGCTGGTGGGGCAGGTGCAAGATCGGACCCGGCGCAGTGAGCGCTGGAAGCAATCCATTTTTCATCGCTCCGAACAAACCGATAACAACACAGCGCAAGCGCAATGAGACGTTTTTTTCGGGTTTTTCCAGGTCTGCTGATCGCAGGCCTGTTGGCCACCGGGTGTGTCACGGTGGAATCGGGGCAACGGGAAGTCAATCTGGATGATGCGGTGAGCAGCCGCGTGGCGGCCGGGCTGCAGTACCTGCAGCAAGGCGATCCTGCCGAGGCCCGTCGTCATTTCTCCCGGGCTCTTGAGCATAAAGATGACAGCGCCGTGGCGCACAATGCCATGGCTCTGCTCTACAAATACGAGAATGACCCGGAGCGGGAAGAATTCCACTACAAAAAAGCTTTGCGGGCAGATCGTGATTACGCGCCGGCGCTGAACAACTACGGCACCATGCTGTACAGCCGGGGCGCTTATCAGGAAGCGCTGGAAAAGTTCAAGCGCGCCGCGAACGACCCGTCCTACCAGGGCCGCGGCAGTGCCTGGTCGAATATAGGCCGCTGTTACCGTCAGCTCGGTAATGACGAGGCGGCACAAAAGGCGTTTGTGAAAGCCATTCGCCTCGACCCCCGGGCCGTGATGCCGAATCTGGAACTGGCGGAGCTGTATTTCCGGCAGGATCGTATGCGTCTGGGGTGGGATTATTATCAGCAGTATCTGCAGCGCAGTGGCCGCCAGAGTGCCCGGTCACTATGGCTGGGCATTCGCCTTGCCAGCGATCTGGGGTACGCGGATCAGCAGTCCAGCTATGAGCTGGCACTGGAAAATATCTATCGTCGCTCAGCGGAATACCGCGAGTGGCAGAATTGGAAAGCCTCTCAGGAGAGCGGGAAATGAGCGATAACATGGTCGTGCTACCGGGTGAACGTTGTCGCAAAGCCCGTGAGGCACTGGGCTGGACCCCTGCCGAAGCGGCAAAGCGCATGCACCTTTCCCAGAGTTACCTGGTGGCTCTGGAGGCCGATGATTACGAGCGTCTGCCCGAAGCAACCTTCGTTAAAGGGTATCTGAAAAATTACGCCAAGCTGTTGGGACTGCCGGCGGATGAAATCGCCAACACCTTCCAGCAGATGGTGAACGATGATGCCTTCGACAAGCCGCTGGATCTGCCCAAGATGGCCCCGCCGCCGTCCGTGTGGCGCAAGCCGTTGCTGGCGGTGGTGGCGCTGCTGGTCGTGGTGGCGTTACTGATCTGGCTGTGGCCGGAAGAGGAAGCGCTGGCGCCATTGTCCAACTCTGGCATGAATACACCGGAAGAGCGTGCGTCTGTTCCGGCCGATGAAGAGGTCGGCGGCGAAACTGGCCCTTTTTCCAGTGAGCAGGAGCCGGCCCCGGAGCAGGGCGCCGGTGACCCGCTCGCCCCCCAATCCCTTGACGATACCGCCAACGACGACCAGCCTGAAGAGACCGGGGCTGCGGTAGACGGCGAAGGCGTAGAGAGTGCAGACAGTGCGGACCGAGTCGAAAGCAGCGACGAACCGGCCCCGAGCATGCTGGCCGAAAACGGCCTGGACCGCCTGTTGATGGCTTTCTCCGGCAACTGCTGGATCAGCGTCAAGGACGCCACCGGCCGCACCCTTCGCCAGGGTGAGCAGCAGGGCGGCACCTCTTTGCAGCTGGATGGCAAAGGGCCGTTCAGCCTGACCCTGGGTGATGCCGGTGCCGTTGATGAATTGATCCTCAACGGTGAGGTTGTCACCTTACCGACGAATTCCCCCGGTACAGTTGTGCGAGTCTCCATTCCCTGATTCGCGAGGGCAGAAACACCATGGAACCGGAAGTCAAAATCCAGCGCCGCAAGACCCGTCAGATCTTTGTTGGCAATGTCCCGGTGGGCGGCGATGCCCCCATCTCCGTGCAAAGCATGACCAACACCGAAACCTGCGATGTGGACGCCACGGTTGGCCAAATCCGCCGCTTGCAGGATGCCGGTGTGGATATCGTGCGGGTATCGGTGCCCAGCATGGAGGCTGCCGAGGCGTTCGGAAAGATTCGCCAGCAGGTGGATGTGCCGCTGGTGGCGGATATTCACTACGACTACAAGATTGCTCTGGCCGTGGCAGAACGGGGCGTGGATTGCCTGCGTATCAATCCGGGCAACATCGGGCGCGAGGACCGCATCAAGGCAGTGATTCAGTGCGCCAAGGACAAGGGATTGCCGATCCGTATCGGCGTCAACGCCGGCTCCCTGGAAAAGGAATTGCAACGTAAATACGGCGAGCCCACGTCCGATGCCCTGGTGGAATCCGCCATGCGCCATGCGGACATTCTCGACCGCTATGATTTTCAGGACTTCAAGGTCAGTGTGAAGGCCTCCAATGTCTTTATGACCCTGCAGGCCTACCGCAAGTTGTCTGCCCAGCTGGAGCAGCCCCTGCACCTGGGTGTCACCGAAGCGGGGACCTTCCGTTCCGGCACGGTGAAATCCGCCGTGGCGCTGGGCGCACTGCTCATGGAAGGGATCGGCGATACCATCCGCATTTCCCTGGCCGCCGACCCGGTGGAAGAAGTGCGGGTCGGTTTTGATATTCTGAAAAGTCTGAACCTGCGCAAGAAAGGCGTGAATATCATCGCCTGCCCCAGCTGTTCCCGGCAGAACTTCGACGTGATCAAGACCGTCAACGAGCTGGAAGCCCGCCTGGAGGACATCAATGAGTCCGTGGATCTGGCTGTCATTGGCTGCCTGGTGAATGGCCCCGGCGAAGCCCGGGAAGCGGATGTGGGCCTCACCGGCGGCACGCCCAACAACCTGTCCTATGAAGACGGAAAGAAAAGCCACCATGTGACCGCGGAGAATCTGGTCGATGAACTGGAGCGCATGGTGCGGGCCAAGGTGAAGAAACAGCGCGAAGACGAAGCCAAAGGCATTATTGCCAGAAGCGAATAACAAGTCGGACGTCGCGAGTCGGACGTCCGACTTTTTTACCAAGGACATTCAGTGAGCAAGAAGATTACCTCCATCCGCGGGATGAACGACATCCTGCCGGAACAGACCGGTCTTTGGCAGTGGCTGGAAGACCGGGTGCGCGGCGTGCTGGCCAGCTACGGCTACCAGGAAATCCGCATGCCGGTGGTCGAGCAGACCGACCTGTTCAAGCGCAGCATCGGTGAAGTCACCGATATCGTCGAAAAAGAGATGTACACCTTCGAGGACCGCAACGGCGACAGCCTGACCCTGCGCCCGGAAGGAACCGCCAGCTGCGTGCGTGCCTGCGAGCAGCATGGTCTGTTGTATAACCAGACCCAGCGCCTCTGGTATACCGGCCCCATGTTCCGCCACGAGCGCCCCCAGGCTGGCCGCTACCGCCAGTTTCACCAGATCGGTGTGGAAGTGTTCGGCATTGGCGGCCCGGATATCGATGCCGAAGTGATCCTGCTCACCGCCCGACTCTGGAAAGCCCTGGGCCTGGCAGACAAGGTCACCCTGGAGCTCAATTCCCTGGGCGACAGTGAAGACCGTGCCCGCTATCGCGATGCCCTGGTGGAATACCTGAAGACCCATTTCGACCGTCTGGATGAAGACTCCCAGAAGCGTCTGGAGCGCAGCCCCCTGCGCGTACTGGACAGCAAGGACCCGGGTACCCGCGAAGTGCTCCAGGATGCGCCGCAGCTGGCGGAATACCTCAATGCCGATGCCCGCGAGCACTTTGACGGCCTGAAAGCCTTGCTGGATGCTAACGGCATTGCTTATAAAGTGAACCCCTATCTGGTGCGCGGTCTGGATTATTACGGCAAGACCGTGTTCGAGTGGACCACCGAAGCGCTGGGCGCCCAGGGCACTGTGTGTGCCGGTGGCCGTTACGATGGTCTGGTGGAACAACTGGGCGGCAAACCCACCCCCGGTGTAGGCTTTGCCATGGGCGTGGAACGGCTGATTCTGTTGATTGAGCAGGAAAAGCCGGAACTGTCTGCCCCTGTGGACGTCTATGTGATGGCCATGGGCGATGTGCTGGCACCGACCATGGCCCTGGCTGAACAGTTGCGCGATGCCTTGCCCGGTCGCGGCATCCAGCTGCATTGCGGCGGTGGAAGCTTCAAGAGCCAGATGAAAAAGGCGGACCGCAGCGGTGCCGCCGTCGCCCTGATCATGGGTGAAGATGAATTGGCCAGCGGTGTGGTTACGGTGAAGCCGTTACGTGGGCAGGCCGAACAGAAACAGGTCGCCCAGGGCGATGTCACCAACGCGCTGATATCATTTCTGGAATAAAACGATTTGCGGCAGGCGGCAAACGTCATGACGCGATCACACAGGAACAGCAACGGCGCTGATCGTGTCGCCGTGTAAAACGTGTTCCTCACCGGCGTGAATGGCAATGCCGGGTAAACGCAATACCCAAGCGTCGGGAAGAATGCTTCCCGGCAATAAAAACGAAAGGAGAGCAGGGTGGTCGATTACATCCGCGACGAAGAAGAGCAGGTTGAACGCATCAAGGCCTGGTGGCAGGAAAACGGGACTGCGGCAGTCATCACCGTGGTGCTGGCGGTGGCGGCACTGATCGGCTGGCGCCAGTGGCAGGGCCACCAGGGTGAGCAGGCAGCCGAGGCTTCCACCGAATACCAGGTCATGCTGGAAGCCCTGTCTGCCAATCCCATGGACAAGGCGGTGATCAATGACAAGGCAGACCTGCTGATTGAGGATTTCGGCAGCAGTGCTTATGCGGATTATGCGCGTCTTGCCAAGGCCAGCCTGGCCGTACAGGACGGCGATTACGACACGGCGGTGAGTTTGCTCCAGCCAGTGGCGGATGACGGTGCCACCGATGCGCTGAGTTACACCGCCAGCCTGCGTCTGGCGCGGGTGTTTCTGCAACAGCAGGCCTGGGACAAGGCCGATGCCCAGCTTTCCGGGCGTTTCCCGGACGCCTTCAATGGCATGGCGCTGGAGCTGAGAGGGGATCTGGCCAAGGCTCAGGGCGAGGCAGAGCAGGCCCGTGATCTGTATGCGCAGGCCCTGGATGTCCTGCAGGACGGTGGTGAAAAAGACCGTGTGCAGATGAAACTGGACGACTTGAAAAGCGCTTCCTGATGAAATTTCTCTTCCCCATCGTGCTGGCCGGCCTGGTGCTGGCCGGCTGTAGCTCCAACCCCAATGCCATTGAACCCAATGACCTGCCGGACTTCGAGGCCACTTACAAGGTCAAGCGGCTCTGGAAAGAAGGTGTGGGTGACGGGGTGGAAGACAGCCAGCTGTCCCTGCGCCCGGCGGTGACCGAACAGCAGGTCTTTGCCGGCGATGTGTTCGGCAACGTCTATGCGGTCAGCCGTGATGAGGGCAAGCGCCAGTGGCGGGTGAAGACCGAAGACCGCATTGCCGGTGGTTTTTATGCCGGTTACGGCATGGTGCTTTACGGTACCCGTGAAGGCATGGCAGTGGCCCTGTCCATGGAAACCGGTGAGACCCTCTGGCGCACCCGGTTATCCGGTGAGGCCCTGGCCATCCCGACCAGCGATGGCAGCATTGCGGTTTTCCAGACCCAGGACGGCCATGTAAATGGCCTGGATGCCGAGACCGGGGAACAGATCTGGGACTATGAAACCCCTGTGCCGACCCTGACGTTACGCGGCCTGGCGCAGCCTACCCTGGACAACGGCAAAGTCTATGCCGGCTTCGCCAATGCCAAGCTGGCGGCGCTGGATCTGGAAAATGGCGTTCCCCTCTGGGAACAGCGTATTGCCGAGCCCACCGGGCGTTCCGAACTGGATCGTCTGGTGGATGTGGACGGTAACCTGATCGTGGAAGGCGGCGGTGTGTTCGCGGTGACCTTCCAGGGCAAGGTCGCCGTGGTCGACCAGGAAAACGGTCGTCCGTACTGGGACAAGGAAATGTCCAGCGCCCAGACCATCAGCACCCGCAATGGCAGCCTGTTCGTGGCAGACGACAAGGGCGTGGTGCGCGCAGTGGATATGCGCAGTGGCAGCGTTCTGTGGAAGCAAGACAAGCTCTATGGTCGCCGTCTTACCGGGACCTCTGTGCAAGGCAACCACCTGGCGGTTGGCGATTTCGAGGGCTACCTGCACTGGCTGGATGTGGATGACGGCAGCCTCGTCGCCCGCAAACGTCATGATCGTGATGGCTTTGCCGGCACCGCGGTCAGCTACGACGGTGTGCTCTACGTGCTCAGCTATGATGGCAAACTGGCCGCGTACCAACTGAAAGAACGTTAATCTTTACAGAGGGAGCGGCGCAGTGGCCGCTCCCTCTGTGCCTTCCCCTGTTTTCCTGATTTTCTTCTCTCCGCCTCTACCACCGAATTGCGTTACCATAGCGCCTAGACATCCTTGCAGAGACATCTATGAAACCGGTCATCGCCCTGGTGGGGCGGCCCAATGTGGGCAAATCCACCCTGTTCAACCGACTCACCCGAACCCGTGACGCCCTGGTAGCGGATTACCCGGGCCTGACCCGTGACCGCAAATACGGTGACGGCAGACTGGGGGACTACCTGTACACCGTGGTGGACACCGGCGGTATCGGCGAGAACGATGATGGCATTGATGCGCCCATGACAGAGCAGTCATTGATGGCGGTGGGAGAGGCGGACCTGGTGTTGTTCCTGGTGGATGGCCGGGCCGGTCTGACCGCCGCCGATGAGCAGATCGCCATGGAGCTGCGCAAGCTGCCCAAGCCCACCTATCTGGTGGTGAACAAGACCGATGGCATCGACCCGGATACGGCCATGGCCGATTTCTATACCCTCGGCCTCAATGAGGTGTTGCCCATCGCAGCTGCCCATGGCCGGGGTGTGCGCAGCATGATCGAAACCGTGCTGGCGGCCTTTCCGGACCTGGAGCCCTATTACGATGAACAGGGCGAACCGGTGGATACCAACGACGGCAGCATCCGTGTGGCCGTGCTGGGTCGTCCCAATGTGGGCAAGTCCACCCTGATCAACCGCATGCTGGGGGAAGAGCGTGTGGTGGTCTTCGATCACGCCGGCACCACCCGGGACTCCATCGAGATCCCCTTCGAGCGCATGGACAAGGCCTATACCCTGATCGATACCGCCGGGGTAAGGCGCCGTGGCAAGGTCGCCGAAATGGTGGAAAAATTCTCCGTGATCAAGGCGCTGCAGGCGGTGGATGCGGCCCAGGTGGTGGTGCTGGTGATCGATGCCCGTGAAGGCATCACCGATCAGGATCTGCATCTGCTGGGCTATGTGCTCGACAGCGGCCGCGCCCTGATGATCGCCGTGAACAAGTGGGATGGTCTGGATGCGGACCACAAGGAACGGGTGCGCGTGGAGCTGGGACGGCGCCTGGAATTCGCCCCCTGGGTAAAGATCAAGTTTATCTCCGCACTGCACGGCACCGGGGTGGGCGATCTGTGGGGCATGATTGAAAAAGCCTGGGATTCCGCCTTTATCAAGGTAGGCACCAACGAGATGACGCGGATCATGGAAAGTATTACCGCCGGCCATCCGCCGCCGCGTAATGGCCGTTTCCGCGCCAAACTGCGTTACGCGCACCTGGGCGGCAACAATCCGCCTACCATTATCTTGCATGGCAACCGTACCGAATCGTTGCCGATCAGCTACAAGCGCTTTCTGGAAAACCGTTTCCGGGAAGCCTTGAAACTGGACGGCACGCCCATCCGGCTGGAATTCAAATCCGGTTCCAATCCTTTTGAAGGGCGCAAGAACGTACTGACGGATCGCCAGGTGCACAAACGCAAGCGCATGATCAAGCGCTTCAAGAAGTAACCCCGCAGCACGGGGGAGGGGGTCGCATCAAACGTCGGGGATCGTGGGGCAAACATTGGGGGCAAGGTTTGCTGGTCGTGGCCTGTGGGCAGAGCGTGCAGGCCATGGAGCCCATGATGCCACTGGCGGATGCCCCGGCCATGGTGCTGACCCCCGCCCGTCTCAGCCAGCCCCAGTCCGAGGCGCCTGCCAGCGTCACCGTCATTGACCGTAATCTGATCGAAGCCAGCGGCGCCCGTGAGCTTTATGAAGTGCTGCGGCTGGTGCCGGGCATGTCAGCGGTCAAAGTGGATGGCAACGTGCCCACGGTGGCCTACCACGGTACCCAGGCCCGGGACTCACGCCGCATGCTGGTGCTGCTGGATGGCCGTAGCCAGTATCAGCCCGGCCTGGCACGGGTGAACTGGAATGACATGCCGGTAGACATCCGTGATGTGGAGCGCATCGAAGTCACCCGTGGGCCCGCCGCCGCCGCCTATGGTGCCAACGCCTTTACCGCGGTCATCAACATCATTACCCGCGATCCCCGTGATATCAGCAAACACACCCTGGCGATACAGGGCGGCAATAACGGCATCCGTGATGGCTATGCCTCCGCCGCCGGCCGCACGGACAGCGGTGCCTGGCGGGCGTCCCTGTCCCGGCGCGCGGATGACGGTTACGACGAACCCTTTGAAGGCCGCGAGCTCAACGACGCCAAGCGGATTGAAACCCTCAATGGGGAATGGGTTCATGAACTGGATGGCCAGAATACCCTGATCCTGCAGGCCGGCGGCAGCCAGAGCCGGCTGGAGCGCCAGCAGGAAGCGGGGGTGCAGGATCTCGGCAGCTACCAGCAGGACCCGGTGCAACAGGGTCAGCGCACCTTTGCCTCCGTGCAGTGGCAACACACCTTCAATCAGTCCCACCAGTTGCAAGTGACCAGCTATGGCCAGTACACCCGGGATGTGACCGATTTTTCCGTGTGCTACCGGGATCCGCTCACCGGCCAGTTCGGGCCGGGCGGGGGCGTGCTGTTTTCCCGGGAGCTGCGCGAGCTGTATCTGGAAAATGATCGGGATGTGGGGGCCACCTTTGCGGCGGCCCAGACGGATCCGGATTTCGCCAACCGCTACGCGACTTTGCAGGCAGCCAATGCACCTTTCTGTGCCGGCAGTGCGCTGGATATCGAGGAAGAACGCTATGACCTGGAAATCCAGGATACCCTGCAGATGGGCGACCGGGTGCGGTTGGTCAGCGGCCTGAATTTGCGCCATGACCGGGTGAGCTCCGACAGCTATCTGTCCGGCACCTACGACAACGTCAGCTACCGCGCTTTCGGTAACCTGGCGGTGGATCTGCTTCGTCCGCTGACCCTGAATCTGGGCGGCTATTGGGAGCGGGATCGCATTTCCGGGCAGCATTTCAGCCCCCGCCTGGGGCTGAACTGGCGAGCCGCGCCGGGCCACAGTTTCCGCTATGTATTTTCCAAGGCCCTGCGCACCCCGGATATTTATGAGGACCAGGCGCGTACCAATATTCGGGCCCGCGAGCTGTCGCCGCTTTTTGCGGCCAATACGGAAGCCCTGCTGGGCTGGTCCCCGGCCAATTTCTTTATCACCCAGACCAGCCCTGGCACGCTCAAGCCGGAGCGCATTCGCTCCTGGGAGCTGGGATACTATGGGCAGTTCTCCGGCCTGGAGCTGGACGTGCGCTATTTCCAGGAAGCGCTCACCGACCTGCTCAGCCATGCCCTCAACCCCTTCGAGTTCGAGCCCAATAACGAAGGCCGTGTGGACCATCAGGGTACCGAAGCCCAGTTGAGTTGGCGGCCGGGCGTGAACCATTTACTGAGACTGACCGGGGCCCACATCCATACCCGCGTCAACAAGAAGACAGAAGGGCGTCTGGCCGCCCGGGATAGTGCCAGTGCCCTGTGGGCCTGGCAGTTGAGCGACAACTGGGGCCTGTCCAGCGCCTATTATCTCGCCAACGACTACAACGACAATGTGTTCGAGCGTGTGGACCTGCAGGTGCGTTTGCGGCATCGGGTAGGCGGCACGGAGCTGGAATGGAAAGGGGTGGTTCAGCATGCTCTGAACAAGCAGCCCGTGGTCTTCCAGGAAAACCGTTATCAGGAAGACCGTTTCTGGTTGGGACTGGCGGTGAGGATCTAGGGATGAACAGGCAGGGACGCCTCATCCTGTTGGTGTGGCTGGCCTGGCTGGCCCCGTCCCTGTGTGCCCAGACCCTGTTGCCGATTCACGTTCTCGCCGATGAGGGTCCCTTCCGGGACAGTTTTATTCAGGCGCTGGACGCCGCCGCGATACCGCCCCTGACCCGGGTGGCGGATCCGCAACAGGCAGAACTGCTGATCGCCATCGGTGATCGACAGTTCCGTCGCGCCCAGAAACTGGACAAGCCCTTGCTCGGCGTCTACGTGAGCCGCTCGGCAGTTGCCCTGGCTCAGCGCAAGCGTTGCCAGTGTCAGGGCATCTGGGCCGGGGTGGCGTTGCACGATCAGTTAGCCATGCTGGAAGTGATGATGCCCCTGGCCCGCCGGGTGGGAGTCATTGTCGGCCCGGAAAGTGCCTGGACCCCGGGCATGGTTCAGGATTATCAGGGGCGGCTGGGCCTCACCCTGTTGCCCGTGTCGTCGGTTGAAGTGTTGGGGGATCGGCTCCGGGAGCGGCTGGCCGACTTCGACGCCCTGTTGCTGCCGGTGGATGGTCAGCTGTTCGGTCCCGATACGGCCAAGCTGATTCTGCTGACCAGCTACCGGTTGCGCCGGCCTGTGTTCGGTCCGGATCAGGCCTATGTCCAGGCGGGCAGTGTGGCCAGTCTGTATGCCAGTGGGGCGGATCTGGTGGCGGAGACGCTGGTGCATCTGCAGTTCTTTCACAACAGCCGGCGGTTACGCCGCTCCGGCTTTGTTCATACCCCGACCATCGCCGTCAACGAACACGTGGCTAACAGCTTTGACATGGTTTTCCACGACATCGAATCCCTCCGTGACGCCATGGAGGCCTCTCCATGAGAAAAGGCACCGTGAAAAAGGGGGCGGGAATCCGCAAGCAGCTGCAGCTTCTCGGCCTGGTACCGGCTCTGATCATGCTGCTGCTGTTGCTGGTCGCTCTGACCTGGCAGCGCTTCGAGGATGCGGACCGGGAGCTGCGGGAACTGGGCAGTTATCTGGCCCAGCAGATTGCCTCCTCCTCGGAGTACGGGGTGCTGGCAGGCAACTACAATGACCTGCGCCGTCAGGCACGGCTGGCCATGCAGCAGGCGGACCTGCAGTACGTGGTCTTCCACGACGGCGAGGGCAAGGTGTTGCTCTACGAAGGGCGAGACCAGAAGCAGGATCACAGCGATGTCCTGGAGTTCCACTCCGGCATCTACCGCCAGCCGGTCTCCGACGGTGACCCACTCCAGGAAAAGGCCGCAGACAGCAATCCCGAGCGGATCGGTGAAGTCGTGCTGGGCATGTCCAGCGCCCGGTTACTGGCGCGGCAGAAAGAAATTTTATTGGCCAGCCTGCTCCCCGCCCTGTTCGCCATCATCATTGGCCTGTGGATCGCCCATTACCTGGCTCGCCAGATCGCCTCCCCCCTGGGGTATCTCTCCGGTTTGCTGCGCACCCTGCGCAATGGCGACTATCAGGTGCGTGGCAGCAGTTATCTGCGCGGCGAGCTGGCCGAGCTGCAGGATGATATCAACGAGCTGGCCGGTAGCCTGGAAGGGGCCCATCGGGAGCAGCAGACGGCCATCGATAAACTGCGCCATGCCCATCGTCAGGCGCAGACGGCCAGCCAGGCCAAGAGCGACTTTCTGGCCATGATGAGCCACGAGCTGCGCACGCCCATGAACGGGGTGCTGGGCATGCTGCAATTGCTGGAAGAAACCGCCCAGAGCGAAGAGCAAAACGAATACACCCGCGCAGCGCTGGAATCCACCGGACATCTGCTGGATGTGATCAACGACATCCTCGATTTTTCCCGCATCGAAGCCGGGCGCATGGATCTGGATCCGGTCTTTTTCGAGCTGTTGCCATTGCTGGAAAATTGTGTGGCCACCTTCCGCTACATGGCGGAGAGCAAGGGGCTGTACCTGCGTCTGGACAATGCCGGGATGCTGGCCGGCAAAATGGTGCGCAGCGACCCCACCCGGTTACGGCAGGTGCTCAACAACCTGATTTCCAATGCGGTGAAATTTACCCAGGAAGGGGGTGTGGCCCTGGAAATCACCGCAGAGCAGATTCGCGATGACTGGCTGGACCTGACACTGGCGGTACATGACACCGGGATCGGTATCCCCCAGCATCGCCAGAGCGACCTGTTCAAGGCCTTCTCGCAGATTGATTCGTCCACCTCCCGGCGCTTTGGGGGCACCGGCCTGGGGCTGGCTATTGCCCGCCGACTCAGCGAAATGCTGGGCGGCACCCTGACCGTGAGCAGTGCGGAGGGCGGGGGCAGCACCTTTACCCTGTCGTTGCGCTTGCTCTATCGCAGCCAGGCGCCGGCGCCGCTGGCGGTACCCGCGCACGAGGAAGACCGCCGCGGCGGGCTGCTGTTCGGCCTGGTGTTGCTGGTGGAGGATAACGAGGTGAATCAGCTGGTGGCGCGGCGTTTGCTGGAACATATGGGCGTCACCGTGGTGACCGCCAGAAACGGGCACGAAGCCCTGGAAAAAGTCCGTCAGCGGGATTTTGACTGCATTCTCATGGATGTGCAGATGCCGGTGATGGATGGCCTGGAAGCCACCCGGGCCTTGCGGCAATGGGAGCGCGAACGGGGGCGGGCGCCGATCCCGGTGGTGGCGCTCACCGCCAATGCCATGGACGAAGAGCGCGACCGCTGCATGGTGGCAGGCATGAACGCCCACCTGGCAAAACCCTTTCGGCGCCAGCAGCTTACTCGGGTGCTGAGCCCTTATCTGACCCCTGAACACGCTCAACCCGGGCGCTGACCTCGCCGTCCGCCAGGCGGGTGGTGAGCATATCGCCGGCCGCAATCTGCGCAACGGAACGCACCGCCTGTTCGCCCTTGAAGGTAATGCTGTAACCGCGTCCCAGGGTTTCCAGGGGACTGGCGGTGTGCAGCCGTTTGCCCAGATTGCCCAACTGCACTTGCTGTTGCTGGATAAGACGCAGCAAGGGTTGGGGCAAGCGTTTTTCCAGGGTCTGCAGCCGTTGCTGGCGGTCGGCCAGCAACCGTTGTGGAGACTGCCTGACCAGCCGCTGTTGACTGGGGCGCAGGCGGCTCTGCAGCAGTGCCAGCCGTTGTTGCATGTGCCGCTGCAGGCGCCCCTGCAGTTCATCCAGTCGCTGGCTGCTCTGTTCCAGAGAGTGGCGCGGCGAGCGCAGGCGCTGGCTCAGGTGACGCAGCCGTTCCTGGGGCGCGCGCAGCTGCTGGGCCATCACCCAGCGCAGACGCCGGTGCAGGCCGCCCAGCCGTTGTGTGACCACCGACAGATCCGGGCTCACCAGTTCGGCGGCGGCGGACGGGGTCGGTGCGCGCATATCCGCAGCAAAGTCGGTCAGGCCGGTGTCGACCTCGTGGCCCACGGCAGAGACGATGGGAATCGGGCAGGCGGCCACGGCCCGGGTAAGGGCCTCATCGTTGAAAGCCCACAGATCTTCCAGGGAGCCACCGCCACGACCGATGATCAGCACGTCACATTCGTCCCGGCGAACCGCCAGATCCAGTGCCTGGCAAAGTTGCCCCGGGGCATCGTCTCCCTGAACCGCCGCCGGGTAGATCACCACCGGAATGGACGGACAGCGACGTTTGAGTACCTGCAGGATATCGCGGATGGCGGCGCCGCTGGGGGAGGTGATCACGCCGATCTGGCCAGGCCAGGCGGGCAGGGCGCGTTTGTGTTCCTGGGCGAACAGGCCCTCCGCCTGCAACTGGGCTTTCAGCGCCTCGAACTGGGCTTTCAGTGCCCCCTGTCCGGCGGGCTCCATGTGCTCCACCACGATCTGGAAGTTGCCGCGGGGCACGTAGAGGGTGACCTTGGCGCGCACCAGCACCTGCTGGCCATTCTGGGGATTAAAGTCGAGCAGTCGGTTGCGATTTCGAAACATGGCCCCATTAATCTGGGCACGCGAATCTTTCAGACTGAAATACCAGTGGCCGGAAGCCGGACGGGAAAAGTTGGACAGTTCTCCCTGCAGCCAGATGAGCGGAAAGGAGCCTTCCAGCAGGCCCTGGGCTTCCAGGTTCAGTCGGCTGATCGATAGCGGTTCGGCGCGGGATGAAAAGGTCATCGCGGGAGGGTAGCGATTTTCCTCCGACCTTGCCAGCGCTCTGATTGTGTACCACGGTGGGTTTGACGTATAATCGCCCGCCTAATTTCCGGGGGTGGCAAAGGTTTGCCGCCTTAACCGGCGGCACCCGGTCCTCCTCCTTAACTCCGGGTGCGCCCGACAGAACCCCAATCAGCGGTTCTGGCCGGGAACCCTCTCACTTCCTACGGTGCAATATGCTCAGAATCGTGCAAGAAGCATTGACGTTCGACGACGTTCTGCTTGTACCCGCCCATTCCAATGTGCTGCCCAAGGATGTGTCCCTGAAATCGAAACTGACCCGGGACATCGCCCTCAATATTCCGCTGGCGTCAGCAGCCATGGATACGGTCACCGAGCACCGCCTGGCTATTACCATGGCTCAGGAAGGGGGCATCGGCATTCTCCATAAAAGCATGGAAATTGCCGACCAGGCCCGTAACGTGCGGATGGTAAAGAAATACGAATCCGGCGTTGTCAAAGATCCGATCACCGTCAGCCCGGACACCACCGTGGCCGAGCTGCTGCGCATCACCGAAGCCAACAAGATCTCCGGTGTGCCGGTCGTGGAAGGCGATCAGGTGGTGGGCATCGTGACCAGCCGTGACACCCGCTTCATCACCAATTACGACCAGTGCGTGAAAGACATCATGACCGGCAAGGACCGGCTGGTGACCGTGCAGGAAGGCGCCGGTGCAGATGAAGTCCAGGCGTTGCTGCACAAACACCGCATCGAAAAAGTGGTGGTGGTGAATGGCAGCGGTGAGCTGCGCGGCATGATTACCGTGAAAGACATCGAAAAAGCAGCCAAGTACCCCAACGCCTGCAAGGACTCCCAGGGACGCCTGCGGGTCGGTGCAGCCGTTGGCACCGGTGCCGGTACCGACGAGCGCGTTGCCGCTCTGGTAGAAGCCGGTGTGGACGTGATCGTGGTGGATACCGCCCACGGTCATTCCCAGGGCGTAATCGACCGGGTGGCCTGGGTGAAGAAGCACTTCCCCGAGGTGCAGGTGATCGGCGGCAACATTGCCACCGCCGCCGCCGCCAAGGATCTGGTTGCCGCCGGTGCGGATGCTGTGAAAGTGGGCATCGGCCCGGGCTCCATCTGTACCACCCGTATCGTGGCCGGTATCGGCGTGCCGCAGATTACGGCCATTTCTGATGTGGCCGAAGCGCTGAAGGGCACCGATGTTCCCTTGATCGCTGACGGCGGCATCCGCTTCTCCGGTGACATTTCCAAGGCCGTTGCCGCCGGCGCCAGCGCCATCATGATCGGCTCCCTGCTGGCCGGCACGGAAGAAGCGCCGGGGGATGTGGAACTGTTCCAGGGCAGCTACTACAAGGCATACCGTGGCATGGGTTCCATGGGCGCCATGTCCGGCTCCACCGGTTCTTCCGACCGCTACTTTCAGGATGCCGCCGCCGGTATCGAGAAGCTGGTGCCGGAAGGCATCGAAGGCCGGGTACCCTACAAGGGCCCCATGAGCGCCATCGTCCACCAGCTGATGGGCGGCCTGCGTGCCTCCATGGGTTACACCGGCTGTGCCACCATCGAAGAGATGCGCACCAAGCCGGAATTCGTGAAAGTCACCAACGCGGGCATGAAGGAATCCCACGTGCACGATGTGACCATCACGAAAGAGGCGCCGAACTACCCGGTGGGCTGAAGTCCATCACGCTTCGACATGTTTTATTGATTCAGGGCCGGCGCTGCCGGCCCTTGTATTTACAGCCTGCCAGCCAGGCGCCAGCGGAAAGCGAGCCATGAAAGATATCCATGCCCAGCGCATCCTGATTCTGGACTTCGGTTCCCAATACACCCAGCTGATTGCCCGCCGGGTGCGGGAAATCGGCGTGTACTGCGAAATCCGGGCCTTCGACATGACCGCCGAGGAGATCCGCGAATTCGCGCCAAAGGGCATTATCCTGTCCGGTGGCCCGGAATCCGTCACCGCCGCAGAAACCCCCCGTGCCCCGGAAGCGGTGTTCGAGGCCGGTATCCCGGTGCTGGGCATCTGCTACGGCATGCAGACCATGGCCGAGCAGCTGGGCGGCAAGGTCATTGCCGGTGAAAAGCATGAATTCGGCTACGCGCGCGTGGAAAAGGCGGAAAAGAATCGCCTGCTGGACGGCATTGTCGACCACGAAGAACAGGGCAAGGAATACCTGGATGTTTGGATGAGCCACGGTGACCGTGTCGGCGAAATGCCTGCCGGGTTCGTCACTACCGCCACCACCGGCAGCTGCCCCATCGCTGGCATGGCTAACGACGAAAAACGCTTCTATGGCATCCAGTTCCACCCGGAAGTGACTCACACCCTGCAGGGCGGTCGTCTGCTGGAACGCTTCGTGCGTGAACTGTGCGACTGTGAAGCCCTGTGGACCCCGAGCAACATCATCAACGATGCCATCGACACCATCCGCGAGCAGGTGGGCACCGATGAAGTGATCCTGGGCCTGTCCGGCGGGGTGGATTCCTCCGTGGTGGCGGCGCTGTTGCACAAGGCCATTGGCGACCAGCTCACCTGTGTATTTGTGGACAACGGCCTGCTGCGTCACCAGGAAGGTGACCAGGTCATGGAAATGTTCGCCGACAACATGGGCGTGAAAGTGATCCGCGTGGACGCGGAAGACAACTTCCTGGGCAAGCTGGCCGGCGAAGCGGACCCGGAAAAGAAGCGCAAGATCATCGGCAACACCTTCATCGACATCTTCGACGAAGAAGCCGGCAAGCTGAAGAACGCCAACTGGCTGGCCCAGGGCACCATCTACCCGGATGTGATCGAATCCGCCGCCAGCAAGACCGGTGGCGCCCATGTGATCAAGAGCCACCACAACGTGGGCGGCCTGCCGGAAGACATGAAGCTCAAGCTGGTAGAACCCCTTCGTGAACTGTTCAAGGACGAAGTGCGCAAGATCGGCCTGGAGCTGGGGCTGCCCTATGACATGGTCTACCGCCACCCCTTCCCGGGGCCGGGCCTGGGCGTGCGTATCCTGGGTGAAGTGAAAAAGGAATACGCCGACACCCTGCGCCTGGCAGACCATATCTTTATCGAAGAGCTGCGCGCTGCCGGCCTGTACCACAAGACCAGCCAGGCGTTTGCCGTGTTCCTGCCGGTCAAGTCCGTGGGCGTGGTGGGCGATGCCCGCCGCTACGAATACGTGGTAGCCCTGCGTGCGGTGGAAACCATCGACTTCATGACCGCTCGCTGGGCGCACCTGCCCTATGAGTTTCTGGAGCTGGTCTCCAGCCGGATCATCAACGAGATCCCCGGCATCAGCCGCGTCACCTACGACATCTCGTCCAAGCCACCGGCCACGATTGAGTGGGAATAAGTCTGAAACCGGCTAAACCCACCCTGTAGGAGCGTGGCTGGCGGTGCGATTCGCCTTCCCGGCGGCAAGCATCCCGCCGCCAGCCACGGGAATATACCGGTCCGGGCGCTTGAAAAGTGTCCGGATTTGCTTAAAATACGCTCCCTTGCCGGTTTTCAGGCGCTGTTATGCAGTGGCCTGGCAGGAGAGAGACCGCTCAACCGGCCAGAATTCATTCCGTTTCAGTCAGTTGCGCACGCCGGCCGCAGGGGTCGGGGTTGTTGTGCCCGTTGTGGTGGCATACAATGCGCGCCTATTTACTGAGGCGATGAGGCGACTCGTCTCGTTTTCGATAACAGATTGGAGGTTCACGACATTAAGCGTGGAGGCAAAGGCCGCGAGCAGCGCGCCAATATAAATCAGCAAATCCAGGCAACCGAAGTACGGTTGATTGATGTGGACGGTGAGCAGGTCGGTATTGTGACCCTGCAGGAAGCGCTGGAGAAAGCCACCGCAAAACAGCTGGATCTGGTGGAAATCTCCCCTGGTGCGGAACCGCCGGTTTGCCGAATCATGGATTACGGCAAACACCTGTTTGAAGCCAAACAGAAGGCCAAGGAAGGGCGCAAGAAACAGCGCCAGACCCAGGTCAAGGAAATCAAATTCCGTCCCGGCACCGACATTGGTGACTATGAGGTGAAACTGCGTAACCTCATTCGTTTCCTCGAGGCCGGCGACAAAGCGAAAATCACCGTCCGTTTCCGCGGCCGGGAGATGGCTCACCAGGAACTGGGCCGGGAGCTTCTCGCACGTGTCGAGAAGGACCTGGAAGAATACGGTTCCGTTGAGCAACGTCCGAACATGGAAGGGCGCCAGATGATCATGGTGCTCAGCCCGGGCAAAAAGAAGAAGCAGTCCTGATCGACTGTTTAATTAATTCACCAACTTGAGAAGGTACCATGCCTAAAATCAAGACAAATCGTGGGGCTGCCAAGCGTTTCAAGAAAACCGCCTCCGGTTTCAAGCGCAAGCAGGCATTCAAAAACCACATCCTGACCAAGAAGTCTTCCAAGACTATCCGTCAGCTGCGTCCGAAAACCGAGGTACATGATTCTGATGTAGCTCTGGTTAAACGCATGATGCCCTACGCATAACTGATACGGTTTTTGGAGACTGAAAAATGGCACGAGTAAAGCGTGGTGTGCAGGCCCGTCGCCGGCACAAGAAGATTCTCAAGCAGGCTAAAGGCTACTACGGTGCCCGCAGCCGTGTATTCCGTGTAGCGGTTCAGGCCGTTACCAAAGCCGGTCAGTACGCGTACCGCGACCGTAAGGTTCGCAAGCGTCAGTTCCGTCGTCTGTGGATTGTTCGTATCAACGCCGCTGCGCGTCTGAACGGCCTGTCCTACAGCCGCATGATCGATGGTCTGAAAAAAGCGTCCATCGAAGTTGACCGTAAAGTACTGGCGGACATCGCTGTCCGCGATCAGGCAACCTTTAGCGCTTTGGCCGAAAAAGCCAAAGCGAGTCTCACCGCCTGATTACTGTTTCGTCCTAGACAAAACAGCATACTCAACGGGGGAAGAGCTCGCGCTCTTCCCCCGTTTTTGTTTGAAAAAAAGACCAGTTGAAAGTTGAAAGTATAAAGTTGAAACGCGATTGGGGTTTAATGCCAATCGAATGGCTCTTTCCCCGCGGGGCATGGGCGCGGCGCGGCTGAAGCGTTGTCGTTAGGAATTTGTTTCAAATCGCGCCTTTTAACTTTGAACTTTCAACTTGCTCCTGATTTAAAGACTGCGGAGTCTTCAATGGAAAATCTCAACGCCCTGGTTGATGCTGCCCTGGCAGACGTCGAACAGGCTGGCGATATCCGGGCCCTGGACGATGTCCGGGTGAAGTACCTGGGCAAGAAAGGCGAGATCAGCGCCCTGATGAAGGGCCTTGGCAAGTTGAGCGCGGAAGAGCGCCCCCAGGCCGGTGCGGTGATCAACGAGGGCAAACAGAAAGTCCAGGATGCCATCGCCACCCGCAAGCATGCCATGGAAGAAGCGGCCCTGGCCCAGCAGCTGGCCAGTGAAACCGTGGATGTGACCCTGCCGGGCCGGGGCGAACTGCCCGGCAATCTGCACCCGGTCACCCGCATGCGTCGCCGCATTGAGGATTTCTTCCTGCGTCTGGGCTTTGATATTTCCGAAGGGCCGGAAGTGGAAGACGACTTCCACAACTTCGAAGCCCTGAATATTCCGTCCCACCACCCGGCGCGGGCCATGCACGACACCTTCTACTTCGGTGACGGCCGTCTGCTGCGTACCCACACCTCGCCGGTGCAGGTGCGGGTGATGGAGCAGGGCAAACCGCCGTTCCGCATCATTGCCCCGGGCCGGGTATACCGTTGTGACTCCGACCTGACCCACACTCCCATGTTCCACCAGGTGGAAGGCCTGCTGGTGGACAAGGACGTCACCTTCGCCGACCTGCGCGGCACCGTGGCGGAATTCCTCAAGTTTGTATTTGAAGTGGAAGACCTGCCGGTGCGTTTCCGCCCCAGCTACTTCCCGTTCACCGAGCCCAGCGCCGAAGTGGACGTGGGCTGTGTCAGCTGTGGCGGTAAAGGCTGCCGGGTGTGTTCCCATACCGGCTGGCTGGAAGTGATGGGCTGCGGCATGGTGCACCCGAAGGTGCTGGAGCACGGCGGCGTGGACGCCAGTGAATACAGCGGTTTTGCCTTCGGCATGGGCGTGGAGCGTCTCACTATGCTGCGCTACGGCGTTAATGACCTGCGGATGTTCTTCGAAAACGACACCCGCTTCCTGTCCCAGTTCGGTTAAGGCGTTTCTGTACCAAGATGCCGCCGTTGGCGCCTTGCTCACAAGGCGAATTCCCCGGCGGCCATACAGAAACTCCCATGATTTAAAGGAATTCGACAATGCGTTTTAACGAAGCCTGGTTGCGGGAATGGGTCAACCCCGCCATCGATACCGACACCCTGGTGAAGCAACTGACCATGGCCGGCCTGGAAGTGGACGCCGTGGAATCCGCCGCCCCGGCCTTCACCGGCGTGGTGGTGGGGCAGGTGGAAAGCTGCGAGCCGCACCCGGATGCGGACAAGCTCAGCGTCTGCCAGGTCACCAATGGCACCGACACCGTGCAGGTAGTCTGCGGCGCGTCCAATGTGCGCACCGGCCTGAAAATTCCCTTCGCCCAGGAGGGCGCGGTCCTGCCTGGCGACTTCAAGATCAAGAAAGCCAAGCTGCGCGGCCAGGAATCCAACGGCATGCTCTGCGGTGCCTCCGAGCTGGGTCTGGAAGACCTCATCGATGGCCTGATGGAACTGCCGGAAGATGCCCCGGTGGGCACCGATGTCCGTGATTACCTGCAGCTCAACGATGCGGTCATCGAAGTGGACCTGACGCCCAATCGTGCCGACTGCCTGAGCGTGCGTGGCATCGCCCGGGAAGTGGGGGTGATGAACCAGAGCCCGCTGGCCAATATGAACATCGACAAGGTGGCCCCGGCCATCGACGACACCCTCACCGTGACCCTGGCGGACAGCGAAGGCTGTCCCCGTTACCTGGGCCGGGTCATCAAGGGCGTCAACGTGAACGCCGCCAGCCCCCTGTGGCTGATCGAGCGCCTGCGCCGCGCCGGCCTGCGCACCATCGATCCCATCGTCGACGTGACCAACTACGTGCTGCTGGAGCTGGGTCAGCCCCTGCATGCCTTTGATCTGTCCAAGCTCAACGGCGGCATCACCGTGCGCAAAGCCAACGCCGAAGAAAAACTGCTGACCCTGGACGACCAGGAGCTGACCCTGCGCGACGACACCCTGGTCATCGCCGATGACAGCGATGCCCTGGCCCTGGCCGGTGTCATGGGCGGCAAGCCGTCCTCCGTCACCAGCGACACCCGGGACATCTTCCTGGAATGCGCCTTCTTCGCGCCCCTGGCCATCGCCGGCAAGGCCCGCTCCTACGGCCTGCACACGGATTCCTCCCACCGCTTCGAGCGGGGCGTGGACCCGCAGCTGCAGAACGAGGCCATCGAACGGGCCACCGCCCTGATCCTGGAGATCGCCGGCGGCCAGCCGGGTCCGGTCAGCGAAGCGGTCGACGAGAGCAAACTGCCGCGCCAGGCGGAAATCACCCTGCGTGCCGACCGCATCGAAGGCCTGCTGGGCATGGGCCTGCCCGCCGAACAGGTTGAAGACATCCTCAGCCGCCTGGGCATGGAAGTGTCCACCCAGGAAAGCGGCAAGGAATGGATGGTGCTCGCTCCCAGCTGGCGTTTCGACATGGCCATCGAAGCCGACCTGATCGAGGAACTGGCGCGCATCTATGGCTATGAAAAGCTGCCCAGCCGGGTGCCGGCCGGTTCCCCCTCCGGCGAGCCGGTGGCCGAGCAGACCGTCAACCAGCGCCGTCTGGGCGACGCCCTGATCGATCGCGGTTACCTGGAAGCGATCACTTACACCTTCGTGGAGCCCGGTCTGCTCAAGCAGGTGGAGCCACGGGTAGAGCCGCTGCAGCTGCTCAACCCCATCTCCACAGACCTGGGCGTCATGCGCACCACCTTGCTGGCCGGCCTGTTCAGCACCGCTCGCCACAACCTGAACCGCCAGGCCGACCGCCTGCGCCTGTTCGAAACCGGCCTGCGCTTCGTGCCAACGGAGCAGGGGCTGGAACAGACCCCAATGATCGCCGGCCTGCTCTACGGCAGCGCCCAGCCGCAGAACTGGGAAGGCAAGCGTCCGGTGGACTTCTTTGACCTGAAAGGGGACGTGGAAGCGCTACTGACCCTGTCCGACGCCGACGCCTTCCGCTTCGAGCCCGGCGAGCATCCGGCCCTGCACCCGGGCCAGACCGCCGCCCTCAAGCGCGATGGCGAGGTGGTTGGCTACCTGGGCCGTATCCACCCGCGCCTGGCCGCCGATCTGGACCTGCCGACCCAGCTGTACGCCTTCGAACTGGCCCTGGCCCCCCTGCAGCAGGGCGTGTTGCCGGCATTTGCCGGAGTCTCCGACCAGCCCCGCATGCGTCGCGATCTGGCCTTTGTCGTGGAAGACAGCGTGCCCGCCGGCGAGTTGGTGGCGGCGGTCCGCAATGCCTGTGACGAACGTCTCACGGGGGTTCGGATTTTTGATATATATCAAGGTGATAGCATCGGTGAAAATCGTAAAAGCCTTGCTTTGGGCTTGACCTTCCAGGACCGTTCGCGCACTCTTAAGGATCAAGAGGTAAACGACCTGGTGGATGCCGTAGTATCCCAGTTAAAACAACAGTTTAACGCCGCCTTAAGGGACTGATTAAGGAAGGGTTAGGGAGCTATTGATGGGAGCGCTGACCAAAGCGGACATGGCCGAGCGTTTGTTCGAAGAGCTTGGCCTGAACAAACGTGAAGCGAAAGAAATGGTGGAGATGTTCTTCGAAGAAATCCGCCATTCGCTGGAAAACAACGTGCCTGTCAAACTCTCCGGCTTCGGCAATTTCGATCTCAGGGACAAGAGTGAACGGCCAGGGCGCAACCCGAAAACCGGTGAGGAAATTCCCATCACCGCCCGCCGGGTTGTCACCTTCCGTCCAGGACAAAAATTAAAACAACGGGTTGAGGCCTATGCTGGAACCAAGTCATAACGACGAATTGCCGGCGATTCCAGGGAAGCGTTATTTCACCATCGGTGAAGTCAGCGACCTGTGTGACGTAAAGCCCCACGTGCTGCGCTACTGGGAGCAGGAATTCCCCCAGCTCAAGCCGGTCAAGCGCCGTGGCAACCGTCGCTACTATCAGCGCCAGGACGTGCTGATGATCCGCCAGATCCGCAGCCTGCTGTACGATCAGGGCTTCACCATCGGCGGTGCCCGCCAGCAGCTCACAGGCGGCGCCAACGCCGAACAGGCCACCCAGTACCATCAGCTCATCAAGCAGATGATCGTGGAGATGGAAGAGGTCCTCGACGTCCTCAAAGCCTCCTAAGCCCCATTCCCGTTGGAGCCTTGCTTGCAAGGCGAAAAAAGCCCCGGCAGCCAAGCTCCCGGGGCTTTTTCATGCCCGCGAGTCGCCGTTGGAGCCCATGCTCGCATGGCGAAGAGCCAACAGCCTTCCGCCAGCCCTACAGCAAACACCCATCCACCTGAACGAATCCCCCATCCCCATAGGCGCGGATACGAGCTCTCAGTCGGCACGGCATAAGCCCGCGTTGTAGCTTGCAGCTTGAAGCTTGTCCCCCCCATCGCTCAAACCCTGACCAATCAGCACTTTACCGGTTCCATCCCCCCATCAAATCCGCTATGATTGCCGCCGCTTTGGTAGCTCTGCCTGCCAAGCACATCTCGGGGCGTAGCGCAGCCTGGTAGCGCACTTGCATGGGGTGCAAGGGGTCGGAGGTTCGAATCCTCCCGTCCCGACCAATCGAGATACAGAGAAGCCCGGCTGGCAACAGTCGGGCTTTTTTGTGTCTGAAATAAACGCTAGGTCTCAGTGTAGGAGCGTCGCTTGCGGCGCGATCTAGTTCTTCCTAACCCGTCCCCGTCCCTGTCATGCGCAAAGCCCGACAATCTTCGTCAGCCAGATACGAAAAGCGGGAAAGATAATCTGGTAGCGTTTATGTCTTGTGATATGGTTCTCACATAAGAATGAACAGCTTTCAGGTAGGGAATGCCTGGGCAAAGAACAGGGGGAGTTTCATGCCGGATTGCCCATTTTGTGCCGCGCCAAACGCACTGGAAGATGGCACAACAATGAATAACGAGCCGGCCTATGTCCGAGAGTATAAATTCCCTATTTCGCCAGGGCATTTACTGATTATTCCCGAAAGGAATGCCAGCGATGGCTTCAGCCTGGCGTATCAGGAGCAGGCCGCAATAACACTATCCGGTAGTATAATCCTTTCCATTCGGTACAGCCCGAATCTCTTGATGTAGTGAGTAGAATCAATGAGCAACACGGAACAACAATTTCTCAAAGAGCTGGACGACAAACTCTGGAAAGCCGCTGACAAACTCCGTTCCAACATGGACGCCGCCAACTACAAGCACGTGGTGCTGGGGCTGATCTTCCTCAAATATGTCTCCGATGCCTTTGTGGAGCGCCAGGAAGACCTGCTTAAGCTGTTCCAGCAGGACAGCGACGACAATATCTACTACCTGCCCCGGGAAGACTTCGACAACGACGCCAACTACCAGCAGGCCCTGGACGATGAACTGGAAGTGCTGGATTACTACCGTGAGGCCAACGTGTTCTGGGTGCCCAAGGCCGCCCGCTGGAAGACCCTGAAGGAAAAAGCCGTGCTGCCCACCGGCACCGTACTGTGGAAAGACGACGCCGGTAACAATGTGAAGCTGCGCTCTGTCTCCTGGCTCATCGACAATGCCCTGGAAGAGATCGAGAAGCACAACAAGAAGCTCAAGGGCATCCTCAACCGCATCAGCCAGTACCAGTTGGAAAACGACACCCTCATCGGGCTGATCAACACCTTCTCCGACACCTCCTTCACCAAGCCGGTATTCGGTGGTGAAAAACTCAACCTGCACAGCAAGGACATCCTCGGCCACGTCTACGAATACTTCCTCGGCGAGTTTGCCCTGGCCGAGGGTAAGCAGGGCGGCCAGTACTACACCCCCAAGAGCATCGTCACCCTGACCGTGGAAATGCTGCAGCCCTATTCCGGCCGCGTGTACGACCCGGCCATGGGCTCCGGTGGCTTCTTCGTCTCCAGCGACAAGTTCATCGAGCAGCACGCCAGCGAACAGCACTACGATGCGGCCGAGCAGAAGAAGCACATCTCCGTGTACGGTCAGGAGGCCAACCCCACCACCTGGAAGCTGGCCGCCATGAACATGGCCATACGCGGCATCGACTTCAACTTCGGCAAGAAGAACGCCAACACCTTCACCAACGACCAGCACCCCGACCTGCGTGCCGACTTCGTGATGGCCAACCCGCCCTTCAACATGAAGGACTGGTGGAGCGAAGCCCTGGCCGACGACGCCCGCTGGCAGTACGGCACCCCGCCCAAGGGCAACGCCAACTTCGCCTGGCTGCAGCACATGCTCCACCACCTGGCCCCCACCGGCAGCATGGCGCTGCTGTTGGCCAACGGCTCCATGAGCTCCAACACCAACAATGAAGGCGAAATCCGCAAGCGCCTGATTGAGGAAGACCAGGTGGAGTGCATGGTGGCCCTGCCGGGACAGCTATTCACCAACACCCAGATCCCCGCCTGTATCTGGTTCCTGACCAAAGATAAGGCCAACGGCATGGTGCGCAACGAGAAGAAGCGTGACCGCCGTGGCGAATTCCTGTTTGTCGATGCCCGCAACCTGGGCTTTATGAAAGATCGAGTGTTGCGTGATTTCATCCATGACGACATCGCCAAAATCGCCGATACCTTCCATGCCTGGCAGCAGGGCGAGGGCTACGAGGATGTGGCCGGCTTCTGCAAATCCGCCACCCTGGACGAGATCAAGAAGCATGATTATGTGCTGACGCCGGGGCGCTATGTGGGCGCGCAGGAGCAGGAGGAGGATGGCGAGCCCTTTGCCGAGAAGATGGCGCGGTTGACGGCGCAGCTCAAGGAACAGTTCGCCGAGAGTGACCGGCTGGAGGCGGAGATCAAGCGGAATCTTGGGGGGCTGGGGTATGAGCTCTGAACAACGGCGTTGGACCAGGAAAGCATTATGAGTCGCTACGATGTGTCCGGCAGTGAGGGGGATTACGAGCCCGGCGCCGAAGGCAAAGTGCTGCGAAACCTCCCGGGGATCACAGACCCCGCAGAAATCAATATTGCCGAAACAGAACTGTTGGAAGATCTCTACACCCGGGTTTTCGACCACTTCCCCGAGGCACTCGACTTTCAAACGCTCTGCCAATGGCATCGAACCTGGTTGGGAAATGTGTATGACTGGGCCGGGCAATACCGGACAGTCAACCTTGCCAAGCCGGATATCCAGTTTGCAACGGCCACCCAGATTGACAAATTGGCAAAGCAATTCGAGCAGCAGTATCTATCCCGCTTTGCGGAGCTGCCCGAAATGAGCGACGAAGCGCTGGTCGCCTTCCTCGCAGAAATGCATGTGGAATTTATACTGATCCACCCATTTCGGGAGGGTAACGGCAGGGTATCGAGGTTACTGCTTGATGTAATGGCTGTGAAAGCCGGTGCGCAGCCGCTGGATTACAGCTTGTGGGACGAACATAAGGACTTTTACTTCAAGGCTATACAGGCCGGTCGGGATGGTGACTATCGGCACGTGGAACGTCTTATTCGTGACGTTATGGAGGAGCAGCAGTGAACGGACTCGTTGAGGCTCAGGAGGCCAGCGTCAGCTTGGCAAAACGGCGGGGGCGCGACTTGAGGCGCTGTTCAATGACCTCGGTGCGCTCACCGGTTTCAATGGCACTGGAGCTGGCTACCGCTCTCAAAATGCGGGCACGGGGAATCGTAACTTTTGCCTTGCCAGTGGACGCTTTACGGATCATCCGTTCGCTCCTGAAATCCATTGATAATGACGTATTATACCACCCTGGACGGGAGGGTGTCTCTCCCGGGGCCGACAAGTTGAGCGGTAAATCTGAGCGGTTATCTGGTAACCCGGAATCCTTATCTAGTCAGTCCGCCCCCTTCTTCGGTGAGCTTGAGCACCAATCCAGTAACCCCGACCTGAAAGCGCGTGAAATGCTGCTCAACCAGTTGCCTGGCCAGTTGGCCGCCCGGGTGGGGACGCCGGGAAAAAGGAGATACAGAGGAATGATTGGACCGGAAGTCATGCACATGTTGAAAGCGCCGGTTGTAGAGCGTGACCGGCTGGAAGCGGAGATCAAGCGGAACCTTGGGGGGCTGGGGTATGAGTGCTGAAACAGCAACTCTTAAAGAGTTGTGTGAGCTTATTGTTGATTGCCCCCATTCAACTCCAAAGTGGACGGAGGAGGGAGTGGTTGTTCTTCGCAATCAAAACATAAGAAACGGGAAGCTTGATTTGTCTAGCCCAAGCTATACTGACGAAAAAGGATATCGAGCAAGGATTAAAAGAGCTGAGCCGCAGGCTGGAGACATAGTCTTTACACGAGAAGCTCCAATGGGGGAGGTTTGCCTTATTCCTGAAGGGTTAAAGTGCTGTTTGGGCCAAAGGCAAGTGCTTCTTCGCCCTAAGAACAGTATTAGCGGTGGGTATCTTTACTGGGCTTTACAGTCCCCTTTTGTTCAACACCAAATTTCATGGAATGAAGGCACAGGAACTACCGTTAGTAATGTCAGAATACCCGTTCTAGAGTCTCTGGATATCCCGAGACAAGAGGGTCGAGAAAGATCTATAGCTAAAATCCTTGGATCTTTATCTAAAAAAGAACAGGTCAACAAAGAAATCAACCAAACCCTCGAACAAATGGCCCAAGCCATCTTTAAAAGCTGGTTTGTGGATTTTGAGCCGGTCAAGGCCAAGATCGCCGCGCTGGAAGCCGGTGGCAGCGAGGAAGACGCCCTGCTTGCCGCCATGCAGGCTATTTCCGGCAAACCCGCCGGCGAACTCGCCCGCCTCCAAACCGAACAACCCGACCATTACACCAACCTCCGCGCCACCGCCGAACTCTTCCCCTCGGCCATGCAGGAGAGTGAGTTGGGGGAGATTCCGGAGGGGTGGGAGGTGTTACCCCTATCTGAAATGGTCGATCTTATTGGTGGAGGAACACCCAAAAAATCCGAATCGTCCTTCTGGAATGGAGATATCTGCTGGTTCTCCGTTAAAGATGCTCCATCTGTGGGCAATGTCTTTGTTGTAGACACTGAAGACAAGATAACAGCGGAAGGATTGAATCGAAGTTCCACAAAATTATTGCCGGTTGGTACAACAATCATCACAGCGCGAGGCACGGTAGGAAAGCTCGCGATAACAGGCACGGTCACCGCAATGAACCAGTCTTGTTATGGTGCTGTTTCAAGCGATAAAACCGGACCGTACTTTAACTACCTTAGGCTATCAGAAGCGGTAGGCACGCTTAAAAGAAACACTCATGGCGCGGTATTCGATACGATAACACGGAGCACCTTTGAAACTGTTTTACAGCCTCGTTCGTGCTTGGCCCTGCGCCAACGCTTCGAGGAAGCGGTGATTCCGATGTTTGAGGCTATCAAAAAAAACCTGCTAGAGAATAACTCTCTCTCTGAGGCCAGAGATTTATTGTTGCCTAAACTTCTTTCTGGCGAGCTGGTAGTTTCTGAAGATGATGCTGAGTTAAACGGCCTCAAGGAAGCTGCCCATGTATAAAGCCCACACCGACCAAAACCGCATCGCTCCAGTGGAAGCCCAACGCTTCACCGATCTGAGCCTTAGCGCCTTCAGAAATGTCTGGATCGCCGCCCGGAAGATCTTTTACAGAAAGGGGCTGAAAGCGGGCTGGCTAGTTGGTGCGGTTTGGAGCTTTGAGTATGAATGATATCCGAAGAAAGGTTGACTTGTACCTCCTGTCTCTGGCGCTTTTGTTTGTTTTTTTTATCGTGATATCCGCACAAATCCCAGATTCTTCATTCTGCGTGAATAGTGTTGCCGACTGGTTGAACTTGGCGAAACGTAATTATCTGACGGTATTGTCAGCTTTGGCATTGCTGTACTGCCTTTTTTCCTATTTCAGCTTTGGATTCAAGCTGAAGGGGGCTACAGATATCCCTTTCGAAGTGACAAAAGTAGAAAATATCAACTATGAGCATCTGACGTTTCTGGCAACCTATGTGGTGCCTTTGATTAGTTTTGATTTCGGCAGCGGTAGACAGATGATTGTGCTTTTTCTTCTTCTGGTAGTGATGGGCATTATTTACATAAAAACAGATCTTTTTTATGCCAATCCTTCGTTGGCATTGCTTGGTTTTCATATATATAGAGCGAATGGAAGCTTTAAGAATGGTGATAGGGAAGGGATTGTTCTTGTGGCCAGGGGAAGAATAAAAGAGGGGCAGAAGCTTTCTTACATAAAACTAGACGAAAAAATTTACTACGTGAAAGGGGGTTAGTATGGATGCGGGGAGACTTAAGGATCGGGTTCAGAGTTTCTTTGATGAGTATGATGACCTTGGGGTTGCAGTCTATGTAGTGGTCAACTAATTCCGGACAGTGATTTAGGTTTTTCTTCGGCCACCGCAGGGGCTATTCCGCCGTTGTAGCTGTGTGGCCTGTGGTGATTGTAGTAACCCATCAGATAGTCACCGATATCTT
>Ga0208470_1000001_pt1 | contig 131730 bp, 103 predicted proteins | sample DeeseametaMP0740_FD_184204 | JGI IMG/M metagenome (GOLD analysis project Ga0208470, IMG submission 184204) | Marine microbial communities from the Deep Atlantic Ocean - MP0740 (SPAdes) | ecosystem: Environmental > Aquatic > Marine > Oceanic | place: South Atlantic Ocean | collected 2011-02-01 | reverse complement strand
CGAGCGTCACGAATCCCGTCGGATTGATAACCAGCTTCGGGGTCGTGCCGGCCGTCAGGGGGATCCGGGTTACACCCGTTTCTTCCTGTCCATGGAAGACGATCTGATGCGTATCTTCGCTTCCGATCGGATCCGCAATATGATGCGCTCGCTGGGGCTTGAGAACGGTGAGGCCATCGAGCATCGCTGGGTGACACGTGCCATCGAGAATGCCCAGCGCAAGGTGGAAGGGCGCAATTTCGATATCCGCAAAAATCTGCTGGAATACGACGATGTGGCCAATGACCAGCGTCGGGTTATCTACACCCAGCGTGACCAGATCCTGGAAACCGAGGATCTGCGAACGTCCGTGGAAGGCATTCGTTATGATGTGGTGACCGAGCTGGTGCACAGTTATCTGCCTCCGGGTTCTGTGGAAGACCAGTGGGATGTGCCGGGCCTGGAGAAAACCCTGGAAGCGGAATTCCAGTGTAATGCGCCGGTTGGCCAGTGGCTCAGCGAAGACAACCAGATGCATATCGATGGGGTCATCGAGAAGCTGGTGGAAACCCTGGAGCAGGACTACCTGCGCAAGGAACAGGAGATCGGTGTCGAGGATCTGCGCAAGATCGAGAAGCACCTGATGCTGCAGATTCTCGACCGTCACTGGAAAGAGCATCTGGCCAATATGGATCATCTGCGTCAGGGGATTCATTTGCGTGGTTACGCCCAGAAAAACCCCAAGCAGGAATACAAGAAAGAGTCTTTCGAACTGTTCCAGGGGCTGCTTAACCAGATCCAGCATGAGCTGATCCGTGTTCTGCACAGCTTCCAGGTGCGTCGTGATGACGAAGTAGAGCGCCTTGAGCAACAGCGCCAGGAAGAAGCCCGTCGTCAGGCTGAAAAAATGAAAATGCAGGCGGCTCCCGAACCGGGCACTGATGGAACCGCAGGTGAGAGTGACCAGGCAGGGCCCCCGAAGACAGTGGTACGAGAGGGGCGAAAGGTAGGCCGCAATGAACCTTGCCCCTGTGGCTCGGGCAAGAAATACAAGCAGTGCCACGGCAAGATTGAATAGAATCTAGCTACGAGCTTCCAGCGACGAGAAATACAAAAGCACCGGTTTTCACCGGTGCTTTTCGTTATTATGGCTAGTAGCTCGTCGCTTAAAGCTAGTAGCTGAATTTTCAAGGAATGGGTTATGACACAGACAGAATGGTTGCCTGTCCCCGGTATCCGTCTTGCCGCTGTTGAGGCTGGCATCAAGAAGGCCAATCGGAAGGATCTGGTATTGCTGGAATTGGCCGAAGGCAGTCGTGTCAGTGGTGTTTTCACCCTGAATCGTTTCTGTGCTGCGCCGGTGCAGGTGGCAAAAAGTCGTTTGGCCGCAGAAGCCCCCAAGTACCTGATGATCAACACCGGCTATGCCAATGCGGGTACCGGTAAAAAGGGGATGGAAAACTGTCTGGCCAGTTGTCGCCTGTTGGCCGAGGCGGCGGGTTGTCGTGAAGATCAGATCCTGCCGTATTCCACCGGGGTGATCGGTGAGCAGTTTCCGTTACCGGCATTTGAAAAAGGTCTCCCCAATGCTCTGGCCGTGCTGGATGAGCATCACTGGGGACGGGCGTCGGAAGGCATCATGACCACCGATACCTACCCCAAGCTTACCAGTCGTCGCGTGGAGATCGACGGTGTGCCGATCACCGTTACCGGTATGGCCAAGGGCTCGGGCATGATCAAGCCGAACATGGCCACCATGCTGGGTTTTATCGCCACCGATGCGCCCATCGCCAAACCTCTGTTGGACCAGTGGGTGAAAACCCTGGCGGACAAGTCTTTTAACCGGGTCACGGTGGACGGCGACACCTCCACCAATGATGCCTGTATGCTGATCAGCACGGCTACGGCGCAGATGCCTGAGATTCAGGCGCTGGATGATCATAGCCAGCTGCTGTACCAGGCCCTGGAAAGTGTGTTCGTGGAACTTGCCCAGGCACTGGTGCGCGATGGAGAAGGCGCCACCAAGTTTGTGGCAATTACCGTGGCAGGTGCCGCCAGCGAATCCGATGCCCGGACCGTGGCGGAGACCATTGCCCATTCTCCTCTGGTAAAGACGGCGCTGTTTGCCTCAGATCCCAACTGGGGCCGTATCCTGGCTGCCATTGGCCGTGCTCCTATTGCGTCCCTGGACGTGGACAAGGTCAGCGTCTGGCTGGATGATCTGCTGTTGGTAGAGCAGGGCGGCGTGGCGGACAGCTACGAAGAGGCGAAAGGGGCCGAAGTGATGGCCAAGCCGGAGATTCACATTCGCGCGGACCTGGCCAGCGGCGATGCCGAGTGCACTGTGTGGACCTGTGATTTCAGCTACGACTACGTGAAGATCAACGCGGAATACCGCACATAATCTGAATGCCCGACGAATCACCGCTGTAGGAGCTATGCTCGCAAGGCGAACCGGCTCGCGACGTTCATCCGTTGTTGCGCCTGCGCGCATGGCACTTCCCACGTTCCCCAAGAAACGTTGTTTATGACCGAAGCCACCCCCGCCATCACCGTCGTTGCCGCCATCATCCGCGGCAACGACGGTCGTATCTGCCTGAGCAAACGTCCGGACCACAAGCATCAAGGGGGGTGCTGGGAATTTCCTGGCGGCAAGGTAGAGCCGGGCGAGTCACTGTCGATGGCCCTGGCCCGGGAGCTGGAGGAGGAACTGGGCATGCAGGCGGCGATTTCCTCTCCGTTCATGACAATTGCCCACCAGTACGAGGATCTGCATGTCACCCTGCATTTTCGCGATGTCACCGCCTGGCAGGGCGAGCCTTCGGGCCGTGAAGGCCAGCCGGTGCGCTGGTTCGAGATTGCCGAGTTGCCGACGCTGGAATTTCCGGCGGCGAACCGGCCGGTGGTGACGGCAATAACATTGCCTGCCCGCCTTGCCATCGCGCCGGATAACCAGGATCTCGACGCCCTCAAGGTGGGCATCAATCGTCTGGATGCCGCTTCCACGGGGTTGTATCTGCGCCAGTGGAGCGAGCATGCGGCACTGCCGGAGCTCCTGGAGCTGTGCCGGAAGAAGGGCATCAAGGTATGGTTGCGGGCTTTATCCGCAAAATGGATGGAACAGGCATCCTTGCAGGGTGTCTTCGGGCTGCACCTGCCCGAATCGGTATTGATGGATTGCCGGGAGCGACCGGGTTTTCCCGGTGTGGTATCGGCGGCCTGCCACAGCCGGGACGCCCTGGCAAAGGCGGTGTCTCTGGAGCTGGATATGGTACTGGTTTCCCCGGTAGAGACCACCGCCAGTCATCCGGATCGTCCCCCTCTGGGTTGGCAGCAAGCAGGGCAGTGGATTACCGGGTTGCCGCTGGCCTGTTATGGGCTGGGGGGTGTCTCGCCAGCGGATTTGGAAAAGGCCCGTCAGCACGGTGCCGTTGGCGTGGCGGGTATTCGTGCCTTCTGGCCGGGCTCTGCCCCTGAACCTGTGTAGGGTGCCATTGAGCCTAAGGCGAACTGCACCATCTAGCCTCCGAATCGGTTCGGTGCAGTTCGCCTTAGGCTCAGTGGCACCCTAGGGTAGGCGTTGGCGCCTCTCCCCGTTACGCCCCTGTTAGAGAAAGAGGCACGGGTTTATTCGCACTGCTGCACGAGCAGCCCAATCCGCAGCTTATCCCGTCAGACGATCAAAACTCTTCGGAATCCCCGGGTGCATTGTCATCACCGGGAATTGCATGGCGCTCCGCCGCCCAGTCGCCCAGATCAATCAGTTTGCAACGTTCGGAACAGAAAGGGCGCCAGGGGTTATTGTCCCAGCGGGTAAGCGATTTGCATTGGGGACAGGGATAGGTACGGGTGGTGTTATCGGTATCAGACATGTTCAGAGTGCGTTGGCCATTTTTAGATAGCGTTGATGCAGGTCTGTGAGTTGCTCATGAAATGCCTGCAGCGACCCGTGATTCTCAATCACATCGTCGGCCTGGTCCAGGCGTTTGGTCCTTTCCATCTGGGCTTTCATGATGGCGGCAACCTGGTCTTCAGGAACATGGTCGCGGGCCATGGTGCGCTGCACCTGCAGTTCTGCGGGGGCATCAACCACCAGAATACGATCCACCAGGTTTTTCTGGCTGGTTTCCAGCAGTAGCGGGGAAACCAGGACGGTATAGGGGGACTGGCTGGCCGTAATCTGTCGTTTCAGCTCTTCCCCGATGGCCGGGTGAGTAATGCCTTCAAGAACTTTCAGTGCGCTCGCGTCCGCAAACACGATTTCGCGCAGGGCGCGGCGGTCAAGGGCGCCTTCCTCAGTGAGAACGTGCTCACCAAAATGCTCGGCGATACGCTCAAGCGCGGGCTGGCCTGGCTCTACCACCACCCGGGACGCCAGATCTGCATCGACAATGGTGATGCCCTGCTGGGCCAGGAAATCCGTGGCGGCGGTCTTGCCGCTACCAATGCCACCAGTCAGGCCGACTACGAACATGCATACTCCAGAACAAGGCTTCACTGGCGCTGGAGCTTGACCCCTTCGCTTTGCAAAGCAAGGCTCCAACGAAAATTATCCGGGGGTTTTCAGCTATTAACGATTAACTGATTCTGAACATCCCCAGATACGAACTGACGATGGTATCGCCCCACAGCAAGGCAATCCAGCCGGCGGCGGCCAGATAGGGGCCGAAGGGGATCTGGGTGCGTTTTTCACCACCGAACAGCGTCGCGAGAAGGGTAAACACCAGTCCCACCACGGAAGACAACAGGATAATCAGCGGGAGATATTGCCAGCCCGTCCAGGCCCCCAGGGCGGCCAGCAACTTGAAATCACCGTAGCCCATCCCTTCCTTGCCGGTGAGCAGCTTGAACAGCCAGTACACGCTCCACAAGGAAAGATAGCCCGCCATGGCGCCAGCCACCGCATTGGGCAGGGATACCGGTGATACCCCTAACAGCGCTGCCAGCAGGCCGGCCCACAACAGCGGATAATTCATGCTGTCTGGCAGCAGGGTGGTATCCGCATCAATCATGGCCGCTGCGAGCAGGGTCCAGGTGGCAAACAGCATAAAGAGCAGCCAGGGGCCGTAACCGAAATGCCAGGCACACAGACCGGCCAGCAGACCACTGGTTAGCTCAATAACCGGATAACGCTTGCTGATTGGCGTATGGCACTCTCTGCATTTTCCTTTCAGTACCAGCCAGCTAATGACCGGGATATTCTCGTACCAGGTAATGGCATGGTTACACTTGGGGCACCGGGAGCGGGGGGTGACCAGATTGAAAATCTCGCCATCCTCCTCCGGGGGAAGCTCCAGAATTTCCCGGGCCTCCTGCTTCCAGCCGCGCTCCATCATTACCGGCAGACGGTAAATCACCACGTTAAGGAAGCTGCCGACCAACAGGCCCATTAATACACAGAGTCCAACCAGCAGGGTTGGACTACCGGAAAGAGCGTCCAGAAAATTTTCTATCATTATCAGCCTACAACCTGGCCCAACTGGAAAATCGGCAGATACATCGCGATGATCAAGCCACCGATAAGTACGCCAAGCACTGACATGATGAGAGGCTCCATCATACTGGTGAGCCCGTCGACAGCATTGTCGACTTCATCCTCATAATAAATGGCCACTTTTTCCAGCATGGCATCCAGTGCACCTGACTCTTCGCCGATCGCGGTCATTTGTAATGCCATAGCCGGGAAGACCCCGGTAGCCCGCATGGCGAATTGCAGCTGCTGACCAGTGGATACATCTTCCTTGACTTTGTAAACGGCATTGCGGTAAACCACGTTGCCTGTGGCACCTGCGCATGCATCAAGAGCATCAATCAATGGAACCCCTGCTGCGAAGGTGGTGGAAAGAGTTCGCGCATATCTCGCGATGGTGGATTTGAATGCCAGGTCACCAACAATAGGGAGTTTTAATACCAGTCTGTCCAGGGCGTTTCGGAACGGTTCCGATTTTTTCTTGAGCGTAGAAAAGCCAATTGCGAATGCGACGATGCATACGACAATAAGCAGGAAATTGTTTTGCAGTCCATCAGACAACCCAATCACAAAAACGGTGAAAGCGGGAAGCTCGGCACCGAATCCTGAGAAAAGGTCTTGAAAAACAGGTACAACTTTCAGCAAAAGGATTGCCGTTACAATGACTGCTGCCACAACCACCGTTGCCGGGTATTTCATGGCTTTCTTGATTTTCTGTTTGAGCTGTTCGCTCTTTTCTTTATAGAGGGCGACCCTATCCAGCATGGTTTCCAGTGCACCTGATTGCTCACCAGCTTCGATCAGACTGCAATATAAATCATCAAATTGATCTGGGTGTTTTGACAGGGCTGTTGCAAAGTTGCTGCCGGATTCAACTTCCGTTTTCAGGCTTAGAACCAGCTGTTTCATGGTTGGATGTTCTAGGCCGTCAGCAACAATTTCAAAAGCTTGAACAAGAGGGACGCCGGCTTTCATCATGGTCGCCATTTGTCGAGTAAAAACGGCGATATCCATGGGTTTGATCTTTTTCTTTCCCCCTAGACTTACCTCTCTTTTCTTTACTACCTTCTTGGCGTTAATGCCCTGCTTGCGTAATTCGGCACGTACCAAAGCGGGCCCCTTGCCCGCAGTCTCTCCTTTTACTTTCTTTCCCTGGCGATCAACGCCTTCATAAAGAAAGGTGGAGTTTTTTTGTTCTGCTAGTTTTGTTGCCATAATTAATGTCCGCTTGTTACACGGTTAACTTCTTCCAGACTGGTAACGCCATGCATGACCTTTACCAGGCCGGAACGGTGTAAATCATTGAACCCTTCCTTGCGACACTGGTCTGCAATCTCGATGGAGTTTCCTTCTTCCATGATGATTCGGGCAATGCCATCAGTGATTTTGACGACTTCATAAATGCCCACACGGCCTTTGTAGCCGTTATTGCATTTTTCGCACCCTTGCGGACCATAGACAGTAAAACCTGAGCCGATGTCCTGTTCCGTGAATCCCATCTCAAGTAGGGATTGTTCCGGAATGTCTACGGCAGTTTTGCAGTGCTCACAGAGGCGGCGAGCCAGACGCTGGGCAATAATCAGCACCACTGAGGTGGCAATGTTGAACGACGGAACCCCCATGTTGCGAAGGCGTGTCAATGTTTCCGGAGCGCTATTGGTATGCAGGGTGGAAAGCACCATGTGACCCGTCTGTGCGGCCTTCACAGCAATATTGGCAGTTTCCAGGTCTCGGATTTCCCCTACCAGAATCACATCAGGATCTTGCCGAAGAAAGGCGCGCAGTGCAGCAGAAAAGTCCATCCCTTGTTTGGGGTTCACATTCACCTGGTTGATACCTTCCAGGTTGATTTCCACTGGATCTTCAGCGGTAGAAATATTGCGTTCCGGCGTGTTGAGGATGTTGACACCGGTGTAGAGGGATACCGTTTTACCAGAGCCGGTGGGCCCGGTGACCAGAATCATGCCTTGCGGTTTATGCAAGGCATCCAGATACATCTCCTTCTGGTCTTCTTCATAACCCAGAGCTTCGATGCCCATTTTGGCGGATTCCGGGTCCAGAATACGCAGTACGATTTTTTCCCCGAATAATGTGGGGCAGGTATTAACCCGGAAATCGATGGCTCGTGTCTTGGAGATTTTCAGTTTGATTCGGCCATCTTGAGGAACGCGGCGTTCAGAAATATCCAGTCGTGACATGACTTTCAGGCGCGCGGACAATTTGCTGGCAATGTTGATCGGAGGTTTGGAGACGGTTTTCAGAATGCCGTCCTGACGGAATCGCACTCGGTAGGTCTTTTCATAGGGCTCAAAGTGTAAATCCGAAGCTCCTCCTTTAATCGCATCCAGCAGCAGCTTGTTGACGAAACGGACAATGGGAGCATCATCAGTGCCTGATTGGGTCTCGTCCTTTTTATCTTCGGCCGGGCCCACATCAAGATCACCCATATCATCATCCAGGTCATCAAAAGCGCTGCCTTCCGCTTCCGATTCCAGATGATCAATCCAGTGGGTGAGCTTGTCCTCTTCAACAATGATGGTCTCTACGTTGAGGCCAGTGTTGAAGCGTATCTCTTCCAGTGCGGGCAAATTGGTCGGGTCAGACACTGCCACAAAAAGCCGGCTGCCTCGTCGAAACAGTGGCAGCACATGGTGCTTGGTAATCAGTTTCGGATCGACAAGGTCTTTGATCAGGCTGTCACGCTGAAAGGCACTCAAATCCAGGATGGGGTCGCCAAACTCCTCGGCTACGGCATTGGCGACCACTCTTGCCGAGAGTTTGCCGGAGCTCACCAGTTGGTGAACGAGACTGACACGCTCCTGACGAGCTTGCTGTAGCGCTTGTTGTGCATCTTCGGCGGTCAGCAATTCCTGCTTGATAAGTCGTTGCGGTAGGCCGCTGAAGGAAAGGGTCTGGCTAGTCATGGCAACCTGCTTGTTTATGCTTAGTATGGTCGGTATGCCCAACACTTTCTTCGTAACATACCGGTTGTCGCCGGCTCAGGGAAGAGTGGATCTCGCAAAATCAGTACCTTGTCGGGCCTTTTTAAAGATCCTCCCAAGTTTGCGTGACGCTTAGCCTCCTGTTGATCTCGGTTTTGAAATGTGCCGGAACAGCTGTCCTTATGCATCCCTGATTTGAAGAATTGCCACTGCTGATAGCCTGGGCACTTGAGAACAATGTCGGCCTCTGCGGATTCCGGGTGGGTCGAGGTGGTGTTACGGCGGTCATTGGTGGTGACGCTTTTTGTCGGGGCGGTGCCGTGAGGTGACGAAAATTGTCGACAAAACATTATTCTGGCGCTGTGGAAGCTTTTGCGGGGCGCTTCCCTGAGAGCGGCCCTGGGTCCGGGAGCGCCCGCCATACGGGGCGTGGATAATGATTTTAGCGTATGCGAAAAAAGTTGGCCCGTCCTATGCATTGGTTTGGCACAGAAGCTCGCCAAGGGTGAGCTCAACAACAAGGTTTGCACATTTTACGTTGGAGAGACGACATGAAGAAGCAAATTCAACAGGGTTTCACCCTTATCGAACTGATGATTGTGGTTGCCATTATCGGCATCCTGGCCGCAGTCGCTATCCCGGCTTACCAGGACTACGTGGAGCAGAGCCGTATTGATTCCTGCTTGGCAGAGCTGAAAGCCCAAACAAACAATTGGTTGATTGAATACTCTCAAGATCCTTCAGCTCTTTCCGCTCCTGTTGCTGGTGCTTGCGCTTCGGTAAACTCTGGTGCTGCCCCGACAGGTGCCCCGACCAACGCTGGTGCCCCAGTAGCTGGTTGGACAACTGCGGTGGCTAAGGATTCCGCTCCTACTACTGTAACCTGTGATGGTTCCGGTACTTGTACCAAGCCCTGATGTGATGGGGCCTAATTGACCCCATCTTAAAGGCCCGATGGTTTAACCATCGGGCCTTTGTTGCTAAGAGCTATGATTCTAAAGCCTCTGGCAATTTCCCCTTCCTCTCCATTGAATACTGCGTTTTTAACTATCCAGGCGGCAAGCCTCCGGCTTATGAGCCCTCTCAGGGCTGTTCGTTATGCGTCAGCGTTCAGCGATTGACGTTTATTGTTTGTTTATGCCGAAAAGCGTTGCTGTTCCCTGCCGTTTCATTTGGCGAACGCCGTTAAATTTCTGTTTTTATTGGTTTCTTCTCTCATTCACATCTGGTCTGTTTTATGCATTGTTTTGATCAGGGGGAAGTCGCCGGATAAAGATAATGAAGGAGGGGGGCTGTGAGCGTTCAGCGAGGTTTTACATTGATTGAGTTAATGATTGTGGTAGCCATCATTGGCATTATGGCGGCGGTGGCTCTGCCTGCGTACAACGATTATGTCCGCCAATCGGCAGATAATGCCTGTCTTGCGGAGGCGGCAGCCCATGTGAGAGTGGGGGTGACTCACGTGGCTGTTACGGCCAACAGCTTTCCGGCCAATACGGCGCCAAGCCGCTGCACGGCGTTGCCGGTAATCAATGCGCCCATCGCTGCAGGCGACACGCTGACGTTTACGCCGGTGTCACCAGGAACAGGCACAGTCACCTGTGATTTGGCTGGAGGGTTCTGTCGCCTCTAACATGCAGAAAAAGACGTTTCCTGTTAGAAGTGTGTCTCTGAGTTTACTCGGGGATCTGAAAAATAATCAGGGTCTCAAGTGATACTGCCGTCTCCGGCACCGTTAAGCAATATACTCTGAGTCAATGGCGGCGATCATGATTGCAGCCGCAGGGATAAATCGGTGGCTTGTACATGCTTGGTCAATGCCCCTGAGGAAAGAAACCATTCGTGGTTCTTGGGCAGGGCCTTGGCGTTCTCTACTGTCAGGTTGCCGGACACTTCCAGAGCGGATTCGGTGGTGACAGAAGCGGCCTCTTTCAGCATTCGGGCGCTGAAATTATCCAGCATAATCTGATTTGGCTTCAGCGCTGCCGCTTCCTCCAGCTCTGCCAGCGTTTCCACTTCCACAATAATCTTCTTCTCCGGCGCCAGTGCCCGCGCCCGCTCAATGGCGGCGGTGATTCCTCCGCAGGCCGCCACATGGTTTTCCTTGATCAGAAACGCATCGTACAGCCCCACCCGATGGTTCTGGCAGCCGCCGCAAAGCACTGCATATTTCTGGCCTGCTCGCAGGCCGGGCAGGGTTTTCCGCGTATCCAGAATTGTCACGGTGGTGCCTGCCACAGCATCCGCATAGCGGCGCGCCGTGGTGGCGGTGCCCATCAGGGTTTGCAGGAAGTTCAGCGCGGTACGCTCGCCGGTGAGAATCTGGCGGGTATTGCCTCTCAGGGTGCACAGGGTGGTGTCCGCAGTCAGTCGATCACCATCCTCTACATGCCACTCAATCTGCACATCGCCCAGTTGCCGGAACACTTCATCCGCCCAGGGAATGCCGCACATGACGGCGTTTTCGCGCGTGATGATGGTGGCGGTGCTTTCGCTATCGGCGTCGATGAGCTGGGCGGTGATGTCACCGCTGCGGATGTCTTCTTCCAGGGCAAAGCTTACGTTGCGCTGAATGTCGTCACGCACATAGTCGGGCAGGGTGATGGTCATGCTGTTCTCGGTGCTGAACTCAATGAAAGACCCCGCAGGCAGGCCTGCGGGGTCGTGTTATGCGGCGATGGTGCCGTCAATCCGGGCGGTTGGTAAAGAATTCCCGACTCAGGCGGACCACCACGGGAGACAATAATAACAGAGCAATCAGGTTGGGTATCGCCATCAGGATATTCATGATGTCCGCCAATGCCCAGACCAGATTCAGGCTGACCACGGCCCCCAGGGGCACCGCCAGTACCCAGATGACCCGAAAGGGCAGAATGGCCCGGTCACCGAACAGGAACTGGGTGCAGCGTTCGCTGTACAGGCTCCAGCCCAGCAGGGTGGTGAAGGCAAAGATCGCCAGCCCGCCGGCCACGATCACATTACCGAAGTCCCCGAACGTGGAGGAAAAGGCCAGGGCGGAAAGCGGCGCGCCTTCCTCGCCGCTGGTCCAGGCGCCGGAGGAGACAATGGCCAGGCCGGTGATGGAGCAGACAATGATGGTATCGATAAAGGTGCCCAGCATGGCGATGGAGCCCTGGCGGGCGGGGTGGTCGGTATTGGCGGAAGCATGGGCAATGGGGGCGCTGCCCAGGCCTGCTTCATTGGAAAAGATGCCACGGGCAATACCGAAGCGGATGGCTTCCTTGACCAGGGCGCCGGCGAAGCCGCCAGCGGCGGCGGTGCCCGTAAAGGCGCTTTCAAAGCACAGGGCCAGAGCCGCGGGCAGCGCTTCGGCATGGTCCACCAGGACAACCAGGCCGGCCAGCAGATAGGTCAGCGCCATGAACGGGACGATGAACGTGGCCACGGAGGCGATGCGTTTTACGCCACCCAGGACGACCAGGCCAACCAGCACGGCCAGGGTTACCCCGGTAATCCATGCCGGCAAGCCAAAGCTGTCCTGCAGGCCGTGGGCCACGGAGTTGGCCTGGACGCTGTTACCGATACCGAATCCGGCCAGCATGCCGAAGATGGCGAAGGCAATGGCCAGCCAGCGCCAGTTACGGCCCAGCCCATTCTGGATGTAGTACATGGGGCCGCCAACATATTGTCCGGCGGCATCTTTTTCCCGATATTGCACCGCCAGAACGGCTTCCGCGTATTTGGTGGCCATGCCGACCAGAGCGATCAGCCACATCCATACCAGAGCTCCCGGGCCACCGGAATGAATGGCGGTGGCGACCCCCACGATGTTACCGGTACCGATGGTGGCGGACAGGGACGTGGCCAGGGCGGCACCTGCGCCGATGGTTCCGACCCCGGTCTGGGGGCCGAACATCTGTTTGAAACCGAATCCCAGCTGCCGCAGGGGCAGGAATCGCAGTATCAGGGTCAGGTAGATGCCGGTACCGGCAATCAGAATCAGTGCCGGCCATCCCCACAGGAAACCGCTGATCTGTTTAAGAATGGTAACCGCTTGCTCCATGGCTCTCGTCCATTTCCCCAAAAGGCCTTAGGCTATGGGAATTTAGCGGGCAGGGAAAGCTGGCGACGTGTTTGTGGTGGCTTAAACACAAAGTTTGACGTGCGAACTAGTTCAAAATTCGTATGCAGCTAGTGTGATAGCGTAGTAAAGTATTAAAACCACAGTCCCATTTACTGAACGGGTGAAGTGCTATCCCCGGGGGTGTCATGGCCAAGGTTACCCAGCTCAAACCGGTTGCCGGCAAAGCAGCTGTCAACAGCCTGCCCAGACCTATCGAAAAAGTCCGTGACCGCTATTTGTCAGTGGCCTCTTCCTACCTTGAGGACATGCTGGATGGTGCGGACGACCGGCTCTACGATCTGGCCGAGAAAGAGACCGACAGCGAGCGCGAGCGCTATTTTGATGCCATGCGGGAGCTGCGCGTGCAGCGAGCCGGGCTTACTGCCGGCTTGAAACAGGCCATACAGCACCAGTTTGCCTGCCTCGGGCAGGGGCAGGAGCAGGCTGAGTCCCTGGAAAATGCCAAGTTTGATCTGGACTCCCTGGCCCTGGTCAACGAAGAAGAGCTGGAAACGTCGGTGGCACTGGACAATATGGCCCGCAGAGCCCGCAACGGCTGCGCGGAACAACTGAAAGTGTTGTGTCATCGCCTGGAGTACTTGTTCGAAAGCAAGGCGGAGATCACCGAGCGCAACAACCCGCTGGAACCCCGCCAGTTGGTGGATGCATTCAACCAGGGGCTGGAAAAGCTGTCCCTGGACATCAAGGCCAGGCTGATCATTCTCAAGCTGTTTGAGCGTGAGGTGATGGCGGAAACCGGCTTTATGGTGTCCGAAGCCAACAAGGTGTTGGTGGATGCCGGGGTCCTGCCGGACATGAAAACGGCGCCGATCGCGCCTGTTCGCAAACCCGGTAACCGTTCTCTGTCGGGGGGGCAGTCGTCCTCCTCCGGTGCTGGCGCTGGCGGTAACGACCAGATGTTCGGCTTGCTCCAAGAGCTGTTGGTCACCATGCGTGGTATGCAGGGCGGTGTTGCGCCGGCGAACGGCGCCGCGCCCGCTGTTGATATGAACGCGGCCATGGCGGTCATGCAGAATGGTGTGCCCTATCTGAATGGCGCCCCGGTGGCCAATGCGGCCTCCGTTCACCAGGTCAGCTCCGATGATTTGATGGGGGTGCTAAATCGCCTGCAGCGGGTGGAGCGAAGCCTGAGTGAGAAAGACGGCGAGCGGGCCAACCTGAAGGAAGATCTCTCCGAATTGCTCGACAGTGAGCATGGTGAAGCCATCCATGCCCTGGATCAGGCCGATGACGATGTGATCAACCTGGTGTCCCTGCTGTTTGATTTTATTCTTGATGACGAGGGCCTGCCCTCGGAGATCAAGGCATTGATCGGCCGCTTGCAGATTCCCCTGCTGAAAGTGGCAATCACCGACAAGACCTTCTTCAGCAATGACAATCACGAAGCCCGGCTGCTGCTCAACATGCTGGCCCGGGCGGGTAACCAGTGGGATCCGCAGCAGGGCATTCAGGATGACCTGTATCAGCGTATCAACCATGCAGTACACCGCATCATCGATGATTTCGAGGATGATGCCAGCCTGTTTGCCACCCTGCTTGATGAATTCCAGGGCTTTTTTGATAGTCAGCGCTCACGTTCAGAACGGGTGGAGCAACGTGTCCGAGAGGCGGAAGAGGGCAAGGCCCGCGCCGAGCAGGCACGCCAGGAAGTGGTGGCCGTGCTGGACAAGCGCATGGCAGGGCGTCAATTACCGGATGTGGTGGTACGTCTGCTCCGGCAGGGCTGGCAACAGGTGCTGTACCTGACCTGGTTGCGCGAAGGGGCTGACAGTGAAGCCTGGCAACAGCAGGTCAAGGTCGTCGACGGCGTCGTCTGGAGTGTTCTCCCGCATCGGGATCAGGGCGCTCTGGAAAAGCTCAAGGCACTCAGCCCGAAACTGCTCAAAACCCTCCATAATGGCCTGGGTCAGATCAGTTACGATGATGCCGAAGCGAAGCAGCTGCTGACCAAATTCCGGGATGTACACCAGCAATTGCTCAAAGGCCTGGAAACCGAGCGCGTGGCGGTGCAGCCGGAAATGCCGGCCGCGGAGCCTCAGCAGCAGGAACAGAGCGCGGCCTTACCGGAAAACCATTTTCTGGTGAAAAAAGCCGGCCAGCTTTCTCCGGGTCAGTGGATTGAAATTGTCGAGGGTGACGAACCTCGCCGGGCCAAACTGGCAGCCAACATCCGTGGCGGCGTCAAGATGGTGTTTACCAACCGCCGGGGGATCAAGGTGGAAGAGTTTACCGCTTACACCCTGGCCGTTGCCCTGCATGAAGGGACTGTTAAACTCATCGAAGAGGGAGCCCTGTTCGATCGGGCTCTGGAAGCGGTTATTGGCGACCTGCGCCGTATGCAGGCCAACGTTCAACATTAGGTTGGCCCGTACCGCGCAGGCATTAAGGAGCTTGCGCGGGTGCTAACCCTCAACGAACACCGGGTTGACCAGGCACAATGGTGTCCATCACCCAATTTCAACCTCCGTCCCGACCCCGATGACATTTCCCTGCTGGTGATCCATAACATCAGCCTGCCGCCGGAGCAGTTCGGCGGTGATTATATTCAGGCCCTGTTCCAGAACTGCCTGAACCCGGACGACCATCCCTACTTCCGCGAAATCCACCAACTTACCGTGTCGTCTCACTTCCTTATCCGGCGCGACGGCAGCCTGTTGCAGTTTGTTCCCTGCGACCAGCGTGCCTGGCATGCGGGCATATCCTGCTTTGCCGGGCGGGAAAACTGTAATGATTTTTCCATCGGCATTGAGCTGGAAGGCGCAGATACTGTCCCCTATGAAGAGGCACAGTACGCGACATTGACGGAGCTGACCTGGCTGTTGCAGACCCATTATCCGGCGATTGACGATACCCGTATCACCGGCCATGAACATATTGCCCCGGGTCGCAAGACCGACCCGGGGCCCGCTTTCGACTGGGCGGATTACCGGGCCCGCCTGGCTGCATTCAAGGAGGAAATGGCATGAAATTTCTGGTGCTGATACTGGTGCTTGGTCTACGCAGACTGGATACCAGCTGGCCGCTATGGATAAGCAATCCGCAGCGTCATCAGGGCTGGTTGCAGCAATGGAGCAATCGCCTGGGGCAAGGACAACGGGTCTGGTGGCTGGCGGTGCTGTTGCCGGCAGTGCTGATTGCGGCCCTGACGTGCTGGCTGGATGGATTCTGGGGGCAGCTGCTGGTGCTGGCATTGGGCATTGCACTGATGTTGTGGCTGGTCGGTGGTCAAAGCGAGTTTCGTCATGTGGATGAATTGCTGGTGCGTGGCCGCATGAACGACCCGGAAGGCTTTGCCGCGCTGGCCACGGATGAATTCGATGTGACCGGAACGCCGGGGGACCCTGACTACCAGAGTGCCCTGACGGAAAGAATTCTGGCCCGGGAACAGGGCCTCTTTGTGGCGATTTTCTGGCTGGTGCTGCTGGGTTTCGGTGCGGCATTTCTGGTGGTGCTGAACCGGGCCTGGTTGAGCCGGGCCGGTGAAGAGCAGGGCAATAGCTGGCAGGCCCGCCTGGATGGCTGGGCCTGCTGGCCGGCGAACAGATTGCTGGTGTTGAGCATGGCGCTGGCCGGCGACTTCACCGCAGTGATGGAGAAAATGCGGGGCCATTGGCTGCGTCAGGAGCATAGCGGCGACTCCCTTCAGCAGGTGGTCAATGTGGCACTGGAAACGTCACCGTCAGGGGAGCCAGGCTCCCTGTCTGCTGCCCTGGATCATCTGGAGTCACTGCAGGGGCTGCTGCTGCGCTGTGTTGCCATCTGGCTGATCCTGTCAGCGCTGTGGATCATCGTGATCTGACGATAATTACCCAAGGTGTTCTGGACATGCGTAGGGTGCACTGAGCCCAAGCGAACTGCACCACTCCGGCTTTGACTGGTGCAGTTCGCTTGGGCTCAGTGCACCCTACGGGAAGTGTCGAAGTATTTTTCTCTCGATCAGACTTAGGTCTGATTTCGTCCTGTAGCGGCAGTGGTCATGCTGAAAGGGATCTTGCCATACCAAAACATCCGCCTGTGACCCGCCTCTGGTGATTATCGTCATTTGACCGGCCAGTCATTGCGGCTAGTATGGAAAGTGCTTGTAGTGGCTCGCCCAACACCCCCGGGCGTTTATTTCTGCGGTGCTGCAGTGATCCTGTCGCGCCGCCTGGCAACGCGAAAAAGGACGCACGCCCATGCACAAAAGAAGTTTCTTTGATGATATGGACCCGGCGGAAACCCGGGAGTGGCTTGAAGCCCTGGAGTCGGTCGTCGAGCGCGAAGGCCCGGAGCGGGCCGCCTGGTTACTGGATACCATCACCAATGAGGCCCAGGAACAGGGCATCCACCGAACCCACCTCAATACCCCGTACCTCAATACCATTCCCGCCAAGGACGAAGTGCCGATTCCCAGTGATATTTTCATGGAACGCCGGGTGCGTTCTCTGGTGCGCTGGAATGCCCTGGCCACGGTGATGCGGGCCAACATGAATGACGACGAACTGGGGGGCCATATTGCCTCCTTTGCGTCCTCCGCCACCCTTTACGATGTGGGATTCAATCATTTCTTCCGGGCCCCCAGCGATAAAAACGAAGGGGACCTGGTGTTTTTCCAGGGCCATTCCGCGCCGGGGGTGTATGCCCGCGCTTACCTGGAAGGGCGCATCAGCGAAGAGCAGCTGGACAACTTTCGTCGGGAAGTGGATGGCAAGGGCCTGTCCTCCTACCCGCATCCCTGGTTGATGCCGGATTTCTGGCAATTTCCCACCGTGTCCATGGGGCTGGGGCCGATCCAGGCCATCTACCAGGCCCATATCATGAAATACCTGCAAAACCGTGAATTGATCCAGAAGGATGATCGCAAGGTATGGGCCTTCCTGGGCGACGGTGAAATGGACGAGCCGGAGTCCCTGGGTGCCCTTGCCCTGGCTGGCAGGGAGAAACTGGATAACCTGATTTTTGTGGTCAACTGCAACCTGCAGCGGCTGGATGGCCCGGTGCGCGGTAACGGCAAGATCATTCAGGAACTGGAAGGCGTATTCCGTGGAGCCGGCTGGAATGTGATCAAGGTGGTCTGGGGACGACTCTGGGATCCGCTACTGGAACGGGATAACCAGGGCCTGCTGCGCCGGCGCATGGAAGAGTGCGTGGACGGGGAATACCAGGCCTACAAGAAAAACGGCGGCGCCTACACCCGTGAGCATTTCTTCGGTGAGTACCCGGAGCTGAAGAAGCTGGTGGAGCATATGTCCGACGATGAAGTGTACCGCCTCAATCGTGGTGGGCATGATCCGTTCAAGGTATACGCGGCCTACCATGCGGCGGTGAACCACACCGGTCGGCCCACGGTGATTCTGGCCAAGACCGTAAAAGGGTATGCCACCGGTGCCGGTGAAGCGGTCAACAAGACTCACCAGATGAAGAAGCTGGATCTGGAAAGTCTCAAGGAATTCCGTGATCGCTTCGATATGCCGTTCACCGACGAACAGCTCAAGGACGTGCCCTATTATCGGCCGGACGCCGACTCTCCGGAAATGCGCTTCATGAAAGAGCAGCGCGACCAGCTGGGCGGTTATATGCCGGTGCGTCGCCAGCAGGCCAGCCAGGCGCTGACTCTGCCGGGGCTGGATATTTTTGCCAACTTCCTGGAAGGCAGTGGCGATCGGGAAATTTCCACCACCATGGCGTTTGTGCGCATGATGAGCTCGCTGATCAAGGACAAGCAGATCGGCGAGAGAGTGGTGCCGATCGTGCCCGATGAGGCGCGTACCTTTGGCATGGAGGGGTTGTTCCGGCAGCTGGGGATCTACTCCTCCGGTGGTCAGAAATACGAGCCCGAGGATGCCGGCCAGGTCATGTATTACCGGGAAGACAAGAAGGGTCGTATCCTGGAAGAGGGCATCAACGAAGCGGGCGCCATGTCCGGCTGGCTGGCTGCCGCCACCAGCTACAGCGTGCACGATTTCACCCTGATCCCGTTCTACATTTATTACTCCATGTTCGGTTTCCAGCGCGTGGGAGACCTGTGCTGGGCCGCCGGCGACAGTCAGGCCCGCGGTTTTCTGCTGGGCGCCACCGCCGGACGCACCACGCTCAATGGGGAAGGGCTGCAGCATCAGGATGGTCACAGTCACATCCTGGCCAGCACGGTCCCCAACTGTGTCAGTTACGACCCGACCTACAGCTATGAGCTGGCGGTGATCCTCCATGACGGCTTGAAACGCATGTATGAAGACAATGAAAAGGTCTTCTATTACCTGACGCTGATGAACGAAAACTACGTGCACGGTGCCATGCCGGAGGGGGCCGAAGAAGGTATTCGCCGGGGCATGTACCTGTTGCGTGAAGGCAAGGGAAAAACCAAGAAATCCCCCCGCGTGCAGTTGCTGGGTTGCGGCACCATTCTGCGCGAGGTGGAAGCAGCGGCGGAGCTGCTCCGGGATGACTTCGGTGTGGCGGCAGATGTGTGGAGTGTCACCAGCTTCAACGAACTGCGCCGGGAAGGTCTGCGTCTGGATCGGGACGACATCCTCCATCCGGATCAGGAGCGTGAGACTACCTGGGTAGAGAAATGCCTGGATGGCCGCGAAGGTCCGGTGATTGCATCCACCGATTACATGCGTGCCTTCGCCGATCAGATTCGCCCCTGGGTGCATGCGCCCTATACCGTGCTGGGCACGGATGGTTTTGGCCGCAGTGATTCCCGTCAGAAACTGAGACACTTCTTTGAAGTGGACCGCTACTTTGTGGTGCTGGCGGCACTGAATGCGTTACGCAAGGCTGGCAAGTTGGATGTGGCGACCGTGAAACAGGCCATCGAAAAATACGGCATTGATACGGATAAACCCTATCCGGTGATGCATTGATCGCACCCCAACGTGATCTCATAAAAGGAGACCGGTGTGAGTAAGACCATGATTCGTGTTCCCGATGTGGGCAGCAGTGATCCTGTTGACGTCATCGAGATCAGCGTGAAAGTCGGCGATACCATCGCCGCAGAGGACACCATTATCGTCCTGGAATCTGACAAGGCCACGGTGGAAGTGCCCGCACCGCAAGCGGGGAAGATTACCACCATCAGCGTCAAGGTGGGCGACCGGGTCAAGGAGGGCGATGACCTGATGGAAGTGGAGGCCGACGGCGAGTCGGAGAATGCCTCTTCCGCAGAATCCGATGCGACCCGTGATGAGTCGTCAACCACGGAGAACAAAACAGAGCCGGAATCAACGCCGCCGGAAACGGACGCGCCTGACACGCCGAAAGCACAAGGGAGTGGTGGCAGCGAGACCGTTACCGTGCCGGACCTGGGCGATATTGATTCCGCCGAAATCATCGAAGTGAATGTGGCTGTCGGCGACAGTCTGGAGGCGGAACAGGTCATCGTGGTACTGGAATCGGACAAGGCGTCCCTGGAAATTCCTGCACCCTCCGCCGGCAAGGTCGAATCGGTGGCCGTGAAAGTCGGAGACAAGGTGGGTACCGGTGATACATTGCTGACCATGGCTGTGTCCGGCGGCCAGCCGACAGCGGACCAGCAAGGCGAGGCAGACGAGAAGCCAGAGGAACCCGTGACAGCGCCGGCTTCACAGCAAGCTCAAACTGCGCAGACGCAAAAACCGGCGCCGGCGGCCTCATCGTCGCCAGCGGCAGATTCCGGGGCTCCTTCCAAATCCGTGCACGCCGGACCCGCGGTGCGCAAGCTGGCCCGGGAAATGGGCGTGGATCTGGCCCAGGTCCATGGCAGTGGGCCCAAGGAACGTATCCTCAAGGAAGACGTGCATGCCTGGGTGAAACAGCGCCTCGAGGGTGCGCCGGCTGCCTCCGGTGGTGGCCCGGCCGTGGCGTTGCCAGAGATTGATTTCAGCCAGTTTGGTGAGGTTGAACGGCAGGAATTGAACAAGCTGCGCAAAGTGTCCGCCCAGAACCTGACGCGCTCCTGGCTGACCATTCCCCATGTCACCCAGCATGACAATGCGGATATCACTGACCTGGAAGCTTTCCGCAAACAGCAGAACAAGGCCCTGGAAAAAGAGGGCGTCAAATTGACCATGCTGGCGTTTCTGGTCAGTGCCTGTGCCAGGGCCTTGAAGGAATTCCCCCGCTTCAATAGCTCCCTGGAAAACAGTGGTGAGGCGCTGATCCAGAAGCACTACATCAACATCGGCATCGCCGTGGATACGCCTAATGGGCTGGTGGTGCCGGTGATCAAGGATGCGGACAGGAAGGGGCTGAAGGCCATTGCCCTGGAAATGGGCGAGCTGGCGGAAAAGGCGCGTAACCGCAAACTGACACCGGCGGACATGAAGGGGGGGACGTTCAGTATCTCCTCGCTGGGAGGCATTGGCGGTACGGCCTTTACCCCCATCGTGAACTGGCCGGAAGTGGCCATCCTTGGGGTGAGCCGGTCCGACCTGCAGCCGGTCTGGGATGGTGAGCAGTTTCAGCCTCGGCTGATGCTGCCGTTGAGCCTGTCCTATGATCACCGGGTGATTGATGGGGCTGATGCGGCCCGGTTCACGACCTACCTGAGCCAGTTGTTGACAGATATGCGACGGGCGTTGCTGTAGGAGCGTCGCTGGCGGCGCGATTGGCTACGTTGGAATCGCGCCGGGAGCGACGCTCCTACGGCAAAGAACAGACATTATCCCAGGTCTTTAATGGCCGGGTTTTGTGTATCGCGCGGGATAAGGCATTAGCGCGGGTTACTCTCCGCGCTTGCCCTTGTTTTCCTTCCAGTTTTCCTTGCGTTCTTCCCAGCGTGCCTTGCGTTGCTCTTTCATCTCAGCCAGCTTTTCCTGCTGCGCCGGGGTTAATACCTGGTTCATCTTGCTTTGTGTTTCTTCGTGCAAGGTTTTCATCTTTTCGCCCTGCTCCTGAAAGATCGCTTTGAGCTGGGTGCTTTGCGCTTCGCTCAGTTCCAGTTTCTTTTCCAGGCGCTCAACCATGTGCTCCCCGCCTTTATGACCGGGGCCATAGGCAAAAGCGGAAGTGGTAAAGATAGCCAGGGCAACGATAACCAGTTTTTTCATGATGCTCTCCTTGTGACTCTGTGAGTCCCTGTGAATGTGTGGGATCAGTATGTAAGGGAAGCGTGCAAGGAATATGCAGGAAAAAAGGAAGAAGCAGTGACAAGCTACAAGCCTCAAGCTGCAAGCTAAAACGCGAATCCTGGATTCTGTGCTTTTCAGCGCTTAGGCCGCGCCCAAAGTAGGGGCGCGGCCTCAGCGGTTTTCGATCATAAAACCTTTCACCATGTTGCAGCTTGAGGTTTGTCGCTTGCGGCTGTTATGGCTGCTCCAACCGGTATCCCACTCCGTAAACACTGCCGATCCAGTCATGGGATGCGTCATCCCCGTCGCTGAGTTTGCGGCGCAGTTTGCGGATGTGGCTGTCGATGGTGCGGTCGGACACTACCCGGTGATCCTGGTAGATTTCATCCATCAACTGGTCCCGGGACCAGATACGGCCGGGGTGGCGGGCCAGGGTGGCAAGCAGGGCAAACTCAATGGCAGTGAGAGCGACCCGCTGTGAACCCATGACTGCCTCATAACGCTCCTCGTCCAGAGTCAGGGTGGGGGCGGAACTGTCTTGTTGCGGATTGGCCCGGCGCAATACCGCCTTGACCCTGGCCACCACTTCCCGTGGGCTGAAGGGCTTGCAGATATAATCATCGGCGCCCAGCTCCAGGCCCAGCAGACGATCCACTTCATCCACCCGGGCGGTGACCATCAGGATCGGCACCTGGCTGTGTTGGCGAATGGCCTTGCACACGTCCATGCCATCACCATCCGGTAGCATCAGATCCAGCAGAATGGCCTGAAAGTGTTCCTTTTTTGCCAACGCCATGGCCTCCCTTGCGCTGTCGGTCTGCTCGGTGTGAAAGTGCGCGTGCTGGAGATAGTCCGCCATCAGTTGTGACAGGCGGGGCTCGTCTTCCACGATCAGGATGCGATTCATGGGGCGCCTCCCGGCAGGGTAATGCGGATGCGAACGCCGCCCAGAGGACTGTGTGCTGCCGCAATGGTGCCGCCATGGGCTTCAACAATCCGCTGGCAGATAGCCAGCCCCAGGCCGGCCCCCCCCGTGCGGCGGTTGCGAGAGCTTTCCACCCGGTAGAGATGATCGAACAGGCGGGGCAGGGCATCGTCGGGCACGCCGGGGGCGCTGTCGTCGACCAGGAGTTCCCATTGGCCTGACTGCTGTGTCAGGGACAGGCTCAAGGTCCCGCCGCTGGCTGTGTACTTGAGCGAATTCTGCATCAGGTTGTCCAGCAACTGGCGAATACGCACCGGGTCCATATCGATAACGGCTCGGTCGGGAAGATGGGTTTCCAGGCTGATGCTCTGCTGGCTAAAGCTGTTGCGATAACTGTCGACCACCTCGCCAAGCAGGTCCGCCAGATCGTCTCGATGGAACTGGTAACGCAGATTGCCACCGTCGGCCAGCGCCAGATCGTGCAGGTCGTTGATCAGGTGGGTGAGCTGGGCCACTTCTCCTTCCAGGGATTTGATGAACGCCGGGCTTAGAGGGCGAATACCATCGCTGATGGCTTCCAGTTCGCCCTGCAGGATTGCCACCGGGGTGCGTAGTTCGTGGGCAATGTCCGAGAACCAGCGTTGACGGGCCTGCTGGCCCTGGTCCAGGCGCTCTGCCAGCTGATTCACCTGGTCGGTGAGCGTACCCAGTTCGTCCCGGCGCCGGCTTTCCAGACGGGCGCTGTAATGGCCTTCCTGGAGATCGCGGGTGTGCTTGGACAGGGCCAGAATCGGAGCCACCAGGTGGCGAGCCAGCAGCCAGGAGACCAGCAGTGACAGCAAGACACCGACAAACAGCATCCAGCCGATGAAGCGCAGTTGGCGGCCCATGAAGCGCTGGTCCAGCTTGTCGCGGATGGCTTCCTGGTCCGGGTAAGTCAGGTAGCCAACGATACCAGGGCCGACCTGGACGGGGATTTCCGAACGGAATTTCGGTGGCACCGGTGGGCCCAGCAGCCGCTGCCGATGTGCATCCAGCAGTTGCAGGTGGCGGTGATCAGCACGGCTGTCCCGCTCATCATCCCGGTCGCCGGCCAGCCGGTAGAGTCGTTTAAGCAGGCGGGGATCGTCCATCAGGAATTGCCAGCCGCCACGTTGCTGGTAGAGCAGACCCAGATGATCTGCCAGCCTTTCTACCTGGGCCTGCTGGCGTTCATCCAGATAGGTTTCCAGGCTGCCCAGAAAGGCCAGGTAATAGAAACCGCTGGCCGCCAGGGTGAGCACCAGGAAGGTGGAAAGGAAAATGACAAAGAGTTTGTTGCGGATGCCCATGGCAAAACATCATCAATCCGGGCTTACAGTGTAGCCCGGGCCTTTGCTTTTGCGTCAGGGTTGCACAATGTTTTCACAATGGCCGTTGCAACTTGTTCCTCAGCCTTTCGGCGTCCAAAGCGTCTCCGGCGATTCCTGGCGCAGATTGATCACCCGGGCCATCACGAATAGCAGATCAGAAAGGCGATTGATCAGAGCCAGACTGACCGGATTGACGGCGTCTTCGTCGGCTTTCAGAAGGGCAACAAGGTGGCGTTCGGTGCGCCGGGCGACCGTGCGACAGTGATGGCACCAGGCGGCATCCGGATGGCCCCCGGGGAGAACGAACTCTTTCAGCGGCGGCAGCTCCGCATTGAAGGTATCCGCCCGGGATTCCAGCTCCACCAGATCGTGATCGTCGATGACCCGGCGACCGGGGATCGCCAGCTCGCCGCCGATATCGAACAGCAATTGCTGGGCCAGGCCGAGCACGGTATCCAGATCCGTATCCAGGGACCGGGCTCGCAGTACCCCCAGGGCGCTGTTCAGCTCATCCAGCTCACCCAGTACCTGAATGCGCGGATGCCATTTGCTCACCCGACTGCCATCGGCAAGCCCGGTGTCGCCACGGTCGCCGGTGCGGGTAATCACCCGGTTGATGCGGGTCTTGTCCTTGTCGCTCATGGTGGCTCCTGATGGGGGCGCGTATCACTCTTTTCCCGTTGGAGCCTTGCTCGCAAGGCGAAGCGTTAACCTAATTCGCCTTGCGAGCAAGGATCCAACGGGGTTGGGGTATGACCTTAGAATTCCACGCCAAACGCGGCGCGGTAATGACGTTCCGGTAACGGATACAGCGTGGCCATGTTTGTGGTGTTGCTGAAGTTACCGTAATCCACCACCTGGTGATCTTCCAGGTTGTAGACCCCGGCCTTGAGGTACATGGCCCGGTAGCGAGCAGTCAGCTGCAGGTCCGTGGTGCGGTAGTGGTCCAGTTTGCGGAAGCGGTTGTCCAGGTCCCCGTCGAACCGTCGATCCCCCACATAGCGGTGGCTGATCTGGGTGGACAGCCATGACAGGGCCTGCCAGTCGGCAATCAGTTGCATCGTCTGTTCCGGCACCAGCGGGACGTCGTTGCGGTCGAAGGGGCCACCGTCGAAGCGGGCCTGCTGGGCGCTGGCATTGATGGTCAGCATCAGGTCCTTGTCCAGCCGCCAGCGGGAGTTGATGCTGACGCCTTTGTGCACGGTGCGGTCTTCCAGATTGCGGTTGCTACCAAAGGCACCGACGGTTGGGTCGAAGACGATCTCGTTGTCGATCTCGGCCCGCCAGAAAGTCAGGGTGGAGTGCTGACGTCCCTGGGACCAGCTGGCCCCGGCGGTGTAGCCCTTGCCGGTTTGCGGATCAATGGGGGGATTGAAAGGACTCAGTTCATCCACATTGGCAATACGCACACTGCGCTGGGCGCCGGCGAACAGGGCCAGGTTGCCGGTGAAGGTATAGCGAATCCCGCCCTCGTACATTTCGCCGTCCTGCTCCTTGTCTTGTCCTTCGCCGCTAAGGGTGCTTTCCAGCTTGCGGGCCCCGGCGCTGACGGACAGTTTCGGAGTCAGGCTGACCAGGTTGTGCAGATACCAGGCCCGTTGACTCTGTTCCAGTTCCCGGTCACCGAAACTGGTCTGGCTGTCGTAGTCGTATTCGTTCAGATCCAGACCCAGGGTCCAGTTGTGCACTGCGCTACCGGTGGTGTGCTGACCTTCCAGTTTGGGGGTGACGCTGATGCTCTCTACCACGGTTTCCCCCACGCTGCCGCTGGAAACGTATTCAAACGCCTGCTGCTGACGGCGTTTGCTGGCTTCCAGGGTCAGCGCGGTGTTACCGCGCAAGGCGATGCGCAGGCCCGGCATCAGCCAGTAATTGTCCTGTTCGGCATCATCGAAGGGAGTGTCGGTCCCCTGTGGGTCATTGCGAAATTGCGCGTCGGTGCGACCGCCGGGCAGGCCCAGTTCCTGGTCTTCGCCGCTGGCGGTGAAGTAGGCTTCGATACCTTCCTCCTGGTAGCGCACATCGGCGAAGGCGCTGTGATTGCGCACCGCGTTGTTGTCCCGGTACCCGTCGCTGTCCAGGGTGCTGATGGCCACAGCGCCGCTCAGGTTGCCCTGCTGGCCGGTGGCATAGCCGCTGCCGCCAAGGGTGCCATAGCTGCCGCCATTCACTTCCAGCCCGGCGCTGTTTTCATAGCGGCGGCGGGTGATGATATTGATCACCCCGCCCACGGCGCCATTGCCGTACAAGGCTGCACCCGCGCCAGGAAGGATCTCGATACGCTCAATGGCGGCCAGGGGAATGCCACTGAGGAAGGGGCTGGCCAGATCAATATTCGAGAGGCGGCGACCATTGAGCAGGATCAGGGTGTTCTGGTTGGCGGTGGCGCCAAAGCCCAGCAGGTCCAGGCTGGCCTCGCTGCCGTTAATGCCAAAGAGCTGACTGGCCTGCAGGCCGCCCACGGTATCCAGCACTTCTGTCAGGTTGCTGGCGGGCATGCTGGCCAGGGTTTCCCGGTCCAGGGTCAGGGTGCCGGTGGGCAGCTCCCCGGCCAGGCTGGGATGACTGGCGCCACTGACTTTTACCGCCTTGATTTCGTTATCAGCCAGGGTCAGGCCGCTGGAGGCAATCAGGCCTATGGCCAGAAGATGTCGAGGTTGCATCGGTGTTCCACGAATCCAGAGAAGTGCCCGCTACGATGGCGAAAAACCGCGTCTAATTCCAGTGCTGATGGGTAAAAGCCGCAGCGGTCGGGATGACTCAGAAAGGGTAGGGCGGGGGGCATTCAGGTTCGAGGTTCGAGAAGCGAGTTTCGAAGAGCAAAACCATGACCCCCGGGAAAGCCTGGTTGTCGCTTCTTGAACCGGGTATTTCGTCACGGTTTTAGCGCACCGTTAGTGCCGTGACCACCTGCCTGTTGGCGGGAACTGCCAAGCCCAGTTTCTCTGCCTGCTTCACCAGCCAGCCATTGATGGCATCCACCTCCGTGGGAGCGCCCCGTTGCCGGTCAGCGCGCATGGAGGAGGTGTTGCCGGCGGTGGCCCGGGCCACGGCGAGCACATTGTCCATGGAATGACCGGGCCATGCCGGGTCCAGGTGCTGCAGTATCTGATCTGCTTCCCGGCAAAGTTGCTGGGCCTGTTCGCGCAGGGCCGGGTCGTCACTCACCCGGCCATTGGGTACATCGTGGAGGGCGGTCAACGGATTGATTACCGCATTGGCGACCAGCTTGTGCCACTGGCGCGGGCGGATATCGTCCTCCCAGTGCAGGTGGGGCCAGTGTTTGGCCAGGGTGGCAAACCAGTCAGGCGGGGGGCTGCTGCCACCCAGCCAGGTGGCATTTTCCGCCACCACGGTATGCGTGGGGTGTTGCCCTTTGACGGCGCTGGTAGTGATCGCCTCCATCAGCTGGCAGCCCGCTGGCAATAAACCGTCCAGGGCGCCGATGCCGTTCTGAAAACGCAATACCCGGGCGCCGTTATCGAGACGGTCAGCCACGGTCGCCATCGCCTGGCGGGTATATGGGGTTTTGACGGCCACCAGTAAATGGTCGATCCGGTCGGGCAGGGCGGCAGGCGCCAGCACAGGCAGTGAAAAGGCGTGCGGCTGTCCGTCCGGCAGCCAGAGCGTTTTTTTCAATGGCGAGGCGGTGGCGTCACGAATCACGGTGATCCGGTGCCCGGCCCGGGTCAGATACCAGGCCGCCAGCGAGCCCATATTGCCGGCCCCGAGCAAAAACCAGTGGGGAAGAGTGTGTGGCATGGTGTCCAACCGCAAAGAATGGTTTTGTACCACAGCCGGCACAGAGAGCACAGAGATCGGGGAGATTGTTGTCGGCGGATGGTCGGGAGCGGCAATATCAGATTGGAAGCGGGAACCGGGTGTCGACGCTCAAATCGGGACGCGGTGGGACGGCGTCATGAGTCACACGTTGGCGGTGGCCGAGACAATGCGTCGTTCGCTGAGGGACTGATCCAGCTCCACCAGGGCCTGGTCGAACATCTGCTCGGCACTGCCATGGCCTTCGGAGGCAGCGATTGCCATGCTTACCTGCAAGCTCAGAAAGCCGGCAGCGGTCTGGTAGGCCCGGTGGTTGAGCCCTTCATACAAGCGCCGGAAACCGGTGGGATCGCAATGGCTCAACTGGGGTTGCCAGGTGATCAGGGCAAACTGGTCGGTCTGCAACCGGCAGAGATGATCCATGGGACGCACCGACTGGCGCAGGCGCCGGCTGAACGCCAGGACCCCCTGCTGCATTACCTTGTCGCCCCGCTGGGCACGCAGGGCCTCGAAGTCTTCCAGGCGCAGCATCAACAGGCAGGCGGCGCCGCCCCGTTTTTCTGCCTGCTTGAGGGTATTCTGCAGGGCGCGCAGGGCGTCCTGGCGATTACCGAAACCGGTGAGGGGATCGATGAGGGCGTGGCGTTTGAGCTGACGGTTTACGGTCAGCATGCGCTGGTAGTCGGTTTGTATGCGGTTGTGACGCTGAATGATCCGGTCTGCCGCCATCACCCGGTGATGCAGTTGCTCGGTCATGGCGGATTTGGACACAAAATCGTCCACGCCCTGGTCAAAGGCCTGTTGCAAGGCCGCCACGCCTTCGCGGGCGGTGAGTAGCAGCACATAGGTGTAGCGATTGCTGGCTTCGTCGTTTTGACGAATGCGACGGGTCAATTCCAGGCCGTCCATGCCGGGCATCAGCCAGTCCGCCACCACCAGATCGGCGGGTTGTTCGGTCAATTGGCCGAGAGCGTCCTGGGCGCTGTGGGCGTGGCGAATGCGGGTATAACCGGCAGTGGCGAGGGTACGATTGACCACCGCCGCTGAGAAGCGGGCATCGTCCACCACCAGAATATCGAGTTCCGAGTCACTCATCCGTGTGTTCTTATTGTTGTTTTTTGTAAGTGTCCACTATAGCCGGTTTGTCAATTGATTGAAAAGTATACTGTCTCCCTGCCGGGTTGGGGCGCTGCCTTACTGCCGGAAGGCCTCATGGCGCTGGATCAGATAAATCAATCCCAGCACCGGCACGCCCATCAGGCTGGCCAGCAGGAAAAAACCGGGATAGCCCAGATTATCCACCATGCTGCCGGAATAGCCGCCAATGGTTTTGGGCAGGAGCGTCATCAGGGAGCTGAAAATGGCGTACTGGACGGCGGTGAACGACACATTGGTCAGCTGGGAGAGGAAGGCCACAAAGGCGGCGCTGGCCAGGCCGGCGGTCAAGTTATCGGCAGAGATCACCGCATACAAAATGCGGATATCGTGGCCCGCGTAGGCCAGCCAGAGAAACAGCAAATTGGTGGCCACGGTCAGGAATGCCCCCAGGTAAAGCACGCGTATGACCCCGTGTCGGACCGCCAGCAGCCCCCCCAGAAAACCGCCTGCGATGGTCATAAATAACCCGAAGGTTTTTACCACCCCGGCAATCTCGGTTTTGGTAAAACCAATATCTTCAAAGAAGACATTGGAAATCACCCCGAGAACAATATCCGAGATGCGGTAAAAACCGATAAACACCAACAGCAGTAACGCCAATCGTTTGCCGTAACGCTGGAAGAAATCTCTCACCGGTTCCAGGTAGCTCTCGGTGACCAGACGCTTTTCATACAACGGTGTCAGCGAGAGGGCCTTGATCACCACGGCAACCGTCAGAATGGCCAGGGTAAGGCGAAGTGTCTCCACGATCAGCCCGGACAAGACCCCATTGTGGAGAAGGTCAGTCAGGGTGGTGCGCAGGGCCGTGGCGAGCTCGGCGGTCATGACGTAGACGCTGATAAATGTGGCAATACCGGCCACAAAGATGGTCAGGAATTTCAGGTATTGGCTACTGCTGTACTGGTAGGGCGATGTTCTGGGATTGTCAGGCTCACGAATAATCAAGGTGGTAATGGCGCCAACCAGCATGGTTAGGGCCATTAACGCATAGGTGGTTTGCCAGGCGGGATAACTGTAGGCCTCGCTGGTTGAGCCCAGCCAGCTTGCCAGCACCAGGGAGCCGGCACCGGAGGTGAGCATGCCTATCCGGTAGCCGGCGATATAGGACGAGGACATCAGCGCCTGTAATTCTGCCCCGGCAGACTCGATGCGATAGGCATCAATGACAATATCCTGCGTGGCTGCGGTAAACCCGAGCATTACCACGGCAAAGGCCATCAGATTCAGCGCGCCGGGTTGTGTGGGATCCACCAGAGAGATACTGAAGACGGAAATTGCCACCGTGGCCTGGGCTACCAGCAGCCAGGCGCGACGGCGTCCCAGCCAGCGTGTCAGGCCGGGGATGGGTAAGCGGTCAATCAGCGGCGCCCAGAGAAATTTGAAGGAATAGGCCAGCGCGGCCCAGCTGAAGTAGGTGACGGTGGAGCGATCAATGCCCGCCTCGCGAAGCCACAAGGATAACGACGAGAAGATCAGGAGTAACGGAATGCCTGCAGAAAACCCGTAGAAGAACATGGTCACTACACGGGGGTGCAGGAAGGCTTTCAGGGATTGCTGCCAACTGGTCGATTGTGGGGGCATAAGTCTCTTGGCGGATGTTGCCGATGGGCGAAGGGCTCATCATAGACACTTTGTCCGCAAGGAGCGATGCGGGGGCATTACCGGCCCAGGAAATACTGGCGGGGTACCCGGCCGCTCAGGACGGTGACATTTTCGTTGCGCAGTCGCTGTACCTGTTCTTCCCCTGCCGGCGTGCCTGCCAGGGCTATCCGCCCGTCTCCACGCAAGACCCGGTGCCAGGGCAGACGGGTGTCGCCGGGCAACTGGCTCATCAGCCGACCCACAAACCGGGCATGGCGGGGAAAGCCCGCCTGCCGGGCCACGGCGCCATAGCTGCTCACCGCGCCAGACGGAATGGCGGCAACAATCTGGTAGACGGCGTCTCGGAATGCAGGGTCCATAAAGGCAGCTTCAAGCCACAAGTTTCAAGCTACAAGGAAAGCATGAAAGAAGACAAAAGGGCAGGCCCGAAGGCGTGCCCTTTTGTGTGGCCAGTACACCATGCTGGCTTGCAGCTTGCAGCTTGCAGCTTGCAGCTCAGCGAAGCCCGCCATCCATATCGATACAACGGCCGGTGAAGTAATCGGTCTCGAAAATAAAGGCCACGGAGCGGGCGATGTGTTCCGCTTCACCCAGACGCTGCAGGGGCACGGCCTGAATCAGGCGTTCACGGGCTTCCGGCTTCATGGCGGCCAGCATGTCGGTGTTGATGGTGCCGGGGGCCACGGCGCCGGTACGGATGTTGTAGCGAGCCAGTTCCTTCGCCCACACCTCGGCCAGGGCAACCACCCCGGTCTTGGCGGCGGCATAGTTGCTCTGGCCGAAGCTGCCCTGGCGAGCCAGGGAGGAAATGTTGACGATGACCCCTTCCTCGACACCCAGCTCCAGCATTTTGGCTGCCGCTTCGCGACCACACAGGAACACGCCGGTCAGGTTCACGTCGATCACCGCCTGCCATTGTTGCAGGCTCATCTTGCTGACCACTTGTCCGTCCTTGGCCTTTACCAGCAGACCATCGCGGGTGATGCCGGCATTGTTGACCACGCCGTGCAGGGTGCCGAAGTCGGCCACCACATCATTGAACAGTTTCTCTACCTCTTCCTCCTTGGCCACATTGGCCAGGTAGGCACGGGCTTCACCGCCAGCGGCTTCGCAGGCCGCCACAGTGGCGTCCAGGTCTTCCTGGCTAAGGTCCACGCAGGCCAGGCGGGCGCCCTTGCCGGCAAAGTAGGTGGCAATACCCCGGCCCAGGCCGCGGCCGGCGCCGGTGACAACAACCACTTTCTGCTTCAGATCCATGGTGATTCCTTGCAATGTCGGTTCACGATGGCCCGGATTATGGTGGGCCGCCCCGGTCGGGCCAATGACCGGATTGCTCAGAGACTCGCAAAAACGGCAAACGGCATGCCGGGGCTACCTTGTCCGGCAAAGGATTTTTCTTCGCCGCCCCCTTGAAACCCGGGGCTGCGGCCCCACTCCTGTGTCCTGCAGGCGGTCGCGGGACCGGCGCTTTCAAAGGTCACATTCCCTATTGACTGCTCTGGCATCATTACTATGATTAGCACTCGACTCGTTAGAGTGCTAATTGCGACTGTCGAGCCCTGCCCGCAGGGGAAGCGGCTCGGGTGTCAACCGAACTAACTGGGAGTTTAAGGAAAAATGAGCATCCGTCCTTTGCATGATCGCGTGCTGGTTCGCCGTGAAGAGGAAGAAACCAAGACTGCTGGCGGTATCGTGCTGCCCGGTTCCGCTGCCGAGAAGCCGTCCCGCGGCGAAGTGATCGCAGTGGGTAACGGCAAGATCACCGATAGCGGTGATGTACGTCCGCTGGACGTGAAAGCCGGTGACAAGGTGATCTTCGGTCAGTACGCCGGTAACACCGTGAAGGTGGACGGCGAAGAACTGCTGATCATGAGCGAATCCGAAATTCTGGCCGTGGTCGAAGGCTAAGCGCTGAAGACCGGGTACGAGAGCCAAGAAAGAACACGAACGCCCGCAAGGGTATTCACCCCATTCCGGGGTAAAGATTTGCAGAGGTAAAGAACCATGGCGAAAGAAATTCTGTTCCGTGACGAAGCCCGTCAGCGTATGGCCAAAGGCGTTAACATCCTGGCCGACGCGGTCAAGGTAACCCTAGGCCCGAAAGGCCGTAACGTGGTACTGGAAAAATCCTTTGGCGCGCCTGCCATCACCAAGGATGGCGTATCCGTAGCCAAGGAAATCGAACTGGAAGACAAGTTCGAGAACATGGGCGCCCAGATGGTGAAAGAAGTGGCGTCCAAGGCCAACGACGAAGCTGGCGACGGCACCACCACCGCCACCGTGCTGGCCCAGGCGTTTGTTAACGAAGGCCTCAAGTCTGTCACCGCCGGCATGAACCCCATGGACCTGAAACGCGGTATCGACCAGGCTGTGGCCGCCGTGGTGGAAGAGCTGAAGAAGCTGTCCACCCCGTGTGACAACACCAAGAGCATCGAGCAGGTGGGCACCATTTCCGCCAACGCCGATAAATCCGTGGGCGAAATTATCGCCCAGGCCATGGAAAAAGTGGGCCAGGAAGGCGTTATCACCGTTGAAGAAGGCCAGTCCCTGCAGAACGAGCTGGACGTGGTTGAGGGCATGCAGTTTGACCGCGGTTACCTGAGCCCCTACTTCATCAACAACCAGGAGAAGATGCAGGTCGAGCTGGAAGACCCCTACATCCTGCTGGTGGACAAGAAGATCTCCAACATCCGCGAGCTGTTGCCGGCCCTGGAAAATGTGGCCAAGGCAGGCAAGCCGCTGCTGATCATCGCCGAAGACATCGAAGGCGAAGCGCTGGCGACCCTGGTTGTGAACAACATGCGCGGCATCATCAAGTGCGCCGCCGTGAAAGCGCCGGGCTTCGGTGACCGTCGCAAGGCCATGCTGCAGGACATCGCCATCCTCACCGGCGGTACCGTGATCAGCGAAGAAGTGGGCCTGAGCCTGGAAAATGCGTCCCTGGAAGATCTGGGTACCGCCAAGAAAGTGAACATCGACAAGGAAAACACCACCATTGTTGATGGCGCTGGCCAGCAGGCTGATATCGATGCCCGAGTGGAGCAGATCCGCAAGGAAATCGAGAACTCTTCTTCTGACTACGACAAGGAAAAACTGCAAGAGCGCGTGGCCAAGCTGGCCGGCGGTGTTGCGGTAATCAAGATCGGTGCGGCTACCGAGATTGAAATGAAAGAGAAGAAAGCCCGTGTGGACGATGCCCTGCATGCGACCCGTGCGGCGGTAGAAGAGGGTGTGGTACCGGGCGGCGGTGTGGCCCTGGTTCGCGCTCTGGCCAACGTTGGCACCATCAAGGGTGACAACGACGAGCAGAACGCCGGTATTGCCCTGACTTTCCGTGCGCTGGAAATGCCCCTGCGTCAGATCGCCTACAACGCCGGCGCTGAAGCTTCCGTGATCGTACAGGAAGTGCGTAACGGCAAAGGTAACTACGGTTACAACGCGGCCACCGGTGAATACGGTGACATGCTGGAAATGGGTATCCTGGATCCTGCCAAGGTAACCCGTTCCGCACTGCAGGCAGCGGCCTCCATCGCCGGCCTGATGATCACCACCGAAGCCATGGTGGCGGACAAGCCGGAAGAAAACGGCGGTGGCGCCCCGGATATGGGCGGCATGGGTGGAATGGGCGGTATGGGCGGCATGATGTAAATCATCCCCCTCGTCACACGCTCCACAGAAAACCCCGCCTTGTGCGGGGTTTTCTTTTATGGGGCATCTGTCCTGAACCCACCGTAGGAGCGCCGCTCGCGGCGCGATAACCAGCTCTGGACCAAAAGCACTTTTACCACAGAGCGCACAGAGATCACCGAGCAAACCTGTTCTTTTACTCGGTGATCTCTGTGCGCTCTGTGGTAAATCTGTATTTTCAGACTTTGGGTTATCGCGCCGCGAGCGACGCTCCTACAGGGAGGCTGTTGGGGCTCGGCTTGGGTTGCACCTTCTATTGCCGCCTCCCCATAATGTCTGCTCTCTTTCAGCCGGTACCTCCATGCAACCCAGAGACAACAAACTCCGCCTGCACTTCGCCCTGATGGTGATCCTCATGGTGGTGTTGGGTCTGGCCCATGCATGGGTTAACCCCTGGCTGGGGTTTGACCATGGGGCCATCGAGCAGGGTCAGATCTGGCGATTGCTGACCTGCCATCTGGTGCATCTCAATCACTGGCATATGCTGCTCAATCTGGCCGGGCTGGTGCTGTGCGGTTATTTCTTCACGGACCTGCTGGATCGAGCGCGTTTCTGGGGCTGGCTGCTGTTCTGTGGGTTGGCAACCGGCCTGGCGCTGTATTTTCTGGATACCGGTTTGCAGCACTATGTGGGCCTGTCCGGTATTCTTCATGGCTTGCTGGTTTTCTGTCTGTTAATCGGCTGGCGGGGGAACCCCTGGTTGCATACGCTGGTGTTACTGGTGATCGCCGGGCGCATTGTCTCTGAGCAGCAGGCAGGCTATGACGTGGATTATCTCCGTAGCTGGATCGACGGGCGGGTCTATGTGAATGCCCACCTGTACGGTGCCCTGGCCGGAGTATTGTTGTTTGGGGGAATCACCGGTGTCGAATACTGCAGAAAAAACAGAACAGGACACGCAGAAAGACGATAAGGCATCAGGGTGTATGACCATCCTGTGTCCCGGGGTTTTCCTGGTGGCAGGTCTGGCGGTGATGTTCTTTGTGGGACTCAAACCCGTCTTTCAATACTGGCAGTCCGGTAGCTGGGACAGGGTGCCGGCCACCGTGCTTAGCAGTACTCTCAATCGCAGTTATTCTGACGGTTCCACCACTTACAGCGTCAGCGCCCGCTATCGTTATGACTATAACGGGCGAAGCTACGCCAGCGATAAGGTGAGCCAGTATGGCGGCAGCGATAATTTCGACGATTACTGGCAGCGTCTGGCCCGCCGTCTGGAGTCGGCTCGCACCCACGGACGCACCGTATTGGCCTGGGTCAACCCGGCGAATCCGTCCGAGGCGTTTCTGGATCGCACTCTGCGTTGGGGCTCACTGGTGTTTGGCCTGGCCTTCGGTGGTGTCTTTGCCTTGGTGGGCGGCGGCCTGATGTTTCTGTTTAACCGGGACAGCAAGGGCAAGGCCGAGCTGGCAGATGGCGGTCAGTACCACAGCAATGAGAAATCCGGTCACTGGTTTCTGGTGGGGTTTGGCGCCATTTTCATCCTGCTGCCGTCGCCAGCGTATCTGGCTGTCTGGGACAAGGTCAGCCGGGGTGACTACGCGATTCTGATGGTGCTGCTGTTTCCCGCCGTGGGCGCTGGCATTGCCTGGGCAGGCTGGAAAATGCGCCGTAATTACCGGTTTTTCGGCCCCACTCCCCTGGAGCTTGACCCGGAACCGGGCCATGCCGGGGGGCAGGTGGGTGGCATCATCCGCCTGGGCAAGGCACTGCCCCGGGAGACGGACATGGATGTATGGCTAAGCTGTATCCGTGGCCGGGAAAGCGGCAGCGGCAAGGACCGCAAGACCGTGGAAGACATTCTCTGGCAGATTGACCAGCGGGCCTTTTGCCAGCCCACCCAGCAAGGCAGCGATATTCAGTTCTGTTTCGATGTGCCGGCGGAGCAGCCGCCGACCTCCGGGAGTGGCCGCAATTATATCTGCTGGCGCGTAGAGCTGGAGGGCAGGGTAGAAGAGCGCAAGCTGAAACGCAGCTGGGATATCCCGGTGGTGGCAGGGCAGGGGGAAAGCCGTTTCCGTCTGCCGGAGTCCCATGTCATGGCCGACCAGCGCGAGCGTCAGGTGGACGCGCTGGAGTCCGCCAACGAACAGATCCGGGTGGCGCAGACCGGCCAGGGTCTGCACCTGGAAAGCCGTCCGGGCCGACACCTGGGCATGAAGCTGGCGCTACTGGTGTTTGGGGGTATTTTCGCCGCCGTGGGCACCGGGCTGTTTATCGCTGCCGCCAGCGAGGGTTTCATGCTGTATTTCATGGGCAGCATCTTCGGGTTGATTGGCTATGCCATTGTCGGCAGCACCCTCTTTACGCTGGGGCGCGGACTGGATGTATGGATTCGCGGTGGCGAAGTGCGCAGCCTGCGCCGCTGGTTGGGTGTGCCCCTGTTTACCCGCAAGGGACAGCTGCTGAGGGCGGAGCAGGTCGTACTCAAGAGTGGCATGAGCAGCACCAGTAATGGTCGCCGCACCGAGTACATGACGCTGATCGCCGAGGTGGATGGCAAAAAGATTCGGTTGGCAGAGGGAATCGCCGGGCGAGAGGCGGGAGAGGCCCTGCGTGAAGCCGTGCTGCGCACCCTGCGACTGGTGTAGAATTCAGGGAAACCCCAACGACAAATCATCGTAGGAGCCATGCTCGCATGGCAAAGAGGCTTCGGGTTGGCAACTGCGTGGCAGGAAACTTGCCACCGTCGTTCGCCCTGCCAGCACAGTTCCTACAGCTCGGTGAGCTGGATGGCTCACCCGCCAGAGAGAGACCCCGATGAGCAAAGAACGCCTGATTATTTTCGATACCACCCTGCGCGATGGCGAGCAGAGCCCCGGCGCCACCATGGACCAGGACGAGAAGCTGCGTATCGCCAAGGCCCTGGAACGGATGAAGGTGGATGTGATCGAAGCCGGCTTCGCCATCGCCAGCCAGGGGGACTTTCTGTCGGTGAAGGCCATTGCCGACACCGTGCGCGAATCCACCATTTGCTCCCTGGCCCGTGCCAAGGCGTCGGATATCGACCGGGCGGCAGAAGCCCTGGCCGGGGCAGAATCCGGGCGCATTCATACCTTCCTGGCGACCAGCCCGATCCATATGCAGCACAAGCTGCGCTTGGCGCCGGATCAGGTGGTCGAGCATGCGGTGGCGGCGGTAAAACATGCCCGCAATCATATGGGGGATGTGGAGTTTTCCTGTGAGGATGCGGGCCGTTCCGAGCTGGATTTCCTGTGCCGCATCATCGAGGCAGTGATCGATGCCGGCGCCACCACCATCAACATCCCTGACACAGTGGGCTATGCCATTCCCGAGCAGTTCGGTGACACCATCGGCAAGCTGCTCACCCGCATTCCCAACGCGGACAAGGCGGTGTTCTCTGTCCATTGTCACAATGACCTGGGGTTGGCGGTGGCCAATTCACTGGCCGCCGTCCAGGCCGGTGCCCGGCAGGTGGAGTGCACCATCAACGGTCTCGGTGAGCGGGCGGGGAATGCCTCACTGGAAGAAATCGTCATGGCGGTCCGTACCCGCCAGGATCTGTTCAACGTGGACACCGGCATCAACGCCAAAGAGATCGTGCCCACCTCGAAAATGGTGTCGCAGATCACCGGCTTCCCGGTGCAGCCCAACAAGGCCATCGTCGGCGCCAACGCGTTCGCCCACGAGTCCGGTATCCACCAGGACGGGGTACTCAAACACCGGGAAACCTACGAGATCATGTCCGCCGAGGATGTGGGCTGGCATACCAACCGGATGGTGCTGGGCAAGCATTCCGGCCGCGCTGCCTTCCGCGCGCGCCTGGACGAGCTGGGCATCACCTTTGCGTCGGAAGCCGCCATGAACGAGGCCTTTCAGCGCTTCAAGGATCTGGCCGACAAGAAACACGAAGTGTTTGATGAGGACCTGCAGGCGCTGGTCAGCGATACCAAGAAAGCCGCCGAGGAAGAGCGTTTCAAGCTGGTGCTGCTGGAAGCCACGGCGCGCACCGGCGAAACCCCGGAAGCACGTATCGTGCTGACCATTGATGGTCAGGAGCGTGAGGCCACCTCCACCGGCGCCGGTCCCGTCGACGCGGCCTTCAAGGCCATCGAGATGCTGGCGGAAAGCCACAGCACCCTGCAGTTGTATTCGGTGAACGCGATTACCGCCGGCACCGACAGCCAGGGTGAGGTAACGGTGCGGCTGGAAAAGGGCGGGCGAATCGTCAATGGTCACGGTGCCGATGTGGATATCATCACTGCCTCGGCCAAGGCCTACCTGAATGCGCTGAACCATTTTGCGGCGGGCCTGGAACGGGCCCACCCGCAGGCGGCGGATGTATGAGTCTCTGGTCGGACATCCGACCGGTGCGGAGCGCCCTATGAATGAAGCCCAGCGACAACATTATCTGAAAGCCCTGGGGCTGACCCCCTGGGTGGCCCGGTCCCCGTTGCCGGGTGCGGCATCGTCGCCGCTGCTGGACTGGGACGAGGAAGACGATCAGCCGGAGACGCCGGCGGCATCGCCAGCAGAGGCTGCGCCCTCTCCGGCACAGCCGCAGGCCGCGGCGCCGGTGGTCAGTGAGGCACCGGTTGCGACGGCTCCGCAAAGCCAGAGCCCGGAAGCCCCCACGGAGACCCCGGACCCCGTTTCGGCGGCACCCGCGGTCGAGAAAGGCAAGGGTCTGACCTTTACCCTGGAGGCCCATCTTGGCGGTGATACCTGGTTGCTGTGCGCCCAGGAAGACAGCCAGGCACCGGGGCTGGGGCGGTTTGAAGCGCCGCTGATGGCCAACCTGCTGGCGCTGTTTCAGGCGCGCCCCCAGCGTCCGCGACGTTTCTTCTGTCCGCTGACCGACCAGCCCATGCCGGCAGCAGAAGCCTCACAGGCCCTCTCGGCGTTTATTGCTGGCCTCTGTGAACAGGCTGGTGGCGAGCGGGTGCTGCTGTGCCTGCCGGACAGCCTCTGTGATGCCCTGTTTCAGCAGCCTCGCTATCAGCCCTTCCAGCTGGGGGGCCGGCCGGCGCTGGTGGTCAGTAGCCTGGCGGAAATGCTGGCAGAGCCCGCCGAGCACAAGAAGGCCAGCTGGCAAGCCATGCAGGCCAATGGTTTCCATGGCGAGTGAGCCCGCCCGCGAGGAGCTCATCCGCGCCATGGAGCCGGAAGATCTGGATGCGGTCATGGCCATCGAAACCGCGGCCCAGTTGACTCCCTGGAGCCGCGCCCACTTTCGCGATTGTCTGGGCAACGACAACTATCTGTGTCAGGTGGCCACCGTGGACGATGTGCTGGTCGCCTTCCTGATCCTCTCGCGCATCCTCGACGAAACCCATGTGCTCAACATTACAGTGGCGCCCGCCTGGCAACGCCGAGGTATCGCCCGACGGATGTTGCAACAGGCCCTGGCGTCCGCCCGGGCCGATGCCATGTCGGTGGTGTATCTTGAGGTGCGCGAAAGCAATCAAAGCGCCCAGGCACTGTATCGTCAGCTGGGGTTTGAGGTCTGTGGTGTGCGCAAGAATTATTACCGCAGGGGAGAGGGCCACGAGAATGCGGTACTGATGCAATGCCTGCTCTCCGGCGGGCATAAATAACAAGCTACGAGCTACGCTCGCTGGATAGGGAAAGGTTGAAAGGTTCCTTTGGGCATTGGCATTTCAACGAAGCTCCTACAGAAAGACCATAACCCTCGCCAAGGCTCGAATCGCACCGCCAGCGACGCTCCTACATTCGGTGTTGTGACGTTGAGCGCGGGCAGGGCACGATTCGATTAGTACGGCCCAACCCGCCTTGCAGCGTGTAGCTTGAGGCTTGCCGTTCCCCGTTATTCCTGGATCGGCATCCAGCCGTTTTCGGAATCCCGGAAGGTGATCACGCGCTGGCGCTGGAAAGTATCGCCCTTCTTGAAGTTGCCGTGCTCCATGCGCAGGGCACTAAGGGTCATGATCATGGCAAAGCGATCCATGCCGGACAGGTCTTCCTGGCCCTTGATCTGGTCGGTGTAGCCGCTCAAATCCTCTTTCGCCTTCAACTGGTAATCCACCTCTAACGTGTAACGGCCATCACCATCGTCGTAACCATTGCGCTTTTCCACATCGGTGACCGCCAGCAGGCCGGCCAGGTGGGCATTGTCCAATTCCGCCTCCAGTGCTTTGCGGGCATCACCCGCATCCGGGGTACGGCTGCAGGCCACCAACAGCGTGGCAAGAAAGAGGGCAGCGAAGGCGCGGAGATAAACGGGCATGGTCAGGCATCCTTGTTGTTCTGGAACCGACACTCTAGCACTGCTTTCCGCTTGCCCTGAAGTGTTTGGGAGCCTGCAGTAGACACTCGAGAGTAAATCCACAAGGATACGGTTATCACGGAAGACCTGTTAATGAGGACCAAGCCTGTGTCAGAGAAACTGTTTCGTCGATTGTTATTGCTGGTGGCACTGAGTTTTAGCGCGGTGTTTGCGGTGCTGATCATTCCGCCACTGCTGGCCAACCCGGACATTATCGCCGCTGCCGCCGGGGGGTTTGTGAATCCTTTTGCCGCGGGTTATGCCACGGATGTGATTCTGTGCTGGGTGGTGCTCGCCATCTGGGTGATCTTCGAGCGCCAGCGCTACCAGATTCGCGGTGGCTGGCTGGCGTTGCTGCTGGGGGTGGTGCCCGGGGTTGCGGTGGGCTTTGCCCTCTATCTGCTGATGCGCCAGCGCCAGCTCAAGGGCTCCGGTATCGTCTGACAGCGCGGTGCTACCCGCTGATACGGATTCGCAAGGCTGCTATACTCGCGCCTCGCAAATATCCAGTCAGAGTCGGAACCCCATGAGCCTGCAAGACCAGGTGGCCAAGCGCCGCACCTTCGCGATCATTTCGCACCCGGACGCCGGTAAAACCACCATTACCGAAAAGCTGCTGCTGTACGGAAACCTGATCCAGAGCGCCGGTACCGTTAAGGGCAAGAAGTCCGGCAAACACGCCACCTCCGACTGGATGGAGATGGAGAAGGAGCGGGGCATTTCCGTGACCACCTCGGTGATGCAGTTTCCCTACAAGGGGGCCACGGTCAACCTGCTGGATACCCCCGGCCACGCCGACTTCTCCGAAGATACCTATCGCACCCTCACCGCCGTGGATTCGGCGTTGATGGTGATTGATGCCGCCAAGGGCGTGGAGGAGCGGACCGTCAAGCTGATGGAAGTGTGCCGCCTGCGGGACACGCCGATCCTGACCTTCATCAACAAGCTGGACCGGGATGTCCGCGACGGCATTGAAGTGCTGGATGAAATCGAGGACGTGCTCAAGATCGAGTGTGCCCCGGTGACCTGGCCCATCGGTATGGGCAAGAGCTTCAAGGGCGTCTATAACCTGCTCACCGACACCACCGTTCTCTACAAGACGGGCCAGGGCCACACCGTGCAGGACGTGCGCGAAGTGAAAGGGCTGGACAATCCTGAGCTGGACCAGGCCGTCGGCGCGGACTACGCGGAAGAACTGCGCGAGACACTGGAACTGGTGCAGGGTGCCAGCCACGAATTCGACCTGGAGCGTTTTCTGGCCGGCAAGCTGACCCCGGTGTTCTTTGGTACCGCCCTGGGCAACTTCGGTGTGGATCACATGCTTGATGGTCTGGTGAACTGGGCGCCGCCGCCCCAGCCCCGGGACGCCACCGCACGTACGGTGGCCGCCGACGAACCCAAGATGACCGGTTTCGTGTTCAAGATCCAGGCGAACATGGACCCCCGTCACCGGGACCGTATTGCCTTCATGCGCATCTGTTCCGGCAAGTACCAGAAAGGGATCAAGCTCAAACAGGTACGCACCGGCAAGGACGTGCGTATCCCCGATGCGTTGACCTTCCTGGCCGGTGAGCGGGACAACGTGGATGAGGCTTTCTCCGGCGATATCATCGGCCTGCACAATCACGGCACCATCCAGATCGGGGACACCTTCACCGAAGGGGAAGAACTGGCCTTTACTGGTATTCCCCACTTCGCCCCGGAACTGTTCCAGCGCGTGGTGCTCAACGACCCCCTGAAGAGCAAGCAGCTGCACAAGGGGCTGACCCAGCTGGCGGAAGAGGGGGCCACCCAGGTGTTCTTCCCGCTGCGTAACAACGACGTGATTCTCGGCGCCGTGGGCACCCTGCAGTTCGATGTGGTGGCAGCGCGGCTGAAAGGCGAATACGGCGTGGATTGCCGCTATGAGCCGGTGAGTGTGGCCACCGCCCGCTGGATCGAAGCCGACAGTGATAAAGAGCTGGCGGCCTTTGAACGCAAAGCCTACGACAACCTGTCCCGCGATGGCGCCGGTCACCTGACCTATCTGGCGCCGACCCGGGTGAACCTGCAGCTGGCCCAGGAACGCCATCCGGAGATTCTGTTCCGCGAAACCCGGGAAATTTCCTGATAACGGGGCGCATGCCTGCCCCATCGCGAGCCTGCGGCGTGCCAGTTCCGGGGCGCCAATGGGCTTGCGGTGGTGTATTGAGCATGGCTTTCATGGCGCGAGGCTGTTCATCGGGTGACATTATTTTTCATTAACCCGGGCATTCCCCGCTGCCGGGTTGTCGCGATCCTTTCCGCAAGCGGGTAAACTCTCGGCCTGTTTCGGCCCCACCTCACAAGGGTACTGTCGAAGCTCAAGACCCCGGCTACCCGCCGGGGTTTTTTATTGGGCGGATGCGCCCGGGGCCCGGGCAACATGCTCATCAGTGCCCACCTGTTGTTCCGGTGCAAACGACCGGTTGTGCGGTAGGCGGTGGGTAACAGGGGCGGTATCATCTCCATGGCCGTTGCTGCCAACGCGACACGGACAGGCGACGGTTTCTCAATGGCCGGCCAACCAGGACACCGGAATCATGGACGCAAAAGCCGCTGAAGCCTACCTGCTGAGCAAGCCGGAAGCGCGCAAGGATTTTCCCTTTGGGCCGGATGTGGCGGTCATGAAAGTCCGTGACAAGATGTTCGCGACGCTGAGTGAAGAGCAGGGCGAAGGGCGCATGAATCTCAAGTGCGACCCGGACCAGGCCCGGGCGCTGCGGGATATTTTCGCGGCGGTGACTCCCGGTTACCACATGAACAAGAAACACTGGAATACCCTCAAGCTGGATGGCTCCATCCCGCGCGGGGAAATCGAGCGCATGATCGACCATTCCTACGCCCTGGTGGTGGGCGGCTTGCCGAAAAAAGTGCGCGAAGGCATGGCGGTCCGGCACGGCCGTGAGGCACTCTACGGACAACAGGAACAGGAGCGTTAACGGTGGCAGTGATTATTGGTGGTCTGATCGTTATCTGGCTTGGCCTTGGCATGGGGGCGGCTGTGCTGCGCTGGCTGGGCATTGAGCTGCATTACCCGGCTCGATTGGCGGCCCCCTTGTTGCTGGCAGTACTGGAGACCGTGCTGTTCCTGGTGTTTGTACCCGGCACCGACCTGCTGCCGGAAACCTGGGGCTGGCCCATGGCCAGCGGCCTGGTGGCAGCCGCCTGGCTGATCAACGGCGCTGTCAGTGGTTTGGATTGGTACCGCAACCGGCCGGTGAAAGAATCCCCGGCTACGGAATAATCCCTCCCTTTCTGTTGGAGCGTCGCTGGCGGCGCGAACCGGAACGCAGTGGAGGTAACGCCCGCGAGGGCGGTCCGTAGGGTGCATGAAGTGCATAATCCAACGCCTGGAATCGCGCCGCCAGCGACGCTCCTACGGTTTGCGAAGCTGGCGCGTCTACTTTGCGGTGAAAATTGCCTTTACCCTAGAAACTGCTCCACCCGGTAAATTCCATTACCCGATACACCCAGTACTTCCAGCTTGCTTCGTCTGCGTACACCCCGTAATCGGTACTGTGCTTCTCCCCGTCACGATTGTCCCAGCGTCTGGCAAAGGCGGATCGGGCATTCACCATGAACGCGTGATCCGTTTTCGCCAGCACCCGCACGCTGCTTTCCAGGTTCAGGTTGTCCAGATTGCGGCGGGTGAAATTGGCGGAGCCGATGATCACTTCCGAGCGCTCAGCGCCTCTGCGCAACAACATCTTGGTATGGCACTGCTCGCCCTGGGTGTTGCACCAGCGCACCGCAATGCCCGCTGCATGGAGTTCTGCGCCCACCTGGCGGTTGGGGATGCCGTTTTTCTGGCGGCCGAACGCATCCTTGTTGGGGTCCAGCAGCACGCGTACGGCAACGCCTCGCTCATGGGCTGCCAATAGCGCCTTCACCAGGGGGCGGTGGGACAGGTAGAACACCGACACATCCAGCGCTTCACCGCGCTGGCTGCGGGACACGGCGGCCAGCAAGGCGTCACGGATGGCGCCCTCGGTGAGTACCTGCAGCTGGGCGGCGGTGGTGTCCGCTGTGGGACCGGTGGGGACGGGGGGCAGATCCGGGAGCGGAACGCCTGCCATGCGAACCACCGCCAGTTCGCTGTCCAGCAGTTCCGCCACGGCCGGGCCCTGGAAAGTGAGGCCCAGATTGCTGTGGGCACTGCTGGCGTCGTGGGGGTTGGCGGTGGTGACCAGAGCGGTCCACCGGTCGCCTTCATCCACCACCAGGGTCTTGCGGTGGTTGGCCTTGAAATTGAGCAAGGTCAGGTAGCTGCGCAGGGTGACCTGGCCGGGCCCCATGGGGTTGGGCAGCCAGCCCCCCTCGTTGCTGTTGCCCAGCCACTGACAGCAGATCCGCCAGATCCCGGACCAGCTCGGATTGGAGTCGCGTAACCGTGGCAAGGGCGTGGTGGCCATCACTACCCCGGCGTTTTCCAGGCGCTCCAGGTGCTCGCTGTGCAGGCCGCCGTAGAGGGTGTTGATGGGATCAGTGATCAGGACAACGGGTAGATCCGGTTGCTGCTGTTTCTTGGCCACCAGTGCCCGGGTCAGCTGCTCGGACAGGGGCCGGTAACTGGCATCATCGGCGCCCTGAAAGGCGTTGAACAAGAACATGTCCACCACCACCAGTTGTCGGGCCTGTTCGATCAACCGCAGGGCCTCGTCGAAAATGCCCTGACGCATGCCCCGGCCGCCATCGGCGGTTTCCCAGGTGTCATCCACCAGCAGATTCAGCCCCATGGCAGGGAGCAGCGGTGATTCATGGGCGAGACCGTCCGGCAGGGGTTTGTACCGGTGCCAGAGGGCGGTGCAGGCGATCAGCGCCAGCAGCAAGAGCAGGGCAAGTTTCAGTCGGATCATGGGCGGTCCATCCAGAGGTTGCGGCTACCTTAACAGCCTGGCTCGTGGGGCTGAACCTTGGCGGATCATGGTGTGGTACATTCGTACAACATTCTGCAAAGAATGTCCCCTCCTGTTAACTATCGCGCAACCGCACATCAACAGTAAGTCGGCCTCAGGTCCTCGAGAATGGGTTAACACTGATGTTAATAACAATAAGCCGGTCAGCGCGCCGGCCTGGAGTCTCCCATGAAATCCCTGTCTCGTTTGCTGGCGGCCGTCCTGGTAGCCCTGTTGGCGGCTTGTGGTGGTGGCGGTTCGTCGTCGCCGGCGGCCAGTAATCCGGTTCCGAATACCCCCGATCCGGACCTTCCCGAAACGCCGCAGGCGGGGGAAGGCGATATCCGTGTGCTGTCCAATCGCGCGGACCTGATCAGCGGCGGTGATGCGCTGGTGGAAATTACGGCTGACGATAGCGCCCTGTTGAGCGGGGCAAAGGTCATGCTGGGCGATCGGGAGGTGACCGAGCACTTGAAGGCAACCAGCGAGGGCACCCTCAAGGGCTTGCTGGAAGGCATGGCGCTGGGGGCCAACACGGTCACCGTGGTGCTGGCCGATGCGTCGGTGCTGGAGCGGCAGATCATCAACCACCCCAACGGCGGTCCGGTGTTTTCCGGGCCCCAGCTGCAGCCCTGGCAGTGCACCAATGAACAGGCGGTGGATGCCCAGTGTAATCAGCCGCCGGAATACACCTTTCAGTATGTGCCGGCCAACAAACTGGAAAACCTGCTGACCAACTTTGATCCGGAAAACCCCGGCTTGCCGCAAGCCTTCCAGCCCTACGACCCGGCAAATCCGCCTGCCGATGACAGCATTGCCCGCATTACCACGGATGAAGGCATGGAAATGCCCTTTATCGTGCGCATGGAAGAAGGGGTCATGAATCGTGACCGTTACCTGATCATGACGCTCTATCAACCGGATCAGCCCTGGACAGCCCTGGACCCGCAACCGCAATGGAACGGCAAGCTGCTGATTCATCATGGCGGTAACGTGGGCGTCAGTTATGGCATGGGGGAGGTGCCCCGTGGTGATATCGCCGGCACTGCCCCCGCGGGCGCCGAGCTGTTGCTGGGTGACAGCATCACTACTGCCCTGGCGCGGGGGTTCATGACCCTGTCCACGGCCCAGGCCAACCTGGGGCATAACGCCAATCTGGCAACCGCGGCGGAGTCCCTGATGATGGGGAAAGAGCGGATCATCGAACAGTATGGGAAAATCCGTTACACCATCGGCACCGGTTGTTCCGGTGGTTCCATTACCCAGCACCACGTGGCCAATGCCTACCCGGGCATTTATCAGGGCCTGATCGTGCAATGCTCCTACCCGGATGTCTGGACCACCGCCACCCAGTTCGCGGACTACAACCTGCTCAGTAATTACTTCGGCAACCAGCTGCCTACCGATCCGCAAGGGTTTCAGGAGGTGGTTACCTCGCTGCTGACTTCCGGGGTGATTCCGGCTGCGCAGTGGTCCGCCTTCTATGGCCACTTGCCGTTGAATCCGGTGGTCTCCGACCTGGCATTCTTCCCGTCCGCCTACCCGGACCAGGAAGACTGTCCGGGTCTGCAGGAAGGGGTGGCGGTCTATGACGCCGAGTCGCAGCCGGACGGACTGCGTTGCGGCTTGCTGGATTACATGATCAACCAGTTTGGGCCCCGTGAACCGTCGGTATGGACCCGCAATGAACAGCTGCTCGGTCGCGGTTTTGGTGGTATTCCGCTGGATAATGTGGGCGTCCAGTATGGGTTGAAAGCATTGCAGAACGGGGTGATCAGCGGCGAACAGTTTCTCAGGGTGAATCGGGAAATCGGCGGTTTGAGTGTGGATATCGACTATCAGGCCGAGCGCACCGTGGCGGACCCGCAAGCCTTGCGAAATGCCTATCGGACCGGCGCCATCAACACCGCTGAGCATCTGGCCAATGTGCCGATCATTGATCTGCGTGGCCCGGACCCGGGCATTGCCCATGACGCCTACCATTCCTGGCAGATGCGTGCGCGGCTGGAGCAGACCCAGGGACACGCCGATAACCATGTGATCTGGTATGGCCCGGCGCCGCTGTTTGGCGATTCGGTTTTCACCACCGAAGCCCTGCTGGTCATGGACCTGTGGCTGTCCGGCATCGAGCAGGATGCCACGGCCACGCCGGTGGCCGAAAAGGTGATCGCCAACAAGCCGGTTTATGCCCGCGACCGGTGCCTTTCCGTGTCGTCCCTGTTCGGCCCTGAAGGTCCCATCGTGCCGCTGACCGGCAATCTGTTGTACCCGGACCCGATCCTGCCGGGGCTGGATCAGTCCCTGCTGCCGCCGGCACCGGCGGAAGCCGGGGTGGTGGTGGATGCGCTCACCGGTCAGGTATGTGGTCTGGATATCAGCGCGCTGCCGGTGGTGTCCGAGCTGCCGGTGCTGGGTGAGTTACTGGGCACCCTGGGTGAGTTGCTGGCACCGCTGACCGATCCGGTTCTGGGCCTGCAACAGACCGTGGTGCAGACCCGTTTCGGGACGCCACGGACCGTGGCCGGTGACAGCATCCAGACCCTGACCAACAAGTGCCAGCTGAAACCGGTGGATCCGGCGGATTACCCCACGGTGCTGGATCCGCAGGCTTTCGCGGACCAGGTGGCGGAGATCTTCCCGCAGGGCGTCTGCGATTACAGCAAGCCCGGCGAGGGGACCATGCCTACCCGGACCTGGTTGCAGTACGGTGATGCGCAGCAGGTCATTTACGGCGGTGCCCCCTTGGCTGATGGTATGGCCACCCGTCCTCAGGGCTGGGCGTCGCCGGCCTTCCAGGTGGAGATTCGCTGATTTTCAGTCGCTGGGGATGCTGATTGACGAGTTGCGAAGACCGGGAAAGGTTTTCGTAACTCGTAACTTATACCTCGTTACTCACCCTTTCCCATCCGAGTAGCGCTAGAGATTGATTTGGTAAGCCGCCAGGCCGTTGTCGTCGTCAAAGGGCATGGTGGTGCCGCCATTGAGTTGCATCGCATCCCCGGTCAGCGTCACCGCTTCATCTCCCATTACCCCCTCGTTAAACCGGTATACCGGTTTGGGGGCTTCGTGCAGGCAGTGGTCGCGGAAACGGCTCTTGGCCTGCAGCACCGTGTCACGGGCAGTTTGCCAATGGCTGATGGCTTTGCTGCCATGGCGTTGTTGCAACATGGCCTCGGTGACCCGAGCGGACAACGCCACAGCAGTGGCGTTGTTGCCTCCAAACCCCTTCGAGTTGATCAGGCTGGCTTGCAAGTCGTCGCGCGGGACGTGGTCTATGGCGAAGTCCAGGTGCTGACGATGCACATCACTGGCAATGTGGTCGATGGTGCGGATGCCCGGCAATATCCCTTGCGCGAAGCTACCCAGCGTCGCGGCCAGCTGGTCGCCGCCGGCACTGCCCAGGGAGTGTCCCACAAACGCCTTGATGGCTGTCACCGGCCACTGGCGGACACCGAAGGCCTCGGCCACCCGGTCCAGAATCACCGATTCGGTGACCCGGTTCTGGGGGGTGCCGGTACCGTGGGCATGAACAAAGCTGTGCTCGCGCAGGCCCTTGTCACCGATCAGCTGACGGGTCAGGGTGGCGGCTTTACCCACGGTCAGGTAGTTACCCACGCCGGGGGCGGAAATGGATTTCTTGGCCCCGTCCGCATGGATAAACACATCCGGTACGGCGCCGAGAATATCGGCACCCAGTTCCAGGGCCAGGGCATCATCCATCAGCACGGTGAACTGGGCGGACTCGGCCATGGTAAAGCCGCAGTTGTCGGAAAACGGCCGGCAAGCGCGGCGCACATCTGCTTGTTGGGCACCGTCCAGAGCGGCCAGGTCCTGGTCTTCTGCCAGCGCACCCATGGCCCGGTACCCTTCCATGACTTCTGCCACCAGCGGGGCTTCGCTGGTGCCGACGATGGCCACCCGTACCTTGCCGCTGCGAATGGCCTGCACCCCTTTTTCCAGGTTGTAGAGGAAGGTGGCGCAGGCGCCCAGCATGCCGCCGGTGGTACCCACCGAGTGCAGCACATAGGCATTGAGAAAATCCGCGGTCATCTCGCCCAGCCCCAGCGGCACCTGTTTGGAGGTGATGCGCTGGCCATTGGGCGGAAAGCGCATGACGCCGCCCAGGCCATTGTCGTCCAGCTGGGACATGGCGTTGCTGGCGTAAACGGCGACCTGATCCGGGCGCACCTTGCCGGCCACGGTGGCCCAGTCCATGCCCAGATCCCCCAGCGCATCACTGATACCGAAGATGGCCATCTGCAGGGCCCGGGGGTGGTTGCGCGAGGCATACAGGGCGCCGGGGTCGAAGCCATCCGGCAATTGCCCGGCAGCGCTGACCCGGCGCGGACCGTCATGGGGAACACGCAGATCCAGCCCCGCGGGCAGGGTGACCTGGCAGCGGCGCTTGTCGATAGGGGAGACCTGCCAGCCAGCGGGTAGCGGGTCAGGCAGGTCCATGTTGCGCATTTCCAGGGTAACGGGAATGTCGCTGGTGCCGCTGATGGCGGCGTGGAGACGGTGGGTGTCGGGCAGGGCGCGAATCAGCGTGGCGGCCAGCTGCTGGTCCATGCTGCGGCCGGTCAACTGGCCCAACGAACGCAGGGTGTCCTGGCGGCCGGCATCCGGCAGGGCGTCAAATACCAGCCGTTGAAAGCCGAAATGCAGGGCGCTGCGGCCGGCCGCATTGATGCCGCCCATGGCGGTGATCACGGGTAATGCTGTCATGGTGCTCCCGGGCCTGCGCCCAATCCAAAACGGTGACTAGCCGGTCAGGGTACAGATGAAACCCTGTTTTGCGTATACGACGGAGGGCGAATCCGGTCAGGAAAGTGCAACAGAATTTGAAAGTGAAAGCGGATGTTTCAGGAGCGGGGACTGTTGATAGTCGATGGCGAATGCGGTTCCGGCGGTCGGTGGTGAGGAATCAAGGGGATCGCGAGGTACGAGTTTCGAGTAGCGAAAAGCTTTTACGGGTTTCGTCACTCGCTTCTCGTCACTCGCTACTTGGTCATTTCCCTACAAAAACGGGGCCCGAAGGCCCCGTTTGGTCTGGCATCGAGCGTTGTACCTATTACAGCAGCTCAACAGCCACCGCAGTGGCTTCGCCGCCGCCGATACACAGGCTGGCCACACCGCGCTTGCCGCCGGTGCGCTTGAGCGCGTGGATCAGGGTGAGGATGATGCGCGAGCCAGTGGAGCCCACCGGGTGGCCCAGGGCACAGGCGCCGCCGTGGATGTTCACCTTTTCGTGGGGAATGCCCAGGTCAATCATCGGCATCATGGCCACCATGGCAAAGGCTTCGTTGATCTCGAACAGATCCACATCGTCCACGGTCCAGCCGGCTTTTTTCATGACCGCTTCGGTGGCACCGATGGGCGCAATGGTGAACTCGCTGGGGTGTTTGCTGTTGGTGGCGTGGGCCAGGATGCGGGCCAGCGGTTTCAGGCCGCGTTCATTGGCCACGGACTCACGGGCCAGTACCAGCGCGGAGCCGCCATCGGAGATGGAGCTGGCGTTGGCGGCGGTGACGGTGCCGTCTTTGGCGAAGGCCGGACGCAGGGTCGGGATCTTGTCGATGTTGGCGTTGCCGGGCTGCTCGTCGGTGTCGACAACCACTTCACCCTTACGGGTTTTCACGGTCACCGGCACGATCTCGTCCTTGAACCAGCCGTTCTCGATGGCTGCCTGGGCACGCTTCAGGGATTCGATGGCGTAGTTGTCCATGTCTTCCCGGCTGATGGAACGCTTGTCCGCCACTTCCTGGGCGAAGGAGCCCATCAGGCGGCCGGTTTCTGCATCTTCCAGCCCGTCCAGGAACATGTGGTCATAGACCTGACCATGACCCATGCGCATGCCGCTGCGGGCCTTGTCCAGCACATAGGGCGCATTGGTCATGGATTCCATACCACCGGAAACGACGATGTCGTTGGTGCCGGCCTTGATGGAATCGTAGGCGAACATGGTGGCCTTCATGCCGGAACCACACAGCTTGTTGATGGTGGTGGCGCCGGTGTTGTCCGGCAGGCCGGCCAGACGCATGGCCTGGCGGGCGGGGCCCTGCTTGAGGCCAGCGGGCAGTACACAGCCCATGATGACTTCCTGTACGTCTTCCGGCTTCAGGCCGGCACGGGACACGGCTTCACGGATAGAGGCGGCGCCCAGTTCGGGAGCGGAGACCGCAGACAGGGAACCCTGGAAACCACCCATGGCAGTACGGGCACCATTTACAATTACTACAGCATCATCAGACATCGTTTTCTCCTGCCAAGCACGCAGTTATCAAAATTTGGGGCGCATTGTACTTGAAACAAGGGGCAGACACCCCATCTCACAGGGACCTGCCGGTCACGGATCAGGCATTGGCGATAGAAATCGTCTATTGCAGCCAAAGGCAATCATGGTAAACCCCTGGTCCGTGGTGGAGATTGCCGCCGGTAGCTTGTTATTATCATTCAGCCGTTGGCGACAGGCATGCCGCCAGCGGGGAATTTCTTTCTGTTGCCGAGCCGCAACAGAACAACATGATGTCAGGGGAAATGACTATGGCTTTTGAATTACCGCCGCTTCCGTTCGAGAAAAATGCACTGGAACCGCATATTTCTGCAGAGACTCTCGAGTACCATCACGGCAAGCACCACAATGCCTATGTGACCAAGCTGAACGAAATGGTTGCCGGCACTGACAACGAAGGCAAATCCCTGGAAGAGATCATCAAGAGCGCTGAAGGCGGTCTGTTCAACCAGGCGGCCCAGGTGTGGAACCACACTTTCTACTGGAATAGCCTGAGCCCCAACGGCGGTGGCGCCCCCACCGGTGATCTGGCTGCGGCCATCGACAAGGCCTTCGGTTCTTTCGACGAGTTCAAGTCCCAGTTCAACGCCAAGGCTACCGGCAACTTCGGCTCCGGCTGGACCTGGCTGGTGAAGAACAGCGATGGCAGCCTGGAAATCGTCAACACCGACGATGCGGATACCCCGATCGCCCACGACAAGGGCCAGACTCCGCTGTTCACTGTGGACGTGTGGGAACACGCCTACTACGTGGACTACCGCAATGCCCGTCCCAAGTATCTGGAATCCATCTGGAACCTGATCAACTGGGACTTTGCCGCCAGCAACTTTGCCGGTTAAGACGGTCTATCCCTGCGGGGATACCGTTCAGGTAACGAAAAAGGCCGCCTTCGCGGCCTTTTTTGTGTCCATATGGCGGCGATCAGGGAAGTTTGGTAGCGTCCCCAGCCTGGGATATTGTCGGCCGTTGTGTGGTCCAACCCCCAGGCGAATGAAAATAACAGGTGTAATGTATGCGTTTTTTGGGAATCTTTTTTCTTGTAATGGGGCTGTGGGCAACCAGTGTCACGGCTGAGGAGGCCCCAGCCGCTGCGGCTGAAAAGCAACAGAAAAGCCCTGAACAGCAAGCCATGGACCAGCTGGCTGAAGCCGGCCTTCGCCAGGCGCTGAAAGCCATCCAGCGCTCCGGCGGGCTCTATCCTTTCGGTATGATTCAGTCTGGCGATACGGTCCGGGCGGTGGGCTATTCCGGGGATAAGGAAGATGCGCCCAGCGCGGAAGAGTGGGCACAGGGCCTGTTCATGCAGTTGCGCAAGATCGGTAAAGAGCAGCCGGACATTGAGTTGATGGCGCTGTTCCGTCTCCATGAGATTACCGCTGAAAATGGCGACAAAGTCACCGGGGTGTGGGCCCAGGTGGATCACCGCGATGTTCGCCCCTGGGTGATCTTTCTGCCGCTGCTGAAAAATGAGGCAGGCAAGCATGAGCTCGGTGATATGGTCTACTACGCCACCGAGCAGCCGCTGTTCGAGAAAGGCGGCGAATAAACTTTCAAAAACAGGCAGACCAGGGACCGCGGTGAGCGCCAGCCGTTCTCCAGGGGCTCCCCGGATGAAATGGGGGCTGCTTGGCAGCTATGCGGCCCCGCCTGTGGCACTATCCAACCATCGCTATCAACAGGGCCATTAGCCGGGATTGCAGGACACTGGAATGACGCGAGATCGTGAAGTAAATCTGGGTAACTTGAATGACGTCACCGTGGATGACCATGGTGATACCGGTCGCCGCTCTTCCCCCGCCGGAGCCGACAACAACGGCAAGGGCGAGGGTAAAGGCAAGCCTCCCAAGGCCCCCAAAAAACCGGCCCCGAAAGCCCATAGCAATGGAGGCGGTGGCGGTGGATGGATGATCGCCTGTCTGGTGCTGGTGGTTCTGATTGCTGTGATGGGGGTCTGGTTCCAGAAACAGATGACCGTGCTGCAGGCTCAGATGGATGAGCGCATTTCGGAATCCAGCCAGAAACTGGGCAATCTCCAGTCCCGGCTATCTGCCACCGACGAGAGTCTGAATCAGTCCTCCGGTCAGCTGCAGGATACGGTCCGTGCCCAGGGCAAGAAGCTGGAAGAAAACAACACCGAAATCCGTAAACTCTGGGACCTGAGCAATAAACGCAATCGGGCGGATATTGCCGAGCAGAGCAAGAAACTGAATGCCCTGTCCTCCACGATAAACGAGGTGAAAAAGGCCCAGGCCGGTGTCGATGGCAAACTTCAGGGTATCGGTAAAGACACCGCCGCCCTGAAAAAGCAGGTGGACAGTGCGGTCGCCGCAGTGAACAAAAGCAGCGAGCAGTGGCAGACCCGCATCAGTCAGATGCAGACCCAGCTGGATGTGCTGGTGGAAAATATCAATCAGCTGGAAAGCCAGCAGCAAAACCTGAAAAACGCGCTGGCCAAAGTGGAGAAAGGCCAGGCCGGGTTGGCTGCGCTGAAAGACCGGGTGGATGAAACCGAGGCAGCCATTGCGGCGTTTGACGCTTATCGGCTCCAGGTCAATAGTCGGTTGGATAAACTGGAAGGGCGTTGATCGAACCCGGGGGGGTAGGGATCAGCGAAAAACAATAATGATAAAGAGCGTCTTGCCATGGCCAAGTTGCCGGAAAATAAAGAGCGGCGTCTACAGGGATTGAATCAGGATGTGCTGGCGGTAACCGCTCCACTGCCGGGGCCGGATAGGGAGCCGGTAGCGCTGCGTCCCCAGAACAAGAGCAAGCCGGTATCGGTCAGCGAAGGTGGCCATTCCGGCTTGCTTTGGCTGTCCCTGGTGCTGGCGGTGATTGCCCTGTTGTTGGCGGTCAGTCAATGGATGGCTCACGGTGACATCCGCCATGAGCTCAGCGAGCTGCGTCAGCAATACTACCAACTGGCGTCTGAACGCCAGCAGCAGGAGGAGCGCAGCATGGCAACATTGCCGGCGACGGCAGACCTGGAAACCTCTCCTGCTCTGGCTCCCCTTCGTGAAGACCTGCGTGAGCTCAATGCCAAGGTGCGTGGTCTGACCGTGGCATTGGCCAAACAGCGAGGCAATGGCCCGGAAAGTCGCGAATGGGAAACCCGGCTGGATGCGCTGGACAGCAGATTGAGCGGTTTGTCCTCACGGATCAGCAACCTGGCTGCCCGGCCGCAACCCGCTGCACCGGTGGCGCAACCGGTATCAGATAACAGCGCCGAGCTATCGGCTCTGGCGAGCAAGGTGGAGAAAGTCGACAAGGACCTGCAGGCACTTTACCGGATTCTCCAGGGCGGCTGATGCCGCTGGTAATTAACGATTAGCCTGCTAGAATAGCCGCCCATTGCGCCAGTGGTGGAATTGGTAGACACGCCAGATTTAGGTTCTGGTGCCGAGAGGTGTGGGGGTTCAACTCCCTCCTGGCGCACCATCTCAACGAAAGGCCGTAACGGCATTGCTGTTACGGCCTTTTGCTTTTCTGGGCGCTGCAGCGCCTCGGCATTGCTGCTATCAAGTTAATTTCATTACCTTCCAGGTTTTACCTTCTTTTCATTCTTTTCGCCGCTCAGATCCCTACTATTCCCCGCTGTCGAATCCGCGAATCGGGGAAGGGTATGCGGTATTACCTCAGCAAGATCCAGGCTGATGATGACACTTGGGAAATTCACACGGTGAATTGCCGTCACTTGCCCAAGGAAAATGACCAGCGAATTTATCTGGGCGATTTTTCCCACTGTATTCATGCCTTGCCGGTGGCAAAGCTGTATTTCCGTAGCTTGCGCTTTTGTCCGGAATGTTCCATCAACACCTGACCCCCGCTTGCAGGTTCACCCCTCGCCGCGTAGAACTAAAGGGGAGGTGTACTATGCGAGAGCACACACAAGATAAACATCGAAACGCCGGTCACTTTCCTGCGGCACGAAAGCTTGAAGCCGATCGTGTGCGCCTGTTGGCGCTGGTCGTGTTGGCGGCGGGGGCGTTAATTCTGGGTGGGTTGATCTATGCAGAGGGGCAGGCAACCCAGGGGGCCCTGCATGAGATCAAGGCCTCGCTCATGGAGTCGGTGAACTCACTCTAGGATGATGTGGGGAGACCGGCGAGCCCCCCCCCACGTTTCCTGACTACAGCGCGGCCTGAACCGTTTTGGACGTGGTCTCCAACGCCGTGTCCAATACCCGACGCCGCCGGGTTGGATCCATCATGTTGAACCCGAAAGCCTTCAGGTCCTCGGCATTGGGTTCCAGGCGAATCACCCGCTTGCCAGCCTTTTCCAGTTTGTTGACTTCCTTATCCACGATGCGGGTCATGTAGCGGCGTACCCGCCGCTCGATGGCGGCCAGGGGGGAGCGCGGCCGGTCCGGTTGCCGTGAGGCCATGGGAGCAAGAATGATGACCTCATCCACGGCACTATCCACCAGAAGGTCTGCGGAGGTGGGGGACGCCACGCCGCCGTCGATGTAGGTGCGGCTGCCCAGGCTTACCGGCGGACACCAGACGGGGACCCCGTAGGACGCACAAACCGCATCGCGGATATTCGCCTGTGGCGCGCCGCCTTTACCGAAGGGCACCCGTTTGCCGCTGGTGGTATCCACGGCCATGATCCAGGTGGCCGGGTGGGCCACCCAGTCAGCGCCCCCGGTGGCGTCGTCCACCAATTTCCGAAAGGGCGTCATGTCAAACTGGCCCCGGGGCAGCAGGCCGCAGAAGGCGGTCAATGGCGAGACGTCTCCACGCAAGCCCTTCAGAGCAAGTTTGGCGCCGGTGAGACTGGCCGCGGGTAGCGGCGGCAGGGCACCGCCGGTATCGCTGTCGTGATTCCAGCGGCATTGTTGACGGGTGCCCTGCTGGCAGGCCAGCAGCTGATCCACGCTGACGCCGCTCCCCAGCAAGGTGGCCAGCACCGCGCCTGCCGAGGTGCCGATAAGGATATCGGCGTCGCGGGCGTCCCAGTCCAGTTTCTGCTCTAGATGGTGCAGGGCGGCAATGGACCAGGCGCCGCCGGCGACACCGCCGCAGCCCAGTACCAGGGCGCGACGGGGAGATGGAGTGTTGTTTGTCATTATTCGGGCCTGTTCACATTAAAAGACGGGTTGGCTGGCGGGGGTGAGCGAGTAGTTTTCCGCATCAAAGTCCTTGAGCAGACGCTGCATTTCCAGGGTACTCCAGGGAAAGCCCACACTGTTGAAACCGTTCTTGTCCAGGTAGTAGCTGGAGCAGCCGCCGGTGTTCCAGACGGTGCCCTGCAGGTCTTTCTGGACCTTGCGATTGTAGGTTTTCTGGCTATCGGCTTTGACTTCCACCCGACTCAGCTGCTGCTCGCGCATGGTTGTCAGGGTGCTGAGGATATAGTTGATCTGCGCTTCAATAACGATAAAGGCAGAATTGTGGCCGATACCCAGATTGGGCCCCAGCACCATGAAGGCGTTCGGCAGGCCGGCAATGGTGGTGCCGCGGTAGGCCTGCATGCCGTCCTTCCACATCTGGCTGAGTGAATCGCCAGCATCGTTATAGATGTGATCGGCAATGGGCGGCTCGGTAACGAAGAACCCGGTACCCAGAATAATGGTGTCCACCTCGCACTCGCTGCCGTCCTGGCCCACCAGGGTATTGCCGCGCACCGCTTTCAGGCCGGTGGCGAACACATCCACATTGTCCTGATTGAGCGCCGGGTAATACTGGTTGCTCATCAGCACCCGCTTGCAGCCCAGGGTGTAATCCGGGGTCAGCTTGGCGCGCAGGGCCGGATCCTTGATGGCCAGGCGAATATGCGCCTCGCCCAGTTTCTGGATCTGCCGCAGCAGGGCCGGTTTGCGAAAGCCGATGCCGAAGGTTTCAAAGCCGCCGTAAAGCATCTTGCGCCAGGCGTTCAGGGTGAACGGCAGGCGGAAGAAGTTTTCCTCGATTTTCGGGATGGGGTGATCCGGCTTGGGCAGCACCCATTGCGGGGTACGCTGGAACAGGGTCAGGTGCTGCACCTTGGGCTGGATCTCCGGCACAAACTGGATGGCCGAAGCGCCGGTGCCGATCACCGCTACCCGTTCACCACTCAGGTCGTGGTCATGGTCCCAGCGGGAGGAATGGAACAGCTTGCCTTGAAAATCCTTCAGGCCGGGGATGTTCGGAATGATGGGTTCATGCAAGTAGCCGGAGCAGGCCACCACGGTACGGGCCCGGTAGAGCTGGTCCCCGGTCTGCACTTCCCAGAAACTTTCCCGCCCCCGCCACTGGGCCCGTTCCACGCCCTGATTGAAACGAATGAAGGCGGGTATGTTGTGGCGGTTAGCCGTTTCACGCACATAGTCGAGAATTTCCGCCTGGCCGGCGAAGGCCCGGCTCCAGTCCGGTTTCTGGGCAAAGGAATAGGAGTACAGCGCCGAGGGCACATCGCAGGCACAGCCCGGGTAGGTATTATCCCGCCAGGTACCGCCCAGGTCCGCGGCTTTTTCCAGGATCACAAAGTTATCGAAGCCGGCTTCGCGCAGGCGAATGCCCAGGCCGATGCCGCTGATGCCGGCGCCCACAATCAGGACGTCATAAAGGGGAGTGTTGGCTTGCTGTGTCATGGGAATGTCCGGGGTCACTGGTTCGGTTGCGGGCTGAAGAAATCCATGGCCCGGTTGGTCAGATTCAGGTTGGCGACCTGTTTGGCCAGGGCGTAGATATCCGGGTAGATCACCCGGGCGCCACCCTTGCGGAAAGTGCGGTAGATACGCTCGGCCAGCACCTCCGGCTTGCCGGTGGGGATATAGCGGGACACCGGGCCTTTCTTCACCTGGCTGCGGGCATGGCTTTCCAGGCCGGAATGGATCGGCCCCGGGTAGACGGTGATCACATTCACGCCCTGCTTCTTCAGATCCAGCCGGGCGATTTCCGAGGCCAGGCCGATGCCGGCCTTGGCGCCACCGTAGTAGCTGCAGCCACGAATTGGCACGCGCCCGGCCATGCTGGCCACATTGATCACGCAACCGTTGCGGGCCTCCACCATGGTTGGCAATGCCAGGTCCATCAGCCGCATGGGGGCAGTGAAGTTGATATCCAGCAAACGTTTGCCCTGCTCCCAGCCGGTGCCGGTGATGCTGATGATGTCCATGATGCCGGCGCAGTTGACCAGCACATCCACCGGCCCGCGCCGGTCAATCAGCGACTGCCACCAGCCAGGCAGGGCGTCGATATCGGTCAGATCGCAGGTTTCCGCGTGAGCGCCGTGCTGGTCGCGGGCCAGGGCGAGGGCCTCGGCATTCAGGTCCACCAGGGTGATGCGTGCCTCCGGGTGATGCTGACGAAACTGCCCGACGAGCTGGCCGCCAATGGCGCCGGCACCGCCGGTAATCAGGATATGTGTGGGTGTCATGATTGCGTGCCTTTGTTGTTGTGATTGGCGATGGCGAGCCAGCAGGCATCCCGTGCCCGTGTCAGGTCGTCATCATCCAGGGTCAGATAGCCCAGGCGCTCTGCCTTGAAGACACCCACGAAAGCTCCCCAGAACAGGGCGATGGCCAGATCCGGTTTCATGATGTCGTTGAGCAGGCCGGTGCGCTGGCCGATGACCACCATCATGCCCAGGGGAATCAGCAGGGCCTGCTCCTGATGGCGGCTTTCCGGATCCAGGTAGCTGTGGTGATCCTGCATCTCCAGAAAATGAAAGGCGTCCGGCTCTTCGCGGGCAAAGGCGGTAAGCCGGGCCCAGAGGGTATCGAACAGACTGCGGGAGGGGTGTAGCAGGTCCAGATCGCTGAGCAGGCGTTCCTTGAGGCGGCGCTTGCTGTCCCGGAAGACGGCGTTGATCAGCGCTTCCTTACTGTCGAAATAGCGATACAGGGTTCCCACGCCGACTCCGGCCTCCGCGGCGATGGGCGGTACCGGCGTGCCGTGCAGGCCATGCTCAGCAAACACCCGCAGCGCGGCCTGGATGATCTGGTCGCCTTTGCGAGCTTCCTTGTTATCGGCCGGCACAGTCCGGTCAGCGAGGGTCATGGCAAGTCTCACTCAGTGATTGAATGAATGTTCATTCCGTAACTGTGCCATTGAGTGATGTTTTTATGGAAGGGTCATTTCGGGACAAATGATAGAGGCTATCCGTAGGAGCGTCGCTGGCGGCGCGATAAACCAGTTGCGAGAAACGAGTTTCGAGAAGCGAAAATCATTGGGCGTTCCCGTGTTTTGGGCTTTGCCTTTCGAAACTCGCTTCTCGCAACTCGAAACTTTGGTTTATCGCGCCGCCAGCGACGCTCCTACGAATGGAGGAGGGGGGTCAGATCAAGCCCTTTTCCCGGGCGGCCAGTTCGGTCAGTTCTGCTGCGAGGGTGACCGGGCGGGCGTAGGAGCGGTCGTAGTGGGCCTGGGCCAGGGCGTGGCATTCGGCGCTGATCTGATCGTAGAGCTCACGGGGCAGCAGGCCGCGGGTCGCGGGCAGGGGGTGCAGGCCGAAACGGTCATAGGGAATCGGTTGTTTGCCGGCGGCCTTGAGCAATTCCGGCACCCAACCCTGGGGGGAAAGCTGGGTCTGATAGCGCAGGTTCTGGAAGTCCATCTCCGCCGCCAGCCGGTTCGCATCGGTGACCTGGAAATAGTTGTCCACTACCTGGCAAAGCAGCAAATTCAGGCGTTTCCAGACGATTCGCTTCTCTTCGTTGGTGTATCCGTTCCAGTGCACAACCTCGTGGCTGAAGCGGCGACAGCCACGACAGACCGTATCACCGAAAACGGTGGAACAGACGCCGATACAGGGGGTGTGGATACGATTGACTGCCATGGCCGAAGACTACCAGAAAACCCCGGGCAGGGAAGCGCGAGGGGACGCCGTTTGGCGGGAATTTGAGCGTTTGCTGCTATCTTGAGCAATGTCCGCAAATCGGCCATAGTTAGCACCTGAATCCGTGGCTTGATCGCGGCGCCTGACGCAAGTCTTTGTCGCCACAGAGTTGTTGTTTTCTCAAGAGCGCCTTCAATGGAGCGTATTTGCGACGACGCTTCTGCAGAAAACACCCTGTGGCAACCGATGCTTGCGCCATGCACCCACGCTGAAGTCACAGACTCAGGTGGCAACGAACAAATGCTCTGTCTTGCGCGAAATAATAAACAGGGTCGCCCCGGATTAACGGGAAGCGGCATCACTGGAGAATAATAATGCGATTGGCTGTGTTGCTGGCAGCTTGCCTGTGGATGCTTTCCGGATGTTCCAGCCTGGGTGTGGGCGTTCCCTCAACCCCCGGTGCTTTTATCCATGCCCCCCAGGGCAAGACCTTCAAACCCATGGATACGCTGGATCCGCGTAATGCCATGGTCTATATCTACCGTCCGATTACCCGCTGGGGCTACGAAGAAGTGCAGGCGCCGGTGTTCTTCCTGGATGCCACGCAGCTTTTTGGTCTCAAGGCCGGTGCCTACAGCTGGCTGGAATTGCCCGCCGGCACCCACGACTTCTATGCCCGCCGTCCGCTTAGCGTGCTCTATCTGAAGATGGTCTTCGAAATGCCGCTGGAAGTGGAAGGGGGCAAGGATTACTACTTCCGCTACTCGGAAACCCGTCCGCTGGATATGGAAGAACTGGTTGCCGATCCGGAGAACTACCAGCAGGCCGGCCCCTTGCAACAGGTTCCCCGTGCCGTGGCACTGCGGGAAATTGCCGATCTGCGTCTGGATGAGCCTGGCGTCTACTATGCGGGCCGCGACAGCAAGGTGCCGCGTTGGGCACCGTTTTATACCTATACGATGGAGTAAGGGACAGCTACAAGCGACAAGCTTCAAGCTGCAACACGGACGGAGCCGGAGTCAATCGAACGGCCGCCTTTGCCGCGCTTCGTAATACGTGCTTATGAATCAAAAAAACGGGGAACCCTTTTGGGTTCCCCGTTTTCGTTTTTGCAGCTTGCAGCTTGCAGCTTCTTAGCTAGTCACTCTCTGTCAGCCGCCGCTTGGTCTGCAGCAGTCGCTTCCACTGTTCCACGTACTCCGGCAGGGCCGGAGAGGTTTGATTGAAGCCGGTAATTTCCTGCAGGGTCTGGGGGCTGATGGATTTGCCGCCATACACATTGGCCACCCGCAACAGGGCATGGGTGTGCAGTTTGCGCTGGGATTCGAAGCGCTGATCGTAGTACACGTATTTGTCGTCCCAGCCGAGAATGCGGGTATGCACCTGGAATTGCTGGTACGGGCGCAGCTCGCGGATATAGGAAATCTCGGTATTGGCAACCACACCGTTACAGCGCGCTTCGATCATGCGGTTGAGCAAGCCGGTAACCACCGCGTGCTCCAGCCGGCAGCGATCCATGAACTTCAGGTATTTGGCGTTGTTCAGATGCATGTTCAGGTCAATATCCAGCAACCCCACCCGGTATTCCTGGGTGACAACATCAAATAGCTGGTGTGTGGGCGGCCGTTTACGACGGCGAGCCGCGCTGATCAGTTCGAGCATCCGATCTCCCTATGCCACGGTGGTCCGTGACCCCTTTTATTCTTTCGAAGACTGAATCGGCAAAAAAACGCGATTCAGTATAACGGTACCAGTGCCAGTTCACACTATTCGCTGATATCAAAGTGCTCAGTTTTACAGTCTTTGCAATCCTGTCCCGCGCCAGGCGTGGGTTTCGGCGCGTGATGCCCTGTGTGCAGGGGGCTGCAACGGTTACGCACAGGCCAGATGCAGACTGAACAGGCTGTCGCTATCCGTCCAGCACCCGGATGGGGAAAAACCGGCGGCAACCAGTTCGGCGGAGAACCCTTCGATGGTGAATTTGTAGGAGTTTTCTGTGTGAATACGGGTGCCGGCAGTAAGTGTCAGGCTGTCGTCTCCAAGGCGGATGTGCTGATCCTGCAGGCACTCCAGGTGCATTTCGATACGGCTTTGCGTGCTGTTGTAGAACGCCAGATGGCGCACGGTATCGGTATCGAAGCCGCAATCCAGTTCCCGGTTCAGATGGTGCAGGGCATTCAGGTTGAAGGCGGCAGTCAGTCCTTGCGCGTCATTGTAGGCGGCATGGAGCTGCTCAGAGGGTTTCTGCAGGTCCGCGCCAATCAGCAGGGCGCCACCGGGTCCGGCCAGTTCCCGCAGCCCGCGCAGAAAGCTGGCTCGCTGGGCCGGTTCAAAGTTGCCAATGGTGGAGCCGGGGAAAAAGACCAGACGGCCCAGCTGTTGTAATCCCTCGGGCATGGCCATGGCCTGGCAATAATCCGCGCAGACCGCACTGATGTGAATCTGCGGGAAGTCGTCGGCCAGGCGCCGTGAGGCGCCAAGCAGACACTCCCGGGAGATTTCCAGCGGCATGTAATGGGCCGGTTGCCAGGCATCCAGCAGCACCCGCACTTTTTCGCAGCTGCCTGCACCGGGTTCGGCGATGGTGTGGGTGTTCTCCAGGCGCGACTGAATATCCCCGGCATAGCGACGCAACAGACGGGCTTCCGTGCGAGTGGGATAGTACTCCGGAGTGCGGGTGATGCGGTCGAACAGGGTGGAGCCGGTTTCGTCGTAGAAGAACTTGGGGTGCAGCGTCGGCGTGGTTGCTCGCAAGGATTCACTGACCTCGGCAAGCATGTCGGTGGTCGGCGGGTGCAGGTCGAAGAAGGTCAGGTTGGGGCCGAGCTGTTGTTGATTCACGATGGCTCTCCTGCAAGCCGGATACCACTGAATTGCCAGCGATGGTGGGGATAGAAAAAATTACGGTAGCTGGCGCGAAGATGGTCCCGGCTACTGACACAGGAGCCGCCGCGCAGCACCATCTGGTTGCACATGAATTTACCGTTGTACTCGCCCACGGCACCGGCATCAGGCTGGAATCCGGGGTAGGGCAAATAGGCGCTGGCGGTCCATTCCCACACATCCCCGAACAGGTGTGCCATGCCGGTATCAATGGCCGGGCCGGGTTGGTAGAGACCGTTGTCCACAAAGTTGCCTTGCTGCGGTTGCGTGGTGGCCACGTGCTCCCATTCCTGTTCCGTGGGCAGACGCTTGCCCGCCCAGCGGGCATAGGCGTCGGCTTCATAATAATTCACATGGGCCAGAATCTGACCGGGATGCAACGGTTGTAGCCCTGCCAGGGTGAAGTGCTGGTCAAGGTCCTCATGCCAGTAAAGAGGGCGCTGGACAGCGTTTGACTGAACCCAGGCCCAGCCGTCAGACAGCCATAAATCCGCACGCCGATAGCCGCCGTCCTGGATGAAGGCGCGGAACTCACCCTGGGTGACAGGCCGGTTGGCCAGGGAGAACGGCTCCAGCCAGACTCGATGCCGGGGCGTTTCATTATCGAAGGCAAAGCCATTGCTGCTGGCGCCCATATCCACCAGGCCGCCACTGAACGTTTGAAAGCGCAATGGGGCAGTCGGGCCCGACGGGTCGAGGGGTTGGCCGAGGGTTGGCGCCAGCGGATTGAACGAGAGGCTGTATTTCAGATCGGTCAGCAACAATTCCTGATGTTGCTGCTCATGATTGAGCCCCAGTGTCACCAGATCTGCCAGCCCCGGATATTGCGCGATAAGCCGTGCCATGGCCTCATCCACCTGCTGTCGCCATGCATAGACGTCTGCGCCGGTGGGGCGTGACAACAGGTGGCGTTGCGGGCGGGCAAACTGTTCGCCAATGCCGTTGTAGTAGCTGTTGAAGAGATACTCGAATTGCGGTTCGAACACCCGGTAACCGGGCAGGTGGGGCTTGAGGAGGAAGGTTTCGAAGAACCAGGTGGTGTGGGCCAGATGCCAGCGGGGTGGGCTCACGTCAGCGCAGGCCTGCAACCCCATGTCCTCGGTGAGTAACGGCTCACAGAGTTGTTCGCTGAAGGCCCGGATACGCTGGTAGTGCGCCATCAAGGTAGCGCTGGGGTCTTGTCTGGCGGTATCTGGCAAGGTTTTCCCTCCCAATCCGGTTGTCAAAGAGTGGCACCCACTTTGAGCGAAAGCAACAATGTGACGCGTGAACGGTGTGGGTATACTGCGGGGCAGCATTTGTAGTGGGTTGTTGCTGCGACGCAGTGACAGCCCATGCCCTTTCACCACAAGGAGAGCATATGAATATTACCGATAAAGTTGCCGTGATCACCGGCGCTGCATCCGGTCTGGGCCAGGCCACGGCCGAAGCCATTATCGCCAAGGGCGGCAAGGTGATGATTCTGGATCGTGACGACAAGCGCGGCCCGGAAGTGGCGGCGGAGCTGGGTGCCAATGCGGCGTTTGTGCAGACCGACGTGACCGACGAGGAATCCGTTAAGGCGGCCATCGATGCCACCGTGGAAAAATTCGGTGCCATTCATGTGTGTGTGAACTGTGCCGGTGTGGGCTCTGCCATGAAGACCGTGGGTCGCGAGAACAAGCCCCATGATCTGGGCGTGTTCAACATGGTGGTCAAGATCAACCTGATTGGTACCTTCAACGTGGCCCGTCTGGCCGCCGCCGCCATGGCCGAGAACGAGCCGGGTGAAGACAACGAGCGTGGCCTGATTGTGAACACGGCTTCTGTGGCAGCCTTTGATGGTCAGGTTGGCCAGGTGGCTTACGCGGCTACCAAAGGCGGTGTTGTCGGCATGACCCTGCCCATCGCCCGTGACCTGGCGCCGCTGGGCATTCGCTGCAACACCATCGCCCCGGGCATCTTCAACACCCCGTTGATGAATGCGGCTCCGGACAAGGTGAAAATGCCGCTGATCGAAATGACCCAGTTCCCCAAGCGTCTGGGGAACCCGGCGGAATACGCGCAGCTGGTCTGCCACATGATCGAGAACAGCTTCCTCAACGGTGAGACCATCCGTATCGATGGTGGTATCCGTATGCAGCCGCGGTAATAGCCGCTGTGAGCGACTAGCTGCTAGCTACTAGTGAAAAGAAAAAGCCCCGGATTTCCGGGGCTTTTTCTTTTTTGCAGATGCGGCGCTGGCGGGCGATGCATCAGTTTCGAGTTTCGAAAAGCGAGAGCCTACCTTTCATGAATTTCGGGGTTTGATTTTCGAAACCCGCTTCTCGCAACTCGTGACTCCTGTAATCGCGCCGCCAGCGACGCTCCTACGGAAGTCTTGCCTGGCTGCTAGGTCCTTTCCTTCACCCCACCAACGCATAACACGGCTCGTAATGGCTCCCGGGGAGTTTCATGCGATGTTGCTCCACAAACGCCTTGAGCAGTTCGTCCAGGTGGGTCATCAGTTCACCCGGCGCATGCAGCCGATAGGGACCGTGCTGTTCGATGGCATGGATGCCTTGCTCTTTCACATTGCCGGCCACAATGCCGGAGAATGCCCGGCGCAGGTTGGCAGCCAGCTGGTGGACCGGTTGATTGGGGCTCAGATCCAGGCTGGCCATGGCCTCGTGGGTAGGCTCGAAGGGTTGCTGGAATTCCAGGGGAATGTTCAGCCGCCAGTTAAAGTAGAAGGCGTCATCATTGTCGCGGCGGAACAGGGTCAGACGGTCGATGCCCACGCACATTGCCAGGGCCACGGCTTCCGGGTCATCGATGATGATCTGGTAACGTTGCGCCGCCTGGTCTCCCAGTGTTGCGCGAATAAAGGCATCCACCTGGCGGAAGTAGTCCGCACTGCTGGCCGGGCCGGTGAACACGACTGGCAAGGGCATGTCCGCATTGTCCGGGTGCAGCAGCACGCCAAGCAGGTAGAGGATTTCCTCGGTGGTGCCCACCCCGCCAGGAAAGACGATGATGCCATGGCCGACCCGCAGAAACGCCTCCAGCCGCTTTTCGATGTCCGGCATGATCACCAGCTCGTTGACGATGGGGTTAGGGGCCTCGGCGGCGATGATGCCGGGCTCGGAGATGCCCAGATAGCGGCCGCCCTTGAAGCGTTGTTTGGCGTGGGCCACATGGGCGCCTTTCATGGGCCCCTTCATGGCACCAGGGCCACAGCCGGTGCAGATATCCTTGTGACGCAGGCCGAGTTGATAGCCCACGCTCTTGCTGTAGTCGTATTCTTCCCGGGAAATACTGTGGCCGCCCCAGCAGACCACCAGGTTTGGCGAGGCTCCAGCCTTGAGCACGCCGGCGTTGCGCAGAATGTGGAAGACCGCATTGCTGATGCCCTGGCTGCTATTTAGGTTGAAGCTGTCGTTGTTCTGAATCTCATTGGCCACATAGACGATATCGCGCAACACCGCCGATAAATGCTCGCGGATGCCGCGGATCATGCGTCCGTCCACGAAGGCGCCGGCGGGGGCATTGTCCACCTTGAGCCGCAGCCCACGGTCTTCCTGAATCACCTCGATATCAAAATCCTTGTAGGTCTCCAGTACCTGGCGGCTGTCATCGGTGGGGGTGCCACAGTTGAGTACGGCCAGCGCGCATCGGCGTAGCAGCTCATGCAGGCCGCTGCCGGAGGTGTCACGCAGACGTTCAACTTCGTGTTGGCTGAGAACTTCCAGGCTGCCTTCCGGGGCAACAATGGTGGATACCGTTTCGGTCATAAGGTCGGGTCCGTCGCAAAATAATCGTTACTCAGAGGCTGCAGGCCAGCCCGTGCGGCTACGAAGCCGCTGTAGGAGTGCCGCTTGAGTCGCGAACCTTGCTTGAGCAAGGAAGCCCCCGCAGGGCGGCCAAGCCGTCGCAGTTCATCCCAAAAGCAGCTACAACTCCCAAGAGTACCCCAGATGACACTCCCGGTGAGTGAAGAGTTGCAAGCCTTTGTCCCTGGGGTGGCGACAGACTCTTTTACAATTTCCCGGGAACGCCTTGTCGCCGCAAGCGTCACATTCTTTATCAGGTCTGGCACACTGACTGCATGGTTGATCTGTGTCATCTGGCTGTCTTCAGCAGCGGCCATACTTGATCGATTGGGAACCGGCATAAGGCCGTCCCGTTAATGAGGTTTATCAGGAGCAAAACATGTTGCTCAAATATCTGAATCAGCTGGAACAGGCAGTCAAGGCGGCTTGCGATCACCCGGATACGGATACCGTCAACCGCTGCGCGGATTGCGTGGCCACCCTGGACGCTTACCTGGACGCGCAGATGGAGCCGGTACAACGTCGGGGACGGGAGCTGATGGACGGAATGATTCCCTCCGAGTTGCACAGCCGCGTCTGTCAGCGGGTCCATTGACCCCGCCTCGCGTCCCGTAGGAGCGTCGCTGGCGGCGCGATTAATCAGTTGCGAGTTGCGAGAAGCGAGTTTCGAAGATCAAAAACTGCAATTCATGGCAGATAGCTTTTCGCTTTTCGCAACTCGTACCTCGTACCTCGAAACTGAGTGATAGCACCGCCCAACGCTGCTACAGCCGATTCCGCTGCTGCCGCAACGCCTTTTCCCTTTCTTCCGGAAACAAATCCGGCTGCTGCGGGGCTTTCAGATCGCGCAGGCGGGCGCCGATGCCGATCAGGCGGGCGGGGCCCTGGCGGCGTTCCCACAATTGTCGCAGCAGTGCCTCGAAATGGGCCGGATCCAGATCGTTGCCGGCCTTGTCGCAGCTCAGGCTGACAAAATCCTGGTATTTCACCTTGGCGGTGAGCCCACTGATCAAATAGTGCTGATCCAGTTTGGCGAAACGGGCCTTGAGCTTTTCCAGCAGACCATCCAGTTCCCGCAGCCAGGCATTCAGGTCCGGCTGGTCCTGGTCGTAGGTGCGCTCTACGGACACGGATTTGCGTCGGCGGCCGGTTTGTATGGGCCGATCATCATGTCCGCGGCTCAGGTGATAGAGCCGCTCGCCGAAACTGCCGAAGTGCTGTGACAGCTCCAGTCGGCTCATGCCTTGCAGGTCGCCACAGGTATGCAGGTTGAGACCGGCCATGCGTTCGGCCGTCACCCGGCCCACCCCGGAAATCTTTTTTACCGGCAGGGCGGCCACGAAGGCGTCCACCTGGTCCGGCGGAATCACAAACAGGCCGTCGGGCTTGCGCCAGTCGCTGGCCACCTTGGCAAGAAACTTGTTGGGCGCCACGCCGGCGGATACGGTAATGCCCAGCTCCCGGCGAACATCCTGTCTTAACGCCTCGGCAATACGGGTTGCGCTATTATCGAACTGTTCGCTGTCGGTCACGTCCAGAAAGGCCTCGTCCAGGGACAAGGGTTCGATCAGGCTGGTGTAACGGCGAAAGATGTCGTGGATCTGTGCCGAGACCTTGCGATACTTGTCAAAGTTGGCGGGTACAATGACCAGTTCCGGGCACAGGCGCAGGGCGTGGGATGAGGCCATGGCGGAATGCACCCCGAAATGCCGGGCCGGGTAATTGCAGGTGGCGATAACGCCACGGCGGTTGGGGTCGCCCCCCACTGCCACGGGCCGATTGCGCAGGGACAGATCATCACGGATTTCCACGGCGGCGTAGAAGCAGTCGCAGTCCACGTGGATAATCTTGCGTGAGGCCTGTGCCATGAATGAACTCTGGGATGTGGCAGGATTGACAATCGGGTTGCCTGTGTCGCTTGGGCCGCCCTGAGGAGAGTGTAACATCGGCATTACCGCAAACCGCACACCGCAGGTCCTGATTATCGGTGCCGGGCCCACCGGCCTGGCCCTGGGCATAGGCCTGCGTCGACACGGCATTCACTGCTGCATTATCGACCGGCTCGCCGAGCCGTCTCCCTGGTCCCGAGCGCTGGGGCTGCATGCCCGCACCCTGGAAATCTTTGCCGCCCTGGAAGTGCTGGCTCCGATCCGCAAGGCTTCGCGCACCCTGAGCGCAGTGTCTGTCTATGGCGACAAGGGATTCCTGTTCGAGCTGGATCTGACCAGCCTGGATGCCCCGTACCCCTGGGTGCTGAGCTGCCCCCAGTCCGATGTGGAAAGCGTCCTCACCGAGCGTTACCGCAGCCAGGGAGGCGAACTGGTCCGTGGCACGGAATTGCTCGATTTTACCCAGGATGGGGCAGGGGTTCGCGCCCGGCTGCGCCAGGGGACGGACGTGGAAACCGTCAGCTGCGATCTGCTGGTGGGCGCCGACGGCGTGGGTTCCACCGTGCGTGAGCAGCTGGGTATCGGCTTCAACGGCGTCGATTACGATGAACATTTCCTGCTGGCTGATGTGGACTGGCAGGGGCCCTGGCGCAATGACAGCTCCCACGGTTTTTTGCAGGAAGAGGGGTTGCTCATAGCCTTGCCTCTGCCCACGGGCTGGCGGTTGATCATGGCCCGGGACGAGCCCTGGGAAGGGGAGATAGATCTACAGCCTTTTGCGGATCGGCTCACTCCGATACTGGGTGATACGCCTGACCTGGGTGAACCACGCTGGATCAGCCGCTTTTCGGTGCAACGTCGGCTGGCCCATCACTACCGTCGCAATCGTGTTTTTCTGGCGGGCGATGCGGCCCATGTGCAAAGCCCGCTGGGCGCACAAGGCATGAACACCGGCCTGGCAGATGCCTTCAACCTGAGCTGGAAACTGGCGTTCTATCTCAAGGGGTATGGCAGCGGTACCCTGCTCGACAGTTACGAGCAGGAGCGAAAACCGGTGGCGGACAAAATGCTGCACGGTGTGGATTTGTTGTCGCGGGCTTCACTGGTGAAGTTGCCCATGTTGCGCCGCACCCGCGATTCGCTGCTGAAAATGGCGGGGGGGCGTGCCGGTTTGTCCCGGCGTTTACTGCGCACGGCCAGCCAGCTGGACGTGCACTATCGATCCTCGCCGCTGGTGAGCTGTGGTCCGGAAGCGGATCTGGGCTGGCGCAATCGGGGGCCGTTGCCCGGGGACCGACTCCCCGATGCGGCCCTGCGCTCTGTACGTACCGGGCACCTGCACCAGCTTCATGGTCTGCTCCGGAAACCGGTCCATCACCTGTTGCTGCAACTGGGTGAGACCCCGGAGCATAACGAACGGCTGGTGCTGTATGCGCTCAGTGACCGTCTGGGGCAGGAATATCGCGAGCGGGTTCATCTGACCGTTATCGTGGCCAGCGGGACCCCCACTGAAGCGATTCCCCGGGAGGGCACCACGCGAATCTGGCAGGATCACCAGGGTGAGTTTGGCGAGGCATTTGGGGAGGGGCCGAGAATGTGGCTGATGCGCCCGGATGGTCACCTGGCCTACCGGGCTCCGGTGAGCAATGCCAATCACTTGCTGGAGTACCTGGATACGGTGCTTGGGAGAGTGAACAGTTAACAGTGAATAGTTAACAGCGACGCGCGCAGAGTGGTTTCTGTTCTTAAACGCAAGAAGCCGCGCCCGCCTCTGGGCGCGGCTTCTTTGCTATGAATACAGCAAGCGTTTTCCGCGCAACTGTTCACTCTTCACTGTTAACTGTTCACTGCTTTTGTCCACCGCTGAATCACAAAATGTGCATTCATGGTCTGGCCCGCCAGCTTGCCGATACCGGCCTTGGCTTCCGGTTTGGCGCGCCAGTGGTGTGGGGTCATGGCCAGGAGATTCTGCAGTTCCTGCTCGTCATCCGGCACCCATTCCAGGTGGATATCCTGATTGTCGATCTGCGTGAATCGGGCATCGAGAAACTTGCCTGCATCGAACCCGGATTGACGTACTTCTTCATAGAGCGCCTCGCGCAGAGGCAGCAAATGCTGCTCACCGGTGCCGACTACAATCAGCTCCCCTCCGGGCTTGAGAACCCGGGCAATGTCGTCGGTGAACAAGCGTGTGAACAGCACAAAGACCCGCTGCTGACTGTTATCAAACAACGGCAAGCGGGCGCCACTGGCCACCAGCCAGGTCAACACCTTGTCCCGTTTGGCCGCCGCGTCCACGGCAAACTTGGAAATATCCACGCCCACGCCATTGGCGCTGCCAAGCCGGCGGGCGAATTGGCAGGTATACCAGCCTTCGCCGCAGCCGATATCCAGCCAGGGCAGGTCCTCGTCGTCCAGGTTATCCAGCAGGGCATCGGCCAGCGGTTGATAACGCCCCAGCTCCAGAAACGCGGTGCGTGCCTGCACCATGGCTTTGTCGTCGCCGGGCGCCCGGGAGCGGCGGTGCTGGGCCAGCAGCAGGTTGGTATAACCCCGTTTGGCGCGATCAAAACGATGACCGTTGTCGCACTGCCAGCTGTTGCCGGAAAGAAGCAGGGGGAGGTCGCAACTGGGACATTTGAGAGTGGGCATAAGCAGAGATGGAGCATCCGTTAAGACAGGCAGTGAAACACAGGCGGTGATATAGGGCTATGGTTTCCGCATCGCCTGTCGCTCGGCCAGCTGCAGCCTGGCTTCAGCGGCCAGATTTCTCAATTCGCCATAATAGGCTTGGTAAGTGTTTTCCAGTACGGCTTGTACCGCCTTATTACTGCTTTTCAACTGCGTCATGGCTTGCTCATGGAGTTGCCGTATTTCGGCGTTGAGATTGTCGACCATGGCAGGTAACTGCTGGCGAGTGCGATCAATAAAGGCTATCTGGTTTTCCATTCGAATGACCTGGTTACGAAGCTGGCCAAGTTGACGGCGAATCCTGACCTGATCATCGTCCAGGTTGTTGGGTATCAGTTGTGATTCCAGTGCGTTCTGCTGAGTGGCCAGGCGGGATAGCTGGTTCTGTAAATGTTGCCGCTGACGCTGGTACTCCTCCAGCTGGGCTTGCAGGGATTGAAGTTGACCGGCCAAGGCTTGCCGCTGTTGTTGCAAATGCAACAGGCTGGAGACCGCTTCCTGCAGACGGCTGGATTCGCTGAGCAAATCTTCGTCCGGATTGTGCAGGCAGCGTTGCAAAAAAGCCTGGCGCACCTGTTCGTCCAGACTGGAGGGGAAAATCACCGCCAGCGGGTCAATCAGGTCGTTTTGCTTCAGCTGCTGCAATTGTGTCAGAGCAAAATCAGCCTGCTCACGGGCTTTGTCATAAAGTGCCAGGGCCAGGCCGGTTTTTTCCGGAGGTTGATCATTGGCTGCACTGAGCAGGCCGAAGAGTGTCTCTGTGCGGTAGGGGTAATGAAGGGCTGTGCGTAAGAACCAGTCCTTGGCCTGCTCAGGTTGTTGTTCAAGGCGGTAGCTTTCTGCAATCAGCAGACTGGCTTGTACCGCGGAAGGACTGTCGGTCTCCACCTGTGTCAGTTGTTGTCGACCCTGAGAGTAATCTCCCGCAGCCAGTTTTTGTGCGCCCTGACGAAGTAGCAGATGGTTTCTCAGTACAAAACTGGCGGCGGGGTCCAGTCTATTGGCGTCACGCAACGCAGCATTGTAATTGGGCGTCTTCTCCGGTGTGGTGTCCGTCAGCGGGGCCATGGCTCCTGCCAGGCTCGCGTACACTGGCAAAGGGAGAAAAAGGAACAAAAGTACCAGAAAAACAACAGCTTCCCGCTGCAGCAGAGATGTGATCCAGTTCACGTCAGCGTTGTCTCCCGGCGCCATTAACAGACATAAAAGTGTAGAATCCCGCTTTCTTTTTAATCAGCGCAGCACATTACACAAATATTCGGTGGCGATGAAGTCGCACCACTGTGCGTTGGATGAATGATGGGCAAGGAAAGCCATGTTAGGGGAAAAGTTTGTTTTATGCTGTGGCGCCATGGTGCTGGGGCTGGCGGCCAATGCCGTCTGGGCGGCGCCGGATGCACAGCAACGCATGTTCGATCGCCTGCAGGAGCAGGAGCGCGAGCGTCAGCAGCAGCAGCTGGAAGAGATGCAGCTACCCGGTGACCGGCCAGGGCTACGCTTGCCCGTGCCCGATACCTCCACACCGTCGGTCCGTTGTTTCCAGATTGATGCCATTGAGCTAAAAACCCTCAACGATGCCCCTGTGCCTTTTGGCCGCTGGTTCGAAAAACCAGTGCGCGAGGCGGAAGGTGCCTGCCTGGATATGACCGGCATCAAGGCTTTGCAGGCGAAGCTTTCCAACCGATTGATCGACAAGGGGTATGTGACCAGCCGGGTACTGATCCCCGAGCAGGATGTGTCCTCCGGCAAGCTGGTGCTGCTGGTGGTTGCCGGCCAGGTGGAAGGCTTCGAGGCCGTCGGCATGCCGTTGCGGGTGCTGGAATGGGCCGTGCCGGCGCAGCCCGGTGACCGGGTCAACCTGCGTGATCTGGAGCATGCGGTAGAAACCCTCGCCCGGCTGCCGCATTTGGACGCCAAGATGGATCTGGCGCCGGGGGAAGAGCAGGGCGGTACCGTAGTGCTCGGCCAGGCCGACTGGCCGCGCCGCTATCGCGGCACCCTGGTGGTAGACCAAGAGCATTACGGGGATATCAACCACGGTACCGCCCAGGCCGGGCTGGACTGGGGCAGCCCTTTCGGGCTCACCGACCGGGTGTCCCTGTCGCTCAATAGCGATCTGGATACCGAATTCACCGACCGTGCCTGGGGGGCCGGGCTGAGCTATGACATCAGTCTGGGATACTGGAACCTGGCTTTGAGTTACAACCGCCAGGAATACGAAAACGAAATCCAGGGGATCTTTCAGACGTTCGATTCATCCGGTGCCACGGACACCTCCCGGCTGGAGCTGACCCGGACGCTATACCGTAGCAGCCGCTCGCGGTTATCCCTGTCGTTACTGGGTACCTATACGGATGCGGAGAATCTGCTGGAAGACGCTGTCATTCGAGTCAGCTCCTATCATTTGCGTACCCTGGGCGGACGCCTTAATGCCAAACACCTGTTGGGGCGCACCCAACTGGCCGGTACGTTGACCATTGAAGAGGGGCATGGCGCGGGACCGGCCACCAACCTGCCCGGCGGACGGTCGATTGCAGACATTACGCACACGCGCTATCAGACATTTCTTACAGTCAACCGCTTCATAAAACCGTTATATGGGACTCTCGCATTGCGCGTTAATGCCCAGTACACCGACGAGACGCTGTTTCCGTCCGAGAGGTTTTCCCTGGCATCCCGCTCAGTCGTGCGTGGTTATCAGGATATTTCCGTCAGCGGCAACAGTGCAGCGGCTGGCAGCGTGCAGTTCGATTTCTTTCCACCGATCCCCAGTCCGGTATCGGTGACGCCCTTTGCGGCCTATGACATGGGGGTAATTCCCGGTAACAGCAATGAGCCCCGATTTACCCGGCTGGATTCCGCCACGGCCGGCGTCCGGCTGGGTTATCGCTCATTGCGATTCACCACCGAAGTGTCCTGGCCCATGGAGCAACATTCAACGGAACTGACTGACAGCGAGTACACCGTCCATGCCTCTCTTTATGCCGAATTCTGAGCCGTCATCCTCCCCGGTGCCGCGATGGAAAAGCGGGCTGGTGCATACCCTGTCGCTACTGCTGATCTGGCAGCCCATGCTGCTGTCCGCCCAGCCCATCACGCCCACCCATGGCACCAATGGGCGGCCCACCCTGGATCAGGCAGCCAATGGGGTGCCGGTGGTCAATATCCAGAATCCCAATGGCAAGGGTGTCTCGCAGAATTTCTACAATGACCTCAATGTCAGCGATAAAGGCCTGGTCCTCAACAACAGCCAGACGCTCACCCAGACCCAGCTGGGCGGTTACATCGAAGGTAACCCCAACCTGAAAAACGGCTCCGCCAGCCTGATCCTCAATGAAGTCATCGGCCAGAACCCCTCCAACCTGGCGGGCTACATCGAAGTGGGCGGCGCCCGCGCCGATGTAGTGGTGGCCAACCCCAATGGCATCAGCTGTAACGGCTGTGGCTTCATCAATACGAACCACGCCACCCTGACCACCGGGCAATCCATCATGGAAGACGGGGAATTGCACGGCTTTGATGTGCAGGGCGGCGCCGTGTCTATTCTTGGTGAGGGTCTGAATGCCTCCAACACCGAACGTTTCGACATTATCGCCCGCTCCGTGACCCTGGCGGGTGAGCTGCATGCGGACCGTCTGAACATCGTCACCGGCCAGCAACAGGTAGACCGGGAGACCCTGGCCACCCGCAATGGCACCAGCGATGGCGACAAACCCCAGTTCGCCATCGACTCCTCGGCCCTGGGCGGCATGTACGCCAACCGCATCCGGTTGATCGCCAACGAAGACGGCGTCGGGGTGAAACTGGATGCGCCGGTGGCAGCGCAGAATGGGGATTTGCGGTTGTCGGCCAATGGCAAGATCCAGCATTCCGACCTGGCAGCCACCGGCAATATCGCAATAGATACCAACCAGCACGATGTCTCGGGCACAGGCACCGTGTGGGCACAGACGGATTTGAGCGTGAAAGCCGCGGATTACACCAATAGTGGGTATGTGGTTGCTGATGGGAAGGCGGATATTCAGGCCACCACCGTTACCAACACCGGCACCCTGGGGGGGCGGGAAGCGCTGACTGTCGAGGCTGATGCCATCCTCAATGATCAAGGCGGGGCCCTGCTCTCCGAAAACGATATCAACCTGTCAGCCGATCAGGTGACCAACCGGCTAGCGGACATCTATACCTCGGGGAATCTCACAATCAACGGCAACGATGGTGAGAGTGCTGAAAAGCTGGAAAACCGTTCCGGACGAATTGAGGCGGAAGGCGATGTTGCGGTTCAGGCGGAGCAGATTCTGAATGTGCGGGATGTACTCGATTGGGAGGAAGAGCTGGTAGAAGGAAATATGACGCATACCTGTCTGGAATGCAGAAAAGAGCATTTTAAAATGCGTTACACCCTCAATGAGCATTTCTATCGAGAGCTGGATGATGCAACGACAGGTAGAAGTCTCTTGGTAGCCGGAAACGATATGATCCTTGAAGGCAATGAACTGACTAACGAGGTCAGTGATATTCTAGCCTTTGGAGACATGGTCATGGAGGTTGATGAAATAGAAAATCTCGGCCTGCATTCAGGCGAATACATTTTGACATACCATAATACGGTGGATCGCGTTGCTGATAGCAAGCACGTTAGTAACGTGGTGAGTGTCATACAGCCTTATAACAACAATAATTACAGTGGCGGGGCCCGATACTGGGGAGTTGGCGCAAACCCTGCACTGGAAATGATGGAGCTTTTGCCGGATCAGGAAAACCCCAATTTCAGTCCGGATAATTTGATCACACGTGATCAGGTTGCTCTTTTCAGGCACTTAAAAGAAGAAGGTGCAAATAAAAAGACGCTGGATTCCACCGAAATTCTTGGCGCCAATATCATCGCCGGTGGTGATATGGACATGGGGGATGCCGCGGTGACCAATGGAGACTTCGGGCATCGGCAGGAAGGCGGCGTTTCCGAAGAAGATCTGATAGCCGTTGGCGAGGGCGCCGGCCGTGGTGGTAACGACGTAGACAACTACCTGACCGGCGCCAATGGCGGCCTATTCTCCATTGCCGACCCGAACCACCCCTACCTGATTGAAACCAACCCTTTCTTCTCCACCCGCGATGGTTTTCTGGGCTCAGAGTATCTGCTCAACCGGTTGGGTTGGGATCCAAATGGCGCCATGCGTTTGCTGGGCGATGGCTTCTACGAACAGCAACTGATTCGTCAGCAGGTGGTGGACCTGACCGGTCGCGCTTTGCTGGATGATGAGTATGTGGATGCCAACGCCCAGTATCGTGCCTTGCTCGATAATGGCCTGTTCGCCGCAGAAGAACTGGAGCTGACCGTTGGGGTGGCTCTCAGCCCGGATCAGGTCAATGCTTTGACCGAGGACATGGTCTGGATGGTGGAGAAGGAAGTGGCGGGTGAAATCGTATTGGTGCCGCAGCTCTACCTGTCGCCACAAAGCGCAGTCATTGACGACAATGGTGCACTGATCGCCTCCGGTGGCGACATGGTGAACGACGGCGGCAGCATTGTTAACAGCGGCACCATCCATATCGGGGGCGATACCCATTTCACTCTCAATGAAGAGGGTCTGCAAAATCTGGGTGGCGAGATTATCGGTGAAGGTTTGGTGGATATCGAATCCGAAGGCGATGTCCGCAATGTCAGCGGTACCATTCACGGGCGGGAAGTCGCACTTGAAAGCGCCCAAAGTATCATCAATCAGCGTTTATCTTACCAAAACGAACTAATCGGCAGAGGCTGGCGTGAATGGGACACTGAGATGGGTGCAGCAGCGACCATTGAGGGCCTGGAATCTGTAGCACTTGACGCCGACGGAGATATCCGTATTGCCGGCAGCCGCATCCGGGGGGGGAATGTCGCACTCAATGCCGAAGGCGATATCGTCGTCGATACCGTGGCAGATCAATCCGGCAGAAAAGGCAACTACCATGGCGGCAAGCTCAGCGAATCCCGTGTCCGCCATATCGGCAGTGAAATCACCGCCACCATGAATCTGCTGGCCAGTGCTGGCAACGATTTCAGTCTCATTGGCTCGGACCTGGCGAGCGATGGCGGCGTGCAGCTCTCAGCGGGTAACGACCTGCTGGTCGCCTCTGTCGCCAACAGCGACAGCTACGATTTCAAGGTGCGCCACGACGGCGAAACCAGCCATAACATCCAGCGTAGCGTTCGCCAGCAGGGTTCGTCGATTACGGGTGGCGGCTATGTGGTGATGGAGTCTGGGAATGATCTGACGGTGATTGCCAGCCGGCTGGAGGCTGGGGAAGATCTGTCGCTGATGGGCAAGGGCGATATCAGTATTCTGGCGGCGCTGGACTCGGATTACCGTTATAGCTACGAAGAAGACAAGGGCAGCTTTGGCAGAAAACGTACCGAAACGACAGAAACCAGTCGTCAGGATGTTGTTGGCTCGCAATTGGCCGCCCAGGGCGATGTGCTTATCAATGCCAGCAAGGACAAGCAGGGCAGGCTCGTTGGCTACGAAGCCGCTGAAGGGGATGTTACCTTTACCGCCGCCGATGTGCGATCGCAAGGCGATACACTCATTGCCAGTGCCGGCAGCCTGACATTCGACAGCGCAGCCAATACCTACAGTCACGAACATCATAAAACCAAGAAAGGGACTATCAGTGCTCGTCAGAGCGGGCAAAGCACCCTGTCGATAACCCACCAGGGAACCAATCTACAATCCGGTGGGGATGTGCAGATGATGGGGCTTAATGGCATTACACTTGAGAACACTGATGTTTCCGCAAGCGGAGATTTGATAGCCAGTGCGGGCCTCTACAGTACCCAGAAAGAAACGTTGACGAACGACCAGGCAGATTTGCTGATTCGTGATGTCCACGATATCTACCAGTACGACAGTTATAAGGAAAGCTCCAAGGCAGACATCGGCGGCATGGTTGCCAGTATGGCAACGCTCGGTTTGGGGGGCGGTCTTGCCACCTTTAATCCCCTGGATTTTGCGGATGTGACCAAGGCCACAATGGCCAATGCACTGAATGGGGAAAAGGGATACACACAGGCATCCGGTAGTTACAGTGCTACCTCCCAGGGTTCGAACCTGGATGTCCAGGGAAGCCTGCTCCTGCAATCCGCCGGTGACATGCATATTCAGGGTTCTACCGTCTCAGGATTGCGGGACAGTGGTGAGGGAGAGGTTGAGGTCCAGGGCAGTACGGCGTTACTAGCGGGCACCCTGATTAATCCGCGGGATGGCCAGACAGTTCTGACGAATGATGAGGCCAATCTTTCCATCATCGCCGGTGAAAACCACCACTCGTCTTACTATGAGAAAGAAAAGTTCGGCGTGGATTATCTGGGCGCTGTAGGTGGTGCTATTACCCAGATGGCGGGCGCGGCGACCGGTGCCTTCAGCGGCGATTTTTCCGGCCCTGATGATCTTCCTGACGATGTCAGCATCAAACGAGAAGGCGAAGAGCAGCGCACCGAAAGTGTCACCCTGACCCAGTCTGTCGTTCAGGATAACCAACACCTTACGCTGTCCGCAGGTAATGATATGACAGCGGTGGCCTCCCAGATTCTCAGTGGCGGCAATATGGCCATGACAGCCGGTGGGGATGTGAATCTTGCTGCCGGGCTGGAAACCCTCAGCGATTACCAGGCCAGCTACGGTAACTCGTTCGATAATTTCACCGGTGGTTATGACCGTGGGCGCCTCTACGCTGGTATTGAGGGTGAACGTTATCGCCAAGAAACCCTGTTTGAGCAAGGCAAGGCCTTAGGTAGCCTGCTGCAGGTGAGCGGCCTGATTAACATGCAGGTGGATGGTGACGTCAATGTCATCGGCAGTGATTTTATTGCCGGCGGCCTGGATGCCGATATCGGTGGAGAAATGCGCTTTGGCGCCGCGCAGGAATATGAGCGAACCACCCATAAGTCCACCAACGAAGATACCAGCCTGACGGCTGGCGTTGGTAACAGTTACGTGGATGCTGCCTATGCAGCAGATGACTTCGTAAAAGCCTCCGAGGATGTAAAACGGGCCTATGATGCATTGCAGGCCGCCAAGGACGATCCCCGTATCACTGATATCAGCAATTACGAAGCCAACCTGACATTGGCGCTGCTCCAGCAGCAGGCGGTAGGTATCCAGGCGGCTACCTCGGTATCCGGTGCAGTGGAGAATGCCCCGTCGTTTGGTTTTTACGGCGATGTACAAATGGCCACGGAAACCACAGAACACACCAGCACCAGTGAAGCGCTGACCCACCGGGGTAGCCAGGTGCAGCTGGGTGCGGGTGGCATGAACCTGAAGGGTGAGGCCCTGACCCTCTTGGGCAGTCGACTGGATATTCATGACGGCGGTGGGCTGGATCTGGATGTGGACCGCTTCACGGTAGAAGCGGTCGCCGACACCTATAGCAACCAGAGCAGCACGGAAACCCATACGTCCACTCTGACAGTTGCCAGCAGCAGTCGCAGCAACCTGGCTGGTGCCGCCGCAATAGATGCGCTGTCCGGCGGCTTGGGCACCCAATCCAGCGAACAGCAGAGCCAGTCCCAATACTGGCAGTATGGTGCGGTCAACGTGGACGGTTTGATGAACCTGGACGTCAAGGATCAGACCACGATCCATGGGGGCAATGTCTGGGCTAGAGAGGTAACAGGGAATACCGGTAACCTCTCTGTCACCTCCCTGCAGAACACCAGCACCAGCGAGCATAGCAACCGCGGTCTCAACCTCGGCGGCGGCCAGGGCTTCAGCGCCAATGGTGGCTACAACACGGCCTCGGGCTCCAGCGAACGGGCCTGGGTGGATCAGGTCAGCAGTTTCCATGGAGACGAAGCGTTTGATCTGAGAGTAGACAGCCATACCCAGGTGGATGGTGCTGTGATCAGCGGCGGTGATCCGGACAACTTCACTCTGGACACCGGCTCCTTCGCCTATACGGACATCCAGGACTATGATCGTGGCAGCAACAGCGGCTGGGGGGTAAGCACCAGCTTCAACCCTCTGGACCTGAAGGAGCAACAAAAAGCGCCCCAGGGCAGCACCACACTCAGTGCGAACCGCAACGGCCATGACAAGGAAGGGATTACTCGTGCCACGATGGGTGAAGGAACGCTCATTGTTCGCGATGAAGACAGCGACAAGAACAGCGATTTGGCCGGCCTGAACCGTGATACGGACAACGTTCAGGAAATCACCAGGGATGAGATTACTGGTGGCCTGGATGCTGAGTTGACGTTGGATCATCGGTTAGTGACGGAACGTGGCCGCATGGAAATTGCCCGGGATGTGTCGACCACGCTGGGTATGCCCCAAGATATGGTCACCTCCGTCATCAAGGTGCTCGGCGACAGAAAAATCACCGAACTGGGCGTGTTGATTCACGAGCACGGCCTGACCCGCAAGCTCACCGAAGAAATCAAGCGCTTCCCGGAATACGATGCGCTGCGCAAGATTCTTGCGGACACCATGGGCGTTCCTGAAGGCCAGGCAGCGGATCGTCTGCTAACCCTGCTGGCCGAAATCGGCAGTGTAGCCGCTGAGAATCCGGAGCAATTACAACAGGCGATTGCCGGCTTTACCGAAGCGGGTGAGCAGGGCATTGCTCAAGGCGTAAAAGACGGTAGCGCCCTGAAAATTGCTCTTCACCAGGCAGTGGGTGAGGCCCTGGGCGGCGCGGATGGCGCCAGTGCTGCGGGCACCAATGAAATGCTGATGCCTTTGTTGGTGGATCTTGCGGGTAACAGCCCGGAGCGACTGCGAGCTTTGTCACGCATCGTGGGCGGCGCCAGTTCTGGTAATGCCGAAGGCGCCTGGATTGCCGAACAAGGTACTACCTGGAACCGGCAGCTTCACCAGAATGAAGTCATTGCCATTCGTGATCAGGCCAAGGCCTATGCAGAGAAGCAGGGTATCAGCGAAAGTGAAGCGCTGTCTGCCTTGTTGCTGGAAGGTATGCGGCAGGTGGATGCGGACTATGCCGGCAACATCCTGGCAAACCCGGAAGCGGCCTCATTCCTGCAGCAAATTGCCCAGTCTGATCCGGATAATGCCCTGGTCAGTACGGATGGTAAGGTCACGGGGTACTTTGAAGCTTCAGGCCATGATTACGAGAAATTCGATGCCTACAAGTGGCAGCTTTGGAACGTGGAGAACGGCTGGTATCCGGGTGGGGTAGAAGATCCGAATTTGCTGTCGCAGACTTTCACGGACCCGCAGAACATTCTGATGCTGGGTGAGGGGGAGGCTTATTATGACTTCCGCGATCTTTATGAGCAGGTGTCGGGGGAGTCGGCGAGTAAGGCTGGAAATGAGCGTTGGGGGATATTGGGCGGAGGGTTGGCAGCGCCGGCGGCCATTTCGGCAGGTATGGGTGCTGCTGGGTGGGCTGCAACGCAAGGGCAGTTTTTGGCGGGTGTTGGATCTCACCTTGGGTTGAGAGGGGCACAAAGCCTAGGGGCCAATGGCGTAGCAAGATTGTGGCAGTTGGAAAGCAGTGTGGCCCAAGGGTATTGGCGCGCAAATGTAGTGGCGAATAATGTATTTACTGGAGTCGGTAATGCGGGAAAAATATGGGTTGGTGGTTCGATGGTTCTAGGTTTTAGAGATGGGCTAACGGGCCGCTACCTTGGATTTGAAAATCCACCTTTTTCTCCAGGGTTTTTGCCTGGCCCTGCGATGAGTATATATAATCAGGCCCATGAAATGGGTGGCTTTATTGGAAATGTAAGAGATGCAGATCAAATGATGAATAAGTGAGAATATATGGAGCCGTTTTTTTTGTATTTTTTAGGAATGTTCTTTGCTTGGGTTCTTTTGGAGTTTATAACAAGGTCTGGCTTAATGCTCTCTTCAAATGCAGCGTTGATGTTTTCCTTGGGTGCTATGATGATAGTTGTTAGTGTTGCTGACTGGCTATTAAATAGCCCGATGATTAATGCTAGAACAGGTAAATATATTAGCCTGAATGAGTACTTTTGGATTAATTCGGCAATCGTGTTTTTTTGTTTCTTGGTCTCGGTTTTTCTCGAGGTAAAGAAAAGACGGAGTCGAAAAAAATGATCAGCGCACAATGAGGGTCAAGTCTCCCACTTCCCACGAAAGGCTTTGACCGCTCGGTTTACCAAAGTAATCGGGGACACGCAGAGCGCCGGGCCAAGCTGGCGGTAAATCAAGCGGTGGAAGTCCGCTATTCGGTAAGGGAGTAGCACCCCGCCGAAGCTCCGAGTCATGGGCCGCTGCTCGTAAGGGCAGGGGTTAAGCGTTGACAGGGGAAGGTGCAGGCTCGGTATAGAGCTCCGGGATCACCTATTGAACCATTGGGGTCAGGTCTCCCATTTCCCACGAAAGGCTTCAACCGCTCGGTTTACGGTCGATCGCCCGCAGCAATAAAAAAATAAGGGACATGCATTAATTGGAGAATCTCTTACACTGAGCGAAGCCAACTGCTGATTTTTTGGTCAGTACTGTTGGGTCATGGATATGCAAGGAGGTAACCCATGACTCGAGCTCGTTATATCCAGGTATCCCTGAACTCTACACCCTATTACCACTGTATCTGTCGCTGTGTACGACGGGCCTTTCTTTGCGGGAAGGATCACTACTCCGGCCAGGATTACGAGCATCGCCGTCAGTGAGTGGTGGACCGTCTGGCAATCCTGGCGGAGGTATTTGCCGACTAGTCGGGGATATGCATAAATTGGAGAATCTCTCACATTAATTAATGCGTGCCCCCTAATTCTGCCAATTCACACTAATTCCAATTCCGTGTAATGGAACGTTCGTGCTCGCATTTTGCCTTTTCTTGGTTTTATCTCATGATCATCTGTTTTTCTCCTCTAAATTTTTATGTCCACTCCAATTTTCCGCTATTCTCCGCCGCTTTGTAAGCTATCTCTTACGGCGCTGTAGTCTATATCTTAAATTTACACCGCAGCCAGATTTCATGAATCGAATCACTGCATTTCCGCCTTTTCATCAGTATCCTCCCGCGGTTTTCTGCCATAAAGAACGGCAGTGTATTGATCTACCTGAACATTAAAAATCAACTGATGGTGTTATATGAAACAGGCTTTCAAATATTTTGTGGTTGCTTTTCTGGGGGCGCTCCTTGTTGCCTGTGGCGGCGGTGGAGGCGGTGGTAGTAACAGTGGTACCGGGGGCAGTAAAAAACCCAAAGATATAAGAATGGAATTCCTTGTCGGCGAGACAATGAACCTGGAAATGGAAGGTACGGGTTCAGCATGGAATTGGTATAAAGATGGAGAAAAGCTGAATAACGATTCTAGAGTTATCACTTCTTTTAAAACTTTGAAGATAAGGGATTTGGTCCTGACAGATAGTGGGACATATTGGGCTACCTATCAAAGATCTGGTAATCAGGAAAAGACAAACAAGGTATTTGTTACTGTCAATAATGAGCCTGTTGAGCTAAAGGATTTTCCTGAACTACGTGAAGTTGTGATTGGTGAAAAAATTACACTTTCAGCTCCAGTAAAAAGTGGAACAAATCTGTCTTTCCAGTGGTACCGAGGTCCATCAATGTTGGCTGGTGAGGATGGCGAGACACTGGAAATAGAAATCGATAATGAAGCCATCTCTTCTTATAGCGTAGAAGTCTGGAATGACCCGGAAGATAAGCATCACTCCAGCTCAGTTGAGTTGCTTGAAGTTGAGCAGTATGCAACTGGCTATTGGCAAGGGAGGAAAGGGTTTGTGTCATCGGATATTATTGTCGAACCTAACGGCGATTTTTGGATGGTTGCAATGGAGAGTACATTCGACCGATACGTGCTTTTTCAACGCGGGAAAATTAGTACCGAAAATAATCAGTGGTCTCTTGAGCGAATGACACCGGATCAGTCGTCGTTGTATTACTACAACCCGTTCGATGTCGATCCTTATTTTGAATATGGCAATATGGAAATCAGTAAGACAATAGTGCAGCAAAGGAACTCTCTGTCAGCAGATATTTCCTATGAAAGCTTCGATGAGTCAATGGCTTATAGATATAAAGAAGAGTTGGTTGAACAGAATGTTGGTATGAGTGATCTGGTTGGACTATGGCAACATGCGGATGTTGAGCTTGAAATCGACGCTGATGGTGATCTTATTCATTCTGGAAGCTTTTTTACTTTAGACAGTTGCCGCTTGACAGGAAATCTTGAGAAGGTGGCGGAGACAGGGTATCTCTACCGCTTAAAGGCAGAGGTAAATGCCTCTTCTGGGGTCTGTCCATTTTCAGGGGGAAAAATTGACGCAGTAGCTACGCTGTTGGCTTCTGGAAGAATGATGCTCATTTACAGCTTGACTAACATAAGTACTGGCGAGATCTTGTATGGTGCCGGAGCAGCTTTGGAGCGTTGAGGCTATTCGCTGAGTCGTATCTTGTTTGAACTGAGGCGCCGCAGAGAGAGATTTTCTCTGCGGCGTTTTTTTCTGGGGAATGTATTAAAGGTCTCGCAGAAGTAATGGTCGGTTAATCTTGGTAATGTAACTGAGGTGAATATAAAAAAGCATTCCTTTGTGGGGTTTTGAGTATGTTTATAATTTCCTTATTTATACTTATTGTCGTGTGATGCCATGGGTAAGTAGGGCCCACAGGTGCTTTCTATACCAGAGGTAGCATCAAGCAGTGGGTAATCAACGATAGCAGTTTGATTGCTGAATATGCCCTAACGCTATTTCGATTATGAATCAGTAGTCCTCAAGCCCCGGTAATTCGATAATGGTATTCTCGAAGAAGCAGCGCTGTGCCCACTTCTTCGTCATGCGAGTATGGCTTCCCACAAAATCGAAATTTCAGTGACTTGGGAGCGAAGCGCAGCGGAGTAACGGCAGCATGGCGGCCCGCAGGGTGAGCGCCAGCGAATAAGCGATGTTTACATCGCGAAGAGCTTCGGTCTGGCACAGAACCTTAAGTGAACCGTATTCCGGTTATCTCGGGGCAGTTTGTTTTTCCTGTCGATGCAGCGGATTGCCAAACCGCTCAAGATAAACCCGACCAATCTCTGTGGACCCCACATGGTTAAGATGACTTTCGTCCCGGTACAAGGGGATGCCATTCAATACGGTCTGGCAGCGGCTTTCATCGCAGAGGACTTTTTTCGGATTAATCCAGGTGATATCCGGGAAACGTGCCTGTACGGTTTGCTTGAAGCGATTGAAATTGCTCAATTGCGCTTCCGCCTCCACTGCATCAATTGAGCAGTCGTCCATATTTTTCAACAGACATTCCGCATAGGACGAGGAGGGCAGCTCGGGTACGTCCTCAATGAGGATAACGTTGTGGCCCTGGCTGTGAAGCCAGGCCACGGTGTCCACGAAATAGCGCTGGAAGGCATCACTTTGCAGGTAAGCGCTCCACCAGGCATTGACGAACACGGTCATGGGGCGTTGTTGCAGGTACTCGGCCAGGGCGATGTTGCGTTCGGTTTTCTCCGGGTCGCCGAAGGCGTTGGCCGAGTGTTCGGGGATTACGAAAGGCGTCGAAGCGCGGGTCACCACCAGCATGGAATGGCGCTCACCAATCAGTTGCTCGACGAAACCCAGCAGGGCGATGGCATGGGAATCGCCGATCAGCATGGCGTCCGGCTGGCCGTTCTCGGGTTCGGCGCCGAACAGGCAGGCCTTGCCCTTGTTGAATTCTGTCGGATCACCCTTGAAGCAGCGTTTGTACAGATCGGCGGCATTGTTCTGGGCGATGATGGTGTAGAGCTCGCGACGTTCTTCGGAGATACGGAAGCTCAGGTCATCGGCGATGCGGATGGTGGACTGGATGGCCCAGATGATCAGCAGCGGCACGAAGATGAACACCATGAATGATTTCTTGAAACTCCAGGGGCGGTGCCGGTACCGATTCTCCACAAAGCGGTAGCTCAGCCAAGACAGCGCCACGACCACAAGGATGAGTCCCAGGCGGTTCGCCCAGGTCAGTTCAATCAGTTGGTAGTGCAGCAATGCCACCGGCGGCCAGTGCCACAGGTACAGGGAGTACGAGATGCCGCCCAGAAATACCATCACCGGCAGGCTGAGCAGGCGGGCGGTAAGAGTGCGTGTCTGGTGCAGGCCGGCATAGATCACCATGGCGGTGCCCAGGGTGGGCCACAGGGCGTTATAGCCGGGGAAATGATCGTGCTTGGTCAGCAGCAGGCCGGTGGCGATGATCATGGCCAGCCCCAGGCCTGCCAAGATCTCGGCACTGGGTCGGTTCAAGGCTGGAAGCTGACGGCTGAAGAGGGCCACGCCGGTGCCCAGCATAAACTCGAATAACCGGGCGGGCAGCAGGTAGTAGGCAGCAGCAGGATGGGCGCTGGCAAGATACACGGACAGCGCAAAGGTGCCCACCAGAGTGATGCGGAACGGCCAGTGGCCATCGCGTCCCTTGCCGAAGCGGTAGGCCAGGTACAGGGCCAGCGGCCAGATCAGGTAGAACTGTTCTTCCACCGCCAGCGACCAGGTGTGCAGCAGGGACAGGGAGCGGGTTTCCGGTGCAAAGTACTGGCTCAGTTCCTGGAAATAGTAGATGTTGCTCAGGCCCACCAGGGAGGACAGCCAGCTCTTGGCAAAGATGTAGTAGGCATCGCCGATATAGAAGGGCGAGATCATCAGGAAGGTGACCGTGGACACCAGCAGGAACAGGGGCACCAGTCGGCGGATACGACGGGCGTAAAAATCGCGAAACCGGAAGGTGCCTTTTTCAAACGCCCGCTGCAGAAGCTGGGTGATCACAAACCCGGAAATGACAAAGAACACATCCACACCGATAAAACCGCCGGTGATGCCGGGAACCTCATAGTGATAGAGAATCACCAGGACAACGGCCAGCGCACGTAGCCCTTCGATATCGGCGCGGTAACTCGGCGTGGTCTTCAAGGCGTTCTCCCGGAATGATCAGCAAACCGGGGAGAATATAGGGCGGTGCCAGGGCAAACAAGACGGGCCGGGCCTGCCGCCAAGGGCAGGGCGCTTTCCCGGCTCTGTGGCCGCCACAGGCCCGGCATGCGCGAACCTGATTCAGGGTGGCGCTCATGCATGTTACTGTGAGCCCGACTCAATCTCTCTGGCTGCCATCAAGGAGCACTCTGTGGCCGCATCCCTGCCGTTTTCCCTGCTGGAACTGGCTTCCGTCCGTGAGGGCGACACCATTGGACAGACCCTGGCTAACAGCGTGGCCTATGCCCGCCATGCGCAAGCCCTGGGCTTCAAACGCTTCTGGCTGGCCGAGCATCACAACATGGAAGGCATCAGCAGTGCGGCCACCGCGGTGCTGATCGGTCATATCGCCAATGCCACGGAGACCATCCGGGTGGGCTCCGGTGGAGTGATGTTGCCTAACCACCCGCCTCTGGTTATCGCCGAACAGTTCGGGACCCTGGAAATCCTGCATCCCGGCCGGATTGATCTGGGGTTGGGGCGGGCCCCGGGCACCGACCCGATGACCAGCCGCGCCCTGCGCCGCGAGGGTCTGGGTGCCGAGCAGTTCCCCCATGACGTGGCCGAATTGCAGCGGCTGCTGGGGCCGCTGGATCGTTCCCGGTCGGTCAACGCCATTCCCGGTGCCGGCACCGAGGTGCCGATCTGGTTGCTGGGGTCCAGCCTCTATAGTGCCCAGCTGGCGGCCCAGCAGGGGTTGCCCTATGCCTTTGCCGGGCATTTTGCGCCGCGATTGTATCGCGAGGCGTTGCGTCTCTACCGGGAGCAGTTTCAGCCGTCGGCGCAGCTGGACAAGCCCTACGCCATGCTGGCGGTACCGGCGGTGGCGGCGGAAACCGATGAGGAGGCCCGTTTTCTGGCCTCCACCAGCTATCAGCGTATTCTGTCCCTGTTTCGGGGCCAGCCGTTGTGGATGCGTCCGCCGGTGGAAAGCATGGACGGATATTGGAATCCGGAAGAAGAGGCTGGGGTAAGAGGCTTTCTGGCCCTGCAATTGCTGGGGACCGCCAGCACTATCGAAGGGCAACTGGATCAGTTGCTGGATAGCGTGGAAATTGATGAATTGATGGTGACTGTAGATCTGTACGACCCGGCAAAGCGTCGCCACGCCCTGGATATTCTGGCGTCGCTGCCGCAGTTTCGTCGCTAGCGACTAGCACCAGACCCCGTTGGAGCCTTGTTCACAAGGCGAAGGGCTATTCGCTTTGCGAGCAAAGCTCCAGCGGGATAAAGCGGGACTAACGATGTTGTGCTTTAGCCGTGAAACGGCGCAACACCAGCAGCAAACCTGCCAGCAGGGTGAGGGTGGCCGGTGCTCCGCCGCCACTGCTGCCGCCTCCGGTCGGGCTGGGGGCCGGAGAGGGGTAGCGCAGGGTCAGTTTGGCGCTATTGTCGTTATCGTTTGGCAGATCTCCATTAGTGGAGAAACCGGTAAACGTTATTGACCGGTTTTCTCCGGTATCCGAGGCGAAGGTCAGATTCACGGTCTGGCTGCTGCTGGCGGGCAAATCGCCTACCGGGCAGCTCACCGGGTTGGACAGGGTACAGCCCAGCTCGTCAGCGTTTGCCAGGGTTGTATTGAGTGGCAGGGAAAAGCGGATTTCCCCATTGGTAGCGTTATTGATCGTGGATCGATTGTTGAGCGTTACCGCCACCCTGGCTTCACTGGTGTTGCCGCTCTGCTGGACGGCGGACAGAGTCAGATCCGGCTGGTTGGAGAACACCACCATCTGCGCAATGCGGTTATTGCGGCGCCGGTAATCGTCCTGGTTGGCGGTGGCGGTGATCGCCACAGTGACCACCTGATCGGTGCCGCCGTTGCCATCAACCACCAGATCCTGATTCACGCTGCTGCTGGCCGCGAGGCTGGATACGGGGCGGCAGCGATCGCCGGAAAGCAGGCCGCCGCACCCGGACCAGCGTCCACTGGCAAAGGTGTTGTCAGTGAGACTAAACCCCAGGATCGGATTGGTGACGGTGTTTTCCTTGCTGTCGTTTTTCAGGACCAGGGTCAGCGTCTGGCTGCCGCCGGGGGGCTGGTAGTAATACTCCGGTGGTGGTGTCGGCCATTCAGGGAGTAGGTCCACCAGGGGAATACCGGCAGAGTCGGTCAGGAACTCCAGTTCTGCGGTTTCCGCCGACAGATGGGTGTAGCCGGACGGGGCACCGGTGGCGCAGTTGCGCAGGCCGAAGCTGGTCAGACCCACCAGCCAGGGTTGCGGGTCCCGGTCCAGAAACAGGGGGCCGCCGCTGTCGCCAAAGCAGGAATCCTGATTATTGCCATTGATTGGGTTCAACTCAGCGGCGCAGACCGCAAAGTTGGTGATGGTAAGGCTTGATAGCTCCCGGCAGCGTTGCTGGGGGATATAGTCCAGTTGCACTTCTCGCAACACATTGCTGAGATTTCCATTTCCGGTATCTCCCCACCCCAGGGCAGTGACAGACTCATCCAGAGCAGACGTTGTTCGCTGTTCCAACGCGTTAAAGCCGTCGTTGCTGATGATGCTGGGCCAGAGAGTATTGCTGCGTGGATCAATGCGTAACAGCGCCAGATCCCGGTTCAGGTTCTGGTACTGGCGGTGCAGGAGTATTTGTCTGACTGGAATGCCGTTTTGGGGAACGTTGTTGCGGTCGGTATCACCGATGAAGACGAAGGTGCGATTCGCTTCAGCGGGTGATCCATCCAGATATTCCATGCAGTGGGCGGCAGTCACCAGCCACTCCGGGCTGAGCTGGCTGGCGCCACAAAGCAGATAGCCGCTGACGCTGGGATCATCCACGGCCAATTGGGCCATCCACGGCCAGCGGTCAACCGGAGCCGGGTCACCGCCCACGATTCTGGCGGTGGCGGTGTCTGCGAGGGTGCTGGAGAAAGGGAGTGTGGCGAGCCCTGCCAGCAGAGCGATATGACGAAACATGGCGGCAGCCTTGCACCTTTTTAACCAGTTTATCGGCTTTCACGGCAAGGCTGTGTGAGCTTATGTATCTGACCCGAATTCACCAATTCGGGCCTTGTCTTGAAGGAGGGGGCTCAGTGCATGGGCGGGGCGTGGGCCAGCCAGTGGTCGCTATCGTCCTGGGTACGAGCCATGGAGCTCTGCAGGTGCGCCAGGGCCTGTTCCAGGGCCGCATCGCCATCGGTCAGGGTCATGATGGCGGCACGCAGGCCGGGGTGGCGGTCGCGCAGATCGTTAAGCAGTTGTTCGGCGGCGGCGGTGGCGGTGCAGGGCAGCAGTAATGCCAGATGCTGTTCGTCATAGCGCGCCGCCACATCGCTGCGGCGGATACGGTGGGCCACCCGGTTGGCCAGCTGGGGCAGCTCATCATGACGTACCAGCGCCAGGGTCATGGGTGAGGAAATCCGGTCATGCAGCGGCACCAGCCAGCCGGCGGTGCTGATCAGCGCCTCGCGGCTGATGAAATCCGTGTCCGGATCCCGCCAGGTGGCTTCCAGGGCAGCCCGTGCCAGGGCCTGGTTGCGCCAGATCATCAGCCCGAAATAGAGCATGCAGGCACTCAGGGCGATGACCAGGAACAGGCTCGCCGAGGCGGAGGGCGTGGTCACATAGCTCAGCCGGATCGGCAGCACAAAGGCCAGCACGATTTCTGCGCCGGCCAGCATGATAAGGAAACGTTTGATGCCGTGGAGCAGGCCATTGCTGAGCACAGCGATAAACAATAGCGCCATGGTGGGCGGCGGGTTGCCCGGGTCCAGTAGAAGCACAATACCCAGGGTCAGCAGATCCAGGCCGGAAGCAAACGCATCGCTATTGGCAGGCCGCCAGAAAAGCAGCAGTAGCTGCAGGCCCACATAGGCAGCAAACAGCAGCCAGGGCGTGGCCTTTGGCAGCGCAAAGAAGAAGCTGTCCGCGTGATGGAAATAAATCACGGCCAGGGCGGCAAACAGGGCCCGGGCCAGGTACTGCATGATCACCACACCCTGATCCGAGGTGATACGGCTGGAAGTCGTCATGATTCATCGATCCCCGGTAACTGAGCCGCCTATGTTGCGTCAGGGCCCTCCGGGAATAAAGATGTGATGCACGCTAATCTTGTTAAAAATGCGTTTTTTTGCGGTTGTCATGGCCAAGGCGAATGTGCTCAGGCATAAAAGGCGATACCGTTCGGCAGTTATGAAGGAGCCACAGTGGATAACAGTGTCAATACGCCCCTGAGAGATGATGTGCGTTTATTGGGGGACTTGCTGGGCCAGTGTCTGCGTCAGCAAGCCGGTGACGATCTCTACCAGACCATCGAAACCATCCGCAAAGCCTCGGTCACTACCCGTGGCGAGCAAGGTGCAGCATTGTCTTCCCTGCGCGATCTGCTCTCCCCCCTGGATGACGCCACCCTGCTGGAAGTGGCCCGCGCCTTCAGCCAGTTTCTCAATCTGAGCAACATTGCCGAACAGCATCACCGTGAACGCCTGCACCGTCAGCACCAGCGTTACCCCGGGGATCCCGGTGGTGATCAGGGTCTCGCCAATGTGCTGCAGCGCCTGCAACAGGAGCAGATAAGCGCTGATGTGATCGACGGCACTCTGCAAGACCTGTCCGTGGAGCTGGTGCTCACTGCCCACCCTACTGAAGTGACCCGCCGCACCCTGATCCGCAAATACGACCAGATGGCGGACCTGCTCGGTGAGCTGGACCGGCCGGATCTGACCGATGACGAGCTGGCCTTTCGTCGCGAGAAGCTTTACCGCTTGATCCTCGCCGCCTGGAGCACCGATGAGATTCGCCGTGAACGGCCCACCCCGGTGGACGAGGCCAAATGGGGTTTCGCCACCATTGAGCAATCCCTGTGGCAGGCGGTCCCGGAAATGGTGCGGCAACTGGAGCGGGAGCTGGCGGAGCAGGACCTGCCTCAGCCGCCGGCGGACTGGGCGCCGGTGAAGCTGGCCTCGTGGATGGGGGGGGACCGGGACGGTAATCCCAATGTGACCGCGCCGGTAACCCGGGAAGTGCTGCTGCTGGCCCGCTGGATGGCCGCAGACCTGTACCTGCGCGATGTGGAAAACCTGCTGGCAGACCTGTCCATGGAAGCGGCCAGCGAGGAATTGCTGGGCGAAACCGGCCCTAGCCACGAGCCCTATCGCGTGATTCTGCGCCAGGTGCGGCAGCGGTTGAAGCTGACCCGCCGACAGATGGAAGCGCGGGTAGAAAACCTGCCGGTGCCGGAAGGCGAGGGCTTCCTGCAGCACGAAGAGCTGCTGGCTCCCCTGCAACTGATCGACCGCTCCCTGCGTGCAGTCGGGCTGGGCGATATCGCCGATGGCGACCTGAAAAACACCCTGCGCCGGCTCAACTGCTTCGGCATTACCTTGCTCTGTCTGGATATTCGCCAGGAATCCACCCGTCATCGTGATGCGGTGGATGCGGTGACCCGCTATCTGCAGCTGGGCAGCTACGCCGACTGGCCGGAGGAGCGCAAGCAGGCTTTCCTGGTAGAGGAACTGCAGGCCCGTCGCCCGTTGATTGATGACGGTTTTTACCGCAGTGAGGAATGTAGCGACGAGGTGGCAGAAGTGCTGGCCACCTGCCGGGTGATTGCCGAGCAGGGCAGTGAAGGGCTGGGCGCCTATGTGATCTCCATGGCCCGGACCCCCTCGGATGTGCTGGCGGTGATGCTGCTGCAGAAGATCGCCGGGGTCAGCGAACCCATGCGCGTGGTGCCGTTGTTTGAAACCCTGGATGACCTGGACAACGCCGAGGACACCATGTCGGCCCTGTTGGCGGTGCCGTTCTATCGCCAGCGAGTGGCCGGGGGCCAGGAAGTGATGATCGGCTATTCCGACTCCGCCAAGGATGCGGGCTTTCTCGGTGCCGCCTGGGCCCAGTACCGCTCCCAGGAAAAGCTCACCGCTCTGTTTGCCGAGCACAATATTCCACTGACCTTGTTCCATGGCCGGGGTGGTTCCATCTCCCGGGGTGGCTCGCCCACCCGCATGGCGTTGCTGTCCCAGCCGCCGGGTTCGGTGGCCGGGCGCATTCGCGTCACCGAGCAGGGTGAGGTGATCCGCTTCAAATACGGTCGCCCGGCAGTGGCCGTGTTCAACTTGGCGCAATATGTGGCCGCCACCCTGGAAGCCACCCTGTTGCCCCCCCGGGCGGCGAAACCGCAATGGCGGGAACAGATGCAGACGCTCACCGACGTCTCCGTGGCCGGCTACCGCAGCGTGGTCCAGGAAGAGCCGGAGCTGGTGCGTTATCTGCGCACGGTTACCCCGGAGACCGAACTGTCCCGACTGGCCCTGGGCAGTCGCCCGGCACGGCGAAAAAAGGATGCCGGCATCAGCTCCCTGCGAGCCATCCCCTGGGTCTTTGCCTGGACGCAGATCCGCTTGATGCTGCCCGCCTGGCTGGGCACCGGGGCAGCGCTGGAGGCGGCTCAGGCAGACCCGGAACAGAATCGCACCGTGCAGGAAATGGTGGCGCAATGGCCGTTCTTCCAGGGTGTGGTGGACATGCTGGAAATGGTACTGGCCAAGGCCGATCTGCGCGTGGCGGCCTGGTACGAGCAGCGCCTGGCCGGGGAGGACGTTGATCTTGCCCGCCTGGGCGAGGTGTTACGCGAGCGGCTCACCGGCACGGTGAACGCCTTGTCTGCGCTCACTGGACGTGAAGACCTGCTGGACAACAACCCGGTGATGCGCTGGTCCATCCGTGTCCGCGACCCTTACACGGACCCTCTGCATCTTCTCCAGGCAGAACTGATGGCCCGCCTGCGTCAGCAAGACGGCGATAAAGTCCTGGAAAGTGCGTTGATGGTAACCATCGCCGGTATTGCAGCAGGGCTTCGCAACACGGGTTGAAAGCAGTGAACAGTTAATAGTGAATAGTTAACAGTGACGCGAATGGACGCGTCCCAAGCTGCAAGCGGAGAGGCCGCGCTCATACATTGGGCGCGGCCTCTCCGCTTTCTGATTCAGACATTTCTATTCCGCGCCGCTGTTAACTGTTCATCGTTCACTATTTACTATCTTCGAATGGCTGCCATCGCAAACTGGTCCCTTGGCGCTGTGCTTGCAGCCGCAGAAGAACACGATCTTGTCCCGTGGGGCGGTGTAGGCCACCGGGGTGATGTCGGTGCCTTTGTGGCTGCCATCACAGTACGGCTGATTCTCGCTGCGGCCACAGGCACACCAGAATACCTTTTCCCCTTTCTTCACCGGCAACGGATAGGGAAACCGGGAAGCAATGACTGGCTTGTCCATAGGGTCTCCTTTTCACTTCCCGCCTTTGCGCGCGGCCTCATGCGTTTCAGCAACCACAGTGCCACTCCCGCGCAGCTATTAACTATTAATTGCTTTTAACCTTGTCGCACAACTGTCACTCAAACGTCACTACTGTGCCACGTCCACTGGCGAAACTGCCCGAAACTGCCAGTGGAGTACACTATGCTTGCGCAAGCCGCAGGAAAGATCAAAGCACTGAGCCCCCACTTAAGAGGGGCCCTGACCAAGCCGTTTACGGCCACTGCCGATATTCTCCGTTTCCCCCGGGACATGGCGGCGGATGCGGAAAATGCCGGGCGCTTCAGTGCCTACTTCACCCGCTCCCGACGGGAAATCATCAAGGTCCAGCGTTTGCGCTACCGTATTTTCTCCCAGGAATATGGTGCCAGCTTCAGCGCGCCTTTCGGGCTGGACCGGGATCGCTTTGATAAACACTGTCTGCATCTGGTGGTACGCGACAACCACAGCGGTGAGATCGTGGGGTACACCCGGGTGCTGCCCGGTGAGCGCCTGCACCGCACCGGCGGCTTCTACTCCAGCGGCGAGTTTGATTTGTCCATGCTGCGTCATCTGGATGGCCGGGTAGCAGAGATTGGCCGCACCTGTATTCATCCCGCCCATCGTGGTGGCGCGGTCATTACCGTGCTGTGGGCCCGGCTGGCCCAGTACATGCTCGAAAACGATGTGCGTTACCTGCTGGGCTGCGCCAGCATTGCCCTGAGCGAGGGCTACAATGTGGCCGCCATTCAGCGGCGCATCAGTCAGCGCCACCTGAGTGATGCCACGCTGCGGGTCCAGCCGCACCTGCGCCTGGAGCGGCTGCCGGGCAGTGCCGACGACGACAACGTGAAAATGCCGCCGTTGCTCAAGGCCTACCTGCGCATGGGGGCCCGGGTCTGCGGCGAGCCCTGCTGGGACCCGGATTTCAATTGCCTGGATTTCTTCGTGTTGATGGCGGTGGATGATCTGCCCGCCCGTTATGTGCAGCATTTCTTGCAGCCCGCCCAAGCGGTTTGAGGGGCATCGTATAGAAATAGCGTCCAGTCCAGGCCGTTGGAGCCATGCTTGCATGGCGAATGAGGGGGAAGCACTTGGTGCTTACTGAACCCTTCGCTTTGCGAGCAAAGCTCCAACGGTTTTGGGGGCGCCTGATCTGGGTGGCAAACGCTTATGACTCTGGAAAGCAATGAACGATAGCGTCAGCGTCAGTCCTTATGAGGGCAGCGGCCTCTGGCCGCAACTGCGCAGGATGTTCCGGGTTGCCCGCATCGTGCTTTATCTGCTGTGGGGGGTTGTGTTGGCCTTTCTGCTGGGGGCCTTCTGGTCGCCTTACCGCCCCGTGGTGCTGGCGGCCAAACAGCGCTGGTGCCGTCGTTTTCTGGGTATCCTCGGCGTGGAGCTCACCGTCACCGGCAGCCCGGTCGATGCTCCGGTGTTTCTGGTCAGCAACCATGTGTCCTGGCTGGATATCCCGTTGATCGCCAGCCAGCGCCATCTGTATTTCCTGTCCAAGGCGGAAGTGGGGGACTGGCCGTTAATCGGCACCCTGGCCCGCGCCATGGGTACCCTGTTCATCAAGCGGGGCAGCGGCGAGTCCGGCCGCAAGGCACTGGAAATTGCCGACCGCCTGAAGCTCGGGCACACAGTACTGGTGTTCCCGGAAGGGACCACCACCGATGGCACTGGCCTGCGTCGTTTCTTTCCGCAACTGTTCGATGCGCCGCTGATGGCCGATGTGCCGGTACAACCGTTGGCGGTGCGCTACTTGGACGACAGCGGCGCCCCGGACGCTGCCATGGCCTTCATCGGTGACGACGAATTCCACCATCATCTCTGGGCCATGCTGTTGCGCAACCGAATCCGCGTGCGCCTGCACTTCTGCGAACCGGTATCGGCTCAGGGCACGGACCGGAAGGAGCTGTGTGAGGCGGCGTGGAACAGTGTTGAGCAATTAATAGTTAATAATGAATAATTAATAACGCGCGAGCGGGCTTTATAGCTATTCTGACGCAAGAGGCCGCGACCAAACTTTGGTCGCGGCCTCTTGCGTTAGTAAAGCCAGACCGTTGCTCGCGCAACTATTAACTATTCATTATTAACTATTAATTGCTAGCATCTGCCCTTCCAACACACCAAGGACCCTCCCCAACCATGACCCGCGCCAGCGATCTGAAGAAATCCGACGTTATCGAAGCCAACGGTACCCTTTACGCCATTCGCCAGATCGAGGTGCAGTCGCCCTCGGCCCGGGGGGCGGCGACCTTGTATCGGGTGAAAGCCAGTGCGGTGGGCGGTGGACCCAAGTTCGAAGAACGCTACAAGGGGGATGATGAGGTCACCACCGTGGAACTCCTGCGCCGGCCGGTGCAGTTTTCCTATGTGGATGGTGATGATTACATCTTCATGGATAACGAGGATTTCTCCCAGTACCTGCTCAAGGCCGAGGACATTGCCGACGAGTTGGCTTTTATTACTGAAAACACCGAAGGTCTGCTGGCGCTGCGGGTGGACGATGCGGTGATCGGCCTGGAGCTGCCTGCGTCGGTGGTGCTGGAAGTCACCGAGACCGCCCCGGCCATGAAAGCGGCCTCTGCCTCCGCACGCACCAAGCCGGCCACCCTGAATACCGGGCTGGTGGTGCAGGTGCCGGAATATATCGTGGAAGGGGAAAAGGTGCGGGTGAACACCGCCGAGCGCAAATTCATGTCCCGGGCCTGATCCCGGATCATGAGGGTATTACGGGGTGTCACGCTGGCGGCTATGACGCTGCTTGCCGGTTGCCAGCTTGGCTATTACAGCCAGGCCGCCAAAGGGCATTTGTCGCTGATGGGCCAGCGTGAACCCCTGGAGGCGGTGCTGGCGGACCCCCAAACCCCTCCACAGATTGCCCATTCCCTGCTGTTCAGCCAGCAGGTGGTACGCTTTGCCGGGGACAATTTGGCGCTGCCCGCCGAGGATGTCTATCACCAGTATGTGGCCCTGGAGCAGGACGCCGTGGTGTGGAATGTGCTGGCGGCACCGGCCTGGTCACTGACGCCCAAAACCTGGTGTTACCCGCTGATTGGCTGTGTCAGCTACCGGGGGTATTTCCAGCGCCCGGCGGCGGAAAAGGCGGCCGCACGCCTCAGCGAACAAGGGCTGGATACCTACGTGGGCGGCGCTATTGCCTATTCCACCCTCGGCTGGTTTGCCGATCCGTTGACCACGCCCATGCTGCAACGCTCTGAGCCGGCCCTGGCGGAACTGTTGATCCACGAACTGGCCCACCGCCGCCTGTATATCAAGAACGACACCCGTTTCAATGAATCCCTGGCCACCCTGGTGGGTCGTGAGGGCGCGGTGGATTTCTTTGCCGCCACTGGCACGCCGTTGCCGGCCAATTTCTGGCAGCGTCGTGAGCAGGTCCGCCAGGCTTTTCTGGCCATCGTCACCGATACCCGTGAGGCGCTCAAGAAGCTGTATGCCAGCGAGCAGGACGAGGCGGTCATGGCCCTCGAGAAAGCCCGCATCCAGCAGCAGGCCCGGGAGCGCTTTGCCCGCGAGCAACAGAGCCTGCCGGCCCTGGCCGGTTATCAGGGGTACTTTGACGGGCCGTTGAACAATGCCCAGCTAAACGGTGTCAGTGACTACAATGATTATGTGCCGGCTTTTGCCCGCCTGCTGGAACAATGCCGGCGGGACTGGGGCTGTTTCTGGCAGCAGGTGGAAACCCTGGCTGAGCTGGATAGCCTGCAACGTACCGAGACCCTCAAGGAACTCACATGGAACTGATCCGCACCCCGCAACCGGAACTGGCCGAGCTGTTTGAGCACACCCTCAAGCGGAACGGCTTTTCGGTAGTGCGCCGGGAAGAGGGCGGTGAGCAGATTATCGACCTGCAGGACCCGGCCCAGTACAACCCTGCCAAGGCCTTGCTGGAAGAGCTGATTACCGATCTCAGGCATCAGCAGGGTCGCCAGCCGGTGGAGCCCCTCACCGGTCGGCCCCAGCCACTCATGTCCGGGGGCTGGTTTGCCAGCCTGGGCTGGGTCACCCGCATCGTGCTGATTGTCAGCGTGCTGGTATACCTGACGCCGTATCTGATGGGAGATGGTGTCTACCGGGCGCTGTTATTCCCGGCGGCGCTGGACGGGCTGGAAAGCCAGCCCTGGCGGCTTGTGACCCCCATGCTGCTGCACTTTTCCCTGCTGCATCTGCTGTTCAATCTGCTCTGGTGGTCGGACCTGGGGCGCCTGATCGAGCGCTTCCAGTCCAGTGGCCAGCTGGTGCTGGTTACCCTGGTCACCGGCATCACCGCCAATGTGGCCCAGTTTTTCCATACCGGCCCCATGTTCGGTGGTTTGTCCGGGGTGGTGTACGGACTGCTTGGCTATCTGTGGATTTACGGCAAGGTGAATCCCCAATCCGGTTACCCCCTGCGCCGGGAAATTGTAATCTTCATGCTGGCCTGGATGGTGATCTGTTTTGTGGGGCTCTCCAGTGTGGTGGCCAATGCGGCGCATCTGGCGGGGCTGGTCAGCGGTTGTCTGCTGGGGGCCGGTTTCGGTCTCTGGCGCCGGGCACAGGGGGCCGGGGCCGTTTGAGTTACCCCGGTCGTACTGCTATAAAGACAGCCAAAACAATCAGTCACAATAATGAAAGGATACCGGCGACCTATGCAGTGGCGCGTCCTACCCGGGTTGGTTCCCTCTCTCCTTGTTGCAGCGGTCGTTTCCTTGCAGGGCTGTTCCCTGGCCAGCATCGACGACAACCTGCCCTATGGGGTATTGAACAACAATGATCTCGAGCTGGTGGCCGAGGGCCTGCCCACCTATCTGTTGATGGTAGACGGCCTGATCGAAAACTGGCCCGACAGCGCTTCCATGCTGGCCAGCGGGGCAGACCTTTATGGCGCCTATGCGGGCCTGTTTGTGGAAGACCCGAAACGGGCCCGCAAGCTCAGCGACAAGGCGCTGGGTTATGCCTTCCGTTCCGCCTGTGCCCATGATGATGATTACTGTGAACTGCGTGCGCTGTCCGTGCCCGAGTTCGAGGCACTGCTGGAAGACGCCGACAAGGGCGATGTGCCCATGCTGTTCACCCTGGGCAGTGCCTGGGCCGGGTATATTCAGCAGAACACCAGCGACTGGAATGCGGTGGCCGAGCTTGGCCGCGTGGAAGCCATCATGGAGCGTGTAGTGGCTCTGGATGAGGGCTACCAGTATGGCCAGGCGCACATGTACCTGGGGGTACTGAGCAGCATCCTGCCCGCGTCCCTGGGAGGCAAGCCGGACCAGGCCAGGGCCCATTTTGAGCAGGCCATGACCCTGTCAGAGGGCCGGAACCTGCTGGCCCCGGTGCTTTATGCCGAAAAGTATGCCCGTTTGGTGTTTGACCGTGAGCTGCATGATAGCCTGCTCGAGGATGTCCTCGCCGCTGATCCGCAGGTGCATGGTCTGACCCTGCAGAATACCTATGCGCAGGAGCAGGCCGAAGCCCTGCTCGCCGACGCTGACGATTATTTCTAGGAGTACTTATGCTGCGTCTTGCCACGATTCTGGTCGCGTTGTTGCCGGTCTGGGCTTCGGCCGCCAACACCCTGAAAATCTCCACCCTGTACCCGGATGGCACCACCATCGTCACCGGGCTGAAAGAGGCGGGGAAGGAAATCGCCGAGAAGACCGAAGGGCGTGTGAAGCTGAAAGTGTATCCCGGTGGCGTCATGGGCGATGACCGCGCGGTACAGCGCAAGATTCGCATCGGTCAGCTCCACGGCCAGGTGGCCCAGGGTGGCGCCTTTGCCTCCGCCTACAAGGACAGCCAGATTCTCAACGTGCCGCTGGCCTTCAACAACTACGACGAAGTGGACGCGGTGCGTGCCGAGCTGGACCCGGTGATCAAGCAGGGCCTGGAAGAGGGCGGCTGGGTCAGCTTCGGCCTGATCGATGGCGGCTTTGCCTACGTGATGTCGGAAAATCCGGTAAAGAGCATCACCGACCTGCGTGACCAGAAACTGTGGTTGCCGGCCAACGATGAAGGCTCTGCCAAGGCGGCCAAGGCCTTCGAGCTGTCGCCGATCATGCTGAATATTGGCTCGGTGCTGACCTCCCTGCAGACCGGGGCAGTCAATGCCTTCGCAGCACCGCCGGTGGCAGCCCTGACCCTGCAGTGGTATTCCCGGGTGAATTACCTGACCGACATGCCGCTGCTGTACACCTTCGGCACCCTGGGTATCCACGAAAAGTTCTTCAAGCGTCTCAGCGCCGAGGATCAGCAGGTGGTGCGCCAGGTGCTGGACAGCACCTTCGCCAGGCTGGATGCGGAAAGCCGCCAGGAAAACCTGAGCGCTTTCCAGGCCGTCAAACAGCAAGGCCTGGAAGTGGTCGAGCCGTCCCCTGAGCAGCTGGCAGAATGGCGCGACTACGCCAAGCGTGCCACCGCTGAACTGGTGGAAAAAGGGGAGATTTCCCAGGACATGCTGGACCGGCTTAACGGCATTCTGGCCCAACAGCGCGAAGGGCAGTGATGGCAGCCTTGCTACACAGGCTCCACCGTACCCTTCACCAAATCGAGGACGGCCTGATCGTGGCCGTCCTTTTGTTTATGGTGCTGCTGGCGGTGGCGCAGATCGTGCTGCGGAATTTCTTTGGTACCAGTCTGGTGTGGATCGAGCCACTGCTGCAGAACGCGGTGCTGTGGATCGGCCTGCTCGGTGCCATGATCGCTTCCCGCAATGATGAGCACATCCGCATCGATGTGGCCTCGTCGCTGCTGCCGGAGAAATATCACCCCTTCCTGACCACCTTCGTGGATCTGTTCACCGCCTTTATCTGTGTGCTGGTGGCCTGGTACAGCGTGGGGTTTGTGATCGAGGAATACGACTACGCCGGCGCGGCCTTTGCGAATGTGCCGAGCTGGCTGCTACAGAGCATTATCCCGGTGGGGTTCTCGGTGATGGCCGTGCGCTACGTGGTGCTGTTTGCGCTGGGGTTGCTGGGTAAGCGGCCGAAGATGCAGGAGCCGGTGCCATGATCCCCGTTGCCATTCTCCTGCTGGTACTGCTGGCGCTGATGGGCGCCCCCCTGTTTGCGATTATTCTCGGTGCCGCAGCCCTGGGCTTTTATACCCTGGGCATCGAAATGTCGGTGCTGCATATCGATATCTATCAGCTCAGCAATTCGGTGGTGCTGATGGCGCTGCCGCTGTTCACCTTTGCCGGCTTTTTGCTCAGCGAATCGAAAACCGCCGACCGCATGCTGCGCCTGAGCCAGGCGGCCTTCGGCTGGATGCCGGGCGGCATGGCCTTTGTGTCGCTGATCGCCTGCGCCTTCTTTACCGCCCTGACCGGTGGCTCCGGGGTCACCATCGTGGCGCTGGGGGCGCTGTTGTTGCCGGCACTGGTGAAAGGCAATTACCCGGAAAAATTCAGTCTGGGCCTGGTGACGTCTTCCGGTAGCCTGGGCCTGCTGCTGGTGCCCTCCGTGCCGCTGCTGATCTACGGCATTATTGCCCAGCAGATGTCCCAGCAGCTGGATATGCCGTCGGTAGAAATCGTCGACTTGTATCTGGCCGGCCTAGTGCCGGCGCTGCTGATGGTTGTGCTGATGTACGGCTATTGTGTGTGGGCGACGCGTGGCACCGAGGTTCCACGTCAGAGTTTCGATTTCCGTGAACTGGTGGATGCGCTCTGGGAGGCCCGCTGGGAGCTGCCGCTGCCGCTGGTGGTGCTGGGCGGGATCTTCTCCGGCTTTCTGGTAATCAGTGAGGCGGCGGCGGTGACGGCGCTGTATGTGCTGGTGGCGGAAGTGTTCCTGTACCGGGAAATTTCCCTTCGCCGGCTGCCAGGCATCATGCGTGATTCCATGATCATGGTGGGCGGCATCCTGCTGATTCTGGCGGTGGCCCTGGCCTTCACCGATTACCTGGTTTACGCCGGGGTGCCGGAGAAGCTGTTCACCCTGATCCAGACCCACGTGGAGAGCAAGATCACCTTCCTGATCCTGCTCAACATCCTGCTGCTGTTGCTGGGGGCGTTGCTGGATATCTTCGCGGCGCTGGTGATCATGGTGCCCCTGATCCTGCCGGTGGCGTTGCGCTACGGCATCGATCCGGTGCACCTGGGGATTATCTTTGTGGCCAACATGCAGATCGGCTACATCACCCCGCCGGTGGGCATGAACCTGTTCATCGCCAGCTACCGGTTCAAGAAGAAAGTCACCGAGCTGTTCGCGGCCACGTTGCCTTTCATGATGGTGTTGATCATTGCCTTGTTGATGATTACCTATATTCCGCAGCTCAGTCTGTGGCTTGTGCGCTAACCTATCGACAAAGCCGCTGTAGGAGCGCCTCTTGAGGCGCGAAGCGGCTTTCCGTTAACCAAAGAGCAAAGAGAGCACAGTATGTAGGGTGCACTGAGCCCCAGGCGAACTGCACCATCAAACGCCGAAACGGTGCAGTTCGCCTGGGCCTCGGTGCACCCTACGGTAGGTGTAGCCAGCGTGGGAGTCTCCGTGAGGGGAGCAGGTATCACTTCCGTAGCGTCTTGACCTGAATGCTTTTGCCTTGCCCTTTCTGTATCTGGAACCACTTGGGGTAGGCGCGGATCATGTCGCTGAGTTTCTTGTGGCCGAACAGGCGGGTGTCGAAATCCGGTTTGCGCTTGCTCAGGTGCTGGCCCACGGTGCCCAGGTTGGCCCAATCGTCTTCGTCGGAAATATCGTCAATCACGTTGGCAATCAGTTGCAGCGGTGGCGGTTCCTTGCTGACCGGGTCGCTGGGAGCCGGCTCCTCGGCTTTGCCGGCGGTGTCCTGCGGAGCGTGGTCCGAACGCAATACTTCGGTATAGATGAACTTGTCGCAGGCGGCCACAAAGGGCCCGGGAGTTTTGCGTTCTCCGAAGCCATAAACGGTCTGCCCTTCCTCGCGCAATCTGGCTGCCAGACGGGTGAAATCGCTGTCACTGGATACTAGGCAGAACCCGGACAATTGTTTCGTATACAGCAGATCCATGGCATCGATAATCATGCTGCAGTCCGTGGCGTTCTTGCCCTGGGTATAGGCGAACTGCTGGATCGGTTGCACGGAGTGCTTCAGCAGCACGTTTTTCCAACCACCCAGATTGGGTTTGGTCCAGTCACCATAGATGCGTTTGACGCTGGCCGTGCCGAATTTGGCAATTTCCTCGAACAGACCGTCGACGATTTTCGGCGGCGTGTTGTCCGCGTCGATAAGGACTGCCAGTGAGGTGCTGCTGACCGGTGAAGAGTCCGTGCCCATGTTGCTGACTGCCATGATGCATTCCTTTTGCGAGGGATACCCCCAACATAACGGATTCGGCGGGGAGGGGACAGGCGCGGATGGACCGCTGTAGGCGCTATGCTTGCCCCCTTGTGGGAGCAAGCAAGGTGATTCACTTCGGGGCTCACGTTCGATAAAGACTCCCCCTGCTATGCCATTGCCCGTTGGAGCTTTGCTCGCAAAGCGAACCGCTTAAGCAACAGTCATCGCTTCTGGAGCAGTCCTCCCGCAGACATCCCCGATCCCCCAGATGGCATGAGCAGAAAATCTCAGGCGTTGTCGCGACGCAGTACAAAGAAAAAGGGTTCTTTGGTGCCTTTCAGATCCATGATGCCGAGCACCGTGTTGTCGTCTACCTTCCGGAAAACATCATTAATGGGCAGGTTATCGTAAATCATGGTGGCGGAGGGTTTGCCCCGGTAGGTCGTCATGCGCAGGCGAGCGGCGGACTTGCGGCCGGACAGCAGCGGCAGAGTCCACTGGAACAACTTGCCGACAAAGCGCGACTTGAGGAATGGCATCTTTTCCAGCAGGCCCATGCCTGGCATAACCAGTAACGGCCTCACCGAGGTCAATGTCCCGGACACCTTGCGAAATACCAGTGGATGCACATGTTCCAGGCTTTCAAAACGTTTGCCGTGCCAATGGCAACGTTCCAGCATTCCATCCATGGTATGGCCGGTCTCGAAACCTTCGCCTTTCCAGGCGCCGATCATGAAGTTCGTCTCAACAGGTTCCAGCGCATCAAAAATGGCCAGCGCATCTTCAGGGGGCACCCGGTCGACTTGCGTTGCTGCTGCAAAACTGCGTACTTTCACGTCGTTCTGATCTGCCTGTGACACATTCATGATGAACTCCTGAAGGTGAAAAGTGATGGACCGCAGTTTCAAGTCATTACTGCCATTCCACTCCACGGCATAAGCGGAATAAACATTCAAAACGTGCAAGGCGCGACAGATTCAGCGATTCCCTAGCGCTTTAATGGACGCAAACAATCGTAAGCGCCATTTCCTGTCAACGTACCACCATCCACATAAATAACCTGCCCGGTAATGTAACTGGCGGCCTCACTACAGAGGAAAACGGCCGTATCGGCGATCTCCGTTACCGTGCCAAGTCGTCTGGCAGGAACCCGGCCGATCGCTTCGTCAAGGCCATCTTGAGAGCTCGATAGGTATTTCACTCCTTCGGTTCCTTCTATGCCCCCCGGCGCAATAAGATTCGCTCTCACTCCAGCGGGTCCCCACTCGACGGCAAGGGTTTTCGTCAGCATGTTGACCCCGGCTTTAGCCGCCGCAGCATGGGCCTGGAAGGGGACGGCATGTTCCGCCTGGCCTGCTGTGATGGCTATCAGAGAGGCGCCGGGTTTGGTGAGATAGTCGAAGCTGGCCCTGAACACGTTAAATGTACCAATAAGGTCGATATCGACGACGGTTTTAAACGCATTCGCAGATAACCCCACAATGGGTGAGAAAAAGTTACCTGCCGCGCCGGATACCAATATATCAATCTTGCCGAAGGCCTCTGCCGTGGTTTTTATGGCTGTCTCAACCGCTGCATAATCTCGCACGTCGCAGGACATACCCAGCGCACTTTCGCCTGAAGCCTGCTCAATGTCGGCCTGGGCAGCCGCCGCCCTTTCCGCATCTCGACCAATCACTGCAACCCGGGCACCAGCGCATGCAAACGCTTTCGCGATACCCAAATTAATGCCTCGAGTACCGCCCGCAACGAATGCCACCTTGCCGGCCAAGAGATTTTCACTAAAACATTGACTCATAAGAGCCTCCTGACAATTTTTTTAATCATCTTTGCAAGGAAATTTGCGTCCCCGTTTACAGGGCCTGCTGATCCTGAAAAATGCCTGTTAACGGTCATCGGCCTTCACCGATTTCTTGTGAACAAGATTGGCCATGGCGCCAAGGGGCATCATGCGGATAAACAGGCTTTGCAAGGTCACGGATAGGCCGGGCAGGGCGTAGCGTTTTCCCCTTTTGAGGGCCGCATAGCCGGCTCTGGCCACGTCTTCCGGGGTCGCGATTTGGGCAGACACAAACTCCCTGATGCCGCTGGAAGAGGTGTGTTTGCTCTGGGCGGTGTCCAGGAAAGCGGTTTTGGTGGTGCTGGGACAGAAGCAGGTGACCTGCACGCCGTAGGGTTTCAGCTCTTCGTGCAGAGAGGCGCTGAAATTGATCACGAACGCCTTGCTGGCACTATAGGCAGCGAAGAAGGGCATGGGGCAGAAGCCGGCCAGGGAACCAATGTTCAGGATCTTGCCCCGGCCACGGGCTTTCATTGTCTGGCCCACCAGCATGCACAGCTTGCTGAGCAGGATGTTGTTCAGGGTGAGCATACGCTCCAGCTTCTTGCTGTCCTGCTCCACGTGCTCGCCCATCATGCCGAAACCCACATTGTTGACCAGTACGTCCAGCTCGATCCTTTCCTGGTCCAGCCACTGCATGATGGCTTCGGCGGCGCCGGGCTGGGACAGGTCCATTTGCACTCCCCGATAGTCCACATCTTTGCGCTGTGCTTTCAGGTCATGACCCAATGCATCCAGCTCATCCTGCAGCAGGCTGAAAACGATGATGCGGTAGCCGTCCGCGTTGAAAAGCTTGCAGAATTCCCGGCCAATGCCGCCGGCGCCGCCGGTAATCAGAACAGTTTTTGTCATGGGACTCTCCTGTCAGGCGTTGCCGGTGTTGTCGTCCGGGCCAAGCTGGAACGGACGGATGATCATGTTGCTGGAATGCTCCCGGTGATATTGCTCGCGGGCCTTCCAGGCCTTGCCGTAACGGTAGAAGGGAATGGTGGGGTAGAGGTGATGCATGAGGTGATAGTTCTGATACATCAAGATCGGGGTCAGAAGCCATTCCTTACCCATGCGCATCAGTGCGGTGGCGTTGGGGTCGTCGTCCTGCCGAGCAGTATGCGGATAGTGGGGAAGTACCATGAACACCAGACACATCAGAAAGAAAGCAAAGTAGGTGGGCAGTAGCCACAACATCAAGGCTTCATAGGGGCGCCAGAGGATGAGGGCAGTCAGCGCCAGACCGGCCACCGCCAACTCGCGCTTGATTTCCGAGGGCTCCACATTGGGCAACACCTCCGGCTTGCGCAGGTAGTTGATCAGATAGATGAAGGGCCAGAATCCCCACAGCGGCATGGTCCACAGGCTGCTGGCCATCCAGTGATCCGGGTCCTTTTCCGGGTCATTGGTAAAGCGGTGGTGACGCATATGCATCAAGCGAAACAGTGTGCCCTTGCCGAACGGCACCGCTAAAAACGTGGCGATGGAGAGGATCAGATCGTTGTGTTCCGGCTTTTGGGCGGCGCAGCGGTGAATGGCCTCATGGGCAGGCGTAAACAATGCGTAGCCGGTGATGCTGATAATGATCAGCCCGACCCAGGCTGGCCACAGGCCACTAAGTACCATTGTCCAGGTAAGAATGTTGACGGCATGGGAGGCTACCAGGATAGCCACGGTGGGCCAGGCAATCCTGGGGGATAGCTTGAGCCGGGCCAGCGTCTTGAGGTCATCTTGTTGTGTGCCAGTTGTATTTGTCATGGGCGCACTCCTGAATAGGTCCAATACAGAGTGTTTACTTTTCGGCATGGCAACATAAGCGCGGAAATTGCCAATCGGGGGATAAAAAGTGCCAATGCGCGGAATAAAAAAACGGGCGGCAATTGCCGCCCGGAAAGGGGAACATCAGACAGAGAAGGGTTTACGGCCTCAGGACGGGGAGCCCGTTAATACCGCTGCCTGAATGTTCACGGTGAGAGGGTTTGCATGCTTTTCGAGCCAGGATCTGTGCGATGCACCCCAGATAATCCAGAATGCCGGCGACGGTTCACCCGGCCAGTGGTTGCGAGATCTTCTGGGACTCAGAACCTGCGGCCAGTCAGCCCTGGTGTTCTCCGCGATACATTTCCCTTGTTTCCACGTTTACTGGGTGACCAGTGTCACTGGAATACTGGGCGCAGGAGAGCGCGGATACCGACAAGATGGGGATGGAAAGTGACAATCTACGCTGAGCGCTTCTGGCCATACGCTGCAACAGTGAGCGGTGTTGGCAAAACAGTATCTCGCTAAGCGGTGTATGACAGGGGGGCTACTGACCTAGACCTCTTGATATCGCCTTGCAGGACTCATTGTCGTTTGGGGTTATTGCTGGCGGAAACGGCTGGGGCTGGTGCCGAACCAGCGTTGAAAAGCGCGTCTGAAGCTGGCCACATCGGTGTAACCCAGATCTTCGGCAACGGCAGCGACGGTATAGTGCGGCAGGCTGAGTAACTGAGCGGCGCGGCGACTGAGGGTCTGGTCCAGCAATTGCTGGAAGCGGGTGTTTTCCTGCTTGAGTTTGCGGATCAGAGTGCGTGGGCTCATGTGTAACTGATCGGCGATGCTTTCCAGAGTCGCCTTGCCGGGTTCCTGGTGAAGCAGGGATAGCACCCTGTCGCTAAGCGTTCCCTGTTTGCGCAAGGTTTCCTGGCGAACCTCGCACTGTCGGATGGCGACCCAAAGCAGATCCCTGTCGTGACTGTGGAGAGCTTCATCGCCGTAACTGGCGGGCAAGCTGAGTGCAGCGTCAGGCGCATCGAAGACAATATCCATTCCACGAAAAACCTGCGGATAGGCGTCGGCCCAAGGCGGAGCGGGATAGTTGAAATACACGCAGCCGTCATTCAGTGGCCGGCCGCGCAACATCACATAGCAGGCGTAGGAAGAGGCCATCGCTGATTCAGTAAGAAAACGGATGGCGCTGTCATGTGGATAGGCAAATACCAAACGTAAAGTGATGCGTTCCGGTGTTTCTTCCATCACCGTGTTGAAGATGCGGGTGCGAGTATTATTAAACCGTGCAAACAGCCGCATGGCGTCGCGCAGCGTCGGGCTTACCATGGCAGCCATGCCCATGGGGCCATGCATGGCTGGCAGGGCGCGCAGGCCGGATTGCAGGGCAATATCCGGCTGGTCGGTGAGTTGATGGGCATTGGCAATCAATTGCCGGGTTCCATCCCAGTCAATAAACCCGTCGCTGTGTAGTAGCGTTTCCTCATCAATCCCGGTTCCGCGCACCAGCGCTGTCAGGCCAGTATCGTCCAGGCCCAGGGTCTGGGCGATCATGCGGCAGTAGGTCAATGCCAGGTCCGGGGTCATGGTCGAGCAGATCCTGTGCGGCGGTGATCACGGGGAATCGGGAACACTCAGATAGTCGCACCTGGATTTCCGGCAGGCAATGACACAACCGCGCGACCCATGGCAAGGCTGAGCGCAGTGGACAAAAAAACGGCCGTCAGGGGTGACGGCCTAAGGGGGGGAAGCATGAACCCTCACGGGTTCGGGTATCACAGAATCAACGCAGGGATGTCTGTCTGGAAAGGCATGACGCTTTCCAACAATCACAGATTAGCGACAGGCCAGAATGAAACACAGAAGACTGTATTGAGGGGTGTGATCAGATTTTTCGATCAATAAGAAAAATTGAGGCGGGGTTCAGACCAGCGACTTTCGCATGGCATGGCGAGTCAGAGGGATGCCAGCGCGCTCCGCCTGTTCCTGACCTTCGCTGGTAAAGCCCATGTAGGCAAAGAAATCATGGGCGGTGAGGCTGGCGTGGGTGGTCAGCTCGGTGATGCCTTCGATGCGGGCGCCGTCTTCCAGGTGCTGGTAGAGCAGGGTGGCGATGCCCACTCGGGAGGCCTCCGGATGGACGAAGACCATGTTGATGTAATCGCGGATCCGGTGGGCAAACCCCACCAGCTTGTCATCCCATTCCGCCACCACGGTGTCGCCCTCGCTGAGCACCGAGATCAGGCTGTCGTAGTTCTGGGCCTGGCTCCAGGCATCCCGTTGTTGCTGGTTGTACTCTGCTGCCGCACTGACCTGGATGGCCTCACGGAATACGCCCAGCAGCTCGGCCATGTCCTTGCTGTCCAGGGGGCGTATCTGGAAGGGCATGAGGGCCGCGATGGGGTCCGGCTCCGACGCGCGGGGAGCGGGTTCCGGCGCAGGCTGAGCGGCGGAGTAGGCCGGGGCCTCCGGTTGAACGGGGGTGCGGTGAAAAAGCTGGCGTAGCCATTGCAACATCATTGCTCTGCCCGGGCAGTGTCATCTGCCTCTTCGGATTGTTTTTTCAGTGCCTGGATTTCCTGCTGTAGGGCATCCAGGTATTGGTCTTGCTGACGGAGAAGTTGCTGCGCAGTGGCCTGCCGCTCCTGTAATTCTGCCGCCCGCTCTGACAGCTCCTGCTGTTCACGCAGGCGAGCGTCACGCTCCTCTTCCGTGAGCAGACGGGCGTTGCTGTCCTGTTCGGCAAACAAGATGCTGGACAGGATCAGCGCGATGGCAGCAAACAGGTAACGCACGGACTTCCCCCAAACTGGCCGTGAAGGGAATCAGCATAGCAAAAAGGGGGCGGGAAGGGGGAGCAGGGGGTCGCCAAAGACAAGATTTTCACCACAGAGGGCACAGAGATCACAGAGGGGAAAACCGGTTCGATGATGGCTGTTGCCCTTTTGGTGAAGCTTGGTATTGCTCGAATGTAGGGTGCACTGAGCCTCAGGCGAACTGCACCATTCCGGCGGTGGCCCGGTGCAGTTCGCCTTGGGCTCAGTGCACCCTACGGTGGGGCCACAAATGCAGGAGGCCGCGTCCGGTGTTCGGGCGCGGCCTCCTGGGTGAGAGCAAGCAACGCGTTCAGCCTGCGTTGCAGCTTGTCGCTTGCGGTTTCTCCTACATCATTTGCCGCAGCACATAGTGGAGGATGCCGCCGTTCTTGTAGTACTCCACTTCGGCGGCGGTATCCAGGCGGGAGAGGGCGTCTACCTTCTGTTCCTTGCCATCCTTGCGGAATACCACGGTGACGGTGTCGCTGGGCTTCAGGTCATTGCCCAGGTCCGGGATATCCACCTCTTCCGTGCCATCCAGGTTCAACGTCTTGCGGTCGGTGCCTTCCGGGAACTGCAGTGGCAACACGCCCATGCCGATCAGGTTGGAGCGGTGAATGCGCTCGTAGCTTTCCGCGATCACCGCTTTTACGCCCAGCAGGTTGGTGCCCTTGGCGGCCCAGTCGCGGCTGGAGCCGGTGCCGTATTCCTTGCCGGCCACCACGACGGTGGGGACGCCTTCCTTCTGGTAGCGCATGGCGGCGCCGTAAATAGAGATCTCCTCGCCACCGGGCAGGTGTTTGGTAAAGCCGCCTTCGATATCCGGCGTCATCTCGTTGCGGATGCGGATATTGGCGAAGGTGCCACGCATCATCACCTCGTGGTTGCCCCGGCGCGAGCCGTAGGAGTTGAAGTCCAGGGGTTCCACGTCATGCCCCTGCAGGTAATGCCCGGCGGGAGAGTCCGCCTTGATGGCCCCGGCGGGGGAGATGTGGTCGGTGGTGATGGAATCGCCCAGCAATGCCAGGATGCGGGCATCCTTCACCGGCTGCACATCGTCCACCTGCTTGGTCAGCCCGTCGAAGAACGGCGGGTTCTGAATGTAGGTGGAGCTGCTGTCCCAGTCGTAGGTTTCGGAGTCCGGGATTGGCAGGCTCTGCCAGACCTCGTCGCCTTCAAAGACGCTGGCGTACTGGCTACGGAACATGCTGTTGTTGATCTTCACCAGCTCATTCTGGATTTCCTCGGAGCTGGGCCAGATATCTTTCAGGTACACCGGCTGGCCGTCCTTGTCCTTGCCGATGGGGTCCTTGTCCAGATCGATCTTCACCGTGCCGGCCAGGGCGTAGGCCACCACCAGCGGCGGGGAGGCCAGCCAGTTGGTGCGAACGCTCTGGTGGACCCGGCCTTCGAAGTTCCGGTTGCCTGAGAGCACCGAGGCCACCACCAGATCGCCATCACTGATCGCCTTGTCGATTGCCTCCGGCAACGGGCCGGAGTTGCCGATGCAGGTGGTGCAGCCGTAACCCACCAGATCGAAACCGATATCGTTGAGGGGTTTCTGCAGGCCGGTCACATCCAGGTAATCGGTCACCACCTTGGAGCCCGGGGCCAGCGACGTTTTCACCCAGGGCTTGCGGTTCATGCCTTTCTCGGCGGCTTTCTTTGCCACCAGCCCGGCGGCCAGCATGACGCTGGGGTTGGAGGTGTTGGTACAGGAGGTGATGGCCGCAATCACCACGTCACCGTGACTCATGAAGTGCTTCTGGCCGTCGATCACCACCGGTACCTGGCCGCCACTGGGTTCATGGTTGCCCACGGCAGTCTGGCCGCCTTCTCCTTCCAGCGTGCTGATTTCGTCGTCGTTGAGCTTGAGGGTCTCGGTGACCACATCTATGAAGGTGCGTTTCACCGCTGTGAGCGGTACCCGGTCCTGGGGCCGTTTGGGGCCGGCCAGGCTGGGCACCACATCGCCCAGATCCAGTTCCAGCACATCGGTGAACTCCGGGTCCGGATCGGCGCTGGAGCGCCACAGGCCCTGGGCCTTGCAGTAGGCTTCCACCAGGGCAATGGTGTCCGCATCACGGCCAGACAGCTCCATGTATTCGGTGGTGCGCTCATCAATGGGGAAGAAGCCGCAGGTAGCACCATACTCCGGTGCCATGTTGGCGATGGTGGCCCGGTCGGCCAGGGTCAGGTCGGCCAGACCGTCGCCGAAGAACTCCACGAACTTGCCCACTACGCCGCGGCGACGCAGCATCTCGGTGACGGTGAGCACCAGATCCGTGGCCGTAATCCCTTCGCGCAGCTTGCCGCTGATCTTAAAGCCGATCACCTCGGGAATCAGCATGGCAATGGGCTGGCCAAGCATGGCGGCCTCTGCCTCGATACCGCCCACACCCCAGCCCAGTACGCCCAGGCCGTTGATCATGGTGGTGTGGGAGTCGGTGCCCACCAGCGTATCCGGATAGGCGTAGGTGTTGCCGTCATCGCTTTCGGAGGACCAGACCCCCTTGGCCAGGTATTCCAGGTTCACCTGGTGACAGATGCCGGTGCCCGGTGGCACCACCCGGAAGTTGTTGAAGGCTTTCTGGCCCCAGCGCAGGAACTGATAACGCTCCCGGTTACGCTGGTATTCAATCTCCACGTTGTCTTCAAAGGCCTGCGGATTGCCAAACTTGTCCACCATTACCGAATGGTCGATGACCAGATCCACCGGTGTCAGCGGATTGATGCGGGAAGGATCCCCGCCGGCCTTGTGGATGGCGTCGCGCATGGCGGCCAGATCGACCACGCCGGGGACCCCGGTAAAGTCCTGCATCAGCACCCGGGCCGGACGGTAGTTGATTTCCTTGTCGGAACGTTTGTTCTCCAGCCAGCGCATCACGGCTTCCACGTCGGCGCTGGTGACGCTGTCGCCGTCTTCAAAACGGAGCAGGTTTTCGAGAAGGACTTTGAGGGAGAAAGGGAGCTTGCTGAGATCACCCCAGCCCTTGTCGGCGACCGTATTGATATCGAAGTAATGATAGGTCTTGCCGTTGGCTTCCAGCGTTTTCTTGCTGTTAAGGGTGTCCTGGCCAATCCGTGTCACTACACACCTCCTGGGCTCTGGTTGGAGTCCCGCACTGATGGATAGAGCGGCCACCAGCGGGAACACTGGCGCAGGATCCATATCGCAATGCCACAAACCGAGGCACTGATGACCCTGCGTTATGACGTTAAGTCATTTCATACTACGCCCTTATGGTGGGGACATGAAACTGCCGGCCAGGGTCTTTGGCGCTATCCGGGGTCTGGAATGTAACAGCTTGTTGAATAAAGGGGTTTTGACGTTGCGAGGAGCGGGTGGGCCCGGGTAAGGAGGGCGGAAGGAACCCCTGCCGGCGTTGATCCCGGCAGGGGTGTCAGCTGTTGGCGGTGTCCTGCCAGAGCAGCCAGAGGCGGGTGTCCAGCTCAAGCTGGTGGTAGTCCGGCGCCATGTGCGAGCAGAGCTGGTAAAACGCCTTGTTATGCTCCGTTTCCTTGAAGTGGGCCAGTTCGTGGACCACGATCATCCGCAGAAAGGCTTCCGGTGCTGCCTTGAACTGGCTGGCAATGCGCACGCTGTTATGGCTGCGCAGTTTGCTGCCGTGAACACGGGTTTGCCGGGTGTGCATACCCAATGCCTGGCTGAGTGTTTTCAGCTTGGCGTCGTAATGGACCTTGCCCAGCGGCGGCGCCTTGCGCAGAAATTGTTGCTTGAGGCTGTTGGCATACTGGAACAGGGCCTTGTCGCCCTGAATATCATGCTTGTCCGGGTAGCGCTGTTGCAGATAATCACCCAGCTGCCCCCGCTCCACCAGGGTTTGGGCCTGCTGCTGGATCTGGGTGGGGTAGCCGGTCAGGTACTGCAGGGGGTTCATGGGCCGGTTATCGCTTCCTGGAAACGTTGGGCGTTAGTGCCAATGCTCTTATTCTGCCGAGTGGGTATGATCGCCGCTCTCTTTGCAATGGACAATCCCATGTCATCACCCCAGGACTCTGATTATCCCCGTCGCGGCAATGCCTTCTCCCGGTGGCTGGCCGGTGGTTTTTTGCGCCTGGCAGGCTGGCGGGTGACCAATCCGATGCCGGCATTGCCCAAGGCAGTCGTCATCGGTGGGCCGCATACGTCAAACTGGGATGGCATCTATACCCTGGCGGCGATGATGCAGCTGGGGCTGGATGCTCACGTGATGATCAAGGATAGCGCCTTCAAGGGGCCGTTTGGGTCAATGCTGCGCTGGATGGGAGCGTTGCCCATTGCCCGCCACAAGGCCGGCGGGGTCGTGGAGCAGACCGTGGCGCAGTTCAACAGTCGTGACAAGCTGGTCATGGTGGTGGCGCCGGAAGGCACCCGGGGTGGGGCCAAACAATGGAAAACCGGCTTCTACCGCATCGCCGAGCAGGCCGGTGTGCCTATCGTGTTGGCCACAGCGGACTACCAGAAAAAAGAGATTACCTTTGCCCGGGTGATTGAACCCTGTGGGGATGTGGAAAAGGATATGGCGGAAATTTTTGAGTGCTATGCGTCCATTCACCCCCGTCATCCGGATAAATTGTCGGCACCCCTGAAAGCCCTCCGCGAGCGGCGTTAATAGCTGTCAGAGCATGAGGGGCAAGATCTGCCCCACTGTTATGCCCCTCATCGTTAAGCAACTTCGGTCTAGAACCCCCCTTCCGGTACCGGAAAAGGTTGGGTTCCGCAGCTGAAGAAGTAAGGAAGCTCATCGACCGCGGCCAGGATAAATTTTGTCTGTGGTCCAAGAACGGTCTCTTTCGTTTCCGGGTGCTGCCAGCAGCCCCGCGGGAAATACACGTCGCGGCCGTCAGTGCCTGGAGATACCACCGGTGCCACCAGTACATTCGGCCCCAACATGAACTGCTGGTCCTGACGGCCGGCCTCCGGGTCGTCCGGGAATTCAAGCCATAGTGGCCGGGTTATCGGAATGCCGGAGGCCAGGGCTTCCTGCCAAAGACGATAGATCAGCGGTTGCGCAGCGATGTGCCTGTTCATCGCTTCGCGGTAGTGCTCGACAACCTCGGGATCGTCGAATCGCCAGGGCATGGGCGTGCCATTGACAGGGCCTCCATGTTGGCGGAATACGGGCATCAAGGACGCATGATTGGCCCAGCGAATCAATAATTCCGAATCGATGGAGCCGAAGATATCAATGTAGCCTCCAATCTCGCTGACAAAGCCATAGGCTCCGCCAACACTGCGATTCAACATGTCAGGAATGACCGAGCCAAGCCCCGAGGCACGGCTCCAGTCGGCGGTATTGTCGCCAGGCCAGCTCGCGGACTCGTAGTGCGCTGAGCCTTTACGTCCGGAGTTGCCAAAGCGCACGAAGAACCACGGTTCCCTGTCCGGGTTCTCGGCAACAAATTCGTCAAAGGCCTGCCGGGTTGCCTGATGGAACAGCGCCGCATTGCGGTTGTGCATGGCGATGCCCGAGCTGCCATCATGAAAAACCATATCAACCTGAACCTGCTCCCCGAAGTCTTGCATAAAGCCTTCGCTGCCTTCTTCGAGGCCTTTCTTGATGCGCTCTTTCCACCACTCGACGGCTTGCGGATTTGTGAAATCAATCAGAGCGGCGATGCCCCCCATCAGTGGAGAGCCAAAAATGTAAGGCACTCCTGATGCCCGCTTTGTGACATACCCGCGGGATAGTGCTTCTTGATATACCTCGGGTTCTTCAAGCTCGTCCTCTGTCTGGCCCACAAAGCCCCGATAATAGGTCACAGGCTTGATGTTCTGTGCGCGCAGTCGCTGGATAATCTCATCGAAGGCGCCTGTTTTTTTGGTGCCGACCCACCCTTCAAAAGCAAATGCGGTAACAGGGAGCTCCAGCGCTTCGATTTGATCCAATGACTCTTTCACTTTTTCGGTGTAATTCTCTGGAGAATCGGTGAACTCCTGAATGGTTTCAGACAGCATCGGGCCCAGTGACCAGCGTGGTGGCACCCGATGCCTACCGTTTATGCCGGACAGACGGCTCACGACTTGCTTTTGATTGCCGGGGACGACAAGGAAATCCAGTTCGTCGCCCGCTACTTCGACACGCCAGGCATCGTTATGGTCTGATGCCATTCGCCAATGGGAAAGCTCATCGCGATCCAGCATAAAACCGTAACCTTGATCTGAAATGAAAAGTGACTGGATGTAATAAGCCCCCTGGGGGCCGGTGGGGAACTGATACTGTTCGCCGAACGTATCGCCAATCAGAGGCTCAAGTTGCTCAGGGGTTTGTGAAAACTCCTCCGCCCAATTCAAGAAAGCTTCATGGCGTTGATCAATTTTGTTACGTCTGCCACCAAATCCCCTGAACGCCTCGCCGGGTCTTGAATCGAAACTGGCTGAGATCAGCGGGACCTCACGGAGGACGTGATTCACCTTGACGGAGACATGAAAGCTGCTGTTTTCATCGGCCTTGACGGTGACCCGTGCCTCTCGCCCACTGGGGTCGGAGGTGTCTACCCGCAACAACAGCTGATTGCCGTCAATAGAAACGTCTTTCACATTGGTTAGACGAAACTCGACACCGGTGGACGCCGAAGCGAGCATATTTCCGACCCAGAAGGTCGCCGGGAACTGAAGGTTTATCTGGTCGCCAACAACAAATGAGAAGGGCGCATACAGGGCGGGTGCTTCCGGCATGACCTCGGTCCAGCCACCCAAAAGCCGGCTTGGTAACGGTGTTCTTAACAGCAGCGGCACCGGCGGTTGCTGCCTGTCGCTGCTCAAGACTTTTTTGCCATTCTCGTCGTAAAAGCTCATGGATAATGGCGCGCGTTTTATTTCCACGTGCCCATAGTCTGTTCTCAATGTAATGAGCTCAGGACCATCTTCTATCTGGATATTGTCAGGTGGCGTCGTGGCGGGTGTTTCATTTTTTGCTTGCGGGGGTGCGTCTGGTTCAGAGGCCGTGATGTCGAGAGACAGGGTAGAGGGTGAGGCTGGGGGTGACATTGACGTTGAAGAAGACGAGTCGTCTCCACTGCCGCATCCCCACAATAGACCTGAGAGAAGAAGCATGAATTGGATATTTTTAGTCATGTTAAGGGCCCCATTCCAGAAACATAGCTCTGCCCTGGTGCTCTGAGAGCTGCTGTTCGGATAGTAAAAAAATAAAAACCCTCCCCTTGCGGGGAGGGGCCAAACACTCCTCCCGGAGACAAGGGGAGGAGGGAGGGGGAAAGGTGCAGCGCTAGTTGCAGGCGCTGCCGTTGGTGTAGCTGCTATCCACTACCTGATTGATCCACTGATCCAGCAGGGCAGTGGCTTCGTCGTGGGCCACGCTGCGGGCGATGGGGGGCATCATCCGTTGCGGGTCGTTTTCCGCGGCCAGGCGGCAGGAAACGATGGAACTGTTTGCGCTGCCCGGTACCACCACATGCTGGCGACCGCAGGAGCCGCCGCCGGTGGCGGTGGGTTTCTTGCAGATGCCATAGCTGGCGTCCACTTCACGGAAATGATCCAGGTAGTAGCCCGTGTTGGAGGCGGCGCCCTTGTCGTTGTGACAGTGCTGGCAGTTCACTTCCAGGTAGGCTTTGACCCGACTTTCAATATCCGCATCGGAGTTGGCGGTGTTGCCGCTGTCGCCGGGCACGTTCCAGTGCGGCAGTCGCTCGATGTTGGTGGCCACGCCATTGCTGATCTGTAGTTCCGGGGTGCCGCTGAGGATGCCTACATCGGTCCAGTACTGAAGCTGGTTGATACGCGGGAAGCCCGCCTGGCCGGTGTTGCCCATGAAGGCGGATTCCGGCTTGTAGGCACGGTTCAGGTTGCGTGGCTTGGGACCAATGGGGGCGCTGCCGCCGGCCTGGTCGTCGTTGCCATGACAGGTGATGCACTGGTTGGCGTTGGGCACGGAATAGTTGTCAGTGCTGCCGGTGAGCAGGGCACCGGAGTCGCTGTCGCGATAATGCCAGCTGGCGGCGGTACTACCCCCGCCCATTGTCAGACGGGCCACCGGTTGGCCATCCTCTTCGCCCCAGATGTAGGGCAGGCCTTCCCAGAAGGGTTTGCCGCTGCTACTGACCCGTTTGATCAACAGGCGGGTTTCCACCAGGGTTTCATCGCCGTTGGCCTCATCGGTGAATGCGAAGGTCTTGGCCAGCACGGTGCCGGTGGGGAAGTGGATACCGCCATTGGGGTTGCTGCCGTCCTGGCCGTCCCGGTAGACCGCCTTGGTACCGGGGGGTACGAAGGCGACCCGGTATTTGGTGGCGTAGTCGGAAAACAGTTTGGTGTTCAGGACATAGGGCACACCACCTTCGTTGGGCAGACTGCGTGGATCGGTGGCGTCGGCAAACAGGTTGTACTGTTCCAGTCGCGGGCAGTTCACCGCCAGGGCATCGCGATTGATTTCACCGCTGTCCACCTCGGCGTTACAGAGTTCGTCTACCACTTCCTGCGGCGGGGCCGGATCAAAATCGCCGCTGGGCTCGAAGGGGGGAATCTCTACCCGTGGGAGTGACGGCAGCAGTTTGCCGAAACGGGCCTGGCAATCATGATCCGACAAGTTTCTGTCCGAGGGCATGTTGAGCAGCCCTTCCAGTGCATCCAGCAGGCCGCCGGGTGAGAGAATGGACAGGTCCTGCTCAGCAAGGGCGAGCACCAGTTCCAGGCCGTCAGTGCCGTGGAAGTTCAGATAGGGTTCGCTGTCCTCGGAAAAGTCGTTATCGCGGATACAGGATCCCCAGGTGGGCTGGATGCGTTCGTTGTTCTCATCGAACTTGTAGGCGTTGTAATGACAGCTCGGATTGGGGTGCTCATTGGTGTGCAGGGGCTTGCCGTTGCTGTCCATGGGCACCGGATCCCCGTTGCTGTCCACCGGATAGGGGCAGTCCGCATCCAGCTCGTCGCGCAGACCGTCCCAGACAATGTGGGCGCCTTTACCCAGGTTGAGAATATTCTCCAGGCTGCCCAGCAGCTGGGTGGGATCGTTGATGGTGGGCAGGTTCTTCAGGCCGATCAGGGTGGGCAGCACGCTTTCCACTTCCCCGTTGGCCACTTTCTCCAGATCCGGCGGTGGCAGATCGTACCCGGAGTTTTTCATCACGTTGTTGTGGATGTGGAGGCCTTCGGTATAGGGGTCCAGTTTCTTGTCTGCGGTCTTGCCCTTGCCATCGATCAGCTCATAGCTGGTGTAAATGATGGCGGCGGTGCTGTGGTCTTCAAAGGTGTTGTTGAACACCTCGATATTGTCATAGCCGAGCGTGATAAAACCGGTGCCCCGCGGCACTGCAGACACCAGCCCGCTCTGGGCGAAGTTGTAGGTATTGTTGTTGCGGGCCAGATTGTTGAGCATCACCGAGGTGTCGCCGTACTGGGTGATGTTTTCCAGATCGTAGATCAGGAAACCGCCGGTATTACACTCGGCCACGTTGTTGTCGTATTCGCCGCCTTGTACATTCTCGATTTCAAAACCCATCACGTTATAGACAGCACGGCTGTCGCGGATGATGGCGGTGTTGGTCTGCCCCACGTAGATGCCGGCATCGGACGCGCCCACGGATTCACTGCCTTCCACCAGAATGTTTTCCGATTCCACCGGGTAGATGCCATAGCGGCCACTGGCCGCGCTGGGCACGTAATCCGGGGCGGGGTCCCCTTCATTGAAGGGCGGCTTGGTGCAGGCCACATGCAGACGGTCTTCGTAGTTGTCGGCGGTGACCGGCTCGCCGCCGCCAGACCACATGGCGCGCACATTGCGCAGGGTGCCCCATTTCACGCCCTTGAGTTTGAAGGCGTCACCGGGGGAATCCAGGATGGTCAGGTCTTCCACGGTAATACCGCGAATGTTCAAGGCTTCCAGGCCGGTGACGTTGGCGCTGTCCTTGAATGACAACACGGTCTCGTCTTTACCACAGCCTTTGATCAGCACATCTTCGGTGGCCTGGATCAGGAGCCCCTGGTCCAGATCGAAATAGCCGCAGTCGAACTGCAGGGTATCGCCGGGGCGCAACTGGATCATGGCATTGACCATGTCTTCTGTGGCGTTGTCACCGGGAGAAATGATGAAGGTGCGACCGTCGCCGGTGGGCGGCGTGCCGGTGTCCCCGTCATCATTGTCGTTGTCATCGCCATCATCAGCGTCACTGTCCCCATCGCCACCGTTGTCATTACCGGTGTTGGCGGTGGGGGTGTTGACCGGGTCGCTGCTGCCGCCACCACCGCAGCCAGAGATGACGGTGGTGGCCAGTAACAGCAGAAAGAGAGAGCGGGCTGTTAGCGTTTTCATGGTATTCCCCAAAGTCTTGTTATGTGGCGGCGTTACCGCGCCGCCTGTTCAAGCCGTTCCCACATGCGCAGGTAGGCTTCCGCCGAGGTAAATAACTGGTTGATGGCATCGTCGATCTGTTCCGGCGGCCGGTCGCTATGAGCGACCATGTCGGCGATCTGGTCCGGGTAGAGGCCGTAGTGTGCGACGCCGCGCCCCTCATAGAGGCTGAAGGCGTGGTCGCCGGTGACTTGCTTGTCGAACACCACGCGACCATCCACAGAGGTGAACGGGTACAGGCTGTCTTCCTGATCCGGGGTGCCCGGGTTGCCGGCCAGGGCGGCGATACCGTTCACGTCAGAAGCAAAGGGGGCGCCGCCGAAGGGGCCTACCTTGTAGCTGTCCGGGCGCGGGCGATTCCCGTCGCGGGTAAGCTGGTCCACCCAGTCGTCGCGAACACTGCCGAAGGAAGCGCTGATGCCCCCCTGGGCAGCGACCCGGTCACGCAGGGTTTCGGTGCCGCCCCAGCTGCCATGGCTGTTGATTACCGGGTAGCCGCGCGGCGCGGTCAGGTCGAGAATCTGGGTGGCGGCCTTGCGGCTGATATGGTCGGTTTCGATCATCATGCCGCGCTTGGCCAGTTCTTCGATCAGGAAGAAACCCAGGTCGGTAAGGCCGCGGGTATTACACAGATGGTCGGTGCCACGACGTGGGTCCAGCTCTGCCACCTCTTCCGGGCTGGCCGGAAAGCGTTCACCCAGGTAATCCAGCTGGAACAGCAATTGCTCAAAGATGCCGTAGGGTTGTAGCGGGTCGGCGAGGGGGCTGTCGTTCACTGCGTGGTCGTGATCATGGTTGTGATCCGGACACTCTTCGAATTCCACCAGATGGCCGGTTTCCAGCAGGTTGCCGCCGTACAGGACAGCACCAATGCCGATGCCACCGGACAGATCCGGCAGGTGGCCGCCGAAGGCGTTATCGAATTTGTGTACCGGGAACAGGCTGCGCACATCCATGGCATAGAGGCGGTCCAGCCGCTCCACAATTTCCTCGCGGCTGCATTCGGCCACGCCCAGGAACTCCCCGCAGTTGAGGGCCTTGGACGCTTCCACGCCGAGGATCACGGCCATCTTGCCGTCGCCGATCACCTGGCGAGCTTCGCTGGCGCTGGTCACGATGCGGAACCAGCCCTCGCCGGGGCCGCCCTGCTGGGCGTCGATGTAGTCCTCCATGCGATGCATCAGTTCCGCCTGCTGCTCGATGGCGGCCACGGTGTCGCAATCGTTCTGCTTCTGCGGATTGATCTGGCAGAGGATTTCGTTATGCACCAGGTGGTTGACCAGAATTTTCAGGCCGGACAGGTGGGCCCGCTCGATCCACTTGTAGTAACTCTGGTGGTGTTGCAGAGAGTCGTTGCGGGGCCAGAAGGGAAAATCCGGCCAGCCGCGGGTCTCGTGGGGGCCCGGGCTGCTGGTGACCTGTTCCACCAGGCCAGTGAGACCCTGGGGCCCATGGTTTTCCTGGCAGTCGTGGAGGGCGTGATCGACACCGAATTTGTGGAAGGGGTCGCCGTAGTTGACCCGGCCGCCGATGAATTCGTAGGCGGAAATATGGCTGTGGGCATCCACGTAGCCGAACACGTCGTCGTTATCGATGCCGGGAGTGTCGCGGAAGCGCTCCACCTCTTTCAGATAAATGGCCGGTCCGCTGTCGGCCACGGTGGCGCCCAGCTCGGCTTCCGGGTAGCCGCTGCAACCCTCGGCATCGTTGAGCACGAAACGGGTGTCGGCGTTTTCCAGGCTGGGGGAGGTCAGGGTCAACCCATTATCGCCGGCGGTCAGCAGCAGACCGGTGACCTGGGAGGCCAGCGAGAAACTGTCGCCCTCACTGGGAGAGAGATTCCATACCGCCAGATCATTGGCATCGGAGACCATGGCCAGAGATGGACGCAGGGTGGTGTCGCCCAGATTGTTGCCGATGCCTTCCAGGCTTTCCCCCAATTCCCGCAGCAGGCCCCCCAGGGGGGCCACCGGGTCCAGTACCAGATTGAGGGTGTCGCCCAGGCCGGCTACCAGATAGCTCAGTTCACCAACGAAGTTGCCGCCCTGATCCAGTAACTCGCCGGCCGGGTCGCTGATACCGAGCAGCTGTTTCTGCCCGGCGCTGCCAGTGGTGCGCTGGTAATCCGACACCAGCAGATAGCGGCCCAGATCGGTAGGTTTGAGGGTAAAGGCGGTGGCCTGGGCGGGGTCGGTTGTCAGGCCGTAATCGCTGTTGGCGGTGTTGGCCTGCAGGAAACGGCCATCGCTGTTCAGGGTGTAGCAGCCATTGGCAAATTGGTAGCGATTGAGGGGTTGCGGCTCAGGCTCAGGCAACGGGTCCGGGCCGGGTTCCGGTGTGGGGGCCGGATTGTCGGTGCCGGGTTGGCGTGGTTGCTCGGCGGCAGTGCTGGAGGAGCTCCCGCCGCCACAGCCGGCCAGAAGACTGGCGGCCAGCAGCAGTGAGCACGGCAACGCAGAAGTGGTCAGGGCCGAAGCCCGGGTCAGTTGTAGCATGGCTAACCCCTTATGGCGGTCCTCGCATGTTGGGACGCCCGTTGTTGTTATAGTACGTTCGTTCTTATTGGTACGTTTGTACAACTAAAGGGTTGAGGGAGGCTGTAGCGTTATTGTCAAAAAGGGGGAGGGGTTTGTTACAGGAGCGTCGTGGAGGCCGAGAGATGACGGTGTAGAGTGCAGTTCGCCTCAGGCTCAGTGCACCCTACGAAGTGGGGGGGCGTTGGTAGAGCGGTCGAGCCAACCGGCATGGCAAACGACCGCTCAACTGAACACGGAAAAGGCCGCTTACGCCGCCTGTTGATTATCCAGCGGGCGGGTCAGGTAGCCCAGCACCAGAGCCGCGATGTCCACCTTGGGCTGATAGTGCAGGAAGAAGCCGCCCAGGGTGCCGAACACCCGTGCCAGCATGATGAAGTCGCCGGGGAGGGTATCTACCGGGTCCTGTTGCAGTCGGCCCAGCAAATGGCTTACCTGCTGCATCATTTCCTCAGGGCTGGGCCAGCCCTTGTCCGGGTCCGGGTAGATGATGGCGTTGCGCACCTGGTCCAGAACGGCGGACACGAATGCCAGCAGGGTATCCGGGTTGCCGCTGCGGGTGGTAAAGCCCATGGTGGCCAGGGTGTCGGCAATCACTTGCTTGTCGTCCACCACGCAGGCCTGCAGAACACGGAAGTATCCACGCCGGGCGGTGTCGCTGAGGCGCTGGGCACAGCCGAAATCCAGCAGCACCAGGGTATCGTCGTCGGTGAGCATGATGTTACCCGGGTGCGGGTCGGCGTGGAAAAGGCCGCCATGCAGTACCTGGGAAAACCAGGCGTCCAGCAGCCGGTGCAGCACCCCACCCAGGCGTTCCGGGTCGGTGTGGTGCAGTTCATCCAGCACGGTGGTGAGTTTGCGACCGTGGACGAATTCGGTGGTCAGCACATGCCGGCTGCTGTGTTCCGCCACCAGGGCCGGGGTGGTGATGCCGGGGATGCCGGCCAGTTGCTCACCGATCTGTGTCATCACCCGGGCTTCGCGCTCATAGTCCAGCTCTTCGCGGACAGTGCGCTGGATTTCACTGACGATGGTGTCGATGTCCATGGGGGGCAGGGCAGATTTCACCGCGCCCATGAAAATCTTGAGCAGGGTCATGTCCAGTTCCACGACTTCTTCCAGCCCCGGACGCTGTACCTTGACCGCCACGTCGCGACCATCATGCAGGCGTGCCCGGTGTACCTGGCCGATACTGGCAGCGGCCAGGGGTTCCGGGTCGAAATGGGCAAAGAGTGTGTCCAGCGGCTGGCCGAATTCCTGTTCCAGCACCCTGGCGATGCCCTCAAAGGGCACCGGGTTGGCCTGATCCTGCAGGACGGCGAGCTCATCCACCCAGGCCTGGGGCAACAGGTCCGGGCGGCTGGAGAGCAGTTGACCGATCTTCAGGAAAGCGCCGCCCTGTTCCAGAGAGGTGTCACGGAAACGACGGGCATTTCGCTGATGCAGGCTCTCCAGTGCGCTCTCGCGCATGTTGCTCGGCAGAAAGGCCGAACGGGTACCCCACAGGCGGTAGCTGGCAACGACCTTGGTGAGCATCCAGCCGGTTTTGCTGAGGCGCTTGAGGCGGGCGGGCCAGCGTCGCATCTCATCGGCAAGAATCTGCATTTCCTCGTTCACAGCGTTGGCGCCCCGGCCCATCGCCTTCCAGGTTTTGACGGTCTGATCGGCGATTTCCCGGCCCTGCCAGGCGGTTTTCTCAATGGCCCGGATGCAGCCTTCCACCACCGCCAACCAGGCCTTGAGACCGCTGTCATTTTGCTTCTGTTCGGCAAAATCATTGAGCGGCTGCCAGTTGGGCTCTGTCGGGGTGGTCTGACGTTGTGTTAATGACGTGTTTTTCATGACGCACGCCTCCGCTTTGTGAATGGGTGTTCACAAAATACCGGTCCCGGGGCGAATCTTCAAGAGAAAATAAACAAGTGTTCACAATTGTTCCGAGAGTGTTGTTGTTAGAGGGCTGCAGGCAGCTTTTATTGGCTCGCATGTCCACATATTAAGGTTTTTGCACGCTGAGGGGAAACAGGGCAAGCCGGGGGGATGCTATCCGCGGGTTCTCTTGCCGGGCACGGCTGAGGACTGCTAGGAATAACCGATATTGCGATGGGTTGATTGAATCAAGACGTTAATACGCCGCCGGAGACCGGCGGTAGGGGGATTTCAGGGATTAGCATGAACGCCCCTGTCCGGGATCGGGGCGAGTGCTCAGGCCCTTATCGGCGTGACAAAGGTCCGGGGCGGTTACCCGCCCAGCAGCCGGTTTTCCGCCGCCTCCACTGCCTCCAGGGGCCCGTAGAGAATCACCGTATCTCCCGGTTCCAGAACCAGTTTCTCATCAGGGCGTTCCAGCGTCTTGTCCTGGCGCTTTACCGCCCGAATTTCCACGTCCCGCAGCGCGCAATCGGCGATGCTCCGGCCGATACCGCGGGCCTTGTCCGATAGCGTGACCGCATGCAGCAGACGGTAGGGGTTACCGGCGCTGTCGGTGGTGGGCAGGGTGTCACCATGGTAGTAGCCCTGCAGCATACGATAGCGCTCCCGCCGGGTTTTGCGCAGGGTGGCAATGACACGGTCGAAGGGCACATCCAGCATCATCAGTGCGTGGGCCACCAGCATCAGGGAGGCTTCCAGCACTTCCGGTACCACTTCCTCCGCGCCGGCGCTGATCAGGGCATCCAGATGGGTGTCGTCCCGGGTGCGCACCAGCACGCGGATATTGGGGTTGAGCTCTCGTGCGGTGTGCAGGATACGCTCTGCCAGCCGCGGATCGTCAAAGGTAACCACCAGGAGACGAGCATGCTGAATGCCCGCATTCACCAGGATTTCCTTGCGGCTGGAATCACCAAACAGGATGTGTTCGCCGGCGGCACTGGCTTCCTGTAGCCGTACCAGATCCCGGTCCACTGCCACGGCCTTCATGTGGAAGCGGTTCAGGTAGCGCATCAGGTTCTGGCCCACCCGGCCATAGCCGCAGAGGATGACATGGTTACGGGTCTCATCGGAGATCGGGATGTCCTCCGGGATTTTTTGCCAGCGTTGCAGCAGACGGCGGGTCAGGCGACCACTGTTATTCAGCAAGGCAGGCGTGCACACCATGGTCAGGACCACGATGGAGACCAGCAACCCCGCCTTGTCCGGGGTAAGGAGCTGATGGGAGACCCCCAATGCAACCAGCACAAAACCGAACTCCCCTGCCTGGGAGAGAATCAGGCCGCTTCGCATTGCGGTATCGCTGCGTTCTTTCAGCAGCCGCAGCAGTGCGAATATCAACAGACCCTTGAACAGCATCAAGGCGGCGGCGGCAATAATGATCCAGTGCCACTGATCGGCAAACAGGTTCGGGTCCACCAGCATGCCGACACTGATAAAGAACAGCCCCAGCAGCAGATCCCGGAAAGGGCGAAGATCGGCTTCGATCTGGTGACGGAAGTGGCTCTCGCCCAGCATCATGCCGGCCAGAAACGCCCCCAGAGCCATGGACAGCCCCAGCCAGTGAGTCACCCACGCGGCCAGCAATGCCAGCAGCAGGGCGGTCATGACGAAGACTTCATCAGAGCGGGCCCGACCGGTTTCTTCCAGCATGCGCGGCAGCACCCAGCGGCCGATCACATAGATACCGGCAAACAGTAGCAGGGACTTGGCCAGTGTCAGAGATGCCAGGGACCATACCGGGCCGGCATTTTCCTGGGTCAGGATCGGCAGCATCACCAGCATGATCACCGCGGCCAGATCCTGGAACAGCAAAATGCCGGTGGAGGTTCGGCCGTAGCCGGTATTGACCGAGCCCCGGGAAATCAGATCGCGGATAACAATGGCAGTTGAGGAGAGCGACAGGGCGCAGGCCGTAATCAGCGACAGGGTGTAGGAGAAACCCAGCAGCTGCATGATGGCAAAGACGGCAAGACCGGTGAGTAGCACCTGCAGCGGACCGGCACCAAACACAATCCGGCGCAGGGTCATCAGCCGGGGTATGGAAAATTCCAGGCCCAGGGTAAACAGCAAGAACACGATGCCGAATTCGGCCAGATGCTGAATGCCGTCGGTATTATTGACCCAGCCAAACCCGAACGGGCCGGCGGCCAGGCCACAGAGCAGATAGGCGAGAATGGGGGGCATCCCCAGTCGGCGAAACAGCACCACGGCGGCAACCGCAGTACCGAGCAGGGCCACAATCAGTGTCAGAGCGTCGTGCATAAAAAAGTGGATTCCCCAATGTCCAGGCTACCAGTGTAGCAGCAGGATCCTGGCGGGTCAGAGCCGGATCTTGATAGACATCAAGGGAAGCCGGAAAGGCTTCAGAAGCAGCTGAATCGGTAGCTGTCGTCCAACGCCAGGGGAAGGGTCAGGGACTGGAAACCCAGTGCATTCATGTGCTCGCAGTGGTATCCACGGCCTGCCGCATCCTGACTGAACCGGTAGTCGATGTGCAGCACCGGTTTGCCGGCATCAATAAAGGGTTGCAGCAGATGACATTCGCGCCATTCATGGCAGGACTCATTCACAGCGAAGTCCGCATAGTCCACCAGCTCGTTGACCTGTTGCAGGTCGTTTTTCAGGGAAACAGCCATGCCATATTTATGGGCAGTACGGAACAGGAAGCGGTTATAGGAAAGCTGTTGTCGGCTGTTGAGCGGAAAGCCGGTTTGATTGGTATAGCCATCCACATTGTCCGGGTCCACCCCGTCGCAGCCTTTCTCTGCCGCCAGTTCAATCCGGTCTGCCATGCGCTTGCGCACATTGAGGGAGCGGATATCCAGCCAGCGTTCCCCCGGCCAGTTACCCAGGCGCCGGCCCTTGTCCGTGGGCAGAAAACGGTAGCGGTCCGGGCGCCAGTTTTCGTAGGTGCCCGCGGAAAAATAGCAGATCACCTTTTTGCCTGCGGCTTGCAGGTCATCAATGACACTCTCTTCGATATCGAAAAGGTCCACCACATAGAGATCCACGTCATAACCGATGTTGACCTCACCCTGTAACTGGATATGCCACTGCACGTCCACAGGGGGCTGATAACGCTCGGCCGCCAGATTCCCGCCATCGGTGGGTAACGGCAGCAGCAGGGCGGATAGCAGACTCAGGGAAAGGTCCATAGCGGTTACCGGAATGATTTGCCCAGATGCTAACGGTTTTCCGGATTGGCGAATGTTGCGTTATGGCGTTTCTTTGTAAGAAAAAGCCGGGCCTAGGGCCCGGCTTTCGGTTGCTGGATCGTACTTCAGGGGAGCACGGTATCGTCGCGGGCACCCAGGTTCTGGATGCGTTCATCCTGGTCGGTATCGGTTTCCATCTGGTCGAACGGGGTTCCGGCGTCGAAGTTGGCCAGCAGGTATTCTGCCAGGGCGTCCTGTTCGCTGCCGGGGTCGGCAAAGGTGGCAGCATTGCTGCCTTCTGCGGGTACGGTTTCCTCTTCCAGATCCAGCCGGTTTTCCAGCGGGAAATCGAACGGGTAACCATCACCGCCCAGGCCACTGCCGCCTTCGGTGGCCAGGAAGCCCAGGGTCACCAGACGGAAGGTGCGGTTGGCATCGCCCACCAGGCTGCCGTTCTGCACCACGGTGTCGGCCACGGCGCCATCCACATCCAGTACTGCCAGGCTGCGGACTCGCTGGCCTGCCCGGTCTTCGTCGTCGCCGTTCAGTGCACTGAGTCGTGCCGGTTGTGCCGGGTCAAAACTGAAGCGCAAGCCAGCGACTTGCGGGAACTGCCCGGCGACATTTTCTACTTTGGCCACCGCGTGTTCGAGCAGCGCATGGAGCTCTGCGGCAGTGACGTCGCCTACTGTCAGGGTGTTGTTGAAGCGCAGTGAACCCTCCAGATCAAACTGGGAAATATCACCACTGGCTTTGCCAGCACTGTCGTTGGCGGCGGGCGGAAAGAATTCCAGTTCGTCGGCGGAGGTGGAGCCAGGGGGAAAGGCGAAGTAGCCGATGTCGTCACGGATGCCGCCGCCGTTCTTGATGGACACCTGTACGGCAGGGTCGTACTGACGGGCGATCCACAGGTTGGCATCTGCGGTCAGGTTGCCCAGGTTGGTTTCCTGGGTGCGCACCTGGCTACGGCGACCATCCAGAAAGACACTGGTATGGCCGAGGATGTTGCCATCCCGTTCTGCCAGTACCTGATTCAGGGTATCGACGATGGTGGTGATGTCCCCGTTAACGGTGCCTCCTTCAGCCATGGTGGCATCCGCTACGTAGGCGCCGTTGATGGTGTCGTCCAGGCGGTCGGTGAGCAACACACCATTCTCGTCAAATGCCACTACCAGCCGGCCCAGATACTTGTAGTCGCCATCGGTGTTGACCACCAGCACCGGCTCGTTGCTGGCGGAGCTGAACATCAGCGGATAGGTATCCTGAGCGTTGTCGCCCTCGCGCAGACGGTCGTTGTCGTCGGCCAGTAAGGTGTTGGAGCCGCCGGCGACGATAATATCCACGCCGTCCAGCAGGGTGGCCAGCTCCTTTTCTATGCTGAGGGTCTGCATGTGCGCGAGCAGGATGATCTTGTCGATACCTGCGTCTTGCAGCTCATCCACCGCTGGTTGAATCTCGGCGGCCAGGGCGCTATTCCCGCCAGTGGCCGGTTTGATGGTGATGTCGCCGGTGCTGGTGATATTGCCCAATGACGGGGTGGAAGCGCCGACGATACCGATCATCTCACCATTCACTTCCAGGGTGCCGAAGCCGGCCAGTGCACCATTGGGCAGGCTGTCCAGGGGCTGGCCGTCCTGCTGAACAAGACCGCTCAGGAATCCATCGGTGGTGAAATCCAGATTGGCGCTCAGGTAAGGAAAGTCGGTGCCGGGGTAGTTGCCTTCCATGCCGATGATGCTGGCGAATTCTTCGGTGCCCCCATCCAGGTCGTGGTTGCCCACCACGCTGGCCTGTACGGCCAGCGCATTGACCAGAGCGATATCCGCGCGGCCATTGCCTGCCACGGCGATGCCGGGCACCGCCGCCAGGGTGTCGTCAGCGGCGGCAAAATAGCGCGGGCCGGGGATGAAGTTGTCGCCGGAACTCAGTACCAGGGTATTGTCCGGGTAATCGCTGCGCAGTTTGTCGAGCACGGCAGAGAAAGACTCCACGTTCTGCAAAGCACCGGTGGCGCCATCCATGTCGGCAAAGTGCAGCAGTTGCAGGGTATAGGGTGCCGGCGTCTCGCCGCCGTTGTTGTCATTATTGTTGTCGCTGTCGCCGCCACAGGCGGCCAGCAGGGCGGCGGCGGTGGCAGTCAGCGCCCAGCGGGTAAATGTCGGCATGGTCATGGTCGTGATCCCGGTAGCTGAAATAGAAACAGCCCCCAGAAAAACAGTGGGCGATGACCACGCCATGACGGTTGGGCAACGGTTTGATGATGACAGTTACTCAGCGTTAAAAGGTGACTTCCACGGTGACAGTGTCGGAATAGCTGCCAGCTTCAGCGTTGGGGTCGGCAAAGACACGCCCGAAAACAGTCAGGTTCTGCGCCGAGCCGGTGCCTTGTCCGATGCCTGTCCGTCGGGCTCCTGGCAGGTTTCCCCATACCACTGTGCGACCGCTATTCTGATAAAGCTCATAGGCAACCTGATCCGTGCCATTGCTCATTTGGCGGCTACCGGTGAGGCCGCCGTTGAGGCCCACCTCGAAATCCGTGGTGTTGGTGCAGCGAACGGTCACTGTGGAGGTGCTGTCAGCCTGGGTGAGGGGGGTATTGCGGGTGCCGAAATCCAGATTGGTGGCGGACACCTGGCATTGGTCGGGGATATTGACCTGGGCGGTGAGGGTATAGTTGCTGGTAACGTTGCCGGCGTTGGCACTGCAGCTCTGGTTGAAGCCGCCGGTACGGACCCGTACCTGGGAGCCGGTCATCAGCGCCTGATGGAATTCAGCCCGGGTTGTCCCTGGTAGTGGACCGGGGAGCAGTCCATACAGGGTGACGGTTCCACTGTCACTGAAAGTAAAAAATGGCATGCTCACATTGACCGGGATGCCCACGTTGGTGGCGCCCCCCGGTTGCCCGACCACTTCGACCCTGGCTGCGGTTGTATAGACATTGAAAGGGATCGATGGGGGCTGGTTGCTATTGGCAACCAGCCGGCGGGGTAGCATGCCGCCACTGTTGTCGTTGCCCACATGAACGCACATGGTGTTCTGATTGGAATCAAACAGAGCGCGGGTACAGGACCAGTTCACGGTCACCTGTGTCGTCACATTGCCGCCGGTAAAGGGGTCCACGTTTCCAAAGTCCAGGGTGGGGCTGCCCTGTAAACTGCAATTCACCGCACTCCATGCGGGTGCTGCGAAACAGAGTGCGATGCCAGCCAGTAACAGGTTTCCCGTTTTCATCATTCCTCCTCAACGGGCAAGGTCAGTTTCTTGCCGTTGGCGGTGACGCTGATCGCTGTCGGCTGGCCATCCCGGGGGTCGTAATCAAACCCTAAATCGCTATCGGGAAGCACATACTAATGGGTTCGAAAGTAAGCGAACATCATTTATAATGTAGGCTCCGTTCGCCAAGCTTATCGGATATTTACACACATGCGCCACGATGACGGTCGTAAACTTGATCACAAAACATTAG